>JAAUXT010087739.1_pt1 | contig 16343 bp, 16 predicted proteins | sample 7278171 | NCBI WGS metagenome assembly JAAUXT01 (sample SAMN14350112, study PRJNA611818) | marine sediment metagenome | isolation source: surface marine sediment (1.8m) | place: French Polynesia: Moorea | collected 2018-08 | reverse complement strand
CAAGGGTGTATGTTGTGCTCAAATGCATTTGATGTTTGTTTGCAGCATGCGCTGGTCCTTGGCACCCAAAAAGCAGAAGCATGGAGGAGGTGTGCTTTGTTCTCCTTGATCCCACAGTCAGGCTGGCTGACATTCGTGTGGGCTGTGATTCCACAGTCAGTCCAGCTGACCTTCATAGTGGGCAAGGAGTTTGTTTTTGCTTTTGGCAAACATAAATGCACCATTCTCAAATGTTCATCCATTGAGTAGGGGACACTTGTGCGGGCCAAAGATGAATTCTGTGCAAGAAATGCCGAGTTTTGAGTATAATATCGAAAAAAACAAGAACAGCAAGGACAACCTGATGACAGTGTTGAGATGCGCCGCATGCGATAATTCTTGTTTTTTGTCTGCACCATGTTGATTGTATTCAACTGTGTGTACAAGTAATCATGCGATCTCTATTCATGTTTTGCAACAGGGTCTGAGTTTGGGAGCGACCCATGCTGAAGACGACCCATCCAACAAGTTTTGTGGTGATCTGCGCATTGGTGCAACTGTCTGCCGAAGAGCGAGTGGTGGGTTTTGGTTTGTACATTGAAGTGTAGATCATTGCAGCTGAGTGCAGGAGTAGCGATGTGTGACAGTTGTAATTTTGAAGGGGTTTATGTGTGTGAAGGACTTTGTGACTGAACATGCACACTGGTTGAAGCAAACTGCAGGAGTATCGGGACAGCTGTTCATTTCTTACATGTGTCCGTTTTTGTTTGGGTTGAGTTGCTGTGTTGCTGTTGCTGTTTGGTGGGCAGTATCATGTTCACAGTCGAGAAGTTGGTGGCGTTTCTGAAGAACGTGGAAACCTTCAGCAGCAAAGAAGAGGTTGAATGTGTGGTGAGTGGTTATGGCCTGGAGATCGACAGTTCCACATGCGTGGCGTGCCCTCCGGTATCAAAGGCAATGCAACTACCTCATCTGTTTGTGCACAAATATTGTGGCATGGAATTCCTTGAGCATTCGAAGGAAGAATGGCAGATCTGTCAAATTGTATGTAAATTCGTGAAAGAAAACAAAAAAGAACTGGAGGACGAGACGCATGATTACTTTCGGGCACCAACAGCAAGAAGTTCCAGCCACCCGATGCATTGCAAGTGTTCCTTTTAGCTCGGGCATGCAATGCTCACACACGCATCTTTTTAAAGACTACGTTTGGAGTACAGTAGCAAGTAATTTGTCATTCTATGTAGTGGTGAATTTTGCCGTGGTTGGTTCAGACTTCGTCGCACTGCGATCGCACGAAGAGGAGCACATTGAGTGTGTTGTTGGCAAAATTTGCATGCTGGTTGATGGTGATGTCCATCAAGTGGAAGATGCATCAGAGCAGTCGAGTTCTGACATTGACAGTTGCATGGGTGATGAACACATGTTGCAGTACTCAGATGCTGAATCCGAGCAGATTTGTGACAAACTGCTACTGGACTGTGATGTTTGACTGAAGCGTCTGCCTTTGTATGTGGCATTTCCTACATTGAGTGAACAAGTCCGTGTACTTGTGGAATGTCTGTCGTTGTCAGTTTTGTATCCTGGCTGGGTTTTCCATGGTGAAAAAACACCAAAGAGTGAATTGTTTCCTGGACGCATTTTCAAAGGGAAAGTCATTCCAAACTGGACAGCTTGTACTGTGCCCATTGACCTTGCTTCCGTGAGCAGTAAACTACCAGGAAAGATTTTCTCCAGTGCTGCCAATCCGAAGGACCGCCCATCTGTGAGCAGCAAGTTACCTGGCATGGTCTTCTCAGGTCACAACAGTGGAAATGGGCACACTGTACCATTCCGAAAGAGAACACTTCTCATTCAGTGCGACACCCAGGTGTGATGTTTCATTTGGAAGCAAGGTACAAACAGCACAGTTCAGCACCAGTTCCCAAGCGATTTCAACCTGCGCTCAGTCTGACTCGTGTTCTGTGTGACACTCATGATCGGTCAAAAACTCATGTTTTTGTGTCGTGTGTGCAAGTTGCGTGTGGACGACTCACATGTGCAACTCAAGCATCACGTTGAACTCAGTCACGGTTTATTTACTTGCAAGAATGCACATTGTGTTGCTGCCTTCAAGAGTTCTTCAGCTAGAGACATCCACTCTTCGGTTCATATCAAAAAGGTTCGGCAGTGTGACAAGTGCTCCAAGGAGTTTGCGCATCGCTTTGCACTTCAGAGACACATGGCCCTTCATGCAACCCAACATGCCCACAAATGCAAAGTGTGCTCACGTTCGTACTTCAGGCCTCAGGATTTGAAGGAACATGTTGCAACTGCCCATGAAGGTGACGTGTTTCCTTGTGCGTCATGCTCCTACAAAGACAAATCTTAATGTGCTCTGAAGCAACACTCCTTGGTGCACAAGGAGCCTGCTTTGAAATGCGAATGGTGCTCAAAAGCTTTTCGATGGCGCTCTCAACTCGCTGCTCACTACCATCATTGCGGGTAGGGTGTGTGACATGTGTGAAGCATTCTTGTTTGTGTTGCGTCTGTTGCGATACTCCTGCAGTTGTGCTATGTGTTGCGTTTTTACATATGCTGGATTATTGTCAGTGTGCAACCACTACCGGTTTTTACTCCTGCACTTGAACACATACATGTATCTTCTTTGATTCTTTCAGATGCCTGGACTATTGGCTGTCAATAACATTTTGCCCGCATTTCCAAATGCGTGGCTGTATAACACAGAGCATTTCACCAATGCTGCTTTGGCTGTGAAGTTGCAGATGTCTCAGAAACTTGTCGTTACTGCAAAGAAAAGTGTATTTTTTGTCATGGCAAATGGTCCACGTGAGGGGGAAGAGATAGTTGCGTGGAAAGTTCAAGTCTGTAATGTAGAGAAAAGATTGGCACTGCACAAAGAGGCCCGAAGCCTGGTGGAAAAAGAAATGTACGCAGCATGTGACAGTTTCAATGGTCACATTGACTAAATCTTCATGCAATAAAAAACACACAATTTGTGAACGCATTTCTTTGTGTCCTTGTAGCTATGAGTGACACAGACGTGTACCAGCAGTTCGCAGCTCTGGCACTGAGCAACCTTGTTTCTACTGATGACCTGCTGCTCCTCCTCGCAGCTCACAGCACAGACAAACTCGTGCAGGAGAAGCCCCATGAGTCATACGACAGGTTCGACATCGACAACTTCACAAATGCACAGTGTTGTGGGTTGTTTCAATTTGACAAAGAAGATCTTGTACACCTGTCACAGCTTCTGGCTCTACCAGACAGATACGAAGCTCAGAATGGGTTGGTTTGGGACCCATTGGAGGGAACTTATCTCCTGTTGCATCGCTTGTGTTATCCCGGGTGTTTGTTTGACCTCGCACCGTACTTCGGGAGGTCTGTTCATTGATTTTCAATAACATGTTGGCAGATGTTACGCACAGGTTTTCCCATCTTCTGAATGATGTTGCCCAACCGTGGATGGATCATGAATTGTACGCAGAGAAAGTGGCCAGCAAAGGTGCGCCTGTGAATAACATCTGGGGCTTTGTTGATGGCACTTTGCAGCATGTGTGTCGCCCGGGTGCAGATCAGAGAGAATTTTTTAGTGGTCATAAACGGAAACATGGTTTGAAATTTCAACACATTATGTTGCCAAATGGCCTGGTTTGCCACTCATATGGGCCATTTCCAGGGTGGAGACATGACGCTTCATTGTACGGTGTCAGTGGTGTTCACTCACAACTTGCACAGATTCGTTCTCACAATGGGACACAGCTTGCCATGTATGGCAATCAGGCATACCCTTTGTGTCCATGGTTGCTCACCCCCTACCTGGGTGACAATCTGTCAGCTCAACAGCAACACTTCAACACAAGCATGAGTCCTTTGAGAACAGCAGTAGAATGGGGATTCGCAAAGTTGACAACATATTTCGCGTTTGTCAATTTTTATGCGAATTTGAAGATGCATCTACAGCCCATTGGGCATTACTTTCAAACTGCAATGTTGCTGGCAAATTGTCACACTTGCTTCTATGGATCTGAGGTTGCAACATACTTCGATCTCGCACCCCCACCCTTGGATCTGTATCTGCAGTGAAGCACTGCTCCTGCATTCAGATGCACTACACACGTTCTGACTACGTGCAGAATTCCCCCCCCTTCCCAGGCAGCCACTACTCCTGCAGTTGGTAGGGATCGTGTAATAACAAGCACGGATGTGTCTGCGTTGTTGTCTTTCCGCTTGACTGTGATTTTCTGTGATGGAAGAGTCCACTATTGCCTGTTAAGTTTGACAAAAAAATTTATTTTCAAAGTTGTTCAAACTTTCAATGACATGTACTTGTTGCAAACCCCAGGCAGGTGTCTTTCTTACGTTTGAAATAAAGCAAAAAGTTGACAGTGCAGACAATGCCTTGTCACTCAGTCAGAATGTCACATAATATGACAGATTCATCAGAATCCGAACAATGAACAGTTGAAGCATCTGAACCACAAAGTACTTCAAGCGAAGAAGCTATGGAAACCGAGTCACAAAAAGGACTCAACAAACCAGAACAAATGTCGTTCTGCTCAGGGCTGCCCTGTGATGAAGTGGAATCTCACCCACACATATTTTCTGGTGGCGGTTGTGTGGTATCGCTGTCAGAATCAGAGTCCGCGAGTTCACAACATGCAGCACCTGTGACAGAATTGTTCAAAACTTGTGTGGCTTGAGGACATGGGCTGGCTGCATGACATGCAGATCAGGTTCAGCAGCATCTTCATTTGCATACACAAAGCGAAATCTGTCAGTGTTTTTGTTTCGAGGTATGCGTGCAAACACAGGCTCAGACTGGCGATGTTGCCACTGCTCACATTGAAATTTCAGTTGCTCTTCTTCCAATTTGAATCGCCGCTCTTGGATGTCCAGCTCTCGCATGCGCGCCTCACGCAGTGTTTCTGTCAGCGCTTCCAGCTGGCCAGCAGCAGACCTCTTGTGACCTGGCACAAAAGCAGCATGCATAACTAAGACATGTCACCTGGAGGCCATGACACTTCCACATAAATTTCTTCAGTTTTCAGTACAATATTGCATGTGCAGTCAACAAGGTTTCACAAGTATGACAGTGTTGAGACATGCTCCCCAGGACACTAATGCTTTCGTGGGGGTTCATTCCGTTCTCGGTCACGTTTGTGTTCGGCAGAGTCAGTGTCCACATCAGTACTTGTGCCAGCCTCATTGTCCAAAGAATTCTCTTCACCGACCAGCATATCATGCTCCATGTGCGGTGTCACTGTGGGCAAGAACAAAATGTATAAATGCTCAGCCTCCACCCACATTTCCCCCCATCCCCCTGTACAGGCATGACTGATGAACCTGCGTGTGACTGATGCATTGCTGCCAATCTGAGGTCTGCTTTCTTCTTGTTTGCAGCTTTTTCAATTCTCGCTGCAGCCTTCAGTGCCTTGTTCCTCTCTTCAGCGTCATCTTTATCCAATATCTCCGAGAAGGCGCCTCTTCTCACTGTACTGCTTGTCTGTGCCAGACCTGAATGACATCAACAGGGAAACCTTGCATGCGGAAAACACACATGAACAACAACACACATACACTGTCATCAATTACTCCTGCGCTCACTTCTTCAATTCCTTCACATTTTCAGACTTGTCATGTCGCAGCAAGACATTGATATGGTCCTGAATGCTGCGCACACTGATGTCTTTCATGAAAGGCTGGTTGATTTTGATTGCGGCATTCGCATTGTCAGCCACTTCATTCCATTTTTCTTGGTATCTGTACGGTTTCAGAGCGACGACCTCCTTCAGGATAATGATATCCATGTCAGGATGGAAATACACCGGCTGCAAATAGTTGAAGGAAAGAAAACAAAACAAAATAAACACAGATCTACAGTCGACAACAGTAACATCTTCAGTACTCCTGCAGTCTGATGCTGCATGCGCACTTTTCAACACAAGTCACCATTTCACCAACATTTCTACTTCACTTCTTCTCATCTGTACGCATGGAATAATAGGGAAAACATCATCTTTTTGTCCACTTTTCACACATCTCTCATTCAAATTTCCAACCCAACAACATGGTGGCACTGACCCGCGCGAGACACAAAATTAAAACTTGTTTTTCAGTCACTTCTACTGCAGGGACTGTCATCAAATTAAGCCAGGTTGTGCTAAAGAGCAACACAAAGCCATTCCTGACTTCACCTCTTACCATTTTGACTCTGTTTTGTCTGTATTTTACGGCAGAATCGTGTCACATCGCGATCGTCTGCGCCACGTAAAAACGCGCGGAAAATGGCTCTTGCAGGTTCCGTGACGTCACAGAAACCTGTGTAGAACATTGGACGTCGCGCCGGGCGGGTGGAAAAACCATCCCGCGGGCTGCATCGAAACCTCTCTACTGTCAAAGTGAGTCCGTGCGCGCGTTTCGCACAGGGTGTGGAGTTTTGTTGAAATTTCTCTGTCTGAATGTCTGAAGACAATCTTGATGTCTGACAAGCATAATAAAACTCAAACAGAAGTTCAGATTTTCCAATCAAAGATTTTTTTGCTGGACTGTGCTTTGTTTTTTGCGATATCAATCGGGATGGATATTGAGGAACTTCACGATGTCAACCTGACCGTGTTTCGCAGCCGTCTTCAGTGTTTCAACTCTTTTGAAGTTCCCCTGTTCAAATTGCCCCCCCCCCTGCATGCTATCGTAAAAACCTGACCAAATCCAAGTGAAATTTTGGGGAATTATCAAGATGAACAAACGCATGTGTCTTGTTTGAGAGCGATCTCAACTTCAAAATGCTTTTGAAAGCAAAGAATTGTGCGTAAATTCACTTTGTGAGGCAAGGCACATCGTCAGAGGAGAAGGTCTTCCGATCTCGTGGACCTGATAGTGATGCGAGTTGCATCGCAAAGGAATGTTAACGATCTCGCTACTGTGCTGCGCTTTTTTATCGACTGAAGTGGAATTTGACCCAACCTTTCGCATCAACGGAAGGTGTCGCTGTGTTATCGTTTAGTGATTTGCAGTTCTGATCCTCTTTGCGCTCTTGACTTTCTCGGTGTCGCGAGATTTTTGAAGAGGAAGAAGCCCTTTTACCTTCGCTTTCAAATCCACGCAGGAAGCAGGAAAAGACGGGAGCTACGCTGACATACGCCGTTCAAGCAACCAGCAAACCGAGTGGCCGAAATGGCTGTCTCAAACTTCGCCTGTCTCTACCCGGGGGGGGGGGGAACTTTGCGTGGCTCAGCCCCCTAACTGCGCACAGCACGATCAGATGCGTGCACAGAGCACGGCCATTGGGGATGGTGTGGCAGTTAAAGCACAGAGGGGAAGCGGTGGAACGAAGTGTCTGTATAGACTCAGGTGCAGCGTCTGAGGACTTGAGGAGCCACATCCAAACCCACCCCGCGCGAAGCTTCAAGGGGCCAAAAGAAGCTCACAGAACAACTCCAGGGCAATTTAGTGTTCACGGACACACCACATGTACTGCAGCAGAACCACTTTCTTGACGTACACCACAGTCAGCTCGCCCCCCCCCTTCCCCACCCACAGTTCGGTCAAAGAGCGGCCCCAAAAGTCCACACACGTTGGAGAAGAGTTTATGTTTCAACCCCGTGCTTTGCTTTTCTGAAAATGTTTTTCTGTGGACGAAACACTTCCTGACAAACAAAATTGTTTCAGTCGTTTGCAGCAACATAACGTGTGGAGACTGCGACACATTTAAAGAAGAATTGGACCGTTGAAAATTCGGGGCTTTCCTCCCCCATCACGAAACCAACAAAACACCCGTACCAGGTGCGAGGCATCGTGCTCAGAGAACCGCGGGGGTTTTGCGGCAAGGAACATACCCATCAAGATGGTTAACAATTCCTCCCTTTTATTTTGCAAGTTCTGAATTTCTGTTTCTGTCCACGAGCGTTTGAATTTTGACAGAGAACAAGGGAATTGGCTGTTGCTTCTGGCTGCAGCCCATCAACAAAGACAATAGAACCCGTTCATTTTTCGTATACGCGTGTCATGCATGCCAAAACAATTGTGTCTGACTTCGTTTTCAACAGAAGCACCTTGGGCTGTTTTAACAGCAAAGTACATTAAAAGTACCTGTCAGTACGCAGTGCACGCGATCCTCTTCTTGTGGAGCGATGAACCTCGTAACAATGGGTTCTGCAGGACCCGTCAAGTTTTATTCCACCGGACCCCTCACGTAACGGGGAAAACCTGAAACGTGCGCAACGAACGTGTTCTTTGTGTTTATTTTGTGTGAAGTTTGATCATCAAGTGAAAAGATTATCTTGTGGTACAGAAGCACTTAAGTTTTGAAAAGCTTCTGCCTTAGAAGCTCAGATTATCAGGCCACGAGGAATATAAATTCTGTTGACAGGTTATCAGGCCACGAGGAATATAAATTCTGTTGACAGGTTATCAGGCCACGAGGAATATAAATTCTGTTGACAGGATGAACCGCATCAAATCACGAAGAAGAAATCAGATATGCACACCTACAGAGTGGAAATGAGGCAAATTACTCTGACGTCATGGGGAGGCGGCATCGCCGGAATTTTCCAAGCTTTGTTTCTGTAGTTCATTTTGCGTGAAGAAAGCAAAAATAAAAAGTGATCCGGTCAAAGGGGAAAACAGCAATTCAGTGGACCAGTGAATCTGCTGTGTTGGTCACACTGAGAAACTCATGGACTTTTCAGGAAAAAAATTAAAGTCCCACCGCACCCAGGGACGCCCTTCCCAAGTCCATTGTCCTTCTTTTTCTAATGCACGAGTTCTCTACTGTTTGTCAATCAGGTTTTGTCCCCAAAAAGAGGAAACAAAACCCCAAAAATCTTGTCCCAAGTTGGTCCTGTTCCATGAGCACACACTTCTCGTTCAGAGACTCATTGGCAAGCACTCATACCCCGAGCTACGTACAATTATGTGGGCGGCGGATGCCCCCCACCCACAGCTGAATTTTTGGCTGGGTGATCTATGGCTGCTCAAACTTCTCTTGCATGGGACTTGAGAGAACATCAGAACCAAGATGTGTGCACTGGTCTGACGTCTGTTCTGTACATTTTGAACATTATGACCCAAGACCATGGGCCACAACTGGATTTGTTTCAGCACACACAAGCAAATCTGACCCTGTGCCAATGGTTGGAGGAAACATGTCCAGTCTAATGCCATTTTGCATCAGGCTTGTTCCATCTCAGCCATTTGTGGAAATGAAGCCTGCAGGCTAAAATCTTTCATTCTGTCTTGATTGGTCTTCTTCAGTGAAGTTTGTCAAAAATTCATTTGTGGTTGTTAGATTGAATTTGTCTGGTTGAAACCTAATTTGTGTTTGTGTGAATTCTTATGTAAGTGTGAATTGGTTTGGCTTTAACTTCACCAGACTGAAAGTTTTAACTTGTTGAATAACATTCTTTTGTGCAGAAGGAGTGAAATTGGAGGTACAAGAGGTTTTCCACTGCCAATGTTCCCTTGGTTGACAGGATTTGTTCTTGCAGTTGTTTCTTTGCAAGCTGCACTTTCATTGGAATTCTTGAAAGCATTGTCTCACAAGAATCCCTTTCAAACAGGACCAAAAGACTGGCATTGTTAAGTGAAGCAGTTTTTGCACAAAATCCACATGAGAAATACACAAAAGCCAAAACCATTTTTCACTGCATCCTTGCTTCACATGCAAAGGCTTTCTCTAGTCTTCAGAACTCAGTTGGATTACACACACCATGCACCAGACCTCCCACCTGAAAAGCCATTGCGAGTGTGTACAAATTCCAGAGGGCAAAAATACTTGTGTGTCACAAACAGCGATATTTATCAAACTGCTGCTATGGTTGTCAAAAAGCCCAATGGCTGCCTGTTTGATGAGCGGATCAGGCACAACATCAAAAGGACTGACATGAAGATTTTCACTTTGTACTGGACTCTCAGCTTGGACAAGAAACTGAGACTTCAAATATTTTTCAAAGAGATCTCAATTCCAACCAGGAATACTCACGTTTGTATCATTGGCCAAGTAAGGATCAGGACAATGGTTGGGTATTTCAGATACTGTGGGATCCATTCCAATTTTTACTTGTTCACACCAGGAAATAATGTCCATATTTCAATTCACTTTCTCTATTCTCTGTTGTATCACATTTCTGCCCATTTCACCCTGATTGATTCAGCAAAAATTGTGAACATTCCTGTGCAAGCATTTCCAGGGCTGAGATCACAAATTGCTGTTATTGTCAAGCAGAACTATTCCAATCATTTTTATCATATTTTTGAAAACAAAGATAAGAAAATAGTTGTCACAGCTGCTGATGAAGAAGGATGTGTGCTGGATGTTTTTGATGGGCCAGACTTTTTATCTCCAAAAATACCAGAAAGAAACAAAACACATCAATCAACCACTTTTCAGTGTGTTCTGAGTTTGCATGCGGCACCGTTAGCAAAGCTTGGCGCAGTAACATTTGAATCAAAAGAAATTGAAGCACAAACAGTTAAAGTGTCCAACACCTCATTTCAGTTCTCCCTAAATTTTCCAAGACCCTCATGTGATTTGAACATCTGTGCCTTATCCCTGGAAAATGGCCAAAATTTGAGTATCAATGCAACACTAATTAAAATGAAATTTGATGGAAACAAAACATTTTTATGTGTTCATGGAGGTCTGGCTTTCTATGATTATCAACATGAACCAAAAGAACTCACAGTCTTTTGTGAAAAAAGTTAAAACCTGCCACAATCAACAGACACTTTTATGCATCAGGCTCAAAAGCAGTTTTCATATTCTACAAATACTCTGGCCTGAGTAATGTGTCTGCCTCTTTGTTTATCACCAGCACAGACTGCTTTTCAGTTCTGGTGGATGTTTGTGCTCTTTACCTGCTGTGCACCATCCAAAAATTCTCATCTGACATGTGTGCACCATACCTGAGTCAACTGAGCAACCCCAAGGTCAAATTTACACCATTTCGTATCAATAAAGTGGGTCTGACAGAAGTACAATACACTGTTACTGTTGGAACCTGTGTCATACTGCAAACAAAAGACGTAGAAGAGGAACTCAACATGGCAGAAGTCCATTTTTGCAAGACCGCATTGGTCTCTGGAAATTCCAACCTGTGAGACTTTGCCTTGCATCATCAGACACACTTCGTATTACAGAATTCTATTTTTTAATCTCAGACATTTTCAATTTTCTTTCTTGCAAGAGATTATGATATAAGAGAAAACAGGAGAGCCCCTTTGGTGGGGAAGAATTTGGGAGCACGTTTCAGAACAAAGAAACCCAGAAAGAATGACACCTCAGTCAATGGCACAGTGTCGCTTACAGCCCATCCTTTACTTCTCAAAAATGTAATTACAGCTTACTATTTTCGACTTTGCTAAAAACTGGACTGAGACCGATCCCTGCCTTGAGCTGAAGGTCATCAAAGGCAGATTTGTGAAATATTCTTACCTCATTCAGGAACAATCTCTAGACTGTCCCCATCAAAATTTTCGAGACCATGTTTTCCACTGTCTTAAGTTTCCCCCAGTTTTTGGGAAACAATATTTCAGTTTTGTGGCAAAATCAGCCAGATTCATATCTTGGGTTGCAGCATCGAAGCAGTGTAAAAAGCGCAATGGCATGATGCCTATCTTTCACAACAAAACAATTCTGGACAACCTCTTAGCACTTATCAAAGTGCTAAAAGACTTTCCAGCCATAAATGCAATTTACCTTGGACTGCATTTCGACAAAAAGGTAAGGAATTATTTCCCTTTCTTCTTGATTTTGTACAGACAGCAACAAAATTTCTGAAGCCTTTCATTCTGAATTTGCAGATGTACAAATGGGAAGACAAATCTCCACTGACTTCCCACCAGTTCAACAACTATTTATTCATCAACCAAAACAGAACAACATTTGGTCATTGTTCAAACTTCAAGTTATGTGTTTGGTGAGCTTTGATCCGAACATCAGACAGGTTTCTGCACAAGCGTCAAACACTTTGTATCCAACTTTACAAACTGGAAATGAGTGTGTTTTGATGATCTTGAATAATTTGGCATTTCCTGACTGGATTTCTGTGCTTTGCAACAGTGCCATTCTCAGCTTTGTCCTGTGCGAAAATCTTGAAGAAACAGCTCCTGGAAAGTATGTTGAAAGTCAGGTGGATCACACCATTTGCAAAAAAGACCCTTGTCAGAAAGAACAACAGCTGCTTTCACTTGCAGTGGCTGAGTGAATCAAATCATGTTAGTGATCAATGTTCCAAGAAAAATATGATTTCTCATCAAATAAAAAGTTTTCAGCAAATGTATTTCTTAACAAACACAGTGAAAATATCTCCTGTCATAATCCCCTTTGTATCCAACACAAATGCATCCATGGTCTACACTTTTGACACTGTGAGACAGGTTCACTTTGCAAGAAGAAGCATTGACAAGCCAAAAGGGTTTTCTCTCTGCTCAACAAGCAATTCAGTCACCAGTTCAGGGATGAACATATTTTCTTGTCAAACTCAGAAAGCCATTTCTGCCCATTTCCTTTGTGATGAACAGTATGATTGCAGAGACATGGCAGATGAAGTCAGCTGTACTTGTCATGGCATAATCAATTCACAATTCTGTAAAATATTTGACAGTTCAAAAGAAGTTTTGATGTGTGGTCCTTTGTTCTGGAAAAACAAAACTGGATTTTGTACAAAGTTTGAAACACTCCCAATTGTCAGCAAAACTTCATATCTCATCACACAAACACATGTTGAAAATGTAACTTGTTCTGATGGAGTGCAGATTGCCAAAGATCTGATGAATGATCTGGCTTCAGACTGCTCAAGTGGTGATGATGAAGAAATTCTGAAGCACCAAATGAAGACACAGATGGGCAAGCAATGTGACGACAAAAGCACACTTCCTTGCAAACTTGGTCATCCAAAATGTTTTGAATTTGTTGACTTGTGTGTCTTCAAGCTGAACAAATTTGGCCATCTCACACCTTGCAGGAATGGGGGACATCTTGAAAGTTGTGGTATCTTTGAATGCAATATGATGTTCAAGTGTCCTCACCATTATTGTATTCCTTGGGAGTATGTTTGTGATGGAAAATGGGATTGTCCCCTTGGAACTGAAGAATCAGATAGTTGCCAGCCCAGCCATGTTTGCATTGGTATGTTCAAATGTCATGGCAACATGAATATTTGTCTTCATGTTGGAAACTTATGTGATGGAGAAAGTAATTGTCCTGGTGGGAATGACGAATTTCTTTGTGAGTTGCAGGGCCTCAAATGCCCAAGAGACTGTTCTTGTCTGGCCTTTGCATTGTGGTGTCACAATCCTGAGAGTGTTCTTGTTCTGAACAATGTTTCTTATCCTTTTGTGTCTGTTCATTTTCAAAAAACCAAGTTGAAATTCTTGAAAATTTTCCATAGCTTTGAGAGTTTGTTGATTTGCAAGATAATTGATGTTGGTTTGAATACAATTTGCAATGTAGTGAAAAGCATATTTCTTCAAACATTGGTTGCAAAGCTGAATCCAATCAAAACAGTTGAACGTCTTTGCTTTCAGTCTCAACCTCAATTGGAATCCCTTCAGTTGACAGACAATGAAATTGAAAAAATCCAATCATTTGCATTTGCAAATCTCAGCCATTTGATGTCTGTCAACCTGTCCAATAATGCCCTCAGAACACTTCCTGTGGATACATTTGGTGACACTGCATTTATTGAAATGTTTTCCATTTGTGGCAACAGTCTGGACAGAATTGAATCAAATACTTTTTCAAAATTACAATTTTCAATCATTGAAACAGAAAACTACAAAGTGTGTTGTTTGGTCTCTTCCAACGCCACTTGCAATGCAGTAAGACCCTGGTATGTTAACTGCTTTGATCTGTTGCCTAACAGTGCCCTGAAGACATGTTTTTCCAGTGTTGCCTTGCTGATTTTATTGCTGAATTTGCTGTCAATCAGATCTCTCTCAGCTCAGGGCAAAATGAACTTGCACTTCATTGGTTTAGCTGTGTCAGTAAGTTTGGTAGATTTTGTGAATGGACTTTTCTTGTTGATAATTTCTGCAGCTGATCTGTTGTTTCGGGGAAGTTTCATCATCAAAGAATGGGATTGGAGGTCCAGTCCAACTTGTTTTTCAGCAGCTGGTCTTGTTTTGGGCTTCAATCTTTTGAGTCCAGCATTCATTTGCCTGTTGTCATTTGGTAGGTTGTTGGTAGTGATAAATCCTGTCAAAACAAGACTGAAGGAAACAAGATTCAACTTGAGAGTTTCTCTGGGTCTTCTTTTCACAGGAATTATTGGCACAACATTTCCTGTACTTCATTTAAAATTGGCATCAGGTGCTCTACCAACCAACTTTTGCCTGCCATTTGTTGAGCCCATGGGGTCAAAACCCATAACAAAGTTTGTGACTTGTTCTGTGAGTCTCATCCAGATATTTTGTTCAGTTGTGATCATTGAATCTCATGTTTTGCTTTTGAAAGCTTTAGAAGAATCCAGGAAAGTGCGTCATGAACCCAAGTGACACCAAGATTCTAATTCAGTTCTTTTGGCCCAACTTGTGACAATAACAACTTCAAACATAGTTTGCTGGTTTCCAACAAATGCTGTCTACACCAGTGCATTATTCTTGGAAAAATATCCCTCCAACATGGTGATCTGGACCGCTGTTGCTGTAGCTCCAATCAACTCAATAATTGTTTTCATTGCAACTTCACTGAGAAGACACAAACAAACTGCAACAAATCCAAACAGGAAGAAATGTTCTTCTTCAACACCAGATACAGGGCAAAATATTATTGCAAAAAGAGGGACAATCTGAAAACAGTGTGGAACTGGAACTCAGTAAAAACCTCTTGATACTTGGCGTGACCACACATGAAGACTTGCCAAACTTTTGCCCAAATTTTTTGGTGTCAAGGTCCCATCAACACAATTGTGATCTCAAACACAACAAAACACAATAAAAAATATTCCCACTTGTGTTTGTATGTGCAAAAATTTTCAAGGGGAAAATGCACCTTTTGCGTGGGTGGGTGGGGTGGCGTGAGATGCACCTTCACACTGGATGCACCTAGTGCTCAGTTGCCTGTGTATGTGTCCCTCGATGCAATGCAGTGCTCCCGGACAAGAACTCGAGACATGACAAGAACTGACCAAAAGCATTTAAAACACTTCTTGACACACACGCACACAAACATTCACTCACCTTCCAAGTCTCAGTGGTCTGTTCTTGGGGGAAAATAGAATTGCTGACATCAATGCTGTTCATCTGAGTGGATTGGGCAGTTTAGAGACTCTCAGCCTGTATGCAAATGGGCTGACCTCAATTCCAGTTGGTTATTTCTCAGATCTGAAAAGCTTGCAGACACTATTCATGAGTCACAACCAACTCACTGACTTGCCTCAGAATGTAATCAATGAGATTCCTTTGATACAGCTTAACCTGGGTCACAACTCTCTCTCTCTCTCTCTTCCCTCCCAGACCTTAACTTCCCTCAGGCATTGCAGTTTCTAGACCTTACTGGCAACATGATCAGTCCAAATGATTTTACTGGGGTTGAAGGGTTGCAGGACTTGCCATGCCTTGAGTCTGATAACAAATGGGATTGTCTCTTTTGAAGCTGGTTCATTTGCAACTTTGAACCACTTGATCCAACTTTACCAGCTTCACAACAACATTTTTGAAATTACATCTGGACTGGATGATCTGGAGTGTCTTTACTTACAATGGAACAGGATTTATACTGTTCAAGAAGGAAGTTTTTCCAACTTGATGCACTTGATAGAGCTTCATAACAACAACAATCAGATTTGTGAAATTTCAGTAGATCTATTTGATGGACTGGCCAACCTGAAACTGCTTGACCTCAGCTATAACCAAATAATTCAAATGGCAGCTGGTGTTTTTCAGGTTCTTACAAACTTGGAAAATAAAGATCTTTCAGAGAATCAACTTGTCACTCTTCCTCCTGAACTCTTTGTAGAAACACATAATTTGTCAAGAATTCAACTCCATGGAAACCAGCTTCACTCTGTCCCTGCTGGGCTTCTGGCAAACATAAACCCTGACACCACACAACCAATTCTTTCGTCCATTCATAACCCGCACACTCCCACACATTTATTACAATAAATATTTGTGATGCCAGTTGTGGGAATCTATTTGTTTTGAAAACAAAATGTTTAAAATGGAGACTGGGGCAAAATATTTCCGTAGTAACCAATCAAGAGAGCAAAGGTCGAATCCCCCGTTTCCATGGCAATTAGACCACCTCGTGGGCACTGCGGTTCCAATGGTCATGATTTTCTCTTGTTGCGAAGAAAACTCCGAACTGGGAAGCATTCCGACATCTCTCTCTCTCTCTCTCTCTCTCTCTCTCTCTCTCTCTCTCT
>JAAUXT010047336.1_pt1 | contig 16343 bp, 19 predicted proteins | sample 7278171 | NCBI WGS metagenome assembly JAAUXT01 (sample SAMN14350112, study PRJNA611818) | marine sediment metagenome | isolation source: surface marine sediment (1.8m) | place: French Polynesia: Moorea | collected 2018-08 | reverse complement strand
CAGGAACAAGGATTCCTTTCCGGGCGAGCATGCAAGAGGTTTTGCAATGTGACGAACTCGCAACATCACCAGCAAGGGGAATTGCAGATTTCAATGCCAATGAGGTGAAAAGACTCCATTGAATCGCAGTACGAAAACTCCCTTCTTTGACCCCAACTGCTCTCATCAAGTGTTGCTCTGATTCTTCTGTTTTCAGATGTTTGCAAGACTGAAGAAGGCAAGCGCATTTGTCACAGGCTGAGAAGTAACAATCTGAAGGCACTGTACCGCGTGCTATGCAGGGAGAGGAGCGAAAACGACGCCATGGACATCATCCGAGAAATCCTAGCGCTGCTCAAGCAATTGCGGGCTCAGGGAGACATGCTGTCTCCCTGCTGGGACAAATTCTTCCAGGATTATGATCCGAAATGGCTTAGTGACACACACAAACAGTAATTTGTCCAATAAAACCGGTGAAGTTCTTGATTGGCAGTTGAGGAATTTTCAAACCGTGTTTATGTGGTGGAAGTACGTAGATCAATCAAGAAGGCGATTCGTCGTGTGTGTCTCCTGCGTTTCCGGACTTGTTCTGCCTCGAGCGACGCGGTCAGAAAAGCCACGAATCATGTTCCAAAGACGCAAAAAATGCACAACACAAAGACTCCAAAAGAGTCTGATGCTTCACTTGACACTGTTGTTCGTCTGCAGGATTTTCGCCTGCAGAATAGGCAGGTGCATTCAGGATGGCCTGGCAATCCCTGTCACAATGTTCGCATTTGTTCGGTTCACTATGAATTGTTGACTGCTGAGTGCGTTTGTCTGTTACTGGGTCTTTACTTGTTATGTGTCTGGATCCCGGACGGCATTTCTTTGGGGTTTTGCTGGCATGAGTACCTGGAACCAACAGCAGTTCTTGGGCTGATGCAAATCACAAATGCGTGTCATTGCAAATCCAACATTGTTTCAACAGTTAGTCCTGTATCACTTGTTTGCCAATCTTTTGTTCTTTCCTTTGAGCTGATCGCATCAGTTTGTCGTACACTGTATTGGCATCCAGAATTTTCCCAAAGAGACTGGAAAAAATTTGAATGTGCAGAGTTCCGCTGCTTCTGGTGGAATCGTCAGAATCTGGTTTGGACGGGTTCAAAGTCCCCCTCCACACTTCTGCTTGTGTGCCATACATCACGTGTATAGATTTAAATCACAAATTCCATTGCACCCGATCTGATTTGAAACAGGTTTTTGTTGAGAGATCTATGCTGTAGAAAATGCGTAGAGTGCGGCAACGCGTCTGCAATGGATTTTACTTGAACTTATCACAATAAATTTGTGTATGGAACCTGCAAGTGTTTGTACAACTTTTCGGAGGTCTTGTTTCTGTTTTGAACCAAGTCCGTCAACTCCATTGTTCTTCAACTTGAGAAATGGCAAACTTGCTTGTCCGCCAGTGCTTTCAACGCTGCAACAAATGTGGGGCACCTGCCCCGCGTCCGAGGGTGTTTTCTGCAGTGACAATTGAAGTAAATGCACATTTTCCCTGGCAATGAAGTGTTTCCAACAAAATTTGAAACTTTTTTTCACTATGTCGCAGACACGGTGAAGACATTTTTCCAGCAACAGAGTGTTTCAAGAAAATCAAGACGCGTACTGGTTTCTAATCGTGCACCCTGCGCTGACGATTCTGCACGGTGCACTGAAGTAACTCTTATGTGCGGAGGAACGAAACGGCACTGTAAACACAGCAATCCAGCAGTATTCTGCAATTTTTCCCCAGTTGACAGACAGGTACAGTTACATAAGCAGCACGACATGTTCATTAAAATACACGTTTGAGGTTTAAAAGCAGTGTACGGCACGCAGAGTCGATTTGTATCCTGTAAAGTCACCGATTATGTCCGGGTCCAAAAACATGGCTGCCACAAATAGTGACCTAGATTTCATCAACTTGTGTCAAGAATCAGGTTTGACCCTCTTCAATGGAGGCAGGACCTCAGTCGACAGCTCAAAACTTTGCAGTCTAACTTCCTGCAAAAATGATGTTTTGTGTGGATATGTCTTGTTTTGCGTCGACCTCAGATTGATCCAGTGAAGCGTTGCTTGTACCGACTCCACCCACAACAGTTACTCGTATCTCCACCACCTCAAGAGTTTTTGGTTTGGTTTTGTAGCAAATGACCCAACAGAACCCCTCCACATGAAGCCACGCTGAAATTTTCATTCTTCTTTTCTCGTCATTTGCAGATGGATGTCAAGGAGGAGGAGGGCGGCCTCCTGCCCGTGGAAGTTCCAACAGTCGCAACCACTTCTCCGCCTCTGTGTGAACTGAACAGTGTGACAACATTGCAGCCAGTGCACCTCAACCGTCACATTCTGACAGAACTTCCAGCACAAATGCACATCAAAGAATCTACACAGACAGACCCTTCTCAATTGGTCCACGTCACTCAACTGCCTCCTGCGGAACTTCATCCAATGACCCTCCAAGGTCAGGTTGCGGGGGCAAGTCCTCTGGACACACCGCCCGGCGCCCCGCCCGGCCCCGTGGAGACACCTCGGGAGAGACGCCGACGCGCGAGCCCCTGGAAATACGAGCCGATCCAGCTGCGGCCGTGCGAGGTGTGCGGGGAGCGTGCCACAGGGTTTCACTTCGGAGTCATATCGTGTGAGGCGTGCAAGGTAATTCACCCTCTGACTGTTCCCTGTCGTTCTTTCCATTGTGTTCCAAAAGAAAACAGTCAAAGAATGACACATTGAAACAGTGCAGTCCACTTTCACGGGGTATTTTTTGCCGAAATACAAGTAGCACTTCAACATCTTCATTGTGTGCAAAGGCTTGAGTGCAAGGTAATGTTTTTTGCATTGCAGAGTTTCTACAGAAGAAGCCTGAAGAAGACGAAGCAGTATTTGTGCGACAAGAACGGAAACTGTCCGACTGACACGCGGGGCAGCGCGTGCGCTGCGTGCAGACTGCAGAAATGCATTGTCGTTGGCATGTCCCCCACGGGTGAGGCAACCTTCAATCATTTCGCAAATTTGTCCATTTTTGTGCGCGCGAAAACTCCACGAAACTGTCCTCAAATTACGCCCAATGAATTTTCGTAGCTTCACGACAGTGCTTGCTTGGATTTTGCAGCTGTGAAGAAGGGGCGGTACAGCTACGAGAAGCGCGCCGAAACCATCATCCAGTCGCGTACCTATTGGCACAGCAAGTTCGAGCTCGAACAGCAGCAGCAGCAACAACAACAGCCTCCAGCCACCATGTACGAGGCACCAGCGGCGTACACCACCGTGCCTGCAGACACCCCCGTCTCCTTCGTGCAGCAGCTGCAGGGTCCAGGGACGTTTATCCCACACGCACAGGGAGTCCAGCACCCTGAGACACTCGTCGACGAAATGACTCCAGTCGCGAGCTACGAAGAAGTTCCCACATCTCCACAAGACTTGCCGAGCAACATCCAAACAACGCCGTTTTCTGGCATGATGAACATGAAGCCGGGTTTGCAGCCGATTGAAATCAAAAGCGCCGGTTTCAATCCAGAGGCACACACTGCCACACAACCGAATGTGCAAATCGTTCCCGGTCAGGTCAGTGCTCAAGTCGCTTCGTCGCCAGATGCAGTGTCTGATGACTCTGGAGTGTTCTTTCTGTCCCCCAAATCCAACTCAGGCGGCTCCGCCCCAGTGACACCGAACACGTCTTCTCTCGCCCCACCACCAGTCTACACCACCACCATCATAGACGAACCGCAGACACAGGCGAAAATTGTGGAAGTCGTGCCCGGGAAAGTGAGGTCCGTCAACATGCGCCGAGAGCTGGTCATCGACGGACAGTCCATCTCGTACCTGCTCGAGGGCGTGCTCGTCGCTCCGGACTCGAGTCCCACCGCGCCGGCCGCCGCGACTCGGAGACCCAGCGAGGACAGCAATTTCTCTGACGACATGACCATCGACGGTCAGTCCATCGCGGCCATGCTGAAGGACGTGATGACTGAAGCGAGTGGAGCTGACAGCGCCGCGAGTCGTGATTTCCCCGACATCGTGAGCATCGCCGCGATGGACACCCAACCAGCCGTGAACCAAGTTCTGATTGACGGGAAACCGGTGGGGGAAATGTTTCACATGTTTTCCGCATTTCCCGGAGCAGCCGCGGCAGCGACAGAAACTCACGGTCAACAACATTTAGTCCCACAGGCAGCAGTGCAGCCCAACGTTCCCACTTCCATCCACATTCGCACCACGGCCACATCCGCCCAAGAACCAATGGCCCTGGAATCGACCAGCCCGACCTTGACCCAGATTCAGGAAACTGCGCAAACCTTGATCAACATGGCCACAATGGAAAGCACGACGCGACAGAGCCAAAGTCCCGTGGTTTCTCCTTCCACATCCACGTCACACAACACCGCGGTGAGCACCACGGATTCGCAGGGGACCAGCGACCAGCCGCCGTCCACGTCCGCTGCGGACGAAGCCTTCAGAGCAGAACTCATGGCGGGTCAGACGTCAGATCCGGACGAGGCGTTGAAGCAGCTCCTGACGGACAGACGACTCGACGCGGAAGACATGGACCAGTTCATCGACCGAGTGTTCGAAATCGTTCAGAAGAACAGGATCGTTCCGCCCGACTTCGTCAGCAAAATCCCGACGCTCGAAAAAAACTTCCTCGTGAGTCACAATGATGTATTTTGAAATCGAAACGGCTGAGATACAGACAGGGAAACTTTTTTCTTTCATTCGGTACAACTTTTGTGCTTTCATGAAGAACAATTTAGATGGCGTTGAAATCCCAACATAAAATTGGCACTAACCTCTGACCTGTTTTCACTGTTTCGACATTCAGGATGAGCGGGCAAAGAAAGAGTTGATATTCGGCAAGATGGGGCCCATTCCGACTGAGGAGTACATGGACATCTACAAAGAGACGGGCATCGATGTGGACGGACGCGGCGAGTTCCTGCAGGAGGCCGTCGGCATGATGGACCCTCTCGTCAAGAAGATGATCGTCCTGTACAAGGCGCTGCCCGGCTTCCAGCTCCTCCCCATCGACGACCAGGTCGCCACTCTCAAGGGTACGCAGCGGGTCTCTCTCTCTCTCTCTCTCTCTCTCTCTCTCTCTCACACACACACACACATATCAAATTGCCCCACATCCAACGGCCACCGAGATGCACAGGCACAGCACTACCAGCTCTTCCAGTCTCACAGGTCTGTCACTGTTTGCACGTCATCCCAATCGCATGTTTTTTTCCGTCCACAGGCAGCAAGCAGCAGCTGTGGCTCTTCATGGACCACCACATTTACAACTGCAAAGAGAAACTCGTCACATCGCCGTTCCTCAAGAAAACCCAAGACATGATGACCTATTGCCTGTCCCTCTCCGGAGGCGTCGAGACCATCAACGAAACGTTTGCTCTGGTGGAGAGAATTCAGAAGCTGCAGCTCAGTCAACTGGAGACGGCCGTCCTCGTGCCTTTCCTCGTGATGCGACCCGGTACGTGGACAACTTTTCGACTGATTGTCATGTCAGTGTTGAAATGGGGCACGGCGTGACCTCCCACGTTGTTCCGTGTTGCTCAAGAAGCTCTGCTGTTTTCAGAGCTGTGCAAGACGGAGGAGGGACGCCGACTTTGCGCGGAGCAGAGCGACATCAACCTGCGGGCGTTCCACCGCGCGCTGCGGCGGGCGCGCACCGAGGAGCAGGCGCTGCGCGTCATGCAGGACACCCTCGACATCATGAACAGCATCACCAGCTACGAGAAGAGGCTCAACAACCAGACCAGCAAGATGCTCAAAGACTACAGCCACATAGACTTCTCCAAGCTGTTCACCGAAATGTGCGCTGAGTAATCACGCAAGGAAAATGTGGCTCAGACACGTCGAGTAAAGGTGCCTTGAAGCCGACTGGAATGATTCTGGTCACAGAATCTGAAACTGTTCTTCACAATTCTTCAGCTTACAGTGTTTTTGCACAAACGTATCTCGTTGCTTTGCTGGTTCTCGGGACCTCTGTGCAGATCCGTCCGTCCAATGGACGATTCCATTTCCGTTGTTGTACTCGCCTCACACTCACAGCGCAGATTCGATTCGCACCAATGAGCACACCGCATGCAATCCTCACCGAAACGAGATGAGGTGATCCGAGTCGCCTCAAAACCGCGTCGCTGCGAGTGGTCCGATGCTTCAATGTTTATTCAGCGGCTATACTTTGTTGCTTTTTGTGTTGACAATTTTGTACCTTCATAAATAAAAGCACGGTTTGTGTGATGTCATTCTTGAATTGTATTGCGAATGACAAATGCCTGTTTCACCTCACGCCAGACGTTCGCTTCGGAATGGATTGCAGATGAGATTGGATCTGCGACGCCCCACCACGAGAATGCCGGTAGGAGAGACTTGCGGTTCTTATCAGGGTTCAGTCCGTTGACTCACTCAGTGAGCAGCTCACAACGACATATGATGAGAGCGTCAAATCCTGCTGAGTCGGCGCATTTCGCGCTCGACTGACCGGAGATGAGTTTCCTCAGCAAATTTTTGTGCTGCGCAAAAACCAGTTCAAACTTCGCACGTTGTTTCGGACGAGAAAACGCAGAAAACAACGGCATCCTTTTCACAAGCTTTTCACATTTGAAGAAACTTGCAGCAAGTGTGCGCAAGACTGAGGTTTCAGTGCGTTTTCGTCGCACTGAAATGGATTCAAGAGTGATTTCTTTTCGTGCACGGGAAAGGCAGCGCCAAAACGCGAACTCGCAAATCTGGACTGAACCAGAATCACCTTTTCGACTGTCTTGTTTCTTCGTCTGCTCCACTTCGGCCAAACAAATGTAGGAGTCATTTCCCTGCACAAAACACAAAATCACGTTTTCAAACTATCAAAGATCTTGCAACTGGTGGTGACAATCTTCTTCACCCCGAACCCAACTGTCCTTCACCTCGGGCAGCGATAATTATGCCAAGTCCCTTCAGGAAGGAGCGCATAGAGTAGCAGTGCGCTGAAAGCACGGTGAGCTTGATGTCCTGTCTTCTCCTTCCCACATGCAGGCAGCTTTTCTTCCTACCGTCAGCAAATATGACAGAAAAGATGACAAGCATGCCCTCGAACTTATTGCCCACCACTTAGCTCGTACCTCTTGAAATCTCACTTTCACTGACTATCAGATAAGGACACGTTCGCAAGATCCACAATTGTTCTCCAAAGATGAGCGCGTGCGCCCGGCCTTCACGACACTGGAATGCGTCGAGAATTACGTGGTGAAGTTTTCCAACGGACTTCGCGCTCAAAACCCTGTCTCATTCGAAGGTCTGCGACTCGCTGTCCTCAATTTAAAATTGTCATTTCTGAAACTCTCGAGAACTCAAATAGACAAGACTCCGACAACGGCAAGTTGGTGTTGCGGTTTGAAACCCTGCAGTTAATGCATGCTGATGTGTCTGTGTGCACAACGAAGGCACAGTCATCAGAATTCACACTGCTCACGAGCAGGTCTGAGGAGAATGCACAGGGTAAAAACATCAAAGTTTCTTCCCTTTTGGTGAACTGAACTTTTTACCCCCCCCCCCTCCGTTCAACTTTGGATGGGAATGGGAATGGGAAAAATCTCCACTGCAATCCAAACGGTCGTTGTTCGCCTCCGATGCTGCTGTCCTGAAGCGAACCAAGGATCACGCGCGAATCATCATCAGGTGGATCAATCAATTCGTTTCTGACTTTTGATCGTTGAACTTTCAACACCATTCGACTGGATCACGCTTTTATATTCGGTCAATATTTCTTCGCTCATATCTGATAACATTTTTACTTGTCAATTACACGTACACTCCAGGCTGATACACAGAATGACAGCTGCCAGTCTTGATTTTGGGAGGACATTCTTTTGAATTTGCTGATTCTGTGCGACACTGCTAAATGGAGAAAATGCAGTGGTGCTTCTGGGGCAGAACTTCCTCGTTTCAGTTCTCAAAGACAAATGTCAAAGCAACAGTCGCAAGTTCCCTCGCGTGTTGTGGAGCACAGCAGGTATTTATTTTGATCAACACCCTCACAAGAACGTCTGATTTGTCACAAAGGAGACGACCTGAAATTGTCTGACAACGGATTTGTCCTTCCCGAACACAGAAAGCGCAGGTAGCATCCGACACCTAAAGACCCCCTCGCCGCACACACACACACGCACATGCACGCACGCACGCACGCACATGCATTCTCGTGCACCACAAGTTCTCCCACATGGAAAATGTGGCAGCCTCTCATGTTGACGAGCTTATCACTTTCACTTTTCTCGGGATCCACACGTCCATCAATTGTCCAACTTACCTTTCGCTGATGTCGTTGCAGACACTGCACAATCTTGCTTTCACTCTGTCCGCTCGTTGCATCTTGTTGAAAAATTCAAACCAAACTCAGCCAAGGCACCCTATCCAGGTGACAATGGCGTTCTGATCCAAGGAGCTGATTTGGGCGATTTTTCCTGTCACTTTCAAGCAGAAAGAACCACTCGCATGTAAGACGACGCCTCCAACGGCAGAGTGGACCTTCTTCACAAGTTTCCACCAGTTACAAGTCTACCAATCTGATGAATCGATTGGCACCTTGTCCTCTGTTTCGGATTGAGGTCGAACAATCCAAGGCCTTTACAATCTAGTTCTGGTGTCGATCAAGTTGGACTCTGCAATTTGGACTTCGAATCCCCAGACATTCCGGCGTAACCGCAAGATTCATTTCAATTTTAACATCGGAGGATCTTTTCAGGAAATTTTCGCGAATCAACCATGCCTATCCAGGTATAAGTGAGTACTTTGTTCTGTTCGTGAGATCTACATTGAAACTGTTTGGCAAGTCTGTGTCTCGACACGGCACGCACACCTCAGAGAAGCTGCAAGTAAGAACACCACGCACGTGTCAAGATGCGTGATCTGCATGCGCGCAGCAAAAAGAGCACTGCAACACAACCGTTTCAAAAAGTGCTGTGGCACATGCATTGTGTTTTGCGATTCGAAAACTGGAAACTCAGGAATCTGAAAGAATTGAAAAACTGACAGAGTCGAACATGTGTGTGTGTGTGTGTGTGTGTGTGTGTGTGTGTGTGTGTGTGTGTGTGTGTGTGTGTGTGTGTGTGCAACCGCGCGCTTTCTGGGCGGGTCCTTTTGGTTGTTTTCCCCCTTTTGCTTTTTGTGTCATTTTGCGCTCAAGTTGCTCCAAAGCGAGAGTTTTATTTCTCCAAATCAAAGAAAATGGCATTTTGAAGAAAATAGAGACAAGCCTGTCGACTGAGCTGTCGAGCCTTTGAACCACGATCTGAATGGAATTCTCTTTGCAGGGTTGAGAAGGAAGTTGTGGAAGAAATGGAGAGGGAAAAACAAGCGAAAGAAGGCGCAGAAGCGGGAAGCGCCGTTCACAAAGCGACTGATGCCATTTCAGACGAAAAAAGAGCCCCAGAACGGAGTGTATGTGACGGTGAAAGTTCTCGAAAGGAATCTGTGAAACACAGAGACCCACCCACCCCTAGTGTCACAAAAACCGCTTCAGGAATCAAAGATGACGAGACAGTGCACAAAGAAAGTGGGGCGAAGAAAAAGAGATTTCCGTTTTCATTCAGGAAATCTAAACCAGTTTCTAGTCCTTCCACCAAACGAAAACAAGTTCCGGTGAACACTAAAACCGTGGATGTCCAGGAGTCAGTCATGTAAACTTCTCAATGCACTCCCAGTTGACATCGCTCGCGATCGGCTTCTGCATCCACATTGAAACGGTGTAATTACGGAGCATTGTCAGCTCATTAACACGCATGGTCTTTCGCACCTGCAATGCAGCTCGTGTCAAATGTAGAATTTGTACAGCTGTAGCTCAAGGTTATGTCTCCAAACGTTGCAAAGCAATGTTTGGACAGCAATTCTGAAACAAAACTTGGGGAAGATGTTGCTTGGTCCAGAAAATTTTGTCTTGGCGTGCTGATGATCAAATGTAGTAAGGTTGCTTAGTGATTTTGAAACGAGTTTGTGTCTGCCATTCGTGTCCATGTTCCCGTGTTCATGCGTGCCCGTTACTCTTGCGGACTGCTTCCAGCTGCACTGCGATTTTGTTGTCACGGAATTAGTTCTGTGCGATAACCAAGAGAGTCAGATCTGTGGCTTCACCGCAGATGTGTTAATTCAAAAGAAAACATCTCTCCTTGATCAAAACAAGAAAAATAATACATTCCCGTAATTGTTTATCTGTGATGTTATTTGTGGAGACATGAAAAGAGATTATTGTCTTTTGAAAAATAAAAACGCGCGGGTATCAATTGCCAATTAATTGCTTGGTGGTGTTGTGGAAAGTGCGAATCGTCCTCAACTCTCGCGCGTTAACGTCGGCGAGGGGCGGTCACCCTGAAGGTGTGAACGCGATGCTCACAGGCGTTGGGCGCTGCATCCGGGAATCCGACGCTGTCCAGAGTCCAGACAACAAGTCTTGGGTCTGTGGACTTGTCATCTGTCTTTGGACGTCGGTTGATGCACACGCACCGAGAATTCACAAGCGAGAAATTTTGCAAAATGGACAGTGTTTTGGATGATGGGCAGGTTGACGATATGTTGCGCCTGATTAATATGGAAGAAGTGCAGGTTGACGATTTTCTGCGCCTGTGTGAGGGGTCTGAGTCGACTCGAGCCGAAGCGGACGTCTGGTGGAATGACCAGCTCTGCGGGAGCGAAAACATGATGCCGCAGGCAACGCCCGAACTGGGCACGTTTTCCACCGAAATGATGGAGAAGGTAAGTTTTGCTCCCATTTCTACAGTTGTGTTGTCTTTTGAGTTCGAAGGAAATGGAGGAAACACTGGGCGCTTTGAAGACCCCAGTTTAGTTGCGCAGTAGCTTCCGACTCCACAAGTAAAACCAACCTCAAAAGAAAAGCTGACCCTGAAAGGACAAACCACTGCAAAACTGGCGGGTGTCCCTGAGAAAAAGAGAATGCGTCAAAAGGTTCGCGGCACGATCCGAACATTTCCGAAAGAGAAGTCTCCTCCTTCGATGCTTGCAACCCCACGAAAACTGGCAATAGCGTGTTGCCCAAACTGGATCCCAACACTGTTTCTTCACTGCTCGGCGCGTGGTCAACTCAAATCGTTGACTGTCAAGCCGAGACGAAGGCATTCTCATCTGATCTGGTCACGTTTTATGCGCAGGCTACCAGCGTCACAACAACGGACATCTGCAAGAAGGATGCGGGTGGCGACGCTCACTCAGACTCACAAAGTCCGACCTCGGTGGGTCCCTCACGGCACCATGTCGTGGTGCAGGCAGAATCACGCGAGGCTGAGAACACGTCGAACCTTACCGGCGACACACCTGCAAACTGCCCACGTCAAGCGAGCGCCGTCGCTTCAGCTGCTGATGACATCAAGCTGGACGTTCTTCTAGAAGCTATGAAAGCCTCCGACGCTCCATGGGTGGATTCTGCGCAGACGTCTGATCATGGCAAAGTTCGTGTGACCACCGATTCTGACATTGGAACTGTTGTAAACATCTCCGAGTTTGACACAGGGAGTCTGGCGCCTGAGCAACAAGGGGACCTGCTGCAGCTGGCATTGCAGTCGGCCAGGGTTTCCCCGTCTTCAGATGCACCATGCAATTTCAATACCATTGACTGTTCCACGCTCACTGACGTCTGCAGCGTTTTCTCAGCCAACAAAAGTGGTCTGGGCGACACAGCGCCAATTGCGTCAACAAGTCCGACGAAGAAGGAATTTTCAACCACTGTACAAAACGAGGACGTGTTGTCGACCACTTGTGAAGCAGGTGCACTTCTCAACGAAGCCAACGCCCGAGAAGCATGTATTGCGCCTGAAACAATCACGTCGTCAAGTTACGCCGTGCCTCCGCCGCCAGTGAAAGATTCAACAGCGCCAGGGCGGTTTGCCTTCACCGCCCCACCCAGTTGCTCGTCGTCTGCGTCCTCTGCGAACGGTGCGGCTGGTGATCGCAGCTACAGCCCACCGTCATGGCAAGATCTCCACCAGCAGGCTGGAACCAACAATCAAGCATTTGTCTCGACGCCGGACTGCAATGGTCCACTGATGTCTGCATCCGCCGCTTCAAATGGGACTCAGTTGCCGCTGTACTCATCTGTTCACCCGACAGCTGGAGGTTTCGCGACGTCTTGTCAGCAGCAGGTTGACAGGATGACAAGGCCCATTTACCAGGAGGATGACTGTGACGCGTTGTTCCCAGCTTGTCAGTACACCAGCTGCCCGCCCACCAAACGCCCCCTGGAGTTCGCCCAGCCGAATGCTCCGCCAGCCAAGCGACGTTACATTGAGCCGACCCAGGGGTATCAGTTCCAACAACAACCGCAGCACCGGATGCAGCAGAACAACGTCGGGCAGCAGACGCATTGCGACCCTTTTGTCTGGCAGCAGCAGCAGAGTTCCTCGCAGATGCTGTATCCGCAGAGCTCTGAACCGCGTCAGCAGTGTCAATGGCAGCACCAAGAGCGTTTTCCTCAGCAGCCTGAGCAGCTCCCACGCGCTTCTCAGATGCCGTCCCAGAGCGCGTGGGGCAAGCCTTTCCCTCAGGGCACACCGTATCTTCCTCAGCAATCTCAACGGGACTTTACGCACCAAAACGCACAGCAGATCATCAATTTCAGACAAGTCGTCAATCTGCAGCCTGGAGACGTGGATTACTCAGCGTCAAGCACCGGAACCTTCGTGATCAAAAAACACCGCAAAACACACGACAAAAGCGCCAGAGGCAACCAAACGTACAATACGTTGGTGGCCAAAGCGATCAAGGCCAGGGGCGAGCCACTAGAGGTCAAAGAGATCTACAAGTTCTTCGCTGAGCAGGGTTGGGGAACTGGAGAGAACGGCTATCCGTCCAATGGGGAGAAGGCTTGCATCAGAAAGGCCGTGTCAGCTTTGGAGTATTTTTACAAAATTGATCTCGGGCGCAACAACAACAAGTGGGGGTTGCGCAAGTTTCCTGGCTCTTGACCTGGAAAAGGGGGGTGGGGGAAATTGTCAAGTTCGGAAACAGACCGTCTTCAGTCTTGCTGTGTACAGGTGGAATTTTATATATTTGAAATGTGTGTCTGTGATATTCTTCCTGTAGATACGGTCGGCATGCATGGCAACTACAAGGCCTCTAAATGTCACGTTGGGTCTGTTTCCTTTGCGGGGATTTGTCAAAAAGCGTTGTACACGACTGTGACTTGTGACATAGGTACGATCGAATAGAATAAAAAAACCAACTTGACATCTTATTGATTTTGTTTCCTCCATGCGGTCAATGTCACTGAAGCAGAGTGTCTGCGGGCGCGAGCGAGATGCCGCGGATGGATTCACGCTTGGGACAAAGTGACGCTGACACAATCTGTTTGTCATCTGTCCCATGGAAACCTGAACGATTTATCGAGCGCTGCTCCTGCTGGGCTCGGCGAGGACAGTGCAGAGCTCACTCAAATTCGAAATGAATCCGTTTACTCTGCACACGAGCACCGTTTGGTCGAAGGGAGCCGACCCTCTGCAGTGCTGGGTCAATTCTGACTGTCCAAGTGAGGTTGATTGACAAGGGGATATCGTTTCACCGGCTTTGTCTCCACCAGATCCGTGGGCCATCCATCCGGGGAAGACCTAACATCAACTTCAAATGAAAATACCGCACTAGAACAGGAGTGTGAAGTACGCACACCGCAGTTGTGTTTGGGGAGTAGATTGTGTGAGGGTTGAGGGCTCATGGTTCTGGACGCCTTGGATCTGCTTCAAATGTTTATTTCCGAAGGTCCCGAGGCTTTATCGTCCCTCAGAGTCATTCTTATCGTATCTAAAAACGGCCTGGCACAACAAATTTGCGCTGGCAGCTGCTTTGCGGGATGACGTTGAGAGCCTCATGAGCTTCCAGGGACGTGCGCTCTCTTGTAATCGCACTCAAACTCAGCAATCCACCGCATGTGCAACAGCTTGCTCTCTTTTGGTGTCCTTCTGCTGACATCAGGAAGTTTTTTTTCCACACCCCAGATTACTCACCTGAGCAGCTCGAGCGGGTGTGAAGATGACAAAAACAAGGCGCGTCTGATCGCAGTTTGTTGTGTTGTGTGGTGACTTGAATAGCGGAATATACGTCTGCGACCGCCAGAGAAAGCAGCACCAACAAAACATGGCGGAATACGATGAAGAATTTCGAGCTGCCCTGCTCAAGTTGAATCCCAGCTTGAGGGTAAGTGCCTCGGCCAGTTTCAGACAGCTTCGTGTGTTTTTGGCCCCTTGTTGCAACTCTGTAACTTGGCATGAAAAAATGTGGAGAAGAATGTTCCCTCTTCGGAGCAAAAATGGAACGATGTTCTTTTTGGGGAAATCTGTCCACCTGAAGGTCACAATCAACATGCAGATCGCAAAATGATTCGTTCAAGATGAAACAGAACACGAGGATTTTCTTGAAATGCCAAGCTCATGTACGAAAGATTTGGCGATGAAAATTTGACAGAAGATTCTCCCTGTTAGTCCTTGCGTTTCTGGACAGGTGGCGTGAACATGCTTCAGGAATGGGCAAACCGTCCTCGAGTTTGCGTCTGGCTGTGTGCAACAAACTCAACCAATTAATTCGTTCAGCAAACCAACACTGAAAATAAGTCATAAGAAATTTATGAACTCTTCTTTTACAACAGCACCGGCAACAAAAACTCTCATTTTGTCTGGTTCTTTTTGTTTTGCACAACAGCGCAACGATCGAACTATCTGATGCTTGGTGCGTCATTTTCTGGTGTTGTTGCCTCTTTGTGCAGGACATCAATTGACCTGCCCCACAAGTCGACGCGATCCTGTGAGCAGGCCAGCAAATTCTCGAAAATTGCTGCCGGATGACAACGAGGCAAAACAATTGATGTTTTCTCTTTGTGTGCAAGATTTTTTTGTTCACACTCCAGTTTTCAGCACAGCAAAGAAGTCATCACCTGACGTTCGCCACGGAAGGAAGGTTGCATGTTTTCGATTCGGTTTGCGAGCATTGCATGCATGCAGTCAGAATCCATTTCACTATGGAAAACAAACGCAAAGCTGTGCGAGTTTCTATGACAATGGCACGCATGTTGGTTGGCTCAATTTTAGTATTTTTCCATTTTAAAATACAAACATGTGAGTCACCAAATTTTCACTGTGCACATTAACGTTCGTTGCGGGTTGATTGGTGTTTTCCAAAAAAACGTTTGCGTGGGTATACCACGACGAGCTGTGAGCTAGAACAGTCATGCCAAAGACTCTGAACAACGAAAGATATACTGAGTGAACGCCAACTTTTGTTTGTCTATTTTCACACAAATTAGAGGCACCTTTTTGGTCCTGTTTTTGCACCACAAAAGTGAACTGTGGTACACGACAGTTGTGAGAACGCACGGTTGCTGGAATTCGCTGTCCAACCGTTGCGTCTCCAGAAGCGTCTTTCATCTGAACACGATCCTAGTTTTTCCGGCTGAGAACTTGACCACTCTCTTGTGCGTCGCTCTTGCAGAAGGAGGTGCAGGGCATGATGGAGGAGCTGCGGAAGCAGGAGAGCGAGTCGATGCTCGGAGTCATCAACGAGAGTCGCCACAACATCTTCCGCATGCACCAGGAGATCGCCGAGGAGCAGGAGCGGCTCCGCATGGAGCAGGAGTCGCGCGCAGGTCAGGCGGCCAGAGGCAACTCATGCTCTGCCTCCCTCTGCTGACCCCACTGGTTGCCCTTCGGGTCCTGTTTTCCCCCACAAAGTGTCCAAAATATCACAATGCAATAAGCCAAGTCGCACGCGACAAGTCAGTCTTTGACTCACAAAGGAAGTTCAAATCGTGTTCACAAAGTTTATCAGGCACAGAAAATAGCTCCATGGAGCTCACGGTCATTTGAGGAAATTCTGATTTCACTCACTCTGATTTCGCTCACTCTGATTTCGCTCACTCTGATTTCACTCCCTCTGATTTTGCTCCCTCTGATTTTGCTTACTCTGATTTCACTCACTCTGATTTTGCTCACTTTCTTTTGTCAAAAATTCTTATTTTTTCACTCAACATTCACAATTTGGGAACTCATTTAGCATACATACAAATGGAACAAATTTAGCCAAATGGAACTTTTACACATTGTTTCAGAACAATATCCACAAATAACCAAAATAATTGCCCAATATCCATTTCAAATTTTTTATCAAAAAAATGACTTTTCAACCCTAACTTTAGGCCCGCCTAAAAACCATATAAAAATTTTCAAAAATCAAAAATCAAATGTTACCACTCAAACCCCCATACAATATACCACATTTCATCAATATACTTCTTTCACCAAATATTTGTACCTTCTGAGATACAGAGACATTTCTACATTCACACCCCATTTTTTCTGCACTTCCAAATTTGACCT
>JAAUXT010071717.1_pt1:0-15000 | contig 16344 bp, 23 predicted proteins | sample 7278171 | NCBI WGS metagenome assembly JAAUXT01 (sample SAMN14350112, study PRJNA611818) | marine sediment metagenome | isolation source: surface marine sediment (1.8m) | place: French Polynesia: Moorea | collected 2018-08 | reverse complement strand
ACACTGTCCACGGGCAAAAAAAAAACCTCACTCGCTTATCAGGCGGTCAACACTTTGCATCTTTCTCACAAAAAGTCAGTCACTCGGCGTTGAGCTGAGAGACTGTGACATTTTACGTGCTGGGAGGGAAGCCTGCAGGCTTGTGAAGGGCGAAAGGTCACGGTTGTCGCGGTGTGGGCTGCACCTGCCTCACTGCGGACGTCAACACGACACAAACACACAGAGAGACTGGTGAAGTGACTCGAGGCTGAGAACATCGCAGGTCAGACAGGCTGTCAGGGCCTGAAGACAACTGACCTGCTTCTCTCAGGGTTGAAGGGACCGATGTTTCATGGTCATGTTGAAAGGACCAAACTGTAAACTGAGCCTTCTGCTGCTTTCCATTGCGTCACAGGTTGTGAGGAATTGCCGCATCACTGATGCTGGTGGAGTCAGGTTGACAGGACCAAAACCAGGGAACTGACGCTTTTCAAACTGAGACAAAATCACCTCCTAGTGGTGTCAGGTCATGAGGACCCACCTGTAGATTTCATATCACGCCCACTTGAGTGATTTCAAACTGTGAAGTTGATTCTTCTCAGGTTAGGGGGACCTAACCTCAGGACAAGCGTGTTATGAGGGCCGAACCTGTAGATTTTTGTCACGTCAAGTTCAATGAAACACACGATTACTATGAAGTTAAATATTCTTGAGTCAAAAGGACCAAAACTCAGAACAAACATGTCATGAGGACCAAACAGCACAGCACACACCACACGTTATGAGGACCACACTGCATGACACGCATGTTGACAGGACCGCTCTGCTGAATGGTCATGTTCTCGCCCCGCAACAGGCTCGATTCTCCACTGCCTCCTTCATTTCAGCGACAGGAAGGAAGTCGCTTCTCTCGGGGAGCGGACTCCACTCGGAGCCTCCGCCTCGCGAGACACGAGGCTCGGGCGTCAGGCGCGGGTCACAGTGGATACGTCCTGCGCCTTTGCCCCCCCCCCCCGGGAGCCAGAGGCCCTGGTCAAGGGGTTTTCACATTGGGTGACGCGCGGTCGTTTTTTGCATTGACGTCAAAAAATTCACCATTGGGTACAAAGTTAAAATTTGACGCCGACGTCAAAAAAAATGACCATGCGTCAACAATGTGAAAACCCCTTCTCATCGGCTGTGCCCCCCGTCTAGCCTCAAACCTGCTTCACATTGCATGACTCAAAGTAAACTAGGGATCCGTGAACCACGTTCGCGCGACATACACAACATTTTATTCCTGACAGCATCAGAAAAACCAAGAAACGTTGACCTACAGAGCGTTCCTTGATGTACACGTTCAGAGACCCTCGCGTCTCACGTACTGTCCTGCTGATTTGCACAGGGACGCAGCGCCCGAGACGCAGCGTCGCGCGACGCGTCCCGTGTGAACGTGGCCGGAGGACACACAGAGCGCAGAGGCGTCGTCACTTCAAGAACAGGAAGGGACCAGGAAGACATAAACACGACGCTCCCGAGCCTCCTGTCTGCCTGTCACGCGATCAAGCTGCACCTCACGGCTCCAGAACCGTGGGTCACTTCGCGAATGCGTCTTCTGGTCCAAATCGCAATGCTTCTGCTTTGCCCTGGTCGACCTTGAATTGTACTTTTCCCAGAACAAGTATAGGTTCGATTCCAACATTGAAAGTGATTTCAACAGGAACAACCAGACATTTTGTTCATCATGGTGCTAACATTTGTGGTCTCTTTTCTATGATTGTCACTAGCCCAACCCCACAGGGATTCCCCACATCCATCTATCTATGGATCTGCTCCTGGATCTGTACCCTCTTTCTATCATTTCAATCCAGTCCTGGATCCGCCCCTGCCTCTCTCTCCCCTATGCACCACCAACCTCATCACACATGCGTATTCTTCCCTCCATGTTAATTCCGAGTGCAAAGCGGGAAAATGAGGATGTGAGAGAGACAGGCAGGCGCGCGCATGGAGACTAAATAGATAATGCACGTCACATTTGACGTTGTTCTCTGTCGCAGCCGCCTGATGAATCAGCAGATAGAAATGAACCCGTCCTGATGAGGCCTGGGTGCAGATGCCGAGTCTGTCTGATGTCATTGAGGCCTGTGTCACGCTGGATGTGTCTGAAGCGCGTTGCGTCTCTTGTTCTCATCAATTTGTGCAAGGTCGGAAGGGAGGACGCTGTGTCTCTGTTGATTTGAACAAAGACGCTGTGTGTGATGTGTCCAGTTGTGGGACCCTATTCTTGACCCAGAGTGTATCAACGCGTACATTGACGCAAAGCCCTTTGACGTGTACTGGGACACAGGACCCCATTGGCTTTGTACATGAATGCAGTGCTCGTTGACTTGTACAGGGACGCAATGGCAGTTGACCTTGAAACGAACCCGTGACGCACCCAGTGTGGACCCAGCCCTGAGAGCCCAGTGTCTCAGGGCGAACAGAGTGCGAACGAAGCCGAACTAACGTGCGCTGAACTGGGGGTTGATGAAGCAAACAGCGACGCTGCTCCAAAGCGAAGGCAGAGTTCTCCATCACACCCTAGTTCGAGCCACTTGCTGACAATCTCACTGACGCAGAGTCAGACAACGTTCGATTCAGGGACCTCAAACGCCCAGTCTAAAATACTGCTGAGCAAACCCCCTGAAGTGTCCTTCTCCACATCACATGAAACCTGCTCCAACGCCAGAACAATGCACAGAGAACAAAATGTTGCCAACCATACTTGGTTGATCTCACCCCTGAGCTGGAGAAACATTCAACACAAACGTGCCTACTGCCCAACATTTTCCACTCTTGTGCCGCGTGACCCCAAACACACGTACGTCCGTTGCAGTGGTTTCCAAAGCCGGTTGGTTCTGTTTCTGAGTGACTGTCCTCCTCCAAGTCACACGAAACTTGCCCCCACACTGGTGCACGGTGAACAAAATGCTGGTAACTACAGTGTATTCTTTTGAGCTGACCCTTGGTTGAAGAACCATCCACATTTAACGCATCCAAAGCAGACAAATTTTGCACTTTTGGCCCCCCACGTGACGCGCCCCAGCCGAATGCGTACGCGTCCACTGAGCGTAGAAAGCCGGTTGGTTCTGCGCTGCTGTTTCTGAGTGACGTGAATGTTGGAGACTTACTTGTGCGTCCCGAGGCGCCGGCGTCGAGCCGTCTCATGTACGCGACACTTAAAGCTGCGGAAATGAGCTACAGTCGTCTTTCTCCCCAGGCCGCGTTCACACGGGGTGCATCCAAGATGGCGGCGTGAGTGCGAGTTGGTGGGAAGGGGGAGGGGGGGTTCATGCAGGAAGCGTCAGGTGTAGAGTCAATTCCAGTGTCAATGGGTGTCAAGTCAATGGGTGCTGTGCGTCAGGTGTGGCGTTCGTGCGCGAGTCAATGGGTGCTGTGTTCTATTGCAAAACGAGAACGTCACGTCTTGCGTTCCAGTTGACGTCAACGAGCGTCACGTCGCAAATGAGGCGGCGCCCCTTGACGTCATAGGGACACACAGTCTCGCGTACCTTGTGTGACGCAGAGCCCACGCACCGACTCATTTGGGGAAACGCAACGACGCGCCCCGCATCACGCGTGAACCCGTCAGATTTTCCTCCCGTGAAATGGTCGCCCGCTGACTTGAGATAAGATGTGCATTGCGAAAGTCACAGGTGCGTGAGTGAGGCGGCGTTTTTCGCACGCGATGTCAGATAGCATCTGAGGCAGGCTTGGGCCACCCCGGGTGCGTCACGCGTCGTGTCTCTGTGCTAATCAGGTGACACAATGTCCATTGACTTGTTCAACGATGCAGGTCAAGAAACACCCTGAGCTTGGATTGAATTTCACAAACGAGATCCCTTCTGTGTTAGATGCGTCAAGGGTTGTGCTATTGAAATAATAAGCTGAAGTGACACCCCCCCACCCCCCACTGTAGATCGAGTCAGCTCACGAACCATCCAATCAGACACAGGCCTCACACTTGCGATCACATTTGTAACTTTTACAGTACATGCGTCACACGTCACGTCCCTGTTCACGTCAAGGCATGACGTCAACGCGTCCTACGTCGTCGCCCCTTGCGACGCAGCACCCATTGACTATACGGCGCATGCAGTGTGCAACAGGCCAGGAAGTATCTCACCCACACTCTGTTCAAAAGTGAACGCTTCGCCTATTGATCAGTCACCACTTCCGGCCAGAAAAATTCATTCATTCGCAAGCTGTGCAAATTCACTGGGATCTGAAGCTGAACTTGATGAAACGTTGAACAAAAGCAGTACATGCGCCTACATATTGAAATGGCGTACTGACATCTGGTTGAGTCAATACAAAAGATTGAGTGTTTTGCATGTCACGAAAATAGATTTCAGCCACTGTTGCAATGGGAACAGTGATACTGTACAGACCAGGTCTGGAGAAGTGGTGTGTGTGTGTGTGTGTGTGTGTGTGTGTGTGTGTGTGTGTGTGTGTGTGTATACCGCTAATGGCCGAGTACACGGTGTGCGCTCAATGGGAATTTTCTTGTGTCCCTGGCCTTTCCCCTCCCTCCTACTTTTGTATTTTCTCTTTGACCAGGTCTTCTTAATTTCTGCATTCAAGGGGCCCTGTGCGACATACGGAACGGACAGAGTTGTGCAGACCCTGAGTACAGGTCGAACTTCAAGTTTTGTTGTGCGAGAAATGTTTTTCAGTCGGAGGGGGGGGAGGAGTCACGTTTCGTCGCTGTCAGTAATGTTCTTGCGGTGCTTCCATCCAAAACTCCACAACTCCACCTCTGTGCACTGGCCTTGAGAGTTGACGTCAAAAGAAACAAACAACAACGACGCATCTCCATCCCAAGTCACTGGGCCAAGCTGCACTGAAGACGTCCTGTGGTCATGACCCCTCCCATCACCTGACTCAGTGCCCATGCGCACACGCGCTGTCCCCACGTGCACTCACTCACGCACGTGACCACACAGCCCAGTGCTGGTCCCGCGGTCGCACCATAGGGCCATGACCCGATCTCCAAGCGGCCTGGACTGAGTACACAGCTGCCGCTGGGACCTCACGCCACACGTGGATATGCAAGGGCCGACTGGCCGTCTCATCCTCATGCTCAACGTTCCGAAGCCGCAGACCCAGGATTTTACCTGGAATTTCAGCAGCCCCAGTCTCAACCGCAAACAAGAAACAGTGCTCAAGGCAACTGCAGTGCGAAGTCCCTTGCAGCGTTGGTAATGTCGTCAATTCTTCCTTGTTCATCAATTCTTCCTGGTCCTCCTTGTCCTCCACCAGTAATGCTGTCTTTGCTAGCTGGGGGGGTTCCGGCCACAGGGGGGGTCCAGCTGCTGGGGGGGTTCAGCTGCAGGGGGGTCTAGCTGCAGGGGGGGTCTATCCATGGGGGGGGGCAGGGGACATTTTGGTCCAGCTGCCATATACTGCATTACCACATGGTGCTTCGCCCTAAAGGGACTTCGCACAAATACGACAAAAATAAAAAACGAAATGCAAAAATTGGGGGAGGAGACCAAGAGGCATCCAAGCCCACGTGTGCCTTTCTCCGATCACACAATCTCCCATTTATTCATCACTTTCGCGTGTTCACTTTGCGTCCTTCGCACCGAACCAAATCAATCGCCACTGCTCAAAGTCCCTGATTTTCCAAGGATCTGATGTGGGGCTCTCAAGGCCCCTGGATCATCGTCTCCTGACCCTGTGCAGAATTGAGATGCAGACCGCGCCCTCTTGGCAATCTCGCACGAGGCGCCTGGGTGGTGCGCAAGATTACATGCGCTGGAATAGGGAGCAACAGGTGGGCCATTCAGCACAGCTCCGGGGACCGCCGCCGCGTCCAACAAGTCTCCACCAAGGACAGAGCTTTTTCTGCACACATAGTGTGGTTTGTGAGTGATGGTGAATAAGTTTTTCTGTTAGAGGTTCAAAATGCACGACTCTTGGGTCACATCGCTGGTCCCGTCAACGGGCACATCGCAGCTCAGTCAACGCTGCCTTGGACGTGTTCTTGTGCCGCAACAGCCTCACCTCATGCAACGCAAAAGCTTTGGTCTTGAGGCTTTGAAAGTTGACAGAAGTACGAGTTTTTGAATCAAAACGACGGATCCATAGTTTGTCGGGATTTTGCAAAAGAACAAAAAAACATAAAGACAAGCGTCTGTACCTGGAGGCGCATCCACCAGAGTTTTTGGGTCTCGGGTGGGCCTCCGTCCTTGGATACCCTGGGTCTTCCCCCCGATGCCCTGGCCCCTGAACCATTGCCCCAGGCCCTCAGGTCCCTGAGCCCTTTCCCCGGGAGCCCCTGCACGATTTCCCCAGACCTTCTACAGGTTCTTGGCCCTCAGACCGCCTGGGGCCTTCCCCTGACCCATCGGACCTCTGAACCCTCGGACCCCCTGGGTCCGCCCCTGTTGGTGAGGACGCGTGGTTCTGCTTTGACTCTGATCTGACGGAGGGAGGTGGTGATTAGGGAGCCACGCTCCCAGTCGCACTCTTCTCTGCCTCATTATCCGAGCTGCTCCAACACCGACACCGCCTCTCAAATACAACACTCTCAAACCAACCGTCTCTCTCACTCTGTCTCTCACTGTCTCTCTTTCTCTGGATCTCTCTCTCTTTCTCTCTCTCTCTCGCTCGCTCTCGCTCTCTCGCTCGCTCTCTGTGGCTATTATTCCCTCTTTTTCTCTCTCTGCCTCCCACCACTATCTCACTTCTACCACAAAGAGGTCACGTACGAGAGGCTCTGTGACGTCAGCGTGGTAGAAAACCAAGGACGCAATGCACGATGTATTCAACGTCCACAGACCTCAGCGTCTTGAGTCTGCAGAGGCTTCAGTTTTGAGAATGTGCCAGCGGTGCGTGGGAGACAAAGAGAGAGCAACGAGCTCTGCGCTTCCCTCTCATCTCTGCAGTCCCTCCTGGTCCCTGCAGCCTCCCTGCAGCGCCCTGCAGGCAGCAATGCGACGCGCGCCACTTGCAGTCGACAGCGAGGTCACGGGATTAAACGGGAGCGTCAGTCCCGTCGGGGGGGTTCACGCAGGGGGCGTCAAGCGTGGCGTGGACCGTACGTGACGCAGCGCGACCAACATACCGTGTTCACCCATGTCGCACCCATGCAACAGTTGCACCCAGATTTTCTGGTGTCAAGGTCCCATTGAAACAACAGAAACAAGAGTGCAAAGTCCCCCGGGTTGTTTGCTTTGGTGGTCAGATAGTTACCCTGGCAACCACAGAAAAAAGTACCTGTGGAGTTTTGTTTTTATCTCCTGGGAAGTTGGCATACACATTCTCTTGAAAAAGCTCAGAGCCATGAACATGACACACTGCCAGCTTTGGGCCAAACATGGGGAAAAAAGGTGCGTCCTGTACACGGGTGGATACGGTAGCATTTTTGCCGTCGTGTGTTTTGCCTAAAATGGCGTGCGCCACAGAACCTCACTATTGTAGTGATTTTCTGCAAATATTTGTGAATAAAAGGCCACTTACCACGAAGGAAACTACGTCGCAGCTGAAGGTCCCAAAGCTACGCGTGACGTGTGCTGTGTGAATCCGGCCTCCGTCCGTCCGCGTTGCAGCGAAACTGGAGTAATTGGCAGCTTCCGGCACTTTGAGGACGCTCGGAGTTGGACCTCGTCACTGCAGTGAATGGAAAACAAGCAGTGATGAAAGCAGTGCTGCTGTAATTAGCGTGCTGACGCCCGTTTTGCAGCAGGTGGGCACGCAGTGCGTTTCCAAACCGTGAAAACTGTTGGTCATGACGTCAACCAGAGGCACACGGTCAGCAGAGAGGTCAAAAGGCGTCCGGTACGTGTTGACGTGTAGAAATGCGACACATCCAGTGTGAATCAACCCAGAGTTGAAGACTGCCCAACCTGTAGCTGTGATACCAACGTTCCTGCCGATCTCCGTGGCGTAGACTGGGCCGTGACGTCGCAATCTGGTCAGGACCATCTCGCGTTGAAACGACCCTGGTCAATTTCCTTAGGGGACACGTGCGGAGCTCATAAATTCCCACATGGCCCCCAAAGCCTCCGCGAATCCTGATGGCCCCATTAAAACCCAGCCTTCAATTGGGCTCCAAAGCCCAAGATCCACAAGGCTAAACTGCGCACTTGAACCTCAGTGCAATGTGAGGCGCTGTTGACCGTATGGTGTTTCCGAGGTCAATTTGCCTGATCCAATTTGACCATCGGTGGTGTGTTTGGAGGTTGTTGACCAATCAAGGTTTTCTGAGGTGAACTGACTCAACTTTCAATTTGGAGATGGGCGGTGTGTGCGTGTGTTCAGACGTCTCTGTCAATTGGCCTCTGAAGGCAGTGGTTGTTGTGGTTTTCGTGCAGTGAATGGGTCCCGTTCACACGAGAGCGACAACAAACACTCGTGTGGGTTTGATGCACTTTTGCAGACGACTGATGTTGATGCAGAGGATCGAGAAGCCATGACTGCAGAAGAGCCCGATTCACACTGCGTCCAAGTGTGGTGTGTGTGTGTGTGTGTGTGTGTGTGTGTGTGTGTGTGTGTGTGTGTGTGCGTGTATGCACGTGTGCGTGTACGTGTACGTGATACGGGTGGACGTGTTGCCTCCCAACCCATCCCCATTGTCAGCTTCAGCATCACAAACACTCAACGCATCAATCATTGCGTCACGTTCCGAGACGCAACGCAACGCGCGTCGCAACCAGCGCGCACCACGCATTGTAGTCCATTGTAGTCGGCGGTAGAGACCCCCCCCCCTCCTCGTCCCCCCCCCCACGTGTTCGCCCGATCTGCGGCGGACAAATCGAGTTAGAACCCGATCTCCCCCCATCGGGCTGATTCGATATGGCCCTGTATGCGCCACGTTCAATAGCGCCCTGCGCACCCACCGCTATTACGCAACGCTGCCTGGTTCCAACCCACGCACTGATGCATTTGTCTTGTAATCACTACCCATGGACATTTTCCCCCCTGTTCGGATTCATTCCTTCAATTTCTGATGGACGCATTAACAAAAATCAAATTAAGGCGTCTTTTGTCGAAACAGACATTTGTTGTCGTGGAGACGGGCGGCCTTTTTTTTTTTTGCGTTGTCTCACGTTTTTGAAAGTGGAAGCGGGAAAAAAGTGACGCAAAGTTAATTACCATCTCATTGTTGTGCCTTGAGGCAAAAACAAGAGAAATTGGTCTCTCTGATAGGAAACGTGATATCTTTGCAAAGCGCCGTTGTTTTCAACGTCAGGGGAGCCAGGTTCACCCTGGATGCGTCATCCATCCCCGTTTTGTGCAGGGGTATTGGGGGCTGCGTCTTCGTCTTCGCTGGCGACGCAGCTGTCATTGGCGTGCATGCAAAACGCGTCGGGTGTGACCCCAGAAACACACTGAATGCGCTGTGTCAATTTTGTGACGCGTCGTGTCAAGTTAACATACATCAGTTGACGCATGCAGTGTATCTTTCCCAATTGATATACTCATACATGCAGTGCAACTCATGCATCGCGTCAACTGAAGCATCATTTGACGCAACGCATCAAGAATTGACGCATCGCAACCCAAAATCGCATTCGGTGTGTCATCTTGGTGATTGAGGGCCTGCATGAACACAGAAGGCACTGTCATCTTGAATGGCACTACGAAGTGACAGGCAACTGAACAGCCTGTCAGGCCCATTTTCACACTGGATGCGCTGTTTTCGCTTCAGGTCCCTTGAGTACGAGTAGATACAGCACTCACAGTGACCTGCACGTGGACACAGCGATCACGTGGACACAGCGATCACGTGGACACAGCGATCACGTGGTCACGGCGATCACGTGGTCACGGCGATCACGTGGTCACGGCGATCACGTGGACGCAGCGCGTGACGCACTCGGTATGAAGCGTGTGAAGCCATTGAGAAGGGAGTGTCACCCGTGCCGCTTTGACTGCAGCGGGAGCCTCAATGCAGCTGCAGGTCGCTATTCAGGCTCCAGAGACAATGACCACACAGAAGCACCCAGCTGGCTCAGCACTGCACGAGGCATGTACTGTTGAAAGCAAAGCTCTGTGTGTTTGTGTGTGTGTGTGTGTGTGTGTGTGTGTGTGTGTGTGTCAGAGTGCATATGTGTGTGTGTGTACGTGTGTGTGCGTCTGCGTAACTTTCTGTTGTGTGTGTGTGCGTGTGTGTATTGACGCGTACCGGCCTCCTTTTTGACACGGTGGTCTGTGCGTGTGTGTTTGTGGTATGCGTGCAAACTGCACGCACTGCCAACAAATCAACAAACACACCCACTTCTCACACCCACAGGCTGACGTGAAGTTGATCCGGTTCTCAGGAAGCTCGCTGCACGCGTCTTCCCTCCCGCGAATCTTGTCAATTATTTCATGTTAAATGTGAATTCCTTTCAGCTGTGAAAAATTGAATCTGAAAATCCCCTCATTAAGGTCTGGGATGTGAGAGAAATCCGGAGGATCCGGGGTCCTGAGCCGATAGTCACCTTCCACCATTGCGAGAAATGAACGTCCATCTTGTCTTTTTGGAGGTGGGTGGAGTGGGGTGTGGGGAGATTGTTCTTTTCCCACAAAGGTCTTCGAATTTGGCATGAGACAAAACGGATGCTCTGATTTCCTCTGGCCAGGTTGTCTTTGCTTGTCGGGACGAGACAAGTATCTTTCTTCTCACAGGTGTCTCGTCAAATACGTGAATGCAACACGGAAAACACTGTGTTTCTACAAGTCAACTGACACATCAGGCTCCCCCCCCCTTCGTGGAGAATCGCGACAGGGCAAAATGGGAAATTTGCGCCTTCATGCGTGAACAGATGGGGAAAAAAATATTTCCCTGCACCACTGGATTCAAGTGTTGAGAATAGCTCTACCATGAACAGGTTCGTCGCACCTCAAACACACAGGGAGAGAGGCGTCGGAGTTTTGTCTGTATCCGACAGATCTGTGTGTCTCTCACACGCGCAGTTCTGTGTCACGAGTCCTGAGCATCTACCTCCAGCTTTTGCCGTTTGGGAGAAAGTGGCGTGTTTGATGCTGTGGCGGGGAACACAGCTTTGAAGTAAATTCGGTTAGCAGATGATAAACTCTGCATGTGGAACGCGAGGAGGGATCCAGGGTTGGGTCTATGGGTCCCTGGTCCCAAGGGGGTCGATCCAGCTTTGACAAACTTTGCACGCGGAGATGTGTGTAATTGTGTGCAGCGGGGGCGCAATCAATGCAATCAATTTTACTTCACCATGATCTGTGTCGGACAGTCCCCTGGACCCTTTCCAGACCCTCCCTTGAACCTTCCCTCAGGCCCTTTCCAGACACTCCATACACTCTCCTTGTACCCTCCTCTGGATGCTTCTCTCACACACACCTGGACCATCCCAAGATTCCCCAGACCCTCCCTGAACCCTCCTTGAACCTTCCCCCAGACCCTGTGCAGACCCTCCCCATACTCTCACTGTACCCTCCTCAGACCATCCCCCAAACCCTCTCCTGGACCCACCCCTGAACCCTCCACAGACCCCGCCCACACCCTCCCCTGAACCCCCCCCCTTGCTCCACCCACAACCCACCCATGCAACAGTTCGCGGAACTGCCGTTTCCTCGCTCTCGGCGGATCTGATCCTCTCTTCCTGCCTTCCGCGGGGCTTTTCTCCGGTTTTTGGCGGAAGCGTTGTGCCGAGAACACTCCCAGGTGAGCTGCTGCGCAAAAATTACCGCGTGCGATCCGGGCTGATGGAGCCGCTTTGCGCTGAGAGGGATGAGAACAGATCCGAGTGCGCACAGGGGCAGGATTTCTGCTTTCGATGGGAGACAAAAGCGAACAGTGTGCGGGTGTTGTTTTTTTTTTGAAGGAACGTGGTGTGTGTGTGTGTGTGTGTGTGTGTGTGTGTGTGTGTGTGTGTGTGAAGGCGTACAGTGATGAACTGCTGCGGACCAAGAGGTTGTGTGTGTGCGTGCGTGTGTGTGTTTGTGTGTATATATGTATGTATGTGTATGTGTGTGTACCAGGCAGGATCTACAGTGAGTACGGTTGAAGTGTGGGCAGGAGACAGATGGACAGGCTGACGGAGATGTGTGTGTGTGTGTGTGTGTGTGTGTGTGTGTGTGTGTGTGTGTGTGTGGGTTGGTGTGTGTGTGTGCACAGCTGCTCAGATCACAGTAGATCGGGACTGAACAATGGAGGTGGTGGTGGTGTGTGTGTGCGTGTGTGTGTTCAGCGTGTTGTGGTTTGGCGTTCTTTTCGTGCCCACGCAGAAATTTGGACTGTCAGTGAAAACCCGGCAAAGGCGAAAGACAGGCTTGCAATTGACAAAGTGCCGAAGCAGTGGAGAGGTTTGGTCTGCAATTTCTGTGTGGTGCCTCAATTGCCAGACCACTGGCGTACAAAACCAAATTGGCACTGAGAGCCAATGACAAGTGAAGTGATCAGTGTCACAGATCTGGCAATTGTGGCACGAAGGCAGAAGACGGGTCTGCTCAACCTCCCCAGTGTCCTTCAAATTCACACGTAGATTACATTGTGCGTGTGTGAATCCACACGCATACATGTGTGTACGTGTGTGCGTGTGTTGTTATTTTTCTCCAGGCAGATCAACAGTTGAAAACTCGGCCAATGACGGCAATTCCAATGAATTTCACCTCACTGTTCGAGTTCGCACAAGGCGAGGACAAACAGGTGTGTTAACAACCTGTGCTGCACGTGCCACGTTTTATGGGGAGAAAAATCCTCTCATTACACTCAATTTTTTCTCGCAATTAGACGAGTCACTTGCAGGGCCTATTGGACAAACAGTGGATGGGACGCATCAGCACACTTGTATCTGTTTACACCTTCGTGTTGGGTTGTCATGCTGGATTCTCCGTGCATGTGGAAGAACCTTTGCTGCAGCACAGGTCGCGTGGATACAGAGCTGGTCAACACAGTGAGTGAGCGCACTTTGGCTTCACTCAAGAACCTCACAAAAACCTGCCCCGACTTCGGACCCCGCATTCGCGTTGACCCCCAGATATACAAAGCGCATCTGTTGAGACCAAACACTGTACTCTTTATGCACGTTTTGTAAACCCATTGACCAACAACACGAGTGACAAACTAGATAATGATTGCTTCAAAAAAACCTGTCGCAGTATCAGGGGGCCGCGGGCTATACCGAGTACATGTCAATGCAAAACGGTGCATGGGTGCCCTGGGGCCTGGGACACGCTGGGAGCGTCATGCGTACAGCGTCTCTGTGCAAGTCAATGCGCGCTGCGTCATGGCGCCCATTGGCCGTAGCGTACAGGGGACGCAACGCGTGACGCATGCTCAGTGGGCGCTGATTGGGTTGTACTGAAGACGCCATGGTTGACGCATGCGCTGTGAACAGGGGGCGTCCGAACCACCAGTCACACCGACGTAGGAACACCACCAATTCACAAACTTCAATCACCTGGAGCTAATTTAGATCTACAGAAACCAACTTTTGAATTATGGCAATAAAATTACGGACATTAACATTGCGCGGCGACCATTGTCCATCAAACGCTACGGACACATAGGAAACGACCAGGAATGACAGAATTCAAATTTTGACCCGACATCATCACCTCTGCCTTTCACATCCTTTTGAAGCCGCCATGCATCCTCATAAAACACATTTTTCAAAAAACACACATCGCTTTCTTTTGCAGGTCAATGTTTCCTTGGTGTGTGATTCTTGGGAGCACCGGGAGCACTTAGTGTGAGAGCAGAGGAACTGATGTATTTTCTGAATTTCCCTGAGTCTTTCACACAGTGAGTCAGAAGCGTTGCACATTCATTGTCTTTGCGCACACATTGTAACGCGGATGCGCATCAATTTTTCAGAGCACGCAGGTGCACTTCAAACATGAGGGAAGCACGGCAGCTGAAAATCGTGGCAGGTCATTGTGCAGATGCAATTTGCAAGGCAGGATGGTACGGGTACGGGTAGTGTGTGTGTGTGTGTCTGTCTGTCTGTCTGTCTGTCTGTCTGTGTGTGTGTGTGTCTGTGTGAGCCATGGCAATGTGTTTGTGTGCAGATCTTCTGACAGCTACACTCCCCCACACAGGAGTTATGACGGAGCCGTGTGTGTGTGTGTGTGTGTGTGTGTGTGTGTGTGTGTGTGTCTGTGTGTGTGTGTGTCTGTGTGTGTGTGTGTGGGTGTGTGTGTGCGTGTGTGTGACTGTCTCTCTCTCTGTCTCTCTATCCTCTCTGCCTTGTTCTCCATCCATTTCTTCTCTCATTTTCCTCCCCCTGGCACTCGTCTACCAAGCTGCTTTTACCAGGAAAATAAAACTCAATCTTTGTGAAAAACACATTCTTCTTTGGTCCACCCTCCGACCTGATCGAACTGGCCTCGAAGCAAAAACTGGGCCTCGTGTTTCCTGTTGAACGGATCTGGTTCCAGTGGACAATGAACGAGATAAGAAGAGACCGAGAACCAAACACCCCAGGTCACCCCAGGCCACCCCAGGCCAGCCCAGTCACACTGCAACCACAGCAGTTCCGTCTGGTCGCCTCCAATGTGGCCCAGTCACCAATTTGGTGACACAGATGTTGAGAGAACAAAGAGTCATTCACTGTCAAGTGATTGATTCCAACAAAATAGTTTGTAAAGGCCAATCTGCCAATTGCAGCATCGCTTATGACAATTCAGGCCATGCTGAACCTCCCTGCTGCTGCTTGCGTCAAACCAGGCACCCTCACACGCGTGCGGCATTGGACGCTCTGACGCAAAAACCCATTGACATAGAAGAAAACTTACTCCACAATGGAAACGCCACGGCTTGCGTCTCTGCACTGGCCAACACTTTGAATCCCCACTGCGTGGTTTTTAGGTGATTTGTCACCTTGGCACTGTTCGGCTCAAGCCGGACAGTGTCAAGCGGGACAAAATCACCTTAAGGCATTGTGAAGCAGATTCTGTAGACAAGGGTTTTGGAATGAGAATGATATTCCACTTTTGGCTTTTTGGGCCCATTTGGTCTGTTGGTGGCCCAAGATGCGGTGCCAAAAAGGAAAATGTCCAAGTCGAATATACCCAGTTTTTGTGGGCAAAAATGTG
>JAAUXT010034013.1_pt1 | contig 16345 bp, 13 predicted proteins | sample 7278171 | NCBI WGS metagenome assembly JAAUXT01 (sample SAMN14350112, study PRJNA611818) | marine sediment metagenome | isolation source: surface marine sediment (1.8m) | place: French Polynesia: Moorea | collected 2018-08 | reverse complement strand
TTTTGGAAAAATGGTCAGTGACCATCACTGATCATTTCTGGCCATTTTTCCAAAAGTAGGTCCAACCCCCCCCCCCGGAACGTGTAGGGGTTTATGAACTGCGAACGTTTGTATGGACCACACGCTTTTTATGCGTAGCATTCTTGTTGAAAGAAGCACGCTCAGTGCCTGCAGTGCTGTTCTTGATGAGTATCGGTGTGATTCTGCGAACTGAGTGGTGTGAAGCTCGCGCGTCTCTGTGAGCAACAGGCCGCCTTATCGGGCGGGCGAACCGACGACTCATTGGGCCAACATGGAGCGGCCCAGAGAGCGGGAGCTAAAAGGCCATTACGACGGGGATGATTTAGTGTGATTACTCTGTGTGTTGGAGGGCATAAACAAAGCGATCGTGCCGACGCTGCTTACAGATCGCTGTTGCGCAGTCGACTCCTCGACGAGTCCAGTCCACGTCTACAGAAGCTGTGCGTGGCTCCGAACTTTGCGCGTCAGACGTTTTCTGTCTCGTCTTGTTCTTGGACGTGCAAGGTTTGGCTGTGCAACAGGAATTAAACATTCTGTTGTGAACTTGAAAAGGCTCCTTGTATTGGGTCACAGGATTTTGAGGTGCGCGGGGGGGGGGTGTCACCAATTTGAAACGTAGTTTGTCCTTGGACTGATTTCCTGAATCCCATGTTGTGGACGGTTCGGTCGGCTGCTGCTGAGCCTCTCGCTCGCGCGTCGTGTTTCTCATTGCAGTAACACAACATGGAAACTGTTTCAGCGCCACTTACAAGCGGCTCCAGATTATCCCTTAAACGGTAAACACTGTAAAATATGAGCCTGGAGCGCCTTAGCGGCACTGCAAGTGCTAAAAATAGATCTCCAGAAGCTAAAAATACGAGCCTGCAGCTAAAAATAACCAGGTACCTGAAGACTGGACATTATTTGTCAACAAAGGATCCTTTGATGTCTTGAGTGTCTGACAGGCATGTTGAGGAGTTGGCAAAGTAGAGAGTCCCCTGGAGTTTGTCGCTGAAGAAGCTGAGCTGGGCCAGACCCGATCAAAACACGATTTCCATGTGCTGTTTGGTGAATCACAAACAATTTTCAACATTTTATCTACTCTTAACACGGGGAATTTGGAAAAGGCCAAAATTTGTCATGGACCATAGAAGACAAGCATGCATATGCGTGTGCAGTGCAGCTGCTTTATTCACTCGCCATTTCAGCACTGCAGCTTGCGAATGCAAATTGCCATTGGGAATTTATGCACGCCGTTCCCTTCAGTTCCGACAAGCCGGTGAACGTTTGTTGCGTGGCTGAAGCTCTCCGTGCGCACGCTTTTTTTTTCTGGAATCTTCCTCCGTTTCTCTGTTGCTGTTTGTGTAGCAATTGCATGTTCCTCCTCTGTTGCTTTTGTTTCAGGATGGTGCCAAGAGGAAACCCAAAGACACTTGACATTGAGGGATTTTGGAAACTAAACTGCGTCATTTTCGTTGCAGTCAAAGCCGGTGGCGTTCGCCGTTCGCACCAACGTCTCGTATGACGGTTCGCTGGACGACGACTCGCCCGTGCACGGCTGCGCCGTCACCTTTGGCGTCAAGGACTTCCTCCATATCAAAGAGGTGACGTTTCGATGACTGCGTGCTGACGTGTTAGAACTACATCGTATCTGTTGGCGTCGGGGGAGGAGGGGGGGAATTCTTTTACGTGGAGGACGATCAAGCCGTAGGTCGTGGGTGACTTGTTTTTGTGCCGAGTCTCCTTTTATCTAAACATTTGGTTCTTAGAATCGAGTCGCCCATCTGTACCACCTGGGCTGCAGGTGGGAGGTTCGGTTCCTCGTGTTGGTTCGAGTAGGTAACAACAAGCGAGTCCTTTTGAGGAGCACAATATGATATCGCGTCGTCCTCGGAGCGATCAACGTGGCGTCAATACGCGAAGGTCAATTGCAGACGCACAATTCAGTACATGTACGGTGTCTGCCGACGACAACATCTGTGTAACTGCCGGGGAATCACTAATTCCAGCGTCGTTGTCACCAACTCGGATGCGTTTTGACCAGAGAAAGACTGTTCACCCCGAGGAGCCTGCACGCTGACTCGCGTTTTGTTGCCTTTGCAGAAATTCAACAATGACTGGTGGATCGGGCGGCTGGTGAAGGAAGGCTGCGATGTCGGGTTCATCCCGAGCCCCGCCAAGCTCGAGTCGCTGCGGCTGCAACAGTCGCAACAGTCGGCCAAGAGCGCCTCCAAGCTGTACTCGCGCCAGGGCTCCAAAGCCAACTCCTCCTCCAACATTGACGGCCTACTCAACTCCAAGTCTTCGAACTCGCGCGGCTCCACGCCTCCCACGCCCGGTACGTGTCCGTGTTCACGAAAGGCGAGACGCGCTGTCTGCAAACGTGCGAGTTCTTGTGCAAAGGGACAACCGCGCATTCCCCTGCACTTCCATGTGACCTGGCAACAGCGCACGCGTTTTGGTGCAACAAAAACGCATTCAGACCAGTTTCACATGTTTCATAGATTGGCACAGTTCTTGGTGACTTATCATCGATAAGTGCCACAGATGGTGGAATTTTACAAACCACGCCTGGCGTCAGTAAATTTTATATGAACACGCGCAACTTGAAAATCCCCCACATGATGCACTTTCATTTTCAACTCGAATGTGGGAGTAATGAAGATTAATTTGCATTTCAGGTGTAGAGATAGACCAGAATGGTTTGGACAACACGTTGGGGGACGACAGCGACAGTTTAGGAAATTCCCGAAGCAAAAACAGCATGACTCCCCCAGCAAAGGAAAAACGAAAACCCTTCTTCAAAAAGGTGTGTTGACCTTTGTGGTTTTGAGAACCTTTTCAGCAGCAGCTTGCGAAACGTTTGTACTGGTTTCACTGCAAGTTCATCACCTGTTGAAACGCACCGTTTCTGTTTGTCTCGTTTTCAGTCGGAGGCGCCGCCCCCATATGAAGTAGTGCCTTCCATGCGCCCCGTTGTGCTGATTGGACCCTCGCTCAAAGGCTATGAGGTGACGGACATGATGCAAAAGGCTATATTCGACTTCCTCAAGCACAAGTTTGATGGAAGGTGAGTTTTCCCGCAGTCGCCGGTGGCGTTGAGTTGGCTTTCTGTTTGAGGGTTGCTTTCCCTCAAATCAGCAAACCCTTTTGTTCATTCTTTGCTCTTGAACGTAAATTCAGACGTTGTACTGTTTTCTTTCCCCAGAATCACGATAACACGGGTAACTGCAGACATCTCGCTGGCGAAGCGCTCGCTGCTCAACAACCCGAGCAAACGAGCCATCATGGAGCGATCCAACTCCCGGTCTTCTTGTATAGGTTCGTACTCCTTGCACTGCTGCATTGGAACATGTCTGAACACTGTGGGTTCTTGATCAAAAAGAGAAAAGCTCTGTGATGCAACATGGACACGCCTTTTCCTGCAGCTGAGGTTCAGGCCGAGATCGAGCGGATCTTCGAGTTGGCGCGAACGTTGCAGCTGGTCGTGCTCGACTGCGACACCATCAACCATCCCTCCCAACTCGCCAAAACCTCGCTCGCTCCAGTCATTGTCTATCTCAAAATATCTTCCCAGAAGGTGAGTGACATTCCACATTTGAACAGAAAGCTTTGTGTGTGTTACCTTGGTGGTTGTAAATGCGCGGAATAAATCTGACGATTCTCCTTGGTGCGTTTGCAGGTATTACAGCGGTTGATAAAGTCACGAGGCAAGTCTCAGAGCCGCAACATGAACGTGCAACTCGTTGCCGCCGAGAAACTCAACCAATGTAACCCTGTGAGTATTGTCTCGCTGACCTTCAGTTGCCGGATGGGTGTGTTTCAGAAGACATCTCTGTTAAAAATTCACCATGTGTCTGAAATTCGAAGCAAAGGGAATGAATGCTCTTCCTTGGTTTTGCCCCCGATATCAGTGCCCGTTTGATACACGTCTGAGTTGCCTCAGTGGCTGAGAAACCACACTGTTTTTCCGCAGGATATGTTTGATGTGATACTGGACGAGAACCAGCTGGAGGACGCGTGCGAGCATCTGGCCGAGTACCTAGACGCGTACTGGCGCGCCACGCATCCGCAGAACAAGAACGAGACGCCGCAAGTGCTCAACAACCAGCGCCTCAACAAGTCGTCGCCACTGCACGTGAGCGTCTTGACTCGTGTCTGATTTCCGGTGATTCAGTCGTGTCCTGTTATCCCAAGAAAGATTTCAGTGTGATTGTTGGGTTTGCGCAACAGATCGGGTTTTGACGCAAAATACGGAAATGGTTTGAGCCCTTGTTCTCACTGGTCCTCCTTGTGATTCGCAGCGGACGAATACGGCGCCTCCGCGGCCGAACGCGAGTCGGAACGCGAGTTCTGAGCGGCGCGGCGGGCAGCGCGGGCCGGGGTCGCCGGTGCGCGACTCGGACCGCGAGACGTCCCCGGAGTCGCGGCCGGACTCCCGCGGCGGCGCGCGGCGAGGCCCCGGACGCTCCCCCTCCTACTACGACGACGAATACTCGGTGTCGGACCGGGGCGGCGAGCGCGACAGGCACCCCAGAGACCGCCAGCACAGTGATTATGACGAAGACTTTGATGATCACTACAGCGATCGTTACAGTGACTTCGACCGCGATTACGATTCACCGACGTCCGTGAGCAAAGGTGTTGATCGGGACCCGAGAGATCGGCAGAATCGAGATCGTGACAACAGGGACTACCCCGATAGCCGGTTCGACAGCCCGAGAGAACGCTACGAGCGGGATTACGACCGAGGTGGTGGTTATTACGACGACGGCTATTCGGATCGGGAGTCCCGGGACCCCAGAGACCGGGACAGGAGAGGTGGTGGTGGTGACCCGAGAGACTACGAGTCGGGTCGGATCGGCGCAGAACGTTCACACTTACCCGGGGGTGGCCGGGGGCCCCCTCCCCCTCGCGGCGGAGGCGGTTCACGGGGTTACGACGATGACCCGTACTATGACGATGACCCGCGCACACTTGATCGTGACTATGACCGCCAACCGCCACCACCCTCCTCCCACTCGCACCACTCCCCACCCCACGGCCGGGACCCAAGGACTCGTGATTTTGAACCTCGCGGCGGCCCGGGTCCGATGAGTCGGGACCGCCGGGACGAACTGGACTACCGGCCGCTGCCACGCGACGATCACTACGCGGGGCCGGCGCTGCCGCCCCCGCGGCGAGACCGCCACGCGCCCCCGCAGCAAGGATATGAGTTTGACGATCACCGGGGCGGTGCGAGGTCGGGAGAGTCGCACGAGGAGTACAGCGAACGAAGGGACGTGTTGCCTCCCATGGGAGGTGGAGGGCGGTCGCACAGTAGGGACAGGGGACCGGACCGGGGGCCGGGCGACCGCCACTACCCCTCCCCAGGCCCGCGCGGCCAGAAATACCCACCTTTTAAGCAGGATAGTATTGCAGTCTAGTGCATCTTTTGCTTTTCCGTTTTTTCATTGACGACGTTTCTTTCAGGTTCTGTATTTGATTTGCGGCTTTGAATCTTCTCTTCCTTGACTCCAACACTGAAGGTGGAATCCACTGGCTGCAAGACGGTTGTGAAGCTTCGGGCGCCTGATTTTTGGAATTTCACTCAAATTCTACACGACCCTCTCATCCGTCGAGTTCTTCGGTTGCGAACGACGACACCTGCAAAGGAGGTTTGGTGGGTGGTGAGAATTATCGACAGCGAAAACAGTGCTGACCAAAGTGCGATGAAGCTGGAAACAATTCAACTGTCGTCACTGGAAGGATGTGATCGTCTACAAACGGAAACTCACCAGCTTCGATGAGCGGTGGATTTTTTGTCTTTTTAAAACTGAACCAATTTGAACTTTGACTCTGACGTTCAATCGCCGGTGTTGTTTGCAATCACCGTCAATTTGCGTTCCTGACAGATTCGAACAAAATCATGCGAACTACAAAATCGTTTCCCCCGAATTGTTTGCCAAGGCGCATTGGGAGAAGTTCAACGGACAAGGTGATGTGATCCCTGCTGCAAGGTTATTTATTGTTAGACTTTGGTAACTTAGTTGAGAGGGCAGATTCTCTTCATCCAGTGTCTGCGCCTCAGGTCATTACATTTGCACACGCTACGGGAGATTCTTGCGCGAATATGTAGTTTCAACCACCAGTTTTTGTCATGTGACTTTTGACCTAGATTTTGACCTCAGAGTTAACGATTACGATTGCTTTTTGTGATGTGATGTGATGTATATGATTTTATACATTTGTATGACAAAGTTTGAATTGCTGTCATGTTAATAACCAATGTTCAATCTTTTCAAAGGAGATGTGGTTATTTTTTCATGTTGTCATTTCACATTGCTCAAAAGTCAAACTCATAGTTTGTTGTCTTCAATTGGTGAACTGAACACACTGATTATCAAGCTTTGTTTGGCCGTGGCACCAGCAACTTTGTGTGGATTCTGAACGTGTTTTAAAATTCTACTTTGGTCCGTTTCGGGGGTTTCTGTGTTGGTCTTCACGCAGTTTTGTCAGGTTCGGAGTCGTTTGGAATTCCTTGGTTGTCAAACCGACTTTGTGCCAATTGTACCTTCGGAACAAATCCAAACTTGTTGTGAACACTTTGTGCACACGTCTTTCCACACAAATTTGCTGCTGTGGCGCATATCGTATTGCTATTATCTGCAACAGAATGTAGGCAAGTCTTAGAAATGTGTACTATGTATGTGTACCTCAATTTAGGGACATGCGCTCTGAGAAATGCTAATCTTTGGTGTCGAGCTTTGTTTCAAAGGGCGAACATGCGTTTGTTTGACAACACCACACCAATTTTTTGCTCCATTGGACCTGACCGCTTGTGTTTCCCAAAATGGTTCAGCTGGGTTGTCACAAGGAAACAAAAAGAGTTTTGTGCTTGTGGAAAGTGTATTGAAGGCCATTTGGAGCAGGACTGTCAGCGATTGTTCCCACATTATTCAAAATTCAAGTGGTGGCGCAAAAAGTTTCCCAGTTACGTAAGTGCAGTCACAGTGTCCTCGAATGTAGTTCTCGGATCGAACAGGTAGAGCCACCATCTATCGGCAGAAAGTGTAACACTAGTTACGTACAGTTGCCATGGAAACGGGTCCACATCTAATTTCCAATAATTTATTCGCAAAATATCTGTCGCATCAAAACATTGGTCGGGACTGTGTGTTGACTGCTTTTCTCCTTGACAAAATTACGCTTCAAAGCCACCAACTTTATGTTTGGATACAAGTGACACGCAGATTCTGATTCCAGAAGTAAACGCTGCCAGTTTCCACTTTTTCATCTGTTTTTGTCAAAACGAGACGTAGTTTGCCAAGTGTCGTTTGTCAAAAGTCAATCACAAGGAGCCCAGCTGAACCGTTTTGTCTTTTCTCGATTGTGTCATTCGCTGCTGCAACGACTTTGTGTTTCTTTCTGTCCAGTTCGGTTCACACCCGCTTTACTGGAAACGCTTTATCAAATGGGCAAGCGGAATTTTCACCACTTTCCAAAAAGGGATGAAAAACTGCACGTGCACTTTTTGTAGAGCTAGCGGCATCCACTGCAGTGAAATCTCCGCATCAATCTGGCTGTTAAAAAAAACCGAAAAGTCCAGTCGTATTTGTACTGTACTGAATTTGCAGGGTTTACTGAAAAGCTATAACTTTGAGTAAACAAATGGTTGTTGTTTACAAGTATTTTCATACGCACAACTATTGTACCGACAGAGTCTTGTGTCTCCGTGAACTGTGCTTCAAAATTGCTGCATAAACGTTTCAGAAGGGTACAAGAGCTGCAGAGAGGAAAATTCCTCTGGCCCATTGAGACTTTTTGTGTTGATACCAGATCCACTGTGTAGGATTCTACATTTTCAAGTGATAGTGAGGCAGTCTGGTGTGCTGTGGAGACATTTCATCTTGCTGTTGGAAAATTTTGGGTGGGGGACTTTACTTTTAGATGACACGGTATTTTATCTTGTGACCTGAACAAATCAGACCAAATTCGCACAAAGTGTTGCTGTGGATGTCATTCGGAAGCGCAAGAGAGTTGTGACACGACACATCCAGACTGCAGGTTATACCAACAGCATCTCAAGTCTTTCAGGCAACGGCTGCGTCTGATCAACCTCTTTGTTCAGTTTGAGTCTTTTGTGGAGAAAGTTCCATCGAGGGAGAGCAAGGCTGTTGCGAAAGTCCATTTGTCTGTCTGAACGAACAGAACAGGCTGGTTTGCACTGCTGCCTGTGGTCAAAACAACAAGGTCGTTGATCAAACGTGGTCTCGCCACCCAAAAGTGTATCATATAGGATGTTACTTCAAGCACAAGTGACTGACCACTCCATATTCAAAGAGCCAGGTGTGGACAATTCCTTGTCATTGACGCTTGCTTCGCTCATTCCAGCAATGTCGGAGGGCAGCGGGCTCAAAGACCAAGAATTTGTTCGCGGCTCTCGCAGAAAAAAAAACTTTTGACCACATTCAGTCTCTCCTTAGAGCGTTTAACTTCAGTGAATCTCCCAGTTGGAAAGGCAAGCTTTGTACATAACGCGCGATTCCTGATTGAATACGTTATTTGTTACGTTTCTTGTCCTAACTAGTCGTCGTTGTTTTTTCCTAACTACGAAGTGAATGTATAAATATAAGAGAAGACACTTTTTGCTCATTCTTAATTATATAAATATTATACAAAGACATGAGTCGCATTAGTGACAAATCATCGTAGTGAGTGGATATTCATGCGCAAGCTCGGTCATTGGTGAATATTCATGTCTCATTATTCTTTCGTCTCAAGCATTTCAACAAATTGTTACTACATGCCACAGTATTCTCTAAAAAAATCCACAAAAATACAAAGGACAGGTGTACATAGCATACAAACAAAGTGACGAACTTTGTAAATGGGAGCTCTAATTTTCCTCCAAGTTTGTTACGAGAAAACAAGACATGAACTGCACCATCATTTCATTTGTTTGTGGAGGGGAAACGGAATGACTTTTCACAAGTGTTCTTTTCTCAAGAGTTCGCCTGGTTGACCTGTGACACGTGAGGTTCATGTTATTGTGGATTTGAACAATCTCAAGGACATTTGTACTGTTAGATTAGAACTTCTCTGACGGTGTGTTTTCATCGGCTGAAACAGATCTGCTCTCAATCGTATTTTGGAAGAAAGTTGAGCACAAATAGGACATATTCTTTGAAGAAAAGAAAACCTTGACTGAAAGTTGTCCAAGTTTCCTGAAATCTTACGTGTTCAAGCATTTGTGAGAAGTTTGTCGGCTCAAAGTACATATTCCTTTTGTTCTGGGGAATGTGAAGTTGTAAAACAAAAATGCGTGTAAGTACTGCAAACGGTGAAACTTTGTGATAAGGCAGGATGTTTGTTTTTTTTTTCTTCTTTCCAATTGTGGGTTGTTTTTGTTTGTCATTTTAGTTGCATTGGGAATGACTTATCGTTACATTTGTCAAGGTTTTGTCTTCCAAGGCGTCTGTTGTCGGGTGGCAGCCATGTTTTCTGTGAATTTACATCTTTTCGTTGTGGCATTAATCTGTGCCACAGGAAAGATAACTTTTTCAGAAAAGGCTACTCGGTATTGCCATCAAAGGCGTTCTTTTCTTCTTTTTTGCGTTTCACACGCGAGAAGTTCGGTTGATTTCACTTGTTTCTCTCTCGATTTTGTGTCATTCAAAATCCAAAAATCGTGAAAATGGATTTGACAGGAGTTTCTCAATTTGATCTAAGTGCAGCCAGCCAAAGTTAAAGCTGGTCAAAGTGAAAAGAATTAAAATTTTGTTTCTGAACTGCGCAGAGATACTTTTTTGGAACAGAATCTCGAGGTTATGTGTGGTGTGCTCATGTGTTTTGAAGTTGAATTGAGTTTTTGCCACGTTGTCTTTCGTTGGATTTCAAGTTGGATCTGGGTTTTGCCTCTTTTGTCCATTTTCTCCACTTGTAACGATTGTTTCTCATTTACACGTGATTTTTTCTTCGCATTTGGCATCTTCGCATGATTTGCTGTTATATTTTGTTCAGAAGATGCACACAGTACTCTGTCAACAGAAGTTGAATCCTTGCTGTTGAGGTTTGTGTTTCTGCTTGTTTGTCTGTTTTCTTCATTTTGAATGGAACATTGTAACTGTAAAAGAGCTGCCAAAGGCCATGCACATCCCCAGAACAAGGTTCCTTGATTTGTTACGCTGTAATGTGTTATTGTAAAGTCACTGGACTTTGCCAACAAAACTGATTTGGCGTATTTGTGAACGGACTGGCGAAGCCGGGAGGCGGGTTCGATCGTTTGTGGCTTGAAGAAGGTTCCGACGTACAGTTCATGCGTTGGCAGTTTTTGCTCAAGAATGTGATGTTCAAACGACAGTTTCTTCTCTGTTGTGGCAACAAAGGGCCAAACTTGTTGAGTTCAAACAAACGAGACGTCAAATTGAAAAAAGAGAAATTTCGTGGCATTTGCTCTTTTGTTTCAAGTGGAGGAAAGTTTGCCTGGTTGTGATGAGTAAAGAAGGGTTCGGTATGAAACAACACAGGCCATTTTGCTGATGTTTTTTCGGCCAGGCAAACTTTGCCGAACTTGAGACGAACGTGTGAATGTCGGAACATTCAGAACAAATCTGATGTTTGTGCCTAAATTCTGCGTGTCGACTGCGAGTGGAGATGAACTGTTGCCAAATTATGATTGCGCCGTCAAGATGTAACTCTCGCTTCTCGTGTTGTCCGTCTGTGGGGCTATCGTGGCTTTGCGTTTTGTTGGTCTCTGTGGCTGGATGCGCAGTAGAGTTTGATGAACAGTGGCTCATTTGAATGGACTGTGGCGATGATATCTTCGGTTTTGTGCACTTCACACTATGGCAGTGAACAGGAATTGTGCAGCTGCGGCGCAGTGAAAAACTGGAGTGTTCGCGCACCTGAATACGCTGTATGAAACTGACTTGTGGTTTTCATATTGGAAACTGCTTGACTTTGTTCTTGAGCGTGTCTACTCTGAACCAGTGGGAATCAAACGGGACAAGGGACTCGGGGGATAACATCACTGCACGCGACAGCAAAAATGCGAAATGATCCCGCAACACTCGGGGATTTTTCACTGGCCGGGCGCTGCTCATTCAGAAGAGACGTTATTTTTCTACAAGTGTAAAACTGTTACTGTTGGTGTAAGATATGTCCACGACATGACTCGTACTGGATCGTTGAATAGGAAATTTTTGCATGTGTATCAACTGCACAAGATGAACCACGTTGCTATTTGTTTCAATTGAAAATAACGTTTCCTGGTTTCAGTTGTGTTGGACACATTTTCATTGGAATTAACACAAGTGAAGTGAGAGGGAGCGCGCGAGCTCTGGTGATACTGTAGACAGAGAAGGGCACTGTACCGCGAGTTTCTTTTTTCGCACCACAGCTGCAGGTCCAGATCGTGTGGTGTTTGTTTGAAACGGCGCGCGATTTGCTGCGCTGAAAGAGAAAGGGCGAACTGGGTCCTGCAGTGTCTGTGTGCTCACGCCTCGATTAGTTTCCAATCCGTTTGATTTCTAATTTATTGAATTAAATTGAGCACTCGTGATCGATTGAGACCTGTTCCACCGTGCATGGTTCTACTCTGTGTGATGCTGTCATGTGACGTGGTTTTTACACAAACACGACTGTTATGGTTGCTTGGCCAGTTCCCCCAGGTGACCGGACTTGTTACTGTAATCTGCATGATAGTTGTACACATACATAACGTTTGCTGGGTTGTCTCCCGAACAAGAATGAACTGATTATCTACACCATAGTGTCCCATTTTGCGGAGGTGTTGGCGTGATCCGACACCCTTCCCAAGACTTCGTCTGAATCTATTCATTCATTATTATTTTCACTATATAAACTCCACTTTTGTTGGATTTGTAAATAAATAAATTTTTATCTCACTTCCAAGTGACCTGAGCTGAGTTGGGATTGTTGTGTGCCGCCAGTTTTCGCGATGACAGGGTTCTCACACTGTACAAAAATGGTTCCTGTGAAATCACACAATGACTTTTCAAGACCTTTGGTCAAGAAAGGAGTTGTGTGATTGAACAGGAACCTTTTTTGTAAGGTGAGAACCCATTTCAACCACAATTCGAGCACATACGATAGGTTTTGTGATCGCAGAGTTGTAGAATCGCATCTCGCGTCTTGACCGAGCGATGTGATGATCGAACCGTGAATTTGATCCGGCGAAATGAACGCGTTTGGCTGTGGACTTGATTCGATTGTCCACGGAATTTCCGTTCTCAAGAGCGCAAGAAAATTTCACGTGTTCTCTTTTATTCAAATCAAGACTGGACATGATGTGTATAGTAGGTTCAAATCAGGTAATTTTTCACGAGCCAAAAATTGCAACCCGGAAAAGTACAATTTCTTTTCAAACAAGTTTCTTCTACACGATGATGAAGATTATCTGCAGGCAGCTACGACCAAATTCGGTGATCAACACGAATTGCGCTGCGACTCGCGCCGCTTCTGTTCTCAACTCAGAGCTCTTCCATGCAATGACAATGCTTGGATTTGTGCTGTGCATTTACATCCTTCGTTGTGGCAATGTTTTGACGTGAACACAATGAAATGGCAAGTTTTGTTTTCGACGTGCATGGGAAGAACATTTTACTCGTGGTTCATGAACACAAACATCAGGGAAAAGCGACTGACAGAAACCTCACACACATGCCAAATGACAAGCTCCAGTGTGTACATCTTTGCGAGCAAGCAAAGGGAAAAGGAAAGGGGACTCAACTGCTGGTTTTGAAACAAGTCACGCTTGGAACAAACACTCAAGAAGCGGACTGTGATGTCATGGGGATGCCGATGAGTGATGATGGCACGAATGGCAGAAAAAACGGCAATCAGAGTGTGAGGCGCTTGGTGATCACAACCTCACGTGATTACAGCATCATGCGATTACAGAATGACGTAGGCGAGCAGCAGCGCGACGAGCGACGCGGCGACTGACGACAGTCGCGACGCGGCGCCCACGTACGTTTCCCCGTCCAGACCGTCCCCGAGCACGTCGGCGCCCATCAGGGCCACGGTCGGGTCGTAGTAGCGCTCCAGAGGGCTGTCATCCGGTTCTCCTTGTTGCCGGGGGAAGCAGATCTGAGCTCGCGAGTAGCCTTGCTCCTCGGTCAGCTCGATGTCCTGCAGACGCAATGTCTGCCACGTGGCGAGGCTCAACTGTGCTCCTTCCCTGGGCAACTCAGCCACCTGCAAAAATGTTTTGAAAGTGAGTTTGACAGAAAATAGGTGGGATGAATTGTTGTGTGTGTGAAGGTCAATGCATCAACAATGTCTTCAACCCTTGGATGTGTTGCGTACCTCCAGGTCGAAGTCCATTTCTGCGGTGTCTCCAAGGCTGAAGCGTTTTCCTTTCGCCTTGCTCTTCGGTTCGCCCTTGTCCGGTCCGGCAACATTCAGTCTGCAAGAAAAAAACGACGAAAAACATCAGACCACTGCTCTGAAGCTCCAGGACAACAAACACTGCATGTACTGCAAACTGCTTCCACAAAAGTAAAATGAAATGTGTCCAAAGAAAGTTATTTTTGAAATCGAGAACATTCAGACAAGAGCATTCCAATTTGCAGAAAAACGTGAACGCGCTCGACATCTGACAGGGAACTAAACGGAGTCGATTCAACGCACCGGGTGCAGATCCTCTCGCCGCCGTCTGACCACGTGACGTTGGAGATTCTGAGGGTCAGCTTCATGGTGCCCTCCATGACGGGGTACGTCTCTCCGCTCAGCAGCACGGTGCCGTTGCTCCACGGGATGCTGGCCTGCATCGTCACAATGACTCCGTTGCTCAGCACAATCACTGACGTCAAAGTGGTTCCTGCAGAGAAAAAGACTGTGACTTGTGTGGCTTTCGACACATGATCAGATGAACTCAACACTCTCTTGCGTGGCTGTCTGGCCTGAACTGCAGCACGGCCCCACAAACGGTATATGAAGTGACCATTGGTTCCGCCAGCTCATCTCATGGACAGCACCTCAAATTTCCAAAGCCAGGCGGGCACCTTGGGCAAGCAAGAAATGGAACCAGTGCAAACACTCCTTCAGGGACTTTGCAGAGACGGGTCATCTTGAATGCTTTGAAACTGCGCGGCCTTCCCGTGAAGTTTTATTGCCTGCAAACACCTTTGGGCAAGTAAACATCAGAACAAAGATACGGTAAACAGGACAACAATCTGTCGACCGGTGAAAATGTTTTGCCATCGCGGGAGGCGATTGTCTCATTTTTGGTATGTTTTTGCTTTGTTCTTTGCTGTTTTTTCTTTTTTCACCAAAAGTAAATCTCCACATTCAAGTGATGGGGAGGGCGGGGGGGGGGGTGCATGCACTTACGCTTCAACAGCATGACCCGTGCAAAAGCCATTTGAAAACATGAGATGTGAGGGAACCTTGGATTGCTGCGCCGGTATCGTCGTCTGCAGAGTTAGGGATCGTGGTGTTCTCAATGTTGGTCTCAGCCTCAACCTGGTCGTTCACCTGTTCAACACATCGATCCGAGTTTTTGCAATCTTTTCGAGGAACACTGAGATAAAATTTTTAAATCTCTTGGTCATCTTTACATACCACCGAAATAGCATCCCCGCTGCTGTTCAACTCTCTGAACTGTGCGAACACGACTTCAACAGTTTCGTCTCGGGACCTGAAAGAGAGCATGATGTGTGTGTGTGTGTGTGTGTGTGTGTGTGTGTGTGTTTGTGTGTGTGTGTGTGTACGAGTATGTGTGTGTCGAAGAGAGAAGGAGAAGGAAAGTGCTGCGATCAATTGTACCCAAGCTGGAGTTTAGAATCCTCAGGGGTCGGCACCCATTTGGACCATATCTGTCCCCTTGACCCCAAATCCTGTTGGAGACTTACTTGTACTGCATGATGAGATCGTCCGTGAGAACGAGTCCTCGTCCTTTCACTTTATCAGCTGCTCTTCGTTGTCCACGCGCACGACGTCCCTTGCCCTTCGACACTGCGAGCAACAGAAAATTGTGTGGTGCAACAAAATGCATTTGAACCATTTTCAGTGGCGTGAGCGAGAAATTTTCAACGAGGGAAGAATTCCTCTCAGGTGGGACACACCCAAAGGGTGTGAACGAGACACAATGTTGGTTTCAAACACAAGCACATGTTCGACAAAAACGGAGTGAGGCCAAAACCAATTCACACCTTGAATTGAAGTGTGCTCAAATATTCACCCGTGAACGAGCGCCCACACCAAAAGGATTTGGACTTTGAGGTAGACGACCAGTTGTGGTGAAACGAATTCTTCCCGAACAGGAGATCAGAGTGAACAGGGTAATTTTGAACAAATACGAAAGAACTTCGTGTCGTGGTGCACATGCGAACAAAGCTCCGAATCGTTCCGATTGACACGAAACAAAGGCATTTTCAGACTAGAGTGAGCAAAGCGCAACTTGTTCTCCACAAAGGGTGCAAGATGTCGACCAAGAGATGGATAGAGATCACGCTTCCATGAGCGGAGATGGGGGTCTGAGATTGGGGTTCAGGATCAGATGGGGTGAGGCAAGGTTGTAGGCAGATGAAAAGGCATCCGTGTGATCTTGGTCGGCTGTGGAACTGGCCGCCTTACCACGTCTGCGGTCCACTGGGCGGCCTCCGCGTTCCACGTCTCTGCCACGCTCGCCGGGTGGGCCTTGCCCCCGTCTGCCCATGCCTCTGCCCATGTCTCCATCTTCAGAATCAGTTTCTGTAATTACAGTTCGAAAGCTACATGGAAAAAGACAAAAAAGACACGTTCTGGCCACTGCATTTGTGAGTGTGCGGTACGCAGAGGGAGCCATGCAGACTTGTTCACTTCAGGCACACTTTCTTCAAGGCCTTCCCCAATCACACACACACACACACACACACACACACACACACACACACACACACACACACGTCAAGCGCACGCAACGCACCAACAGTGAGCGCTTTCATGTGCAAATCCAACAATCTTGAGGGTATATTCCGACAAACTGTACTGCATGCGTCTCATACACTGTTGTGCTCTTTTACATCTGTGTCCGACTTCGAGAGGATAACTTCCGTGCGGAACCAAGCATGGCCTTTGTTTCGATCCGTGCGGTGCCAGATCGATGGCACAGACAACGACATCTCCAGAAAGAGATCGACCTCATTTGGCTGTTGGTCATTAGTTTTCTCTTGAAATTTGGTTTGTGTCACTAATCTGCCGTGGTAATTAGATCCATGGCAGGACACAGAGGCGGACACCGGATGCATCTGCTGAAAGTTCCCAGTGCTGTCCTTACCGTTGCGGTTGCCGTTGCCAGGTCGGTCACCATCGCCTTGCCCTTTGCCTTTGGATGTGCCTCCCTGTCCGCCTCCCTGGG
>JAAUXT010121213.1_pt1 | contig 16346 bp, 20 predicted proteins | sample 7278171 | NCBI WGS metagenome assembly JAAUXT01 (sample SAMN14350112, study PRJNA611818) | marine sediment metagenome | isolation source: surface marine sediment (1.8m) | place: French Polynesia: Moorea | collected 2018-08 | reverse complement strand
GACCCAAAATGAGTCAAGTACTACCCTGCTATAGATCCGCAACCGATTTCCATGAGACTCACATGTTGCACAGAGGGGGTCATGAGTCAGTGTTGTGCAAGAGGACTTTGGCGTGCGATCGATGTGAGTGCGTTTTCTTGGTGCAAGAAGTGCGTGATTGTTGACCTTCTGACAATTTTTTGGAGCAAAATGACAAACAGCAAGGCTGATCAACGTGCAGAAATCCGTTTTTGTGTCAAATCCGGATTAACCAGAAGGCAGACTTTGGAGAAACTGACAGCTGTGCATGGTGCCAACACACTCAGCAAGTCTCAGGTGAACAAGTGGTTTGCCAAGTTTGCTACAGGAGATGACAACATCAAGGATCAACCACGCAATGCCACACCCAGAACTGCCACACCCGCAAAAGTTCAAGCCATCCGCGCATCTGTGGTTGCTGACTGGAGATCCACTCTGAGAAGTCTTGCAGCTCAACATGGAGTTGCCCCATCAACTGTTCACCGTGTGCTGCACAAGTCCCTCGATCTGAAGAAAAGATCTGCACACTGGATTCCACATCTTCTCACTCCGGATGAAAAGAGGCGTCGCATTGACTGTGCACGCAGAGCTTTGGCCTTGCTCTGACGAAGGAACCAACCTTCCCACGTCATCACAGTGGATGAAAGTTACTTTTGGTGTTATGATCCGGAGAGTAAGCAGAAGTCCATGCAATGGATTAATCCCAAAGTGGATTGCTGCCCTGTGAAAGTTGGCCTTGAGCGCTCTGTCCGCAAGTGCATGTTGGTGTGCTTTTTTGACCATCAAGGAATCGTGCATTCTGAGTGGACCCCAGCCAGAACTGCCATGCATGCCCAAGACTACCTCCAGATTCTCATCCGGTTCCGGGACTCTGTGAGGAGGAAGCGCAGGCAAGCTTGGAATGACAGATCTTGGGCTTTGTTGCAAGACAATGCACCCGCACACAAAGCTCATGACATCCTGCAGTTCTTCTTCCAACATCGCATCCAAACAGTGCCACACCCAGGGTACTCCCCCGATTTGAGCCCACCGGATTACTGGCTGTTCGCCCATCTGAAGTCCATGGTTCGAGGGAACAGATATCATGACTTGGACAGCATGAAAACTGCAGTGCAACAGGCCATGGACTCAATTCCCACAGCAGAATTCCAGGCTGCAATGGATCGCTACCCAGAATGTTTGTGCAAATGCATCGCCCACAGAGGAGAGTATTTTGAAAGGAAATGAACAGTTCCACAAACTTGAAACATTTCATGAACAGAGACTGACATGTTAAGCTTATTGTGTGCAAGTTTCGTGAGAATCGGTCTGTCCGTTCCGGAGCTAATCCATCTGCCAGATCCTCCGATCATGGGTGTGGTCACCCAAAGTTGTACACGAACTGGACAATTAAATTTGAGCACAAACATTGTCAACATTGTCTCTGTGGTGTGTTCAACACATGTTCAACATGCGCAATTGAAATACCTCAAGACATGTACATGGTAGTACTCGACTCATTTTGGGTCGATCATACCTCGTACCGTTTGCGATAAAAACGAAAGGTGCGTGTTTGTTTGCGTCATTGCTCCAGCTGACTGCGACGAGGTCAAGGACGATTCTTTGATCATTTCCAAACAGTTTCCTGACCCGCGAAACCAAAACATAATTTCATGCAGAAAGTCCAGAGGCAAGCCAAGAGGTGCTCTGAAGGCTTCAGTCCCCGGCTCTGACAGAACAAGGCACCCACAGCCATACAGAAAATCTGCTTCTGGAACATTACATCTGCTCAACACATCCACCAACAAGCTCAGAGTTGTGGCTCAACTCAGTTGACGCCAAAAGCCTTGAAGTTCCATTTTGAGTCACCATGTTCCGGGACATCGAGTGCACCTAAGGATCAACGGTGTCTCCAGCACGAATGGAGGACGCAGAGGCAAACGGCATCGAGACCTGATGTCAATGGGCGCAAATGGGTGGCAAAGACAAATGCAATTTCAACTGTATGTCTGTTTGTACTTCAGTGCAGTCAAGAAGAAAGTGCACTGTGGTGACCATGACACACAATGAACACCGTCACTCCTCACGTTGTGTGAAACTTTCATTCCCAACGGTGCAACAGGGAATCCAAATGTGCTCTTCCCTTGTGAAAATGGCCTGTGTCTCTCAATGATAGACGCCAGTGAAAGGTTACTGCCGCAATCAAGTACAATTTTTTGAAAGGGAAATTGTTAATAAATCAGATTTGCCTGCCTCCGACAGACGATGTAAATCCTGCTTAGCGCTTCCCAACCTTTCAGGTTGCTGGGAATGGGACAGGCGCCGACAGTGTCATTAGCGGCACTTGGGCTGAACGGACGGGCTTTGTCTCCATCATTACCGGCCGTGGACACGAGGCACCCGGCCCACCGAGGGCTGAAAACATAGATTCGCATGATGGATTGAGCTGCAGCATGTTTCTGAAAACTTCATGTTTGCCAGACTTGTGAAAACAAGTTTTGTGGCCCACTCTGGGTGTTGGTCTGAAGACTCGAGTCAGGTGAAGTGATCCCTGTGGCAATAACCCCGCTGTTCCAAGCACGATCTTCTCCCGCAATCGAAACGACTTTTCTGCAAATTGAGCACGCGGCGAGGCAATTGGGCATGTCCTGCGCAAGGAGTGACATTCTGTCCCCATTGATGTGGTTACAATTCCACAATCGTCCCTCGTGCTTGATATTCTGAGCACTCCACATCAGATGAGTGCTTCCATGTGTTCCTTTCAAGTCACAAAGCAATTTGAACTTTGAGGCCCGTCTGAAGCTGTGTGCAAAGGGTTTTGATTGTTGCAAGAGGGATTTGTGGGTGAAAGATCGCTGTGGAATCCACTGTCAATGGTCGCTTTTTCCCGCGGCTTGTCAAGCTGATGTGGAGTCCTGCAGAACCAAGATAAACGCCGCTTCATGGCTCAACTGATCTGATTTTCAGAACAATGACAGGGGTGAACGGTTGTCGGCCTCAACTGAAATTGAAAAGCAAAAGGTGAAGGCACTGGGTTCCACTTAAGTCCTGGTGGGATGTGTTCTGAATTCAAAAGCAGAATCTAAATTTGAAGGATTAAAGCAGCTTGTCCATGATTGATTTGGGTGCGCTGGGAGTTTCATGCGCCTCTCAGCAAAGCTCAATCTTCTTCCCGTTCGTTTTTTTTTTGGAATTTCTACGTTTGATGCCACGTGATTGGAACGCAACTTTGTCATCCCCAGACGAAGGATTTCAGGACACACGAGGCAAGAAAATACCTTCAATTATCTCTGTGTCTGCAGACATGATTCCTCCTGTCGTCTTTATGACAAATGCCTCACCACAGATTCTTCAGCTCGTGTTCAAGGCCAAAGGCTGTGAAATGCATTTTCAACAGTTGAAGTAATTGCGCACCTCAGAGAAGTTGTAGACGACAAGAACCAAATCGATGATACCTGGGAACAAATTTCACTGCCTCAGCGTTCAAAAGGAGAAGTTTCTGAACTATAAACTCCAGAGGCCCCACATCCGAGAATTGAATTTTTGCCCCTTGATTTGCACTGCCAGCACTGACTTCTTTCACGTTGTGCGTGCTGAAGTTTTGAAGTGCAAGTTTGGGCCCCCTACCCCTCAATTTCAACTGACACCCTTCCGCCCAAATCATTTCAAACCTCTGAGTATTGGATGTTGAGACTACAGTCGTCCTCCCTCCTCTGCCCCGATCCTGAATCCGTGCACAAAAAAAGATTCTCGTGGACCTTCCAATCATTCACCTGCGTTGGCCTTCGCCGTCTGTCACACGAAGGAAGCAACAGCAATTCATCAATCAAGATTCAGGTCAGCTGTGGCAAAGTGAGTTATCACTGCTCGACGGACTTTAAAGCGTTCTTTGAAGGACTCAAATCAGATTTTCTGGCAAAGCCTCAGAAATGAATTGGGCGTTCTGGGACCAAGAAATTAGCTTGAGAAGCTGTTTTTTTCCCGCATCCTCATCACAATTCTGCTCTGCTTGCGGGAGCACAATACAACAAAAGTGCGCGGCCTGTCTGACACACGGACAAGAACCTTTTGCAATTTGCTCTGCGTTGCATCTTAATGAGATTTTCCCTGAATGAGATTTCTGTGTCTGCGAATGACGTCCAGGTCCGAGTAATCTGTCAGCCTTTTGACAAGGGGGAGCACAAACTGGGCTTCAGTTTGCAAAGATGTTTGCTGGGAAGAGCAAGAAAATGAACACACCACGCTGCGGACGCAGTGTTGACACCTTTTATGAACACAAACATGTCTCTGAATGCACTTTCGTTGTGGCTCTTTTCTGAGACAAGCAATGACCCAAAGGTTCACGCCCGTGCTTGCATCCAAGGAGTACCCAATGCAGCGAATGCTCCACAGCAGAAAATTGTTGTCTGATTTTCTGGGTCAAATAATCTGGACATTCCTCCAATCAAATCTTCACATCGGGCTCGTAGCTCAATCCATTACGCATCTGGATGTTTATCACCACGGGATCGGCGGACCGGCGAATCCAGGTAAAGCCGCACTAAGTCCTGCAATGTCCAATAGAGGCATTTCTTCAGTGTTCTTTGGAACATTTGTGTACTTAAGTTGTGCAGGCTTCTTTTTTTCTGCAGCACGTGTAAAGTTCGCTGTCTCTTCCACAATATCAAGTTTTGAAGGAAGAGAAAGGCGTGCGCACCAGACATCCTGTCTATGAACCTGGTCATCTGAATGAGACTCCGGTCTTTAAGGCAAGAAACAGCAAATGTGGGGTTGCCGGTTCAATTCTATATTCAGATCTGAAACATGAACATTCAGGACCCAAACCCTTGGCGCACCACGCCTCAGATTTTCTTGGTTTGTGACCAAGGCGAGTCTGGACACACGGTGCGTGTGTTGTTCAAGCCTTCAGGGTCTTGTCGCACACGTCCACTGGTCTTGTGGAAGGTCCTGCCTTCACCCTCACCTCATTAATTCTGGTTTGTCATGTTTGCCAAATCCATCACTCACTCCATCTTTCTTATCTTCAGATTCGTTTTTGTCACTTGCTCGGATGATGAATTCGCCCCTGGTTGAAGGGTATGATCCGGCAAAGATCCGCAACATCAAGCGCTTCCTGCATTCATCGGGGCTTCGCGCGCTGGGATGGCAGTCCTTTGAAGACGAGAATCTCATTACGTCGCTTTTTTCATGAACGGCGAGAGAAAACATCTCGTGGAAATGTCCTGGGAAGTGTCAGAGCGTGATGGCTGCATGAGGGAGACACAGACCGATCACTGCTGCTGAGTGGCACGAAACCGACACTTTGCATGGAACTGCACTCACGGGCTTCTGTTCAACCACAGGCGAAAACCTCCGTGGATTCAAGAAGAACCTCACGTGCAAGTTGGACTTTTGGTGTCCCATTCAGGAGACGTGATGAGCGTTCCACCGGGGGTTTGTCCTCAGGGTTTTGCCTTCTGCACGTAACACGGCTTCGATGTTCATGCTGCAGACAGAGGACCAACAGACTGCAGGCACAGGACAATCAGTCAGACAGATTGATGCTGCAAAAAAGACTTCGTTGTGGTCTGGGCACCGATCGTGAATTATCCGTACCTTGGTCCGAAACATCCTCCCTCCTGAAACATAAACTGTACACGTGCCCATGCCGCAGACAGAACTGACTTGGGAGTCCACATAGCTACAAATCATTTTTTGAAAAAAGCTGGGGAAAACATGTGGTGATGACTCTGCTTCAAATGACATAAAGAAACCGAAGCCAGAAGGTCAAGTGGAATTTCCTCGGCGTTGGAGGTGCTCGTATTTTGTGTCAGCGCGTCTACTTGTGCAGTGACCGAGAGAACAGGAGCTCTGCACGAGAACCTGGACGCGCATGTTGAGGCACAATCCTTCCCGACCGCATCTTGAGGTGTTGTTCATGTCCGTCGTCTGTCAGGCTGGAGCGCGATAGGGTCGACACACGAAGCCCTCTCCTCCAAATTTAGCCGCATTAAGCGTTTATTTGCGGGAGTGATAGATGGCATATCGACAGCCGCAGGTTAAGCTGGAAATCCTCTGTCAATACGCGGCTTTCACTAAATCATCATCAATCGTAACCAACCTTTCACGGGACGTCTACCTTTTTATCAAACTTCAATCATCACTTACATCAGGTCTTTGGGGTAGAAAATGACAAAACGGAGGGATGAAAGAGTTCACATTACACGGTGCGAAAGTGAGGGCATCACATGCTTTGCTGTGCACAATAATAGAACCGGAGCGTCTTTGATGTTTCTATCACAGGGACCGTAATCGAGTTGTTTTGAGCTCTCCGACTCGGGATTATGGCGCGACGCTCTTTCCTCAGCGAAATCTCTGGAAAATCAAAGGATTTTTTGAACAAAGTCGAACTGTGACGAAAGGAAGCCGTATGTGTCCAGAAAAAATAACTAACGTTGGTGACAAAATTACTCCAGGCGGGGCCTCAATTGGAACACTCTCGCGGAGTTTTGCCTCATTCATCCGAGACAGTTTCAGGAGCATTTTTGCTGTGTGGCTGCAATCGAGGGGAGACCGTTATGCAGTCGAATATCCAGTCAGTTGACATGTCCCATGTTTTGTCTGGTTGTGCGGCAGTGTCCATTTCTCTGATGACTTGTCGTGCGCGGCCACAGCACCGCCCAGGCAATTCCAAGTCACAGCACGATTCCTGGCGTGTGGAGCTTCACATATACGTTCAGAATTTCTTTGTGCCGGAGAGGAAACTAATGCTTAAAGTGGACTTAGCAAAGCGCTCCTCATGGCATCGAAAAACATAAATTAGATTTCATCAGAAGTTTCACCCAGACGCCCAACACTTGAGTCCGACAGAAGGCTTATCCCTGAGCCCCCACATCCCCGGTGTGCTTCCGCGGAGGCGCGGCACATCTGCCTCCATTTAAATTAAGCCGAGGAGAATTCATACAGCACAAAGGGAAATGCTGTTTGGATTGATGTATTCAGCTGCAGCAGCACATGAATGACTCCCAGCCGAGTCTCTCGGGGGTCCTGGGCGCCCTCCATGCCCGTCCCGGGCAGAATTTCCTACCAAGTGGAGAGTTCACAACCTCAACACGATGATCCTGGTCTTAGATTGTAACAAAACCACGCGTGTATTGAATTCAAATCCATCAGCTTCATAACCGGGTCAGGAAGCTTGGACAGATGCGTTCAGAGCAAGAACAGCAGGTTCTTGGTATGAATCAAGCATGCTAAACTTGTCCCCCTGCAACGCCAAATGTATTGGACAGACCGATTTGGTCGGGTTTGCTTTGCCATGCCATGCATTTCAGTTGTTTAACCACCACCTATTAGAGTTGCCTGGAGCTCGAAGTCCAAAAGGCCGTGCCACTGAGAATGCCACAGGTCGAAGAAGATATTTTTATCTCCAGACCTATTGATCTCAGGCTCGAATTAATTTCTTCCGAGACTTTCCAACAAATTTAACATTCTGGATGTGTCAGCCAAGAAGCACGAGAGATGCCCCCAAATCACGGGCAGAAGCTCTTGGCCACTGAACCCAGTTCGTCTGGAGAATAATGATTAAACCTTCCAGCAGAGCCTTTCCAAAGAAGTTTTTCTCCTGTTTGGAAGAAAACTCACTCGTGTGCGCTTTCGCTACAAATTTGGAACAACGTTTTGGTTTTGTTGCCATACAAAACGGTTGTCATAATTGGTTCAGAAACGGAGACACAACAGAAGTGCAACGACCGACGTCAGAGATGAGAGTTTTCAAACGCGAGACGAGGCTCCGAGATAGATCTCGGTTTTTGTGAGGAAACTACTTCATTTTTGAGAAATCCATTTCACCAGACACCAGACAATTTCTATTGACGTGAAAGAACCTTGCAGAAAACCAAAAGTGGAAAAGTCAACAACACTTAAATGGTCGTCAGACACTTGCAGAATTGCAATAAATATATTTTCTTCACATTGAGCCAATGATTTTGTCTACCAGAGGTGTTTGTGTCTCCCAGGGAATCCTGAGAGCATTTGAGGGAAAGAAAGGTCTGTTGTCAGACGCACAATCAGATTCAGTTTCTGCAGTGTATCTAAAGGGTTCATCAACCGCAGGTGCAGGTGCCAAATCACTGGTGCCCTCTCACAGCCAGCACAGCAAGTTACCATCCCAGTCGTGTTGCGAGGCTCGGAGAAATCACTTGGTCTTTCTTGATTAAATGGCTTAAACTTGATTATTGGGCGTCCAATTTCACCTCTGAGATGCCACTGAGTGGAGGGCAATTGGATTCCTGCTGTTTGCAGAAGTAAATGGGTGAAATGCAGTGACATTCCATGACAAGAGTTTGATAAATGATCGCTTTTCTTGAACACAGTGCGAAGCAATGATCCACGCTTTCAGTGGCGTTCTGCGCTGAAGGGAACCAACAAAACTGAGCTGAAAGAATGCAGCTTTGGAATTCAAATTTTCACACATTTGGCTTCTTCTGCCTGAGTCCTTGCCTTGCAAGTGACTGAGAGTTTCTTTCAGCAAAGAAGATTCACGTGCATGGTGTCAGCGGTGGCTCAACCACCGTCGGGTCGATTGAAGTTTCGCTGACTTCATTGGCGCAAAGCTGAACAGATGACGTGTTGAACTGATGACGTCTGCGCGAATGTCACAAAACAGTGAAAATTGCCATCTTTTGGCCTGAACAGGAAAGAACAAACGAGTGAAGTTCTCTCACAACAGGCGAAGAAGAAAGGGAAACACGGCACGGAACTCCTCACATAGAAGCAGACTTTCTCCTTGGTACTCGGTATTCATCTTATCACGATCGAAGCGTCATTAGTGAAAACAAACCTGTCCCTGCAACTTCGCGTGTGAGACAAGACAGGAGAAACACAACAATGCGCATTCGTGGACAAATTCCCTTGGACAACCCAAAAACAATTTTGCGCAAATTGGTCTCAACTTCAAAGTTTGTGAGGACCTTGCTCAAATTTTCAACTAGGCCAGACACTTTTGCACGCAGAGTCTGTTTCGGGGGAAACAGGGGAACGGACCATTTACGGTTATTGACTAAATCTCAACAGGGCCTGCTCCTCCAATCAATGCAAATTGAATCCAATTCACAACAGGGAATTGACATGTAAAATCTCTGTGACCTCAACAACCACTTAGTTGACCTTCCTGCTGATAGAATGTGCCAACACCAATAACCTCTGTATTACGTGGAGAATAAGGATCCCTGGGAGAGACTTCCACCCCCGTTGACAGGGAAATACGAGTTATGAATTGCTTGCGATAAATCTGGGGAGGCACACGCTCCGATTTGCCCGACACTTTCATGCCAGCAGGACTTCAGCTTTCTGGCGTCAATGTTCATGATACGTCTTTGCCTATTTGTGATAGTCGCTGAAACCACCCGCGGTGCGGCGACACTTTTCTGATCCAGCGCATGAGCGGAGAACAGCTGATCTTGACAAGGTGTCCAGACTGTGAGACGGGCGGACAAGACAAGCGAAGCAGCGATAATAACTCTGCGAGTCTGTATGTCATGGAAAACTCGACATCTCTTTTCAGTTATCCTTGTTCTTGATTGTTGTTCAGTGGTTTGTTGTTGTGCTGTTGTCGTACAATCAGTGTAGGTCAGCACCTCATCATTTCTGGTGGTCACTGCGGACCCTGGCCACACCAAAGTCTGTGCAAAAATGTTCTGTTGGCTATCACCTGTCCGGCGACATACACAGTGTCTCCTTTTTCTCTGCAGAAATAATGCAGTCAGCATTCGGTTGGGAAAATATCAACGGTGCATAAGGACAAACAACTGAACGAAAAACAAGCAGTTCTCATGAACTTGGGGCCAAAGGACGTCAACAATATGAGTGAAAGGAGCCGCTAACTGTTCTGGTCATGTTTTCATACACCCAAGCCATTCACCTTCTCAACAAAAAAATCATCACCAGAGGCAGAATATGATTGCCACACACATTGCAAGTCTTGATCAAGTTTTATCGACTCTGTGGAGGGAAAGCAATGTGGCCAAGAAAAACACTCTGCCAGGCATTGGTGCAGATACTTTCTTGTTGCATTGATTCCCAGATCTGCAAAATAATTACTGGTCAGAATTGACAGCAACCAGTTTTCCGAGGACTGACAGAGAAAGCTTGAGTTTTCAATTTTACCCCTGACAGGGAAGCCAAATTTATTGTCTCAGCGCTCAACGACAAAAATGAATTGGGAACCAAAGACGACCGCCCAGGAAAATGTATTTGAACACAAAAGGGTAAACGCTCAGATCTTGCGGTTTTCTCGGGCAGTTTGCAAGATTGGGATGATTCTGTGCTTCTCTGCTGTGGCGCGCCTGTGTGGAGCCAGACTCCGAGACGATGTGAAAAAGCTGGAACCACTGCTGAATTCTCTTGATGGACGGAGCCTCCGATGCACCAGACAAAACCCGATTCAAACCACTGAGAAATCGCGGATTCTTTCTTTGGAAACGAAATGCCATATCGCTGGAATCCTTGGCTGGATTCATTTGCACAAAAATACTGGCAGAATCACATCTCCTCCCAAAGACATATATGTGCTCAAACATATGGTATTTACCCAATCTAAATCATTTGGTAAGATGTGAAACAAAAGACGCCAACAGCAAAAGACGTTGCCATTTACACGAGATTGATGACGCACACTGAGAAATCCAGTCGCTTCTGAGGTTGGGAACTACATCCCCAACGGCCTTTCTCGGGTCAGATGAAACTTCTTGAATTTGTGGTTGAAGGTCACAGTCTCAGACTTCAAGGTCCGTGGATTTCCAACAGGTTCTCGTGTTTCAATGGAGAAGGCACGTTGTGCCGCACGCGTCAAAACTGTTACAAGATTGCCATGGTGTCGTTTCTGCACACATTGGAATCACAACGGCTGTCAGGGGTACAATAACGGAACCACGAATTTCGTTTTTTTTTTCTTGTGCAAGACGATTCTCGCTTGATGGGTCTGATGTTCAATGGACTGAAGCAGGTTTCTTGCACCTGAACACCCCACATCACAATTTGCCAATTCTTCGAAACTTTCTTCTGAATGGAGCAAATGCACACCAACGACTTGCTTGACATCAGACTTGACTTGTTGGATTGCAGATGGAGATGATAGTTCAACCCAAACACACATCAGCTTGCAATCGCTGTTTAGCTAACCTCAAAGTGGCCGTAAAACCGAGATACCTCACACGAGCAACATCAACAAGACGATAAAATTATACTGGAACCTGAGTGCTTTGCTTGAAGAGGCATTTCAACACGAGGAAGAGTGGCGCACGAGAGAAACCTTCGCCACCGAGAAGCTACATGTCGGTGTACTTGGTACACGGGCCGCTGGAAAGGTCAGACGTCATAACAGATTTTGATTTGGACTGTAACAGCCAGCAGCCGCACGAACCACACTTCCGACGTGACGTGAGATGCCAAGCTTCTCACAGAGGAAATCTGGAACCAAGCGTCAAACTTAATGACTGTGTTGAACCACGTTTGGCGATGTTGGCTGGCTTTGTCTTGGGTCAGAATCACGGGAAGGTAAAACACAACTTCATCTCCGTTTGAGCTTCAGAAGAAATTTCAAAAAGGTATCAAACTTTTCGCGTGACGTTCATCACTCGGAATCTCGACTTTCAACCACAAAACTAACTTCGTGACCAGATGAAATTTGTCCCACATTGAGAGGTACATCCTGCGCCTAATTCGTTTTCTTCGTGTTTCTTTTTGAAACGAAAAATTGATTTCGTGACCAATAACAAACCAGTGTTCACAACACATCAAGAACACGAAGAGTGCTCATTTGGGCAACGCCAGGTTTTCTCTCCGAAGTGCTTTTTTTTTGTTTTTCCTCTTCACTGTGCTCGATGTTTCAGATTTCATCCATTTTGGGTGAGCAGAACAAAAATCACAAACACGATCACGACTCCGCAATCCTCGCGTCCGAGCGGACATGTTGTGTTCGCCTCGCTGTGTGAAAAACGGCGGCAGGTTGTCGAGCCCTTGAGAGCTTCTCACCTGCCAGTCACTGTGAATGAATCAGGGACTGGATCTCTGCACAGTTGTATGTGTATCAGGCACATGTACGTGGGGTTGACCCAGAATGAGTTGAATGATGTGAAAGCCCTGGGCGCAATTCTTTTTTGTCGTGGGAAAAGAGGGGATGGACGGATTGACCAGTCTGAGCCTGTGCTAACAAAATCTCTGATCTGTCCCCTGCCACAGATTGTACTGTGCGGCTGCCATGTGCTGCTCAACCCAATTCAAGAAAGAAGAAATTTCGCCAACCCACCTCCTGTTCAGGCATGACCAGCAAGCACTCCATTGAGTCAACTCAATCCCTTCAAGAAAGTAACAAGATCATGGAGGGTGTGGCCCAGGAGATGCACTCTCTGCCAGGACTTTCCCGAAGAACAAGGCCCTTCTCTCGGCCAATGCGTTTTCACAAACTTACTTGTGACCAAATCCTGAACGGATTTGTCAATTTAGTTTCCAGACATGTAGAGTCTCTCTGTTTTCAACCTTGGGGTTTCGCATTCTTACAGTGGTCACGCTGAGCTCCTGGAAACACGCACGGAATGGTGTCTCAGCAAGGAATCCATTTGCTGCAAAGATCACTTGCTGGCTGCAAAGAAATTTCGATTTGAAGACGTAGGAAAATCAAAGCCAATGTGACAAACTGCTTCAAAATTGGTCAAGTGAGCTGTTTGCTTTTTCTAGGGAGGGGGGGGGGAGCGGGAACTCACACGCGCACATTTGATGCACGAGTTCGTGTGTGGATGTGCTTGATATTTGTGAACACAAAGAACATGTTGGTCAGCTAGCAGTGAATTTGAAGATTCTGTCTTGTTTCTATCAACTCAAATGCCCATTTTGTTCAACTGAGTTGGACCTATCTGGACGGTGAAGGACCCACCCAACTTTTCAAGAGCTCCTCACTCCCCCCTGAGGCATGTCAGAGATCGTTGGGAGACCAGGTTAGCCATCCATGTACCCCCAAGAACATCATGACTTGAGTTTCATCGCCAATGCGCAACACACACTCGCTCCTCTGTAGCAACAAAAGCCGATGTTCTGTTGTCCAGACAGCAATATCCTTCCAGAATATTTTCATTCTCGTGGACATTCAGGTCTGGACGCTTGACTCGCACTGTTGTGTATGAGCTCCTAATTTCATCTCGGAATCGCAACCTGAGGTACACAGTGATTTACGCCAGCGTATCTCTGATGAAGATGAATGGATAACACCTTTTTCTTTGGCATTCTCTGATAAGTTCATCGCTCCCGTGATGTGTATTTTTTCCTACGTAGAGACTTGTTGCAACCTTGCGGCTATGCAAATGCAATCATTTATTAATTATGTATCAACAAAGAATATTTTGCGATTCTCCAGATAAAATTGTGCAATACGAGAATGAGAAGGAACGCCTAATGTGTTTTTCAGCATTTGTCTTGACAAAGAGCAGACTTTGCAATTCGGTCGCAAGTTTCTGACAAACAGTTGTGCTGTTCTGAGACTGCTCCTTGGGCACAAGCCTGCACTTCCGAGACACTTCGCTCTTTGAGAAGAAAGAATGTTTGAAACAAACTGGTCTTACCATGTTTGTGCGATTGTGCTGTCGACTATGCTGGTCATTCCACGCAATCAAACAAGCAAATCGTTGATGTTCAGATCGGTCCGCAAAATCCTGTTCTCACTGGACTCAGCCACTCCAGCCCAGTATCAACAGATGTATGTGGGCCGCCGACGTGCCTGTTCCGACCAAGGATCTGGTCGGGTCCGTAGCTGCTGTACGAAGACTGTTCTTCGGATGTTGCCTCAGCTGAATTCTGTTGGGGTCAACGTTTGAGAGTGCAACCAGTTCGTGAAATTTCCGTCAATAACGCTTCCTCTCTCAGCCCGAAATGGTTGGTCGATAAACGTTCGTCCAAAGACAGAGAAAAATGTGTGAATCAATGCAACAAAAAATCCAAGGACAATGGGAGTTTCATTTCGAAGATCAATTGTTTCCTGCATCTATGTTGGTGGGCATGCACGCTGAAGACGGATTCTCCAGACGGTTTGCTCGAAATTGTGCACAATACACTGCAGGCGGTCAAGACCCCGCCCCTGCTCCCGAGACGCGAGTCTTGTTGGTTCATTCTCAAGGTTGCGTCAACCCCGAAACCAGGCCAAATAAAATTTGTCAAAAAAACTTGAATTTCCTCAATCAGAACTGTACGTGACCGGCTTTTCCGAAGAAGAAAATATTCAAAAGGCTGAACATGTTCAAGACTGAAGGAAATTTGTCTGGCACAGCGACACATGTGGACTCGACATTCCATTTCGCGCTTCATATTCCAAGAGAAAATGTCAGACCTGCAGGCTGTGTAAATTGACTTGATTGATCAGCTTATGTTTGACGGGAACTCACTGTGAACCACTATGAATTGGCGGAAAGTGCGGATACTCAGACACATCGAACTATTCCAACGAGTTGGTGCTCGTTTTGTCCACGACCCACGCTGATTTTGTTTGTTTCTCGATATTGATTTTGAACAACGCGCTGTGTGTGTTTTGCACCAAAGGAGCAAGCTTCGGAAGACAGTGTTGCACGGACAGACTGATAGTGAATTGCGGATAAAATCTCCTGAACCAAGGAACCTGTGCACGAGGGTCCAGTTCAGACTTGGTTCTTCTGGAGGCCATAAGATTTGTCCGAATCTGAACTTTTGAAGACAGCTGATGTCCAAAATAGCTGTCTCATCCTGAAAAAGCTGTCCGATCCAGTCTTGAATCTTGTCTCAAAATAGCTACCTCCTCTCAAAGTGTCAGTTTGGTCCAGAAATTTGTGTGCAGAGATTCCGACCGTCCTTTCTTTGGTTCCCGATTCTTGTGAAAGTTGTGCTGAAATGACGTTGTGTCCTGAGACCAAACCGTGTCGCGCCCGACCACGTCATCGGCTCGGTCGGACGACTGCATGACACCTCGTTCTGGACCTGACACTGCAGAAGGCGAACTGTTTACAACTTGTGAAGACCGTGGGTGGGCACTCCGTCAAATCAAGTGAGGATCAACCTGAACCCGACGTAGAATTCCCCCTGCCAGGCACACGCAAACCGAACCACCGAAACCTTCCTCCTCACTCGCACTAATTGCTCTGAGAATCGCAGAAAGATATCCACACCCCGGCCGCTGGAGTGATGAATGCCGGTTCCAGAGAAACCATCGCGCCCTCTCTTCTGCTCCATTAGAACCGACGAAAGCAGCTAATCGGGCCTGCTGCAAGACAGACATTCGAGCCATTCATTAGAGCGTCCCTGCGTATTTAAACCCCAAATGTATGTCGATGCTTTGGCTTGAGTACAGTTTTACTGATGCGTGGATGTGGAATGTCTTCTTGGCTTTCACACATCTGCAGCTGAAATTGCAGTTTGGAATGCTGGATTGCCCAAGAAAAATTTTCCTTTCCATTTCCCCTTGGGTTCAAACAATGTCTGCCTCTCGATTCATTGACTACGCCCTGGCCTTGTCAGATGAAAGAGCCAGGGTTACGCTGATTCCCGTTTGCACTTCAATCAAAACTGGACTGAGTCCTTAGACACGGTCGTGACTCACTTCTTGCAAAGTAATTGCTTTGAATCAACCTGCTTCAGGGCAGGACCCTTGTGACTGAACAGTTCAAAGGATTTGGAATTTGTGTGGTGTCAGTTAGAATTTTGTGAACTGTGGCGATATCGACAGGGTCGGTTGCAAACTATCCTGGTCCTGTCTCCCCCCTCAAGGAACGTGGCCTGTGTGTGCCTTGTGCCCGTTGCCTCCGAAATTCGCAAAAATGCACACAAAGGACGCCCAACTATTTCAGTCTGTCATTGTTTTGAAAACTAAAATGTCTCCAAACACTGCTGTCCCGCAAACGAGTTCCTTTGCACTTCGAGGTTCACTGGGCAGGAACAACGCATCCAGTGCAGCTTCAGTGATGACAGTTGTGATAGCCTGGGCAATGCTGATAAACCATTATTCAGAAGTTCGCTCAGTCCGAAATTTGGCAGATTTTTGCCTGAATAAGGACTGAACCCCAGCAACCTGGGTTGTTGTGCGAAGTCCCTTTAGGGAAGAGCACTTAGTGGTAGTGCCAAAAAAATTTTCGGTATATATGCCAAATCGGCGAAGATGTCCCGCTTTGTCCCATGTCCCGTGTCCCATCCTGTACATCACCCCCCATAGGGGCCAATTGGTGGCTATTGGTGCTGGGCTGGGACAATTGGTCCACATGGTCCATCAATTGGCCCCTATGGGGGGTGATGTACAGGATGGGACACGGGACAAGGGACAAAGCGGGACATCTTCGCCGATTTGGCATATATACCGAAAATTT
>JAAUXT010033372.1_pt1 | contig 16347 bp, 19 predicted proteins | sample 7278171 | NCBI WGS metagenome assembly JAAUXT01 (sample SAMN14350112, study PRJNA611818) | marine sediment metagenome | isolation source: surface marine sediment (1.8m) | place: French Polynesia: Moorea | collected 2018-08 | reverse complement strand
GGGTCCCCCCGCCCCCTGGGGGCCCCCCGCCGCCCCCCCCCCGCCGCCCCCCCGGGGGCCTCGTCCCCTCGTCCCCGGTGCGACCGCCGCAGCTGCCGGATCTACATAAACACGTCACGGCCGCTTTAATCGTTTGATTCAACAGCTCAGAAGTCGGTGTGGTTGAGGAGATGGGGGGATCCGCCCTGATTGGGGCTGTTCATCCGCAGCTTGTCGTGAAATCCTCCAGTGCGATACACACAGAAAGCGCTCGTGTTGCACGGAACAGCAGAAATTGAAAGTTGCACATGCGTATTTCATGGCTGAGCATGGACACAATGGGAACGTTGCATGATTGGCTGTAATTACAAGCTGTGCAACTGCAGCCTCCGGTGAATATTCAAAGAAAGCGCGCCAAGGGAACAGCACACCTTCAACACATGTGAAACCCGCGGCGCCGTCTCTTTGGCGTCACGTAAACCCATAATTTACACATAATTATCATAAAATTGACAATTAATACAACCAAATATAAATGGAAGATTAGTTGCTGCGTGACATTTGCTGGGAAAAATTTCTGCCACGACAATTAACACTCACTGGACCCAACGAGCCCTTCACAAATTTGTTTGAAAATTTCCATATTTCAACCCAAGTGTTGTTTGCGTTTTGAATGACCACTTGTCAAGGTGATGCATGTTCTGCATTGTGGAGCCCCAGTCTCGCTTTCACATTCACTGCTTGACCAGTGCACAAAAAATATGACCCCTCAACTGGCGCAAACTGTACATTACCGAAACCCCTCATTTCGGGCCCCCCTGATGGAAACGAGCATGCTGGGGAAAAGGCATCGGGTGCAACAAACTGGGAAAGCTTTTCGCAGAACATCACTGCTCTGTTTAAGGCGCAGAAAGATGGGGGAACCTGTAGAAACTGAGAAGCACTGGCTTCTCTGCACAACACCACAGATTGTATTCACTGTATCCACCTGCAAAAAGGTGCAACAAGTTATATCGCGGAGATCAGCATCACGTTCCAACTCGCGAAAGATGCGTCTTAACCTCAGAGCTGAGATCACACACCGCTCACTTGCGTCTAATGCCAAGACACGGCACCTCCAAGAAGAACCCACAGCTTTTCAATTTGCTGCGGCTCAAGCAGGAATCAAGGAGAATTTACACCAAAGCTTTTACATAATTCGACCTGTCTGTAACTGAGTAGGCGCTGCCTCAGAAGCGCGTGTTCTCTCCACATGAATGGCAGAGGAAGCAGCGACGCCCAGGCAAGTCCTGGAGGAAAACCAGGCTATCTCTGCATTTGGCATGGACCACAAAAACAGAAGCTCTGGATATTTGATATTTCCCAGTCAAAAGAGGCACATGTAATGTGTTTCTGTTTCGGGACAACGCAAATGAAACAGACTGATGAGTTCTTCTCCGAGGGGCCCTGTATTTGCAAAACATGATTCTGATAATGCGGTTTTAAAATTGGATGGGAGTTGGAAGCCGGAGCCGGCGTCATGCGGTAGCCTTGTGCTTCACATGTGACGCCGCCGCCGCCCCGCGCGGTGCTGCGCTCTGCGCCGCTTTGTAGCGCAACTTTGTCAACATGCGCGCGCCGAGCCCGTCAGCTTACAATGATGTATCACCCGAAGACAAACAGCTATTTCTTAATCTCATAAATACACCCGAGATAGATTGCCACTGTACTCCATAACCGCACAATGCAGGTTCTAATGTAATACAACACAAATGTTTGCGTCGTCTGTTCGCCACATTTTTTCTCTTCTCTGGATTGTCATCAATTTTGTGGAACCCGATCGTCTTGCGACGCAGCCATTTGAAGCGGAGTTTCCCAGGCTTCAGTTGTGCTGCTCAACCGCCTAATTCAATCAACAATTCTCACTGTGCATATTATTGCTTCAAAATACCAGTCCGAATGGCAAGACATCTCCCCCTCCCTTCTGTCTTTTCAATCACAGACGTCCGTATTGTTGATATGTTTGTAAAATTGGAAATACTGGGACTCGAAGCATACTGAGAGAAACTCGCTCAAGCGAACAAACCAAACAAACTTGATGCATCAAGAAAGAACGGTTTGTTGAACTCGTTCTCTGCTCTGGGCGGAAGTTTTATGTCCCGCTGATATCATTCTGTGTGGGTCGGGACCCGGGGGGTCGGTGCGCGGGTCGAGTCGGGGGGCGGCAGGCATCGGGAGGCACGCTGCCAATGCGCCGCGAGATACGCGCACCACTCGCGCATTCAAATTTATTCCGACACGCAATAGGTGAGGCGGTGTGCACACACCAAGTGACCTTTCGTGTCTCAATGAAAAATTCGGCATACCTGCGAGGAAGATTTGCAATAGAATGTGAAAATATCATTCCTGTTTGAACTCAGCCACGCAGAAATCTTGTCTTGGACCAAATACTCAGGTCCTTGCGCTGACAAATCGAAAACGGGACCCGATTTGTGGAAAACCTCAGCTTCGGAACAGCGTCTCCTCCACTCGTCTCCCGATGCGCCAAAAGCGCCGCCTAAACAGCGACGAATTGCGCACAAACAAGCTTAGTTAAGTGCGCCCGTTACTTCTAATTAGCCCCAATTTCTGCAATCACGCTCAATGGGGAAACATCGAGGATTGCTGCTCGTCCGACACTGGTGAAAACGTCGGTTGTTTCTGACCAAACACAGCGAAGTCGCAGACACAGCGAGCAAAACTCCACACGGAAAACAATGGTTGGGTGAAACTTTCCATTGTGTGAGATCAAGCCTTGTCTTGATTTTGCCTGAAGCTTCAATTTCATCAAAAGCCTCCGCACATATTCACGTAAATCAATTCCACGTTAATCAAATAACCTGCTCAAGAGCACACATGAACAATCACTTGATTCGGTCTCCAGAATTGTTCACTCAATCTGGGAAGACAGTGGTTTCCCAACACTCCACATTTTCACCAACTTGCAAACACAAGGGCAAACATGGGTTTCGCTGCTAAATCATGCTCAAGTACTCGAGTGGAGCATTTCGTACACGTCATGTTTGCTTCGCAGTGTTCGTTTGCACAACAGTGCGAGAGGGAAAAATCACGACTGAGGGAAAACGACCTGGGGAGGAATCAACTTTGTCTGCAATGCAAGAATTGACTGTGCAATTAAGAATCGCCCACATCTGGTGAGTCATTAAGCCAGAGCCGAACGATTGTCCGAAAATGACGTTCCTCCCTCTCTGTTCAACTGGAAGACAAACGACCCAAATTTTTACGAATGATATTGCTGATTCAATTAGCAGAATCACAGGAGTCGGATTAGGGACGGTCCCGGGGATGTAGAACTGCACACTCAGCCAGATGTCACACAGACACGGATCCACAGCCGCTCCACAACAATTCTCAAATTAAATGTGGCTAATTCGATCAGTGCGGGACGCTGTTTGCTCGTGGTTCCCGTCCGCACGCTTCAAAGAAATCTCCGCTGCTATAACGGTTCGCCTCATCATTTCATTTGCCCGATTTGCCCAGATATCTCAGTTTTATGACGGCAATTCTTCTCTCCATCATAGCCGAGCAAATGGCGGTTGGACGAGCCGACGATGCAGTGGCAGCGACTCTGTGTGAGTGACCAACCCGCGGCCACCAGGAGGCCAGAGGCCATTAAGGGTGATTATGACCCCGGCAGACTTGTCATTATTGCCCCTATAAGGGGGCGATTACCTTCCTCACCTGCCCATGCACAACAAGGTCACTTGAAAGAAGTTTCCTTTGTGCCTGTGGCGAATATTTGAAATGCTATGTTAACTGCTGTGTGCATACAATGGCGCATGTCTTAATTTGGTTTTGATAGGAACAGCGGCGGACGACATTGATTTTTGGCGAGGACCACTAATGAAAGGAAGTTCATCCGTCTTGTGAAAATGACTCGAGACTCGACTGGGGCTTCCAGCTTCCTCTCTCATCGGGGTCAATCACCCGAGTGAGCGGAGCATCAATGACGTTGTCGTCGCGCCTCCTGAATGGCGTCGAGATGGCAAACATTTCCACTTCTGCTGACAAAAGCCTCCGTGACTCATCTCCCAACGCGACGTGAGATGCCGAACCTGGGCTTCTCGAGTGTTTCTCCAGCAATGTTTTTTGTGCGCGGAAATGCCACCTCTGTGGCTCAGGTCGACGTATTCGGAGCACCTTATCTCGGGTAGACACCGCATTTGCACTCGATGTCCCCTCTCCCGGGCCTCCCGGGGCCCCTGCCCTTTCTCTCGCACGCGCGCCCGATTTCTGCTCCTTGCCAGGGAACATTTCTTTGAAGCACTCATTGTCACCTTTGTGAAAGGCACTTTGAGAAAGACGAGATTTGCAAACTAAACTCATTAGGCGCTGGGGCTGCTGCTCTGCAGAGCGGTGACCCATCTGTCCTCGCGCAGACTCACTGCTAATGATCCCCAGCTGAGTGTAATTACTCCTTCCCACACGACGGTTTGTTCCTTTTCTTCCCTGACACGTAATCCTACAACACCACACCCTCCCGCTCCCCACGTCTGTTTACACTACACCTGTTTTCGCACGCTCATTTGCAGCTCGGCACTTTCCTCGAGACATTTTCAACACAATTCTGCATAATCCACAGACAATTACCCGGTGCGAAATTCCACTAAATGGCCAATTCGGTCGGAATCAGGCGCTTTGTGCTGCACAGTCCGCGCGAGCCGGGCTATGATTACAAGCGCAATGTTCTTCAATTAACAACAAGAAATCTATCATTTTCCTCCCGTGTAATCTGCGACACGATAAATATTAATCTGCGCTGATTCAGCTTCGCTTCCCTCTCGGCCGGCCACAGATCAACTGACGCAATTAACTCAGAACAGCCATAACTGATACCAAATCCGATTCGTCGGGACCTCGTCAGAACCATAAAGCTGGAAGGTCCCCAGTCTCCCGAGAGTGGTCCGCAGATCTTGAGCAAATCATGGCTGATGTGGAGTCATTTACATCACGTTTAGGTGAGATCAAACGCCGACTTATCGACGTCACGAGTGGACTCCAAACAGACCAAAACCAGCGCTGCTCTCGTGCTGCTCCAGCTGCGTCAGCTTCGTCTTCCTTGTGGCTGTTCTGATAACGGGTCGCACCGACTGATAAGTGGATCCACAGAGCCGCTGCGAAGTGCTCACCCAAGCGACCAGATTGCCATTACCGTCACGTCAAGTGCTCGCTGGGCGCGCGTACATTGCGCACTTTCATTGTTTAAAGCATCATGATGTATCTATCTCGTTATTCGTTTCTCGTGCTCTGCCCCTCCTCACTCATCGCGCATCGCTTCACGTTTACATATCAGTGCACATTCCCTGAAACGCCGGCGTCGCCAGTGTTCCTGGATTCAGATTAACTCATTCCAATTGTTATCGAGAGTGCGATAAAGCAAAACGGAAAACTGTTTTTTGTTTTTGAAGTTGGGGATTTTTGAACGCCTCGTATCACGACGTTTTAACCGTCAGCGTCAACAACACCGCAGTGAAAATTAAAATTGCTCATTTGCTCAAGAACACGAAATGCCCCCGTTCGCTATCAGATATGACTGTTTGATATCGATACAGCTGTCCACTCGAGTGGCAAATTGGAGACATGTCATAATATTTGTATCAACTCAACCGGAATGCAGGTCCATAACGAAGTCTCAACTCGAGAACCGTATCATAAATCCTTCCCTCTGCTTATCGCAGAATGATAATATTATAACTGAAGCTTGTGGGATGAAGATATCAAAATGAGGAGAAGTCTGCGGAGCTCTTTTGAAGCCACGGAATGCTGATACACTCCTCGAGTATCACCAGGAAAAACTCGTGTTTATTGTTTACTGAGCTCGTCATAAATATTTCCTGATCGACATCAAAGGGCCACGCCATAACTTAGAAATGAAGTGATCGAGATAAAAGCGCCGTGTACGTAATGGGGACTGGATAGTTCAGATGATTGACCTGCACTTAATCATACTCGAGCTGTTTGCGTTTCCAGGCGCAGCGCGGCTGGGTGGAGGCGATACCGACGGTACACGATGGTGCCGCTGACCACCTGTCCATCCTGCGCTGTGTGTCGCCGCCATGACTTGTGATGCGCCACTTTTGGGAAGCGCCCAACGCTCCACAATATTTGAAGCGTCTTCCACACATCAGCCAAATATGATATTTGAAATGTGTGCGTCAGAGGTGCGCATATACAAGAAACTTTCTTCTGTCTGTGACAGGCTGTGATACCAAAATAGACACATCGTTTTTGTTCTCATGGAACATGCCAAACGGCGCTTTTGACGGCACGATGCGGAATGTGACAGTTCAATGTGAAGAGACGGACTCACCCCGACGGGAAAGTGTGGAGACGGAGACGGTGTCTGTGTGAAGGTCTGCCATTCCAGCGATCCGCCGTTCCGCGTGTCTCTTGTATCCAACAGTGTCACTGTAAAGAGAACAAGATGACAAAGGTTCAGGTTTGATTCAAAGGAAAAAGCTCTCAGCTTGATCGAAATCAATGAAAATGTGTCAAAGACGACGGAAGAAAATTCTTTGTCCAAACTATCAAAAATTAGACGTGCTGTAGAAATGGTTTCCACAAAGAAAAGTTCTTCATCAGAAAACTCATAAACTGTGGAGATATAGTATTCTAGTTTGGAGTCACCATCTTGGAAAGAAAAATGGCTGTTGTTCAGGTTTCTGACGTTGACTCCAGGAAAGGAGCAGCGAAGACAGTTTTTTTACGTGCAAGGGGTTTTGAGGGTAAACGTTATCCGACACCTCCTAAACATTTCCAGTCTGCATGGCCCGTCAGGCTTCAAGTGCGCATCTTCCTTATCAGATCGGTTGCCTCACAGCACAACAATGCGCGCCATATCGTGTGTTCCTCGCACAATGCAGCGCACATCGAGTCTTTTCATCACAGCGAGCAACGCAACCGCCAATTTACTCTCTCCTCACTCGTCCCAAAGTAGGAAAGGTCACTCTTATGATTTTCTGCATGTGCCTTTTCATCGAATGTCTATTTCTGCGCAGGCTACATTGATTTCACCAACTCTTTCGTCTTATCTTGGCTTGGGATGTTGTCAAGCAGCTGTCAAATTTCTCACGATGAATCCCTGCGACGTGAGAAAACAACCGCCGCACAACCAACATTCAGGTTTTGTCCATGACATCAACTTTCCGCACATCTAACTTACGTACTCTAACTTACACCAACGCCAACGACACATTGGACCCGAAGTACCCAGCTTCAATTCGTCCGTCAGGTGGACTTTGTCTCTCACAGTCGGGTCTCTCACTCCCCTCACACATCAACATAACGAGGAGAATCCTGGCTTCGGATTTGTTTTCACAGCAGAGTTCATCTGATCAACTCGCCACTGGTCACTTGGCCTCCCGCTGTTCTCCAAACAGCCTCGAGTTGACGCACAAACAAACGCGCTGAGCGTCGCTGCTTCCGAGTCCCGCGGAATCGACGCACAAACGAAACGCAGAAGTGGTATATCGTGCCCAGCACACATCAAAGCTACAAATCTTGAGTTGCTCGAAAGGATGCTTCCAGTCCAGGCAAGGGCTGGAAAGGTTAATGGTCTCAACTTAAGATTTCTCTCTGAACACATCTCGCGCTTTGAAAGCTTCTCCCCACAATGCTGTGCACAATCAATTGTGGTCATTGCAGGGTGAAACAGTGTTATTGCTGTCGCTGGAGCCTTATTAGACAGCGCGGCCGCGATAGACGCAGAAGGCATTGATTGACTATTGCATCAAGAGACATTCAGTAAGAAGAAGAAATGTGTGTGGAAGCTCACAGCCAGATGGGATATTTATTGGCAATATTGTGCTGAAGTGCAGCGGCAGCGGTCAGTGTGACGTGATTACAAAACAGGGACGTCGCGCTGCAGTTCTCTCTCCCTCCACGCCTCTCGTATCGCTCTCTGAAGAAGCTCCCGTTGTCGCCGTCACTTCGGATTGATGAATTTCTGACACATTCCTGAGTGTCCTGTGTTGTGATCTTTTTCCTCCTGCACGAGCCAAAAACTTCCAGTTCACAGATGCCACGAAACACAGACCATAAACATGGGCCAATTCCGTCCAATTTGTGCATAATTTGTGCGCTTCGGACCCAGGGTCCCTTCACAGCCATGTAACGAAACCTACCCTGGTCTCGGGTCCGCTGGGGTCCGGATGAAAAATACCGCATTTGATGAGAGGTGACGGGTCGACGGCCAATGAGAGTCCATCACGGACACATCCGACACGTGCCGAGTGGCCGAATCAGCTCCACATCCAGCCAAATATTATTTATTGTTCGACTCAACAATACAAATCCCTTTCCGTGTATTGTCAAAACCAGAGTCGCAAAAGTTGGGTGAAACCCTGGAAGGGTTCCTCTCATCACGATGTTTTCCCGGTACAGAGACTCGTAAAAACAGCCTACAGTATGCACGTACTTTTCTGAACTCACCCGTGTTTTCTGTAACATTTCAATATGTTTCAGTACATCTCATAAAGAGAGTGCCGGAGAGATTGTTGTTCGATTCAGTAATTACTTCATTTTGCGCTTGGGTTTCATGTTTGCCAACTCCTGCAATATTGTGCAAACAGCGACGCTCACGTCATGCCTTTACTTATTGCGTTTCTCTGTGATGAGAAAATATTCTCCCAGTGACGAAGATGGGGGTTGATGGATCTCCAGGTAAAGTTTCGGAGACATCTTTGCCAGTTTGAAGCGCCAACAAGAGCATTCAGTCACAGAAAAAAGATTTATCACATCAGGTTTGAGATTAACTCCTGAAACTCGATATCCGCAAAAGACCCAAACCCACCACCTAATGAGCACAAACGTGACAACTTCACCAAACGGAGGTTTGAGGGAAGATCAGGTTGCAAACATACATACACAAAACGCGATTTGTGGACTGCGCGAGAGAAAGAGAGTCCGCTGGGGGAACTTTAATCTCGGGGCGACGACGCCTTGTCGAGGTCGGAACGCGTCTGCAGTGACCTTGCCTGCAGATCGCGCTCGACAGACGCAGCCTTGTCGCGGTGAGCAGCAGGACTCAGGCCTCGGGGTCCGCAGCCCAGACACGACACACAAAACAAGGACACGGCAGCGAGATACGCGCTGTAATTACTGCGATGGGTATCAGTGGAGCTCGGAGCCAAACTGATAATGGACGTGACACGACAACACGCGAATCCCTCCCGCCTGAACAGGAAAACTCGAGTGTCAATCTCGGGAGAGATACGTACACCGGCTCTATTGTCTGTGGAGGCCAGTCAAACATCTGGTTGGCTCATCCTCGGCGGCTGTTTTCGTTCGCTCCTGACCCGTGACTGACCCGCACGACTCTTAATTGTGACAACCGTGTCACAGATCAGCGCGCCCGAGCAGCACCTTTCCCTCGAGTACTTGTGTGCTCACCGGCCGCGGCGGGATACAAATGTGTGTGCAAAGAGCGTGCAGCAAGAAAAAGTTCAGGAACAAGCCCCTCACAAATTTGCTTGGAGTCTCTGGAATGGGTTCGCAGTGGGTTCACCCACACGCAACACCGCGGTCGGATGGGTCACCAAACACAACCCTCGTGGTCCACTGGGCAGCGGATCAAAATTAGTATTCGAGGTCTCGGACAACCACTTGAGAGGCGAGATGTATTTCCTTCGGGTCACATCAATAAGACTGTGACTGATTGGCAAATTGTGATCTCAGCAATGCAGCCGATACGGCGCTCTGATCAGGGAGCACCGGGGGAGCAGAGGTCGCACCCCGCGCGCCACTTCGCAATCCCACTGACCTTTCCAGATCCCATTTATTCCTCCGGTCCTGCGCTGAGAATCAAAATACCCTGAACCGTGCAGCGAGTGCAAAGCGCGTTGGCTGCCGCGCGGGCGATAATTCAGCAGCCCCATTGAGCGCGCCTGCCGCATCTCGGTGACCTGCACACAGATCAGATCCGCTCAGACGAGCATCGTGCATTCCGCACCGTCTACCTGCAGCCAGAGGCACCGCGATGCCTGTTTAGATTTGATAAGATACATTCCTCACATCATGCAACGTATTTACACACAAGCAGAAGGTGTATCAGTGTTTGCAGCTCCCAACCTGCGCCGTGACCCTTTCATGTGATCCCCCTCAGTCGTCGACAAAGTCGGATTCTCCGATAATTCCGCTCAGAATTCGCTCAACAGATTAACAGATTCGCCAGCGCCGGGGCTGCTGGTAGCCATCCGTCAGGAGCGAACTCTCCTCCGCTTTGATTGACATGATGGCTCAAGGTATTTTCACTGTCTCCACTGCTAAATTAACTTTGCAAGAAGCGCTGATCTCTATGGGTGATCCTCCTAATGCCTCGTGTTCAGCGAGGGAGCTGGAGAGCAGGCGCCGCCCAATCCCACCGTATTCCGCTAAATTGCCACTTGGAAGCTCGCGCGTATCTTTGTAACCCATCTCTCCTGATCCAATTAATTTGGCTTCTTCAGATAAATACGGAGTGACGGGGGATTCAGTGGAAGACGCGCTTTCTTCTCCGCCATTCTTGAGGAATTCCCAGTTCTAATTTGCCTGATTGATTTTGCTTCAACATTGGAGTTTATCAGTGTACAACATTCATACCACTTCCTGGGGGAAATTTGTCACGCTCAGTGCAATCAAGCAAGATACGTTTTGCACGCTTTGAGTAGTATTTACCCGTTTGGTGGGGATCTCGAGTCCAGCGAAGGAAACACGAGCACACGCCGTCGCTTTTTCAATGTGCTGCGGCAATGAAGATCAGGAGCCTCGGCAAGACCTGATTCAGGTTGTTGGTGTCTGTGTTCGAGGACATTTCTGGTGTGTGTGTGTGGGTGAGTGTGTGTGTGTGTGTGTAATCCGAAGTTCTGTCATCCATTACAAAGCCACAAGCAGACGGGATAAAGAAGCAGAAGAGGACACAGAGCAGGATCTCTCATCTGCGCAAGTCAAAACACAGAGCTCTGTGCATCTGTTTGCTCATCTCGACACCAAAGGTCACTTTCCGCCGACCCCGTCTGATCTCTCCCAATCCATCTTCTTCATTGTCTTGTCCCCAGAAAAGACACACGACCTTTCATGGTCAGGTGCTCCAGATCGAGTCCAACGTGCACAAACTCACAAAGAATATTTTGACCCGATTTGGACGAAGCCAAAAGGATCCAAACCACTTGCTCGCAACCAACTTGCTACACACATTTCGCTTCTGTACTCTTTACCTTCAGAAGGGCTCTCAAATTAGCCACACAGAGGGCACACATGATGCCAAATAAACAGTTCAAAATCTATGCCTTTTCACGGAAGAACGAAACTGATCTTTTGCGATTTACATATCTTTTGAAATGTCACCGAATGCTGCCTGTCTGCAACTCTCTGGAGCGTTTTGCAGTCCCATGTGTAACAGTAAACTCGCCAAATATTGTGCTGCCAGTGGAAGGACAGATGGCTCGGAGTTACAAAAAAGTGCTTGAAAAGAGTGATACTTTCAATTTATTCCAGGGAGGGAATCTCAGTCCCTATTTGATGGTAAACTGCCACAAGGTACGTACGACAAAGAGGGACTGCATCTGAATGGGATGAACTGGGACACACGTCGACAGCCCCTCGAATGCCATTCGAGGCAACTGTGTCAGGCAGGGGCAGAATCTTCTCAAGCAAAATTTCTTCACCGGTGCAGTTATTTTATGCTGATGGTTGAAGTGTTTTCTGACAAAGCGAGCAGAGCAAGCACTCCATTTTCTCGATTTATACACTGCGTCTTCACCCTTTTCCATCGCACGTCAACACTTTGGTGTCACACCAACAGCGTCAGCGCTCGGGTCCGCGGCCAAATTGTGTGACCTACACACGACGAACCTGTTTGAACGAGATCAATTGTGAACGAAAACAAAGAGCCAGAAAAAAAAACCTTGACGGCGAAGAAGTGAACGGACCATCGTGTCGCGACCCACCTGTACGGCGTGACCTATTGCCGCTCTCCCTTTGGTTACCGCCACAAATGACCTGGACATTGAACACATCTTTTCTTGTACCTTTTACGGGAGCAACACCCCGAGGCACAATCCCCCACAATCTTAATGGGCAATCTATTTTCTTGCAATGACACTTGCAAAGAAACGAGGCTTTCGGCTCCAACAATGGTCTGAAGTGGGAGAACGGCGCTGCAGCAGCAGGGCCGCGCAACAGCAATCATTACTCCCACACCGTCACCGTCGTTTGCCATTTATGTCACTGCAAACTGCGAGATGCGTTCATCACTGTAGCGAGAACCGTCTGTGACACCAGCGAGACACGGGATTCTTGTTCTCAATTATTCACTGAATACATCCTGTCATTTCCCCATCAAGAGAGTACATCGCTGACTGCACAAGAGTATCGTGGGGCAAAGTGACATGCCTATCACCCAAAAAAGCCCTGCTGGCTTTTTCGTTCACACATCTCGTATTTTTGCGTTATGAATGCAATATCAAAAGCAGTAAACGTGCCGTGGAATTCTATAGCGCTCAAAAAAGGAGCTTGCCACTGTGGAAAGCAATCTCGACGCTCCCGACAGTAATAGAGACTTATGGGCCACTTCCATGTTTGTCAATGCCGACCCTGATAGATGCCAGTCTCGGCTAAGCATGTGCTAATTTGTAGCTGCCCGTCCTGTTGAGTGTCCGAAACACGGTCCCCGATCAGTCGTTTGCCCGACCCTATCTCCCCGAGCTCGTTGCGGCCCGAAGCTGGTGCTCTGCCCCTGTACCCGGCGCGTCGTGTTACCTCGTGGAGCTCCATATTGATCCCCGCGGCCCATGTAGCACTATTTCATATTTGGCGATGTGGCCCTCGAGTGGGTGGGAGGAATTCGAGGTCTGCGCAGTTCACTCACCGCTCCCATCGATCTTGCCACACACAAAAACATGTACACGGGGTCCAGCTGATAAAATTAATGCTTCGTTTGCATGTTCGTGTCAGCACTGAGCGCAACTAAGCTTGAAAAATTGCTGCTTGCCCTTCGGAGAATGATGATCGTGGTCGTTGGGAACAACTGGGTTTCTTTGCGAAAAATGTATTTGTGGAACCTTGACAGGTGTGCCTCTCCTTCAGCTCAGCTCGTACCAAGGTGCACGTGCTGCATGGTAATGCATGTCTAATACAAAAGCACAAAGATTCTCGGAGTCTTTTGACGCCTTTGTCTTTTGTCTCATACACTGTCGAAGTCAAGCGAATCACAAGCGATACAGTTCTGCATTATGACACTCTTGCACGGGGAGAAAATACTTCAAAGAGCATCATTAGTTGCAGCAGCTGCGAGACAATACAAGTGAAAAGTCTCTGAAGGTATTCTTCTCCTCGTTTTGTAAGGCAGAGTTGTAGACCTGTGGGAAAAAGTAGTAGCCGAGAACTCTTTGCAGGAAAAACACCAAAGCAGGCGTGGGTGGGGGGTCTGAATGTGGCGGGTCATCGAGGGAGGGAGGCAGCTCCAGAGACGCCGCGCGACGCAAACCGACCCAATCGATGCGCCTGTGAAAGAGAAGCCGCTTCCGCATCCCAACTCGGATGCTTATTCCTGAAAACCCTTCCCCCTCTGTGTGAATGATGCTGCCAATTTATATTCTAATCACCATCAAGTGCATTAGATCCTTTCAAAAGAAGCTGGTAATAATAGCAGCTGCCTACACAGGGAGACGATAGAGTTACCGGCGCCGTGGAGCCTTTGTTCGAATTCTCCTTCTGCAACCACAGCGGATTCGCTGCCGCTGCTGCTGCGAGACGCCGACGCGCAGAGGCATTTTAATCACAGCCGATGAAAAAGCTGTGTTTGCTTTAGTTCGCTGCGATTCAAGGTGGGAACCACGCGATACCTTCAACAGCTTCCCGTGTTCATCGTCTTCTCATCTCTCAACTTTCTCTGGCAAACACGACATGAAAAAGTTTCACTGCTTGTATTGAACTGGGATTTCCCCCCGCCAGCAGAAGCAAAAATCTGCGCATACCACATGCAGCAACATCAATGGAGCGCAAAATGTTCACAGAGGCAAATGTGAACAGATCTGTCGTCTCAACCACTGAACGCGAGGCAAAAGCACAGAAGTTCTGCCCGATCTGCTCCATCACGGCGAGTCCTGCCCATGCAGCGGTGTCTGCACAAAGCCGCACCGCCATCAATACCCCGTGCGGAAGGAAGAGGAGGGAAATTGCTGACGGACATTCGAGTAAACCGCTCCTCTTCTCCTTGACTACTCAGCACAGCTACACAAAAGCCTAAAAGCCCCAGGGAATCTTACCATGAGGTATTGATCCCACAACACGTCGTTGAAAAGAAAACAACCAGAACGCAGAGAATCCATCAAAATAACAATTTTCACAGTGATCAGAATTTCACGGCCAGATTCAGTGGTGGATCTGCGTGGCCGTTGCAGCTCGTATGAATGAATCGCGCACACATGGCGCCGCAGAAACAACGCCCCCCCCCCCCAGCCACCTCTCAAGTTAAATCAATCAGAATTGACATCGCCTCTTCAAGAGGAAAACCGCTGCAGGTATCAGCAAATAAAGCTCAATTATCCGAGCAATAATATCAGCACCATCTCCAGCCATTATTTCATTGCCTCATCCGCCCCGCCTTGGAAAACACTGAGCCTAATTGCGCCATTGTTTCTGAGCGCAGCCAAGCCGGTTCATTTCCCAGCGAATTGTAACGAGAGAAAACCCGGGGCCTTTCCTTTTGTGCCCCGCAGCCGGCAGGTCACGTCGAGCCTTTGATAGGGCAAAATTATCTGCAAATATTTTGCAAATTTTCTGAGCTTCATCAGCCTGGCAGACGAGTCTGGATCCAGACAAGGGATGCAAATGATGATGCAGCAGCATGCAGGTCAAACAAGATTCTCAATGCACCGCAATGTCGACGTCAAACACACCGAGATGGAATGACGGGGAGGGGGCTGCTGTGTCGGTTTACCTGCTTCCAGTGGCTTTTTGGTGGTGCCATTCGATATGACAAGCGACGCAGCAGACTCCAGGTTTATGCAATAAAAGCAGGTCAATGTAATCTTTCCATCCACCTTCCCCTCTCCCCAATGAAATCACCTACTTGCCGCAGCATTACTCATTGTGAGCAATTCACCTCAGAATGGAAATTTGCCGGGTGAACGAAACGTCTGGGTTGCAAATGGGATTTCAGCCTCATCTCTAACATGTTTCATTTGGCAGGAAGTCACAATGACATTGATACAGGTTCCATGAAAAGGGATTCAGCGCCCGGTAAAGGTCTCCGGTGAAGGATTGGAGATAAGGCTTTACAGCTGGATGCCTCCGCGTACACACATTACACCGAGGTGTTCCAAGACCTGCGAGGGGGGGGGGTCTGGGAGCGGGTGAGAAGGAGGCATCGCCGGCTCGGCGGGATAACCACACATCACTGATCCTGGATTAAACGTCCGTTACTGTTAGGCAGCGCATCCTTCCAGATAAAAGTTGAAAGAATTCTGGATCCAGCCCAAAGTGGAGGCGCTGATTGACGGCCGGGCGGTGGGGCGGGATGCACCACGCAGAACGTGTTACGCAGGTGCAGACCAGTCGCGATCCCAATCTGCCACGGCCAAACTCACTCGTACGAGCTTTGACTTCACAACTGAGCCGCGAATCTCACCTGAGCCACGCTCTCCTCTCCGTGCCGACAGCGATAATACTGAGAGAAGTATTCCAACCAAACAATACGAGCGCTGACAACATCAAAGCTCAAGTCACGTATTCAGGTAGAAAAGAACTTAATTACAACTCGATTGTTTGGCTGTAAAAACGGCGGCTGCTTGCTCAAGGCTTGTTTTTGCAGCGCGTGTGTGGGAAGATTGTGAATTTAACGAAGGCAAGCGAGAAATCTCGCAATCGCTCGGTTAGAGGCCTTTGCGCTGGATTTCACCGCCTGTTGCGGTCGCAGATCCCAGGGTGGATCTTTCGCTGTAAAATCTGGAGAAACAATAACAATGTGTAACTCAACCCCGCAAACCGCACGTCTATTGGGATTAATGACCCTCAGATGCTCGCCTATCATAACCGCATTTACCTTCTGCTCCTCATGACACTGAAAACTCATCCCCGCCTTTCTTCATCCATCATATACCTCTGGCGTTCGGTTTCTTTGCGTACACCACTTGCCAGATGAGCAAGTTTTCTGGTGTAAGAATCTGGTGGCGCCTGAGCCCACACGCGAACGTTTCTGGTCTGCAATGAGCGCGCACGCATTTGGTGCAATATCGGGTGTTACATTTCAAAGCCAACAGACATGTGGAAATGAAAACATATCGCATTTGTTTTGGGACACACGAGGCCAACTGGGTCTGGATGTGCGTTGCAGGGGGGGGGGGGGGGGGG
>JAAUXT010146561.1_pt1 | contig 16350 bp, 21 predicted proteins | sample 7278171 | NCBI WGS metagenome assembly JAAUXT01 (sample SAMN14350112, study PRJNA611818) | marine sediment metagenome | isolation source: surface marine sediment (1.8m) | place: French Polynesia: Moorea | collected 2018-08 | reverse complement strand
TTTTGTCAAAAATTCTTACTTTTTTCACTCAACATTCACAACTTGGGAACTCATTTGGTACATATGCAAATGGAACAAATTTGACCAAATGGAACTTTTACACATTGTTTTGCAACACTATCTACATATCAACCAAAAGAATTGCACAGTATCCATTTTTAAATTTTCTATTAAAAATTACATTTAACCAAAACTTCAGGCCCACCTAAAACCAAATAAAAATTTTCAAAAATCAAACATTGAGTGCTATTTCTCAAACTCCCATGCAATGTACAACATTTCATCAATATACTTCCTTCACCAAATATTTCTACATTCTGATATACAGAGACATTTCAACATCCACACCCTATTTTTTCTGCACTTCCAAATTTGACCTTTTTGACCTCAGAAATACAAAAATTTAAATTTGACAAATTCTTTCCTCGCACATTATCCCCAACCCAAAATGAACCAAAATAGCCTAAAAGGTCCCAAATCAATCCTCATTTTGACCATGAAACTGCTGTAGACATACTTTTGGAAGATGCTGCCTATAAGTGCTTTGAATTGGCTCGCACCGATTTGGCTCATTTGAGCCCAAATCGCGCGACCCAACTCAAATCACCAAAAAGTGTTTCGTCCGAGTTGTAGGAAAATGAACAACTCGGGTGGGACCTGGAAATTTTGTTTATTGGTCGACGTGAGATCCAGCCCATCAGTCCTTTTGTGTGCTTTCTCCAACACAGATGGTGCGTCAGGAAGGGGAGGTGCGGGTGCAGGGAAAGGTCGCGTACGTCCCTCAGACGCCGTGGCTTTTCCACGCCTCCGTCAGGGAGAACATCCTCTTTGGGAAGATGTACGACGCACATAAGTGAGTCTCGTTTGGCTGGCTTCACACTCTTCATTATTTTGTGCGCAGAATTCCAGAGCTTGCCCCATACCTTGACGCTCTGCTGTCATCCATCCAGTGAACTGCTGTAAAATCCCTTCGGCTCGTACCAAAGAAATGTATTCCAAGGTGCAGCGGCAGTCTTGCCTCGACGTTGCCAGGTGCATGTGTGTCTCGGATTCAGGTACAACACGGTGGTGGAGTGCTCGTGTCTGCAGGGCGACCTGGACGTGCTGCCGCAGGGCGACAAGACGGAGGTTGGGGAGCGCGGTGTCACGCTCAGCGGCGGCCAGAAGCAGCGCATCAGCCTCGCGCGCGCGCTCTACAGGTACAGCCACTGCACACACGCAAGACATGCCACACAGGTGTGTGTGTGTGTGTGTGTGTGTGTGTGTTTGTATGTGTGACCCCGAACTCAGTCTGTGTGACGGTTTGCTGCAGCTTTTTGCGCCTGCACCAAATCACACTCCCGTCACAGCTCTTTCGTCTGGATCTGCTTGACGTTACCATTCGCTGAAAACTTCTGTCGTTTTCTTGTGTTTTGGCTGCTTTGAAAAGACAAGGGACGGCGGCTTTCCCGAACCAGGACTAAAGGTCAGTTGCGCAGTTTCACGCTTGTGTGATCATTGTCTTGCTCGACAGTAACCGGGACGTGTACCTGCTGGACGATCCCTTTTCTGCCGTTGACCCGGACGTCGCCGAGACGCTCTTCCAGAAGGTGATCCAGAACGCGCTCGTCGGGAAGAGCATCGTCCTCGTCACGCACGAGCCCAAGGTTCGCGTCCTGGTCCTTCCTTCGGGGATTCGATTTTGCAGCTTGGTTCAAAAGTTTCATACGCTGAAAGAAACAAGCAACACTGGACAAAAGCAATGTGGTTGCAAAAATCGGGTTTCTTGCAGTTCCTTGCCGCATGCGACCGCGTGTTCTACATGAAGACGGGGAGTCTGGTGGAGCAGGGCGCGCACGACGATCTCCTCGAGTCGGGGGGACAGTACGCCGACTTCTTCTCCGCGCTCACCAACGCCAACCCCGGTCAGTGCTCCTCTTGTTCACATTCTGATTCAAATTAGAACGTCCAGACAATCTGCTGTTCTCCCAGTGCAGGCGCTGTCCTGGTTCACAGAATCGAGCAGGGTTCCCTTTCCAAAGCTAGACTCTACGAGTGAACGCGTCGCTTGCACCATGTACTCATCCGTCCATTTCTGTGAACACAAGCAGGCATTTCTACCAATAGACACACGAGTACAAATGAGCGGGAACGTGTTGACAGGCGGCACGGACCTGAAGGAGGAGGTGTTCGACTCGCAGCTCACCATCTCGTCGTCGGAGCCGCGGAGCGACGCGCGTCGCCGCTGCGCCTCGTCCTCCGTGCGCCGCCAGAAGTCGCAGGTCGACCGCGCCGACCAGGACGACGGTGAGTGCCACTCTCCCGCCACTTCCGCTCAATGTTTATGGGTGACAGAACAAGCATACAGGAGAATCAAATATTCAAACTTTCACTTTTGCTGCCGGCAGAGGAGCTGGCGCTGATGCAGGAGGAGCAGCGGGAGGAGGGCGCCATCTCCCCCGCCACGTACGACGTGTACGTCGGCGCCGCCGGCGGCTACCTCGCCTGCGGGTTCGTCGTCATCCTCTTCCTGCTCGCAGAGGGCGTGCGCGTCTTCAACTACTGGTGGCTCGCCGTATGGCTCGGAGCTGGCGACGGAAACCCGGTCAGTTCGCTCATTAGTACTTCCGTCTGGGAGCTCATGAAAGATTTTTGTTCAGAACTTGTTTCCACAAAAATGCAACTGTGAAGACAGGTTTTTGGTTTTGAATGGATCTTCATTTGGAATTTTTGCTGCGTCACTTGCTGTTTTGAGTCTGGATACCATTAAATCCCGAAACCGCAATGGGAACCCAGCGCAAGGCTCAGTGATCACTGACAGCTTTGGTTGTCGTTGCTTCGCTCAGAACATGACGGTGACTGTGAACAACGAGACGGTGCGCAGCCGGAACAGCATCGCGGACAACCCGAGGCTCGAGTACTACAACCTCGTGTACGGCCTCACCCTCCTCATCTGGCTCGTGCTCTTCATTCTTCGCACCTACGTCTTCGTGTTCGTGAGTGCAGTTTTGCTCCGTGTTGTCGCCTCCAATGTCGCATCCTTGTTTCGGACTGTGTTCGTGCGGAAACAGTTCAAGGGACCACAACGTGTCGTGCGTGTGTCTGTCCGCATCATGTGCATGGAAGCTCGGCATGAATGTGTGTGGCTGTTGGTTCTCTGACGGCGGACCTGTCCGTGTCTCCCTCGCGGCGCAGGTGGCGATGCGCGCGGCGAGCTTCCTGCACGCGGCGCTACTGCGCGTCATCAGCCGCTGCCCGATGCGCTTCTTCGACCGCACGCCGCTCGGCCGCATCATGAACCGCTTCTCTAAAGATATGGATGAGCGTGAGTGTCAGTCGGCAGACAGGTTTTGTCTGAGGTCTTATCCTCGTCAATTAACACAAATTCCATGTGGCTCATTTACGTCACAATTTTCATCCAGCTGATGTGGACGCAAGCTGGATTCAATTTGGCGCGTGGATGTTCAACGCGTTGAAAGCGACGACGTCACAAAATGGATCACAAGATGTAAAGTGGAGAATAGAACCAACCAGCATTCTTGGATTAAAAGTCACTCATCTTGTCCCTGATATTTCAGTGGACGCGCAGCTGCCCCCGATGATCGAGCAGACGGTGCAGTCTGTCCTCTCCATCCTGCTCTACGTCATCATGATCGGCGTCATCATCCACTGGTTCCTCGTGGCCGTCGTCCCGCTCACCGTCCTCTTCCTCCTGCTCTACATCGTGTTTCGTGTCGGGCTGCGCGAACTGAAGCGACTCCAGAACATCTCCATGTCGCCGCTGCTCAGCCACACCGCCGCCTCCGTGCAGGGGCTCCACTCCGTGCACGCCTACAACATGGCAGACAACTTCATCCTCAAGTGAGGCTTTTGTCTGATTCAATTTCAAGACCGTCAAGACCCTTGCAACTCACACTGAACTCGTGAGATTGCTTGAATCAATAACCGAAGGGCTATTGTCATGGTGGCTTTGGACGAAAGAATCTCATCCCGATTCAGGCAGAATCGAATTCTTTCGCCTTGAGTGAGCCTGAAGCATTCTCGTTTTGTGCAGGTTCAACTCGCTGCTGGACCACAACACGGTGACGATGATTCTCTTCTTCTGCTGCTCGCGCTGGATCAATCTGCGCCTCGGCCTCATCACGTCCGCCATTATCTTCCTCACGTCACTCTTCGTCATCCTGCTGTCCCACCAGATCAAGCCCGAGTACGCCGGGCTCGCGATCGTCTACGCCACGCAGGTCTCGCAGAACCTCGCTGTTTCCACAAACCTTTGTCTTTTTGTTGCACGGTTCTTGAAGGATCTGAGCAGGAAAAGTTCAGGTTTCATCATCGAGTTTTTGTGCTTAACTGCCCTATCGTTGTGTTGCAGCTGGCGACGCTGTTCCAGTTCTTCGTGATGAGCACGGTGGAGGCGGAGGCGCGATTCACGTCCGTCGAGCGCATCTCCAGCTACGTCCACAACCTCGAGTCGGAGGCGCCGCCCACCCCGCCATCCCCGCCGCCCGACCACTGGCCCAACCAGGGCCACGTCCGCTTCGACAAGTACAGCATGCGGTGAGAGAAGCTGAACCTGTTCAACCAAAACTGACCGATCACTCTTGCCCAGGGACGGGAAGGAAATCGAGTTGCCGGTACGTGTTGCCAGTGAGAGAACCTCAGCACCTGTGAACATCCCATACTTGACGCATATCAGGTATCGAGAAGAGCTGCCGCTGGTTCTGAAGGACGTGTCGTTTGAGATTCAACCTGGGGCCAAAGTGGGAATCGTTGGCAGAACGGGGTCAGGTGAGAGAGTTGTGTATTGTGGAAGAACATTGCGGTTTCAATGCTTTTCACGAGCATCACCTCTTCTGACATCCACGCTGTGGCTCAGTTTCAAACGGAATCTGAATCATGCAATGTAACCGGAGCCTTCCCGTCATCCCTGCAGGCAAGTCGTCGCTGGCGGCGGCGCTGTTCCGACTCGTGGAGGCGGCGGGAGGGCGCGTCGAGGTGGACGGCGTCGACGTGTCGCGCGTCGCGCTGTCCGAGCTGCGCGCCAAGCTGTCCGCCATCCCGCAGGACCCCGTCCTGTTCGCGGGAACCATAAGGTGCGCTGCTTCGATCGTCTATCTGTGCACGGGAAAGGTCACGTTCTTCATGTGAGATGCAATGAGTGTGCACACAAAATCATGTGTGACTGCATGCCTGTCGATCTGTGTGTTGATCTTGCCCGTATTGACAGACAAATCAGGACACGCACATTTGACCTCCTCACTGAAAGTGTACGTTAAAAAATGAGCTCTTGGTCGATTGGCAGGACAGCAAAGGTCATGTATCGGTGCTATTTGTCCTCTCAAACGCAAATCCGTGTTGTCAGGTCAAACTTTCGAATTTTTCAGGTCAAACTTGGATCCCTTTCACCGGCACATAGACATGGAGATCTGGCGAGCACTGGAAAAGTGTCACGTCAAAGACACGGTGAGTCCTGTCGTACGAACCTGTTGCACTCAGGCAACACTTGCACGGAAGTTGTACACTCAGCTTTGCCGGAAACATGAAGCTTCTGAATGAAGATCAAACAAACAGGATTTGGTGCAAGTTGTGTGGTCAACAGTCACAATCAGACGTACGCAAACACACTTGTCCGTGTATTTCAGGTGAATTGCCTAGAAATGGGCCTCGATGCAACAGTATTAGAAAACGGGGAGAACTTCTCGTCGGGCGAGAGGCAGCTGCTCTGTATGGCTCGTGTTCTTCTGAGACATTCCAAAGTAAGTTTCGCAAATCCGGCAATGAGTCCTGAAAGACAAAAAAAATCACAAGACAGGGAGTGGAGACGCAGAGGCGGGTTTGCTGTGCTTTCCCTGAACGACCGTATCGGGGTAGTCACGGGAGTTGTTCTGATGTTTCTGTCGGATGTTGCTGAAAACACCAAACCATGAGGGAAGCGAAGTTTTCCGATCCTTGCGACACCCATCAGCGTTTGATACTTGATCTTCCAGATCTTAATATTAGACGAGGCAACAGCTTCGATCGATTCAGAGACGGACAGTTTGGTGCAGAAGTCTCTGAAGGAGGCGTTCGCAGACTGCACGGTGCTCATCATAGCGCATCGCCTGTCCACGGTCCTCACCTCCGACAGCGTCCTCGTCATGGACGACGGACAGGTGGGTGGGACCCCGACATCCTGAGTCGGCTGTTGGAGGAACCACCGCCCAGCGCTCAAACTTGATCGGAACCTTTTGAGATATGTGGTTGCTAGTTCGAGGAATAAAGGGCCGTGCTTTCGTTGTAGGTGGCGGAGTTCGACAAGCCCGAGGTGCTGCTTGCGCGCCCGGACTCGGTCTTCTCGCAGCTCATGGCCCTGGGCAGAGACCGCGATGACGAGAACAGTGACTCGCTCGAGATGCTCACCAGCGACGCCTGGGTGTAGCAGCGTGCCGCAACACGCCACATGCTTTTTCACAAAGTGGGATTGCCAGCGTGTGCTGTGGATAGTGTTCTCTCGAGAAGCGCGCATATTGCTCGTGTCGAGGTGTGAACAAGTCAGGACTCCACACACGAAAGCAATGAAGGGTTCACGGCTTCCGTGGGTCCAGAGGTGATTTGCGTGGCCAGGAGAAACCCTCAAAACATTTTGAAAATGGATGGAATCTGCATGTGGAACAAAAATAGAGCCAGGAAAAAGTGCACTGTGAAGGCTTGTGTGGACAAACATGTTGCCTTGAATAAGCTGCCGCACTGCAGCTCAAGACCGTGGTGGAGAAAAAAAGATTACCTCGCAGCGACACAAAAATGTGGCATTGAGTATGGGCAATCAGGTAGCAACGGCAATGCTCTGTGTGTGTTGAATTCTTATCTTGCCATTGGCGTGAAACACTTGAACACAATGGTCTTGCAAGTACATTTCGGAAAGGTACGTTTCAAAAGACTTCCGTTGAGCCAGTGGAGCAAGTTTGCTTGGAAACTTCAACGTGAGGACACAACTGCAGACTTTCAATGCATTCCAGCTCAAAGGCGTTCAAACTGTTCTCGTTTTCTTGGTGAGATGAATCTTTTGAGTCCAAAAGGTTCTCGCACCACAGAGACAAGAGACAGTTGGCCGCCCTTGTTACAAGCGTGGCGCATTCAGCTACACGACCTCATAACTGTGTGCTGTTCATCACCTGTTTTGAAATAAATTAATATTTTAACAATTTGACTTGATCCTTGCCAACGGCCAGAGAAACACACCAACATGAGACCAGCTGGGTGTTGTTGCTTTGTTCCTTCCGTTTGCAAAAAATAAATTGCTGTCTTTTCGTCACTGCACCACTGCGGCCTGACACGCAGAAACGCATGTGCCTGCGTGAAGACACTGGTTCTGGAAATCTTATCAAGGCCCGATTCGGGACAAATGGCGTTCAGTATCTTCGCTTTTCGGAGTCACCTGTGTTCGAACCCAACGACGCTCGTGGTGACGACAGAGGATCGATGTCACAAGTGGACTCTACTTCTGTTGAGAAGAGTTTCTCATGGTGACATGAAAAATTTACAAAAGTCCTCGTTGTCGCTTGGGTTGTAATCGAACGTACTGCACTGAAGTTGGGCGAAGGATGCATGTGTGTTCTGGCTTTCGTTTTGAAACAAACTGGCATGGAGGTCGGATTCTCCAGAATGTTTTTGGTGATCTGCTTCTTGTTTTCTGCTCAGCAGACTTACGGTAAGTTTTGGAAAATTACCAAAAATGTGAAGCGTTGGTTTTGGCACAATTCTTTCACTCGGAACAAGAACATTTTCGACGCTTTCGAGACAAGTAATGTCGTGAGTGCGCGCATCGGTGTAGAAATGGGTTCCTACTCCGGTTCCTGTTTGGGGAGAAAGAAAACGGCTCGTGAGGCTGGCTCTCACGGATGCGTGACTTTACCAAACGACAACTACTCATTGCAGGCCTGTTTTCGAGAGGTTGTTTTGAGATGCCAAACCCTGCTCCCAGCTTGTGCAGCACGATCACTGACGTGACGCCTCGGAAATGTGTGGACTTCTGCCGTCGCCATGGCAAGATCAACTCCGGTGTGCACAACGTCACGTGTTGCTGTCTCGAGACTTACACAGGTGACGTTCAGAGTGCGAGCGGCATTCTGCGTACAGAAAATTGAGGCAGATAAAATGCCGAACTGTCGCGCTGCCGAACACCTTCTTGACGGAAAAGTTCTTTTCGTCAATGCCTTCTTTATTGAACAAGGAATCGTGAGAAACCCTTTCTACAACTCAGGATTGACATCGTTGGAGTACTTTCGTTGTGGCTACACGTGCGCCGGAGACACGAGCTCAAGCTGTGGAGGAACCAACGGCGGAAATCCGACCATTTCGACCTACGTAGCCACAGGTCAGTTGTTTGATCGCATCAGTCGGGATGATTTCTGATGTATAACACCATAGAATTGACTGAATCTGGTTCAGAGGACCTTTGTGCCAGAGGCCTTTCCGCCATGGAACCTCGCACGCGTACACACTCACCATCTTCATCTTGCGCTCAAGCAACTGAACCAGCACGTCGACACCTGTCGTTCGGAAAATTACGTGCACTGTCCAATGCAGATCTGGAGTACATCGGCTGCTTCGGGGAGAAGAGCCCAATGCCTGGCATCAGCCTTGCGACCACCGACATCAGTCCCCTGAAAATGTCGCCCCAGATCTGCGTGAAGCACTGCCGGGACCGCGGAGACACCCTCGCCGGGCTGCGGTCCCGCCAATGCTACTGCGGCTACACCGCCGCGAGCGGTGAGCAGACCTAGCTGTGACGGTCAATAGTTTCCTCCTTGATTCGAAGTCAGTTTTTGTCATCAAGTACGGGTGTTTGAAATTCTTATGAATGTGTCCGTTACCTGGACACAACCATGCACTCTTCAGAGATGTGGTCAAAAACGTTTCAGACTTGACCAACGGCGTTCGTTCGAACGAACTCTGGTGCGATCACTGGTGCGAGGGCGACGACGGGCCCGGCTGCGGGGGAAGCAACGAAGTGTCCCTCTACAGGGCCAACGGTCAGTTGCAAATATGCTACCCTCGTCGCAGTGGAGTTCAGTGATCGTTTGATGAAACTTTGGTCCTTTTGCATTTTCTCTCAGGGCCGATGATGGTTGCGAGCTCAACGTCACAAGAGTCGTCCTTGTGATCTCTACGTCGTGTGTCGCGTTGCCCTCAATCAGACGGTGTTTTGTGAAATTGTCGGTCCAGAGGACTCGAAGAAAAGACAAGGAAAAGTTTGCAAGAATGAACGTTGCTGGAAATACACGTCAATCTTTTCCAGGACGATACGTTGGTTGCTTCGCTGACTCAGACACCAGCCCCCTGTTGACACAAGAAAGGGATTCAAATATGAATTCGATTGTCGACTGTTTGGTGCGCTGCAAAGACGACGTAAGCAAAGTAAAACGCAGTGTGATGTGGAAAGGGCAGATTTTGGATGAAAGTGTTTCGCACGAATTCTCACGACGATGAACAAAGCGTGTGAACGATTGTCCGTCTTCACAAACAAAGTTGAGTTTTTGTGCAGCATTTGGGTGAAGTACCAACAAAAGTCACGCTGTCATCTTTGAAAGATGTTGAATCTGAATGATCCGATGCCAAGACAATGTGGCCAAAGTGCCCAAAGTTGCACATGTGCAGTGTGGAAACTCTGGTGCAGGGCTACCCGATGGCGGGGCTGCGAGCTGGAGACTGCTTCTGCGACAACAGCTTCGACGCCGCCAACACCGCGGTGGACGAGTCGCTCTGCTCGTTCCCGTGCGATGACCCAAACCTGATGTGCGGAGGCCCAACAGGTCCCGGGGGCAACGGCTACGTCGGTGTCTACGAAGTACAAGCAAGAGCAGGTGAGGAGGGCAAATCAAAATGTGTCTGAATCAGAAAGGAATGGCACTGATTTTGTTTTCAACAGCGTAGAAATGTTTGTGAAATCGCACCTGCTTTGATCCTGGCGCAATTGACCTTTGCGTAAGGACCCAAGGTATTCCTTCTACGACCATTCCATCTGTCGCACTTGACAAATGGTTAAACATGACAACAGATATGACAACATACAGACAGCAATATGGTTTGGTGATAAGTACAGGTTTTGTTGACATGTCCCTTTTTACCCCTTTTACCTGAGCTCAAGAATGTTGGTTCAGATATTCATGGTGCGTGGGTGGGGGTCTGCAGTGCCCAAATATAGAAGCTGTAGGGTGTAGTAACCACAAGTCCTGGATGAGAAGAAAGGAGTGAAGTGGGTGCGTGGTTACTAAGGGTTCAGAGTAAAATCTCCTCCGCTTGCACTTGGAGTTGAGACCAAAAGGCTACCAGAACTATGAGTCATTCAGAGAAGTGAGCAGACACGTTCAAGACACTTGCTTGTCGCGATGACACAAGGGACAGAACATTTGCTCGAAACATACACAATGAAAACATTTCTTTTAAAGGCTACAATTACGTGAAGAACAAGAAGAGTCTTGGAGCCAACATGGCTGATCAAAACATCACAACATGTGGTTTGGTGGGCATTTCTGTTTTGATCGGTCATCTGAATTGTCATTCAAAAACACAAACAGCTTCATTTGTGCTGAGAGCAGAAATGAAGAAGACGCGCATTTCATCAAGTCATCATTCGAGTTGACTGCGAAACTGGATCCTGTTCATTTCATTTCGGAATATCAAATCTTTGTTCATGATTGAGAAATTGAAGAACTTGTTTCCAGTTGGTTTCTTATTTCTTTCAGGTCGCTGGAGACATTATCAAGTTTGAGCTGTTTCAAGCCAGGCCCGCTCATCCGAACATCGCTTTTATCCGAGTGAAACTGGCAGCTGGCAGCGTCTCTGACTGCAAGGACGCGAAGGTTCTCCTCATCAGAAAAACGCTCCCCAGCTGCAGTTCCAAAGTCTTCAGAAGTTGCTACGTGCACGAGAACCTGGTTGTTCCCGACACCTGTGTGTTCGGGTGTCACTGCACAAACCAGTTCTGCCGTTTGGTCGCGTGGATGCTGTACGAGAACCAAACACCACTCAATGTCTGTGAAATTGAAGTCATCTGAGGCTTTCTTCACGCGTCTGTCTTGGTTCACTCACCGGCTGGATACACGGTTACGGGTGCAGTGTTTCAGCGACTTGGTCCTTTCTTCACCACAGCTCTCCGTTGCTGCATGTGTCACATCGACCGAGCAATCCCCCGTGACAACACACGTTTGTAGAGTCTGACGACAGGATGCACCAATACAAACATCGTCGCACATTTTGGTGGTCGCAACAAACCAATTTCTTCAATTTGATAAGGGAAGTAGAAAAGTGCAGAGTTTCTGCTTCAAACTGAAGACACTTGAACTGAATGTTCTTTGTTGCTGTCTTGATCGTGCACTGCAAGCTGTATCCCTGTGCATCTGTTCAACTGCAGGAACAAAATAACAAAAGAACAAAAACTTTTCCAAAGGAAAAACAACAACACCAGTTTCTTTCGCTTCAAGACCACTGGTCAACGAGGCAGAGAATAAAGTTTTCTCACTTCTTGAGGAAAACGACCGTGACAGTCATCCACTGAGAACAAATTCTGTGATCATTTCGTGCACACCAGATCTGAGAGTATTTTTCTCCGAAGATCACACAAACTTCCTGGCTCTCCTTGGGTTCACTGATCACGTCAAGATGAAGTGTGCCTGGGCCTGGGTTCGTCCAGGGAAACGCCACGAACGCGGCAACGCGGGCTGGACCTTCGGCTCTGTGGTGGTGGTCGCCGCCAACAGTTCATCCAGGTACAGCGAGACAAGATCCAAGCAAACGAGACAAATAAGAAGTGTATCGTGGAGCGGCGGTGAAATAGAAAAGAAATAGAAAAGGCACCATCATCGAACAAGAGCCACAGCAGAAACGAGAAGTGCGACACGTCGAAGAAGGCATCGTGCTTGGAGAGCACCTCACTTTCAGAGAATGTCCCACGAGATCTTTTGTCGATGTCCCAACATCGTCTTGTTTCAGTGGATGACTGAAATGCACGCAGGCCCCAGGCCCTTCAAATGGTTCTGGACTCCCCCCCCCCCCCCGACGTCTCACGTTCGCTCCGCGGCGAGCATCTCACGTCCGAGTCCCGCGGCGCCGCCGAGCAAACAGGACGGCGCGGCGCGGCGCGCGAGGCGCCGATCAATTGTTTGATCGGAGGCATTGATCGCCCGTTTATCGCAGATCTGAGTGAGACGAGGTCCACACTGGTTGTCATGCAAGCTGCACTCTCAAAGGTTCGACGCGTTCTGCCGCTGCTGAATCCAGGCTCGAAATGCAGACGTTGTGCCGTGGCCCAAAGGAATCCGCAAAATTTACCAAGAGCATCAAGAACCAGTTGTTTGGTTTTGTGGCAGTCACAAAATGGAACCATCCGGCGATCACTGAACACGGAAAATAGTCGACGAAATCAACAGTTTCAGAGTGTTTGAGAGACAGCGGCTGTGTATCCAGGGAGCGATATTGTGTACAGTGTCTTTGAATGGACTGATGGCAAACAATCTCACCTTGTAGTGACACCCCAAAAGAAATGTACTGGTGAAGGTCAAGTCAAGAAAAAACAGCACAGGGAGAGACTGAAAGGTAAGCAATCAACAGCTGTCTTCGAGCGCAGAGGATTGTTGTCGGTTCTGCACACTGTAGATGAACAGCAAACCTCAAACTGCCTGTCTCTTTCTGAGGATCTCGATTCGTGAAACATGCAGCAGTCACCTCTTGTCAGGGGCAGGGTTTGTGGTGAAAAAAATTCATGTCAAAGGTAAAGGAAAGCTGCAAAGTGGTGATCCTCAAACCATCGAAGAAATCTTCATGATATTTGGCAGCTTTCAAAATTGTTGAACACTTGACAAAATTTCGGGAGACAATTCTTCTGAAAGTGGCCAACTGAGATCCAAATTGGGAATCTGGATCTACTGCACCACAGTCTTTGAATTTGATTGGTGACATAACAATGAACCTATTCGTGTTTGCTGAACCTCTTCAATCCAATAGCCCCAATAAATTTACTCTGAAAACCAGAGTGCTTGTGCTGATCCAACACCAGACAATTTCGCAGCAAGCAAATCAATTGGGCACGGCAATCGAGAAATGAAACTGTTTTGGGGCGCAAAGGTTGACTTCCCACATTCAGTTCTGTCCTCATTGATTAACTCTGCCAGAAACGTTGCACTTCACCCTGCAAAACACTGGTACACTCTGCGCCGCGTGCAAATAAAGCCTGGTCCACAATTTCAACACAGTTTTCTGACTGTGGCCAAGCAAAAATTGGAGTTCAAAGAGTCTTTTGGATTACGCTGACTGCAATCTGTGGAACTGGAACTGTTTGTGAAAAGCTCGGATTTTCTGTGCAGACGATGGAGGAGACGCCGCTGTTCCGGCTGATCAGGAAGGCGACGGGGGAGGCGGCGCTGCGGGCCGCGGGACTCGTCTCCGACATGGACGACGACGACGTGCAGCAGCGCTCCGCCCGCGACCACAGCACCTTCCTGCACCAAGTCGTGCTCGCCGCCACCGACGTCTACAGACGCGAACAGGTCAGCCGTGAGAGGGGCTTCTCAAGAGTGGGCCAGGGATCTGGTCAAACCTACGGCTCATTGCAGACACGTTGACACCTTGTAGACATTGAGGTTTGAGGGTGAGAAACAACGAGCAACAGAATCTAAAATACCCAAGAATCTGAGCATTGTTCGGCAGGTCATCAGTGCACACACAAAGTTGAAAGAAACTTGGCGAATCTCGTCCCCCATGTTTGTGCTCAGGCTGGAATGATTCTGTGCAATTCAGTCACGGTGCTCAAGTGTCTGTGAGGATCAAGTTCTCACACAAGTGATCAAACAGACACTGCCAGGTAGTGGTTTCGAGCATGTAACAATTTCCATTGATTCTTTTCTGAACTTCAATGTTGCCTGCGCCACACGTGCACAAGCACGTCAATCAACTCCACAATTTGGTTCTTTCACACGAATGTTCCTTCTTCTTTCTGACCAAAAAAGTGCCACTCTTGTACGTGAAGCAATGTGAAGCCTGCGTGTCGTGATTACAGCTCACGGGAAAATAGTGTCCGCAAACTCTCTCCTTTTGTGGAATTCACGTGCATTTGCTGTCGGATGCACACACACACACACACACACACACACACACACACACACACACACACCACGAATGGTGTCCTCTTGTTCAGGGCACATGCACAATGCCTTGTCACGTGCTGTTTCTCTGTTGTGCACCGCAGGACCTGACGTGTGTGATTCCCCTCATCTACCGCCTCGCGCTCAAAGGCGTCAACGTGAACGCGCAGAACGCGCACGGCAACACCTGTCTGCACCTCGCCTGCCTGCGCCCCTACACCGAGGAGCTCTGTCCGCACCTCATCCGGATCGGTGAGCTGCGAGCAGACTGAACAAGTCAGGTGGCTTTGGACTTGCTTTCGTCGCTTCGTCCTGTGTAGACGCATTTCTGTGGCTCGCTTTGATTTCATTCTTTGAATCAAAATTTGCAATTGTTGTTTCCACTTTCTTCAGGCTGCGATCCATCCATCCAGAACAAGAAGCGATGTCGCATCATCCACACATACCGCAAAAATACGTGTCACATAGTCAAGGGTCAGTCGGGAGTGAAATCCGGAATATGGAAAGCCAGTGAGTCAACCTGAAACACTGTCACAGTGATTCCTGTTTGCCTTGAGATACTTTGGAATTGACTTGTCTCAAAACAGCATGCAGAAAATGAACAAATTGAGCATCATAGTTCATCACCATCACTTCAGTTGAGGTTGAAGACGTTGCCTTGTTGGAGCGACTGCTGAAGTCCTGGAGCCGCGTTAACGTGCGCAAGAACAAAAGTCTGCGCGACCTGGCGGAAGAGTCGAGCAACACGGCGTCCATCCGGCTGCTCGCGCAGTTCGCACGCACCAACGAGGCGGCGTGCGCCGCGTTCGCGCTCGACTGCGAGCTCGTCAGGGACATCGTCAAATCAGGTCAGTCCGCACTTCCGGTCTGTCCACGTGCATTCTGCCAAGCTCGTGGCAAATGGATCTTGGTCTCAGTTTTACCCTCAAGCCAAAGAAAGGCGCTTTTCACTCCAGTGCCTTTGGTGGCGATTGAAGTCTGCTGCAGAAACCAATCAGGAATCGTGTGGCTGCAGGAGGCGTGATGCTGCAGCAGCACGACGAGTCGTGCGACATCCCGAAGCCGCTGCTTGTCGCTGTCGAGGAGCTGGGAGACATCGCCGAGGACATGGCGGCGACGCTGCGCGAACTCGGCTACACGGACGACGCCTACTTCGGTACGACGTTTGACTTCACGTCAACAACTACGTACCTCCATGTTCGCGAGGCTCACGCACAGAGCCCACAACAATGGCTGCGTGCAGTGAGTTCTTGGTGTCAGGACTTGATATTTCGGGGAAACAGAGACTGTGCTCTGAATTGTGCGATTCCGTTTCAGACAAAGTTCAGAGCAGGATGAACGAATTTGAACAGTCGGATTTCTACCAGAAGCTGGAGTTTGGAAGCCAGGAGTCCTTCGAGGAAGCTCTGGATCTTATCTCTCAGAACAAGGTGGATGTCCACCTCTGCAGCTCAAACGATGACACCGAGGGATGGACGTACCTGCATTACGTGGTGGACAAGTTAGTCTTTCTTCATGTTTTTTACCGTCAAAGCACACTTCTCAACAACTCACTGGTTGTTTTCGTCTGTCATTGGTGACGCGACAGTGATACTGGGATCGCACAAAACTTTTGACGAGAGACTGGCGAGGTCCAGTAGGCTTTTTTTGCGCATGCGGTGCCCTAATTGACAGATCAGTGGCATGGATGACCAAACTTTGCATCACATGAGCATATGAGAGTTAATGACAAGTGACCAACTGGTATCTGTATCTGGCAATTGGGGCACGTCGGAAAAGGAGCGGACGTATTTGCTGAACGTCCGTACTGTGTTTCGTTCCGCAGGTACAACCACACGAAGGGGGAGGACGAGCAGCGCGCGCGGCTCCTCATCCGCATGATCTACAAGTTGGCGCTGGCGGGCGTGGACGTAAACGCGCGCGACGCCTGGGGCCAGACGCCGCTCATCCTCGCGAGCGCCAACCTCGACCAGGGCCTCATGACGCACATCCTCAGGATAGGTCAGTCGTGACGCCACGTGATTGAGGGAAGCTCAGTCAGAATGTACTTTGATGTACAGAAGTTCTGGTGATTGAGGGACGTACGAGGGATCATCCGTATTTGGCAGTTCCTCGGCGATTTCAGGAAGATGGTTTTTTGCTTTAGAGAAGAGCCCCCCACTATGGGGCAGCAAATTTTTGGGCGGGAAGGCTTCTGATTGGTCTAGAATTCAAAATCCAGCCTTCTGATTGGTCTAGAGGCCTAGTGCCCCAT
>JAAUXT010085264.1_pt1 | contig 16355 bp, 17 predicted proteins | sample 7278171 | NCBI WGS metagenome assembly JAAUXT01 (sample SAMN14350112, study PRJNA611818) | marine sediment metagenome | isolation source: surface marine sediment (1.8m) | place: French Polynesia: Moorea | collected 2018-08 | reverse complement strand
TTTCACAGGGTTTTACATTGTCCAACAAGAGGGGGATGAGATATCTTTTTCTCCCTTGGACCATCTGCTCATGAGCAATGTGAAACTCCATCAGAAACCAGCCAGCATCAACAGAATTTCTGCAACATGACACTCTTGGTGAAAGATATGTTTTTTTTTCTAAATGTCACAGGAAAAATATAGCACAGGATAAATAGGCAAAATATATCTGAACAAACTTGGAGATAAGAAGGATCATCCTTCTGCTGTGGTTGATAGCAGCTTCAATATTAGCTGGAATTGATTCACCAACAACAAAATCCCTCTCATGAAAACATAATTTGTATCCCAATTCATTTTCAAGGTATTGCTTGACATGCGATTTCATGAACATTTTGTCCTTGTGGCTGAAATACAGAAACAATGAATGTTCAAACTGTCTTGAGAAACATGATGGAAATTTGCTTGGGACTGACTTATTACCTGTAAGCAATGAATGCATCAAACTCCAAATGATCCAAATTTTCTGGTTCATCATCATTTATCAAGACATCAAATTTCATAAATAAATAAAATTTAACTGCTGTCCATTTTCTGTTGACAACAATAACCACAGACACCACAACAACAACTGTAAATCCTATGAGAAGCCCAATCCACAGGGGAAAGTCCAGGCAACCCATGTGTTTTCTGTTCAACTTTGAAATTGGAATTCCTGCAAGGAAAAACCAGAAACCATGAAAATACCTCTGACTGGGACTGCAGGTTTACCTTTAAAAGCTGAAGCTCACCTCTCCATTTCCCAACTCCACAAACAATGTTTTCTTTATCCATCACATTTGTAGCATTCTGCAGCCAATCTCTCATCCACATCATGCCACAGTTGCAGTGATAAGGGTTGTCACCAAGCCAAAGTTTTGTTCTTGATGTTTGCATTTGCAGAAGCTGGGGAAGCTTTGTCAGTTTGTTGCTTTTCAGGTTTAGAGTGTCCACATGGGAGAGTAGCCTCTTTAGTGCCTTTTCATGAAGAAAACTGATATTACTTCTTTGGAAGATCAAAGTTTTCACTTGAATTAGTTGGTTGTCAACTTGTTCCAGTTTCCCAAGATTGTTGTCACTCATAACCAGCTGTTCAGTTCTTGGCAAAATATTTTCAGGCAATTGTGTCATAGTGTTGTGAGTACAGTTCATTGTATTTGCCTCCTCAACCACAGAATAGTAGCAAAAACATTGGTTTGAACATGGCAATGGATGAGCTGCAAGAGTGAACATCTTCTATGCATATATTTCTCATGACATCCAACCAAATCAGACAAAGGAACAGAGGTAAAGGGCAAAAGAGAATTACAAGCAATGGGCATCAGAATCTTTCACAAACCTGACGCAAACTGTGAGAACACTGAAATGAGATTGGTTCCAGGAGAAATATCCACAATCTTGGGCTTTGATGCATTGTGAACAAAATCTTCATCAATCAAAACATTTTCCGTTGGGTTCAACTGAAAATAACTTTTCCACAGATAAAGTGTTGCCGCATTCAAATGATCGTTCAATGACAGTAGAGTTTGCTGCTCCAAAAATGTGTTGTTATAAGATCTCAAGGTCATTGTTGTTTTCCCATCAAAATTTATGTTTACAGTTATCAGTTGAGGATAAGTTGAAGCCATGTTATTTTGAAAGTTGCAACTTTGTATGATAGTGAGCCTGTTTCTCAAACACATAACAGCACCAGTTGAAGCTTTGTTTTCCAGGAATGATGTGTTTGTAATAACAAGTATCACTGAATATCTTATGGTGGACAGGGCTCCTCCAATAACAGCAGTATTTCCTTGAAATAGACACTGATTGATCTCAGCTCTTGTGTCTCCCAGGATTATACCTCCACTTACACAGTTGCCTTGAAAAACCACATCATGCAGATGCACATACTTAGCAGGAACAACATAAATTGCACTGGCTTTGGCTGAGGATGGATTTTGAAATGGTGCTCTGCATGTGTTGTTGTGAAATTTGCTGTGAGTAATATGAAGGAATGATAATTTTCCATCAAAGTAAATTGCACTTCCTACTGGACCTGTGTTTTCTGACATAAAACTGTTCATAATATTCAGTGAGGTCCCATTGCAAAACAATACTCCTGCAGATTCTGTTGCTGTATTTCCTCTGAATTTGCAGTTCTTTATCACAAATGATTGTGCTTCTTTGTTTGCATTGTTCATATACACTGCTCCACCATATGCAGCCCTGTTATCATCAAATATGCAGTGGTTCAACTGCCCATCATCCAATGTTTGAATGTACAGGGCTCCCCCTTCAAATGCAGCTGTATTCTGTGTGAAGGTGCACCGAGTCAGATTGAGAGTTTTTAGGTGGAATAGATCACAAGCACCTCCTTTTCTGGAATTTGTTTGGCTGTTGAGAAAAACAGAAATATCCTGATTCTGCCTTGCAATGTGTCAATGTGTTTTGACAGAACAAAGGGAAATACAAATATCAATGTAGAAAATATCAGATGCTATCAACTACATATCATCCTGACAAAAGTGCATTCAAGTTTGCATTGTTTGTACTGATACCAGGCAAAATACAAATTTGATGAAAACAATTGAAACTCACCTGGAAACAGCAATGTTGTGGAAAAAGGAACAATTGTAACAAGACAGGCTACTGTTACTGCTGGCGCTAATGGCTGCCCCACTACTGGCTGTGTTGTTGGTGAAACTGCAATATCTTAGGTCAATCTGGGAACCAGCCAAGAACACAAGGGCTCCTCCAGTTTGATAGGCAGCGTTGTCTTCAAAAACAGAGTTTGTTATGTTTGTGGAAGAGCTAAACATCACTCCTCCTGCAGACCCAGCAGTGTTGCCTTGGAAAGTGGTATCATGAATTCTGAGAAAGAAGTCAGTGAGAATGGCTCCTCCTGTATCAGCAGCTTGATTTCTATGAAATGAGCAATTAGATATAAAAGTGTTTTTCCGTCCATGAATAGAAGGGTTCCTGATATATAGAGCACCACCCTGTGCCATTTCGCCATTCAGAGCTTCATTGTTGATGAAATTGGAAGAATAAACATTTAAGTCTCCATCTCCAGAAATACCTCCCCCAAAGCTGGCTTTGTTTGCAACAAAGGTACACCCAGAAACATTGACAAAACTTTTAATCAGCAAGATGGCGCCACCTGAACCCTTTTCCTCCAAAGGAGGACTGATGGCTGAGTTGTTTTCAAACATGCTATCTCTAAAGGCAAGAGACATATTTTCAGCGAGAATTGCTCCTCCACTTCCTGCAGTGTTGTGCACAAATATGCAGTTGACTATTTGCCACTTTGTTGCAAGAAGAGATGAGACTATTCCTGCAGACAGAAGTGTTTTCATTGCCTCAATATCAAAGAATTTGTGACTGAATCTTTTCAAGATATGTTCTATTTTGAATCTTTTATCACTCTGATAGCTTGTGTCTTGTAGAACTGCCACAGCTGCTCCAAAGTCTGCCTGGTTTGTGGAAAATCTGCAGTTTGTGATGGCAAAGTTGTGAGTGTTGAAAGTGTAAACACCTCTGCCATTGTTGTCAATAAAATAGGAATCAACAATGAGTCCAATGTCATTCTGAATAAGACTAACAGCACTTCCTACATTCAGACTGTTGTTGTAAAAGTTGCACATTCTCACAAGGACAACACTGCCCTTGAAACTTCTTACCAGGCTTTTTATAACTGCTTTTGAATCAGAGATAATGGTATTTTGTGTAAAGTTTGAATTTGTGATGATTCCCAAACTTAATTCCTCAATATCAATAAGAGAGTAGTTGTTGGTTATGAAGGTGCAATTCTCAACCAACAACAGAGATTTCATGGTGGCAGATATTAGTGACTTTGTTGAAACACTGTTTTCAAATTTCACATCACTGATGTTCACAATTCCTGCTCCAACTTGTAGAAACCAGCCTCCTTCAAAATTTGAAACCTCTGATAATTTGACTGCAATTGTGCTGTTGTATACTGTAATGATGGAATTCTCATGTGACACTGTTTGCTGGAACAGGTTGCAATTTTCCAGTAATGCACTTGAGTTTTGGATATTTATTTGACCCCCAATTTGACTCCTACTGATATGGAGGTGTGAACCAATGTTTCCATCACAAAATAAAATCAGCAATTTCATGTCACAGTTGACAAAGGAAACATTGCTGTTCTGCGCGGACCAAACTGATCTGTCAAATTGAATATCTGATACAGTCACCTCAATGTTTGTATTATGCTCCAGTGTTGAAATTAAAAGTTGTGAACATTTAAAGGCTTGGCATTTTCTCTGAAAGTTGTCAATCATACACATAGTACAGCAGCACAGATTGTAACATAGAAAAAATGGAATGAGTTTTGAACCAAATTGTCCTTTTGTCTCACTTACCATTGTTGCGTTATTAATTTGTAATGATTTATCAGTTATTATTTGTAGCCCCACAATGGGAGGTTTAGCATAATATAGCCTGAGAACCTGTAAGAGACTAAAACAGGCTGAATCCACAGAACCTCCACAATCACTGGTATCTGATCCATTGTGCATCATGTAAAACGGGAAAAACCTATTTCCACTTGGAGAAGGGAGAACTGAAAAGTATTTTGTGAAAAACGTGAAACCATGGTTGCACCCCCTTGGCAAAAGTATGATCGTGAATACGAAATCAGTGAATCAAAATCGTATCAAAAATACAGGGGCATGAAGCACAATTGAAAGGTATTTGCTGGGTTGAGGTGGATATAAGAACCAACCAAACATCTTGCCTGTGTGACACGGACTATAATTAGAAGTTTCTGTTTTTCCTTCTTCAGCCAGGGTGACCAACACAGTTGTTAGTGACGTCAAGAAGAAAGCTCGGAATTCAACAAAATTTCCACGCCAAATCCTCATGGTTATCGGTGTATCTTCACAAACATTGTAGCAAAGCAAACGCCTGAAAACTGTAAGAAATAGTGTCATCCATATATCCGCAATTCACAATTACAATCCGGCTGAGCTGAGGATATCACGCGAAACAAACACGGTCAGGACGGAAACGGAAATCCCTCCTTCCCATGATGCCATGCAAATCCATCATTTTGGCGAAATATTTATGGTCATATTTTAACAAGAGAAGCAGTGCTCAGGGCAACTGCCAGTACGACGTCCCCCTTCATTTTGTATTGGCAGTTTTCCCTGGCAACCATGAGTACAAAAAGGTCAAAAATGCAAAACAAAAAACCTGTTTGCAGCTTGATTATCAAGCCAAAATGGCATGTTGACCTTGGGAATGATGTATCAAAAGATGTTTGTGACCTTTTTGCTTTGGTGTGAAAACCCAAATGCCAGTGAACCAGCCCTTACTTTCCATTTCAAAACAAATAACTTCAAGTCACACTTATTTTACACATTTTCCTTTTGCAAATTGATACTTTGTGTCGTCTAGCCAACATGTTTCTCTCTCTTGCTGTGCTGTCGGGTTCTTGACTTGGCCTGTGAAACACTTTCTGTGAATCATTGTCACAGACCTAAACTTCACAATGATTGACGACAACTACCTGTCACTTCTGTCTCCAGGCTGTGCGGCGTCTTCTAAGACATTCCTTGGCACTGACTGTGTTGGTACAGTGACGGTGCAGGGACTGTTTGGCACGGGACACTGACTTCAAACACATTCGTTACTGCAGGGCAATGAATTTTGGCATTGACTCTGGCGCAGTAATTTTTGAGGTGTTGCAACCCAGCGGAGTAAGAATTAACAGCATGCAAAGAGCATCACTTATTTGGTTGACTATTCTGCCAGGGAGCGTATATACTTTATTTCCCGCAAGAAGCGCTGCTGAGAAGGGGACAGACATAAATGTTGTGAAAGCTTTATTCCCACTGGCCAAACAACCAAACAACAACAATGTAACTGACACTCCAGTCCAACACAAGGAGAAAGTCCCACAAACTATCAAATTTCCTGTTCAGGTAAATCAAATAGGTCAAAGGCAAATCATTCAAAGAAGACTCAAGTCATCATCATCACTTTGCCACCATCCATCACTGTCACTCTCACTTTTCTCTTCTTGTCCCCATTTTACTTGGGTTTTCCCTTTTCCACCACTGTTATGTTTGTTCAATATTTTCATTTCCACCGTTTGGTCTTCCCTCCTCGTGGTATACCACCCTTTGCCTGTTCTGGCTGTGTTGCAAGAATGTAACTCCTCTGATGAATCAGAAGCAAATACAGGTATGTTTCCCTTTTGTTGTTTTGCTTCATCATCTGCCCTCAAATGCCAAATTTTCTCCCAAGATTTTTCAACTGGAGGTGGTTCCACTATACCACCCACTGCTCCTTCCATACTGTCCATATCTTGATGTACATCTGCAGATACAATGACATTTACTTCTTCACTGGTGTTAGCACTGCTGGTATTAATTGCAGGCATTTCATGCAAGTACTTTTTCACTCTGGTTGTGCCATCCAACTGTGTGTCACTGTCAGAAGAACCATCACTGTTTTGTTTTTGTGTAATTTCATCACTAGACTCACATTCTACAAGAACAAACTGCAGTTTTTTGCCCTTGTGTTTCCTTTGCAATTTGGACTCAATCTTTTGCAGCTGTTTCATGTCCCTTCTTGATAGATCCAGGCTCAGAATGTTCTCTACCTGATTTGTTGTCATTTTCATGTGAGATTTTCCTCGGCCAATAGACTCCTTTGTTTGGAATTGCATTGAATGCTTTGCTTCTGCAAAATCAACATGTTTCTTTTTTTTAGTTTTGTGTTTCAAAAACGTTTTACTTTTTCCCAACATTCCATGTTGTTTGCCCTGGCTTGAATCATCTGCAATATTCTCAAGCTGTTGATGAACAGATTTAGCCTCAACTATTCTTCTGGCCATTGTTCCAACATGACTGATTGGCTCCTCATCACTGTCCTGATGCTCATTGTCACCTTTTAGCTTATTGAGAGGAACTCTAGGCATGGCATAATGCAGTCTTTTTTTCATATTTTCCTGGAAAAGAAACAGCTGAGATAAACTAAAGAAAATAGAAGAATTTAAGTGTGACAATAGAAGATACACCCACACCTCACCTGGTCTTTGCAATCCAGGTAGGTATGACTTTCCACATACATTCTCAGATCAGCGTCTTTTATTTTGCCAGGCTTGACATTATCCAACACAAGGGGAATCAAATATTTCTTTCTTCCATGAATCATCTGTTCATGAGCAATATGAAATTCCATTAAGAACCAACCAGCATCAACTGATTGCCTGCAAAATATAAGCAGTTGTACTTCAGTGTGTGATTGAACTTTCCATTTCACACATAAAATGTTGCTGTGTAACCAAAGAGCTCTCAGCAAAAACCTCTGAAAACAAACACCACCCTTTGTCTGTGGTGGTTCAATATCAGTGGGACAGGTCAACCAATGAAGCAATCCCTTTTGTGAATCAACAGCCCAGGGTGCAAAAGACAAATGCTCCTTCACATACCTTGAGATTATCATGATCATCCTTCTACTGTGGTTGATGGCAGCTTCAATGTTTGCAGGGATGGATTCTCCAACCAGAAAATCTCTCTCATGAAAACACAGCTTGTATCCTAAATCTGTCTCTAAAAATCTCTGCACATGGCTTTTCATAAATTTCTTGTCCTTGTGGCTGCAAATACAGATTTAACATCCCTACTGTGGTTGCCAGTAACTTTGCAGATAAATTTTTGAATTCTAGCTGCAGCTGACCTGTAAGCAACAAAGGCATCAAATTCCATTTCATCAAGATTCTCTGGTGGATCATCCTTGAACAACACATCAAATTTCATGAACAGTATGAACTTGATAGTGTCCCATTTTCTATTGATAAAAATAGCTACAGCCATCACAACAATAAATGAACATCCTATTGAAATGCCTGTCCACATTGGAAAGTCCCAACAACCCATAGCCTTTCTGGTCAGCTTCAGAACAGGATTTCCTGAAAGTTCATGAGCAAAAAAATAATTGCCAAGCCCAAAGCAAATTGAATTCTCTTGGTTAAAGGAAACTCATATTGAGCCAATACCTTTCCATTGACCAGGTCCACAGGTGATATTTTCTTTGTCCCTTACATTTGTAGCATTGACCAGCCAGTCTCTCATCCACATCATGCCACAGTTACATTTATATGGGTTTCCAGCAAGCCAAAGTTGGGTTTTCAAAGTATGTGTCTCAAAGAAGCGAGGGAGCTCTGTTATTTTGTTGCTTGCCAGTAGAAGACGGTCAGTATTCCGAGTCAGGATCCTCCACACATTTTCAGTCAGTTTTGTTATACTGCAATGTTGGAAGTCAAACATTGCTATCTTTGACAGGTTTTCTGCAGCAGCATTCAATTTACCCAAATTATTTCCAGTCATAATAAGCTGTTGAGTCCTTGGGAATATATCAGATGGCAAATGTGTCATGTTGTTGTGGCTACAATTTCTTATATTTGCCTTGTCATCAACAGAATAGTAGCAAACACACCCACTGAGACAAGGCTGGGGAGATACTAAAACAAAAAAATCATTGAAAATCTAAGAACAAACTGAAAATGCAAAATGTGATGATTCATTTGATTGTTCAAAAAAATGAAGCTTGTCAATTGAAACACATGCAGTTTTTACTTGCCTGCTGCAAATGGAGAAAATATTTCAGTGAAATGAGTTTCTTCAGTGTATGTCACTGTAGTTGGCATTGAAGAGTTGTGCAAGACATGTTTGTCTATTGGAAGTGTTTTGTTTGAATAAAAATGATACAATAATTTCCAGAAGTAAACTGTTGCTGCTTGATTGTTCAGCATCAGGACAGTTTGCCCTGGAGGACGATTGCTTTCATCAGGTTCAAAAAAGGTATTCTGAAAAAGTCTCAAAATTATGACATTTTGTCCACTTGACACAATGTCAGCTGGTGTTGTGGTGGCCTCAGCTTTGTTGTTTTTAAATTGACAGCTTTGGATCAAAGTATTTCTGTTACTCAAACTCATAACTGCTCCCACAGATGCTCTGTTTTCAACAAATGTTGTGTTGATGAGAATAAGTTCTCCTGATTCATGAAAAACTGAAATTGCCCCACCACTAACTCCAACATTTCTGTAAAATGAGCAGTTGTGTATCTCCGCTCTGGTATTTCCTAACATGATTGCTCCACCAACATGATTTTTATAAAAAGTAACACCACTGATTTTGACATGCATGGCATCAGCAATGTAAATGGCACTGCCAGAGGATAAATCATTGACCTTCTTCATGAAAGTATTGTTGGTTATTTTGCCAATCACAAAGTGCAGAGTGGACACCTTTCCCTCACAAAAAATAGCACTGCCCACTGGGCTGATATTGCTGGAGACATCAGTGTGTGAAAGTTTAAATGAAGTGTCATTAATGAGCACTGCGCCAGCGATCACTGTTGCAACATTTTGCCTCAGAGTGCAGTTCCACATCAAAACCATTTTTGTCATTCTTCTTTTGTCACAGGCAAACACTGCTCCACCAGCAGTAGCTGAGTTGCTTTCAAACAAACAACTCTTCATCATTCCACCCAATGTTGTGAGAATGTAAAGAGCTCCTCCCATCCAAGCTGTATTGTTTGTGAAAGTACACTCAGAAAGATTAAATGCTTTGATGTGGTACAAGAAACAGGCACCTCCAAGTTCCTGTTCACCTCGAATTTCCTGACTGGCAAGTTGTATGGCAGGAAGAGAAAAGGAGACAATTCCAAAGTCAACTTACTGTTGGAATGGTGTGTTCAGAACAGTAAATCAACCTGCATGTGAATTTGAACATTTGGAAAAGTGTCACATTGACTTACCTTGACACTGCGGTGTTGTTGTGAAAGTAACAAAGTGAGCAAGTGAATTTGGTGTTGCTGCCTGCAGTCATGGCACCACCTCGCCCAGCTGCATTATTTGTGAAATTGCAATGTGATATATTCACATTCCCTATGGAAGTCAAGGCCCCTCCTGACAAATCAGCAAAATTGGCTTCAAAACTGCAGTGCATCATTCTTGCATGTGAGCTAAATATTGCTCCTCCAATCCCAGCACTGTTTCTCAAAAATGTGGTTTGTTCAACATTCATGATTCCACCAGCTGTCTCTGTATAAATTGCTCCACCCTCATCTGAGGCCTTGTTCTCATGAAAAGTGGAGTTGAATATCCAGAAATCATTTGGGTCATTCTTCCCCAGAATCACAGCATGAATTGCACCTGCTCGTCCAATTGCATCCTTGACAGCTTCATTTTCAACAAAAATGGAAGAATTGATTGACAATAACCTTCCACTTACTGCAATACCACCACCAGCCCAGGCCTTGTTCCCCTTGAATACACAACTGGTTATGTTGGTTGGACTGTCCTTCAGAAAAACACCTCCTCCTTTTCCTTGTCCATGTGCAGGAGCTCCAAAAGCAGAATTGTTTATAAAATGATTTTCTGTCAAGGTAAGTGACACATTTTTAACAGATATTGCACCTCCAATTCCACCAGTGTTATTGATGAATTTGCATTTGTTAATTTGCCACAATGGAACATTGTGTTTGGCAATTGTGTCATGGTTTTGTATTTCCGTAGTGTTTTGGTGTTGATGGGCAAACACGGTCAGGTTTGCAACTGCCTGCATGCCATTGGTCAGATTTTTCCTTTCCAGGTCAAGAGCAACTGCTGCTCCTGCATCCAGAGGAGCAGTATTTTCAACAAATGTGCAATTGGTGATGACAATCTGAAAGCTATTCTTCAAAGAAATAGCCCTGCCCTCATTTCCAATGAAATAAGATTTTTCAATGACACAAGCGCACCAATATACACAACCAATGGCTGCATATCCATTCAAAATGATATTTCTTGAGAAAAATGTGTTTTGTACCAAAAGCATGCTGCCCAGATAACTTCTCACAAGAAATTGTGTAGATTTGGAAGAGAGCACAGAATTTTGTTTCACTATGGAATTTTTGACAATTCCAACACTTTTGTGTCTGACATCAATGGCAGGGTTTTTGTTGGAAATAAACCTGCACTTATGAACTGACAATGTGGATTCCATTACAGCAGAAACAAGTGTATTTGCTGAAAAGCAGTTCACAAATTCTACATCTTGAAGAAATGTTGTTCCTTTACTGGTCTGCAAAAAACATCCTCCTTGAAAGTGTGCAATGTGTGAGGATGTCACATTTATTGTGCTATTCATTGTGGAAATGAATGTTGTGTGATTTGAAATCCTGATATGAAAGGCACTACAATTCTTTAATGTAGCAGCAACACTGTGCAGGAACATCAATCCTCCTATTTGACTATTAAGAATATGAATATGTTTGGCTGTGTTTGAGACCCTCCCAAATATCTGTATTTGCAGCAATGTCAGGTCACAATTATCAAAGTACAGGTCACTTCCTGTTGCAGTCCAAAAAGATCTCTTGAATTGAACACCAGTTACATCAAGGCTGGCATTCTTGTGAGCATCCAATGATTTGATTGAAAGATTAGAGCTTCTAAAAGTCATGCAATTTTTCTGAAACCAAGAGAAGATTTTGTCCAAAGCACAAACCTTGTTACACCAAACTTGAGGCACATTTACCTTGAACTTGGAACCTAATAGAACATGAGTCCCTTGAACTGAGAACTTACCATGAAAGTGTTGTCAATAGAGATTGATTTGTCAGTTCTTATCTCCAGACCCATTGTGGGAGGTTCAGCATAATATAGTTTCAGAACATGTAGAAGGCTGAAACAGGCTGAATCCACAGACTTTCCACAATCACTGGTATCAGATCCATTGTGGATGAGGTAAAACAGAGAAAACTTATTTCCACTTGGTAAAGGGAGAACTGAAAAGTATTTTGTGAACAATGTAACCACACCAAGGCTTATTGGTCAATCAAAATTGCATCAAAAATGCACCCACACAAAACACAATTGAACCATATTTTTTAGGTTGATGTGGATGTAAGAACCAAACATCTTGCCTGTGTGACATGGAATATAATTAAAAGTTTCTACTTTTCCTTCTCCAGCCGAAGGGGCGACGAACACAGTTACAAGTGACGTCAAGAAGAAAGCTCCGAATTCAACAAAATTTCCGAGCCAAATCCTCATAGCTATCTTTGTACTCGTATCTTCATAAACATTACAGCAAAGCAAACGCCTTATAACTGCAACAAGTATTGTCCTCCCTGTATCCACAATTCACATGCAAACAAAATTATGTTTCCGTTTTTGTACTGACCGTGTTTATTTCGCCTCATTTGATGGACAGACAGACAGACAGACAGACAGACAGACAGACAGACAGACAGACAGACAGACAGACAGACAGACAGACAGACGGATGGCGATAACTTAAGTCACGCTCGCGCGAGTGAAAACGCGATTCCTTTTCAGCCAAACGCATTTGCATTATTTTGCCCTAACGTGGCACCCTACTTGTCTCAAGTGGTATGAGTACATACCTTTTATTCATATAAAAACACATCCAAATCCACACACATTTGCCAATTAAACTCCACTACGATTCACATCCTCTCACAGAAACTTTAAAATCAGCACGTCTTGTCTTTCAATCAGCCAAATGTGTTTGCGACAAAACACGCAGTTAGTCTCAAGACCTCTTGACTTTCTTGGTTGGATGCCACCTGGGAAACTTTTTTTTTTGGTGTTCAAAATTCCTTTTATGGCAGTCAGTCAAAGCGAGGGTGCTCGTAGAGTGTGGAAGGCACCGTGTTGGCGACGCGCCGTAACACAACAGGGAGATTTGGCTAATTTTACACGTGCGTTTCTTTTGCGCAGGCCTGTGGTTGACGTCAGTTGAATGACGTCACCGGGAAGGGGTTGGAATTTTCAGCAACTCTGCCAACTCGCTTGACTCTGATTGGCAAGCAGTGCGACACTCACCCAAAAGACCCCACTTGTGGCGTATTTGCCAATCCACACCAAGCGCACCCACGCACAAAGCACACCAAGGTCATAGCACACCAAAAATGGGTATCACACTATGAAAGGCAAAGTAAATGGGTCATGAGTAGTTGTGTTCACGCTGGCAGTTCCGCAAGTCACGATGAATGCTCATGGGTTTCAACCCCATTTATGTGTGGAATGCCACCCACTGTGCCTGACCCCCCACCTACTGGGCCAGACCCCCCACCCACTGGGCCACACTCCCCCACCCACTGGGCCAGACCCCTACCCACTGGGCAAGACCCCCACCCACTGGGCCAGACCCCTACCCACTGGGCCTGACCCCCCACCCACTGGGCCAGACCCCCACCTTCCTGGCCAGACCCCCCACCCACTGGGCCAGACCCCCCACCTTCTGGGCCACACTCCTCCACCCACTGGCCAGACCTCCCACCCCACGCACACACATGTGTGTTGTCTGAATGGCGGTAAGAAACTGTCTGGGGTTTGTCCAGGAGGAGCAGGGGCCGGAGACAAGCGACCACCAGGGTTCCCGCTCGGATCTTCTTATTATCCCAAACACCACTGCCAAAATTGAACTCTTTGCTTCCAATGCACAGAAAATCTAACTTCACTCCAAGCCATTTACACGAAAGGCACACGAGTGTCTTTTCGTGCGTGTCCTCACAGGTGACTGTGAGAGTTTGTCTTCTGTTTCAATATCTCGTGCAAACTTGCTCGTTCACACCGTGCATTTTAGTCTGACTTTTTGGTGCCTATTGCGCGGCAAGAAACAGGCGCCATCTGCTGATTCCGATTATCGCTCAATAGCACATGGCCAATGTTTCAGTTGACGTATCTCCGTAAACCCGAAGGCAACCCGATTATTTCATTTCGCAAATCTGTTCATCAAACCCCCAGCTAGAACTATCAAAAATTAACCCCTTTCCCGAAGACAAACTTCCGAGTACGAACCAGTACACCCCGCCGGAGGGTACGGTACTTCTGTGCAGTGCTCAACAAGCGATAAATCAGTTGTCTGACCCACAACCTGCAGCAGCCAAGAGTGAGCACCAGTTGTAAAGTCGCTGTTTTGACTCGCAATAGGATTTCAACATGTTTCCGTTGGAGACAATTGTTGCCTGTTTGTTCCTGATCATCATCTGTGCCACCTTTTCGAACGGCCAGTGTGATTTCCATCGGGAAGTGAGTCAGGATCGAGTGGACTGTGGTTATCCTGGTATCAGCGAGGCCGAGTGCTTGTCACGTCGTTGCTGTTGGGATGATTCCATACCTGACACTGGAGTCAATTGGTGCTTCTGCCCAAACTTCCGATGGAGAGAGTCAGAGGACGATGGCGTTTGCAACAAGGACTGCAGCGTACGGCACACCAGACAAGAAGGTGCGTCTTTCTGGGAAACTTGGGACAATAAGTTAGCATTTTCTGGAACAAGTAGATCTAAGTGCGGTTTACGGACCCGGATGATGGTCGTGTCAGTTCTGTCAGTCTTTTCGGGTGGGGGCGGGGGGAGGTTACATTCCAAAGTGTGGACAGACGCACACATGAATGCTACTGATTTTTAAGCTGTCAGCGGCACCTATAGATGGCCGACTTTGTGATTTGGCTGTGTTCCAAAATGCTCTTGCCTGCAACTTTTGACCTTCAAGTACAATGGGGTCATGTGCCATACATGTGTTTGAACTTGAGGTGCAAATCAAGCCAGTTCCTTGGAACTTTTTTTCTTTCAAACAACAGCTGGATGGCCCGGGATCTCCTTTGAGGACTGCATCAACCGCGGTGGCTGCTGGGACGACAGGTATCCGGACACCAGGTGGTGCTTCTGGCCTCACAGTGGTCGTCGTCTAAACGCCGGCCCAGGCACAGGGGTTCCGGTACCTTGGAGCAACCACGACTGCAACTGCATGGGATGGGAGAAGGGCGCCAGCACCGGCTCTGGACGCCGACGCTTCAGGGTCAAGTGCGAGGAAAATAATCGACCCTCTGTCAACAACATCAACGCTGAAGGAAGCTGCAATTCGAGGAAGCGTCGCGGTGGTGGTGGTCAGTGCAGCATCGTCCCCACAACCTGGACACGACATAAAGACTGTGATTCCTACAGATCTCAGAGCAATCCTCACAACATTGGTAACAGGTACAACAATGATCAGAAGGGTTTCTACAAGGAGCTCATGAATAAAATTGCTCCAGATGTTTGCCAGGCTTTACTCGACGATAAGTCCTGTCCCATAGGGCCTTATGAGTCAAGAGGGGTTGATTTCCGCTTTGAGCAAGAGTGATGTCAGGATTCATTCGTTTGTTTTGCGAACATGCTTTGGTTGTTGTCTGGTGCTGAGACCACGTGACCACGTGACGTTTTGCTGGCTTCAGGTTTGTGCAAAGGTCACAACGTAATGCTACATTGTATCAACGAATCAGCACGGTGCAAATGCGACACGTTTTTCCTTGTGAAGCTGTTGCAGTCAGAAAGAGAACTCAGACGAAAGATTATCTAGTCGCTTTTGTGAATGAATACTCTTTGCGTTTTGGTTGAAAAGTGATTGTGTTGCAAAAAAGTTGTATTGAAGCTGAACACAGCTTGCATGAATCTGTTTTGTTCCACGTTTCTTGCTTGGAAAGTTGTAACGTCAGAATGGGCCAGAAAGAAAACTGAAACGAAAGATCATCTTGTCGCTTTTGCAATTGCTTTTGGCGTTTGTTTTGAATTTGGTTCTGTCGTGAAGATGATGTTAAATTTGACGCCGCCCAGCTTTTGCTGCAAACAGCACAAGAATTGAATTTCCGTGAAGTTGCCTTCATACAGATGACGCAACATCAACATTTTCACGTGATACTCTCCATAGAGCATCATGGAAAATTTGACGCCCACGCGTCAAAATTTTGACATCAGCGTCAAAAAAATCTGTGAAAACCCTATTCATTGTCAGATAAATGTTTGTTTCTGGTTGCATGCATGTTTCACTTTTCTTGTCTTTCGCTTTCAAGAGCAAGTGCCTGTATTGATATTGATATCATTGAAAACTCTTTTTTCAATCGTTCTATTTTTCAACGCAGATAAATTTGAAAATTGATTGTAACCTTTCTTGAGCATCATTCTCGTGTTCGATTTACCCGTTCGCGGCCAGCAGCGGTGAAGTGTGGCGACTTTGCGTTGGAATTAGGGCGAAGTGAAGGGGTTTTCACATTGGTGACGACAGCAACTTTTTTTGACGTCGACGTCAACTTTTCTTGACGACGTCAAAGAATGGTCTGGACCGTTTTTTGACGCTCAGCAATTGGGCGTCAGGTTAAATTTTGATGTCGACGTCAAAACTGCTGTTCAGACAGATGAAGTTGAAGTCGACGTCACCCAATGTGAAAACCGCTTGAGTCATTGCGGCGATCAGTCAGAAGCGGAAATGGAAGAATCGCCCGCTCGTGGGGGGTGAGGGAATTGATGACTTGTGAACAAGAAGTTCCGAGGCGGGA
>JAAUXT010063261.1_pt1 | contig 16355 bp, 23 predicted proteins | sample 7278171 | NCBI WGS metagenome assembly JAAUXT01 (sample SAMN14350112, study PRJNA611818) | marine sediment metagenome | isolation source: surface marine sediment (1.8m) | place: French Polynesia: Moorea | collected 2018-08 | reverse complement strand
TGAGCTGCCCTGAGAAAGAAACCTGTGTGACCCCCCCCCCCTCCTCACACAGGTTTATTTATGCAACTCAACGCGCGACACAATGCCAGGGGCAATCTCGTTTCTCATCTTTTTTCAGTGTGTTCGGAAATGGTGTTTTGCGTCCGTCGTTGTGTGTGTGTGTGTGTGTGTGTGTGTGTGTGTGTGTTTGTGTTTCCTGGATGCGCAGTGATTCTTTTGTCGTGCGTATTCTTGCCACCGAAAGTAGTTGAAGCCATGTGCGCAGTGGAGAATCGACCTTTGCTGACTGGCTGTTTAAAGAGGCAAAACTGCTGCAGAGGATCTATGAAACTCGCTGAAGACGAACACTCTTTGATTCTTCGAAGGTGCTGCAAGACTTGACGAGTTTCATGATGTCAAACGGCGTTCCACTGAAAGACCGTCAGAAACTGTTGAGGAACGTCAAGGTGAAAAACGAACTCGTGAACCTTTGAGCCTCCAAAGATTGCTTCAGGGATTGTGGGGTTGCTTGAACGTTTCTCACCAAAGACTGATTTAAGTTGGTGGTCATCTATTGTTTTGCAGGTCATTGACGTGCTTTTCCGGTTCTTGCGAATCAAGCCCCGGCACGTTGAGGACAACGAAGCTCTGGTGCAAGTCTACCAGAACGTGTACGGAGTCCTGGAAACTTACTTGAAGGGACAGAGTGCCAAAAACCAACTGTATTGCGTCAGACATTTCCCTCTTCTTTGTGACCACTGCTACCTGTGGGCGAAATATGAAGCAGCCTGTGGGACCTGCAACGCACTGGTTTGTTTCGTACTTATGTCCCCAGTTTCTGACTCGGGCTTGATCCAACGCAAAATGTTTGTACGTTTGGAGACAAACACCTCTTTGCAGGATGAACTGGGGTGGGGAGCAGCACTTGTTCTCCTTGAGCTGGTCAGAAACAACAAGCTGATCATTGAGCGTTTTCCAAAGACTGAGCTGGACAAAGTCATCAAGTTTGTGAGGAGGCACAAGGTAGAGTGGACTCGGGAATGAAAACTATCACAAACCGTTGAAACGTAAGTTTCCAGTGACGTGCATCTGCAGGTGGAACGGCGTGCTTGTGCTTTTCCAGAAACACTATTTGCTGGACCTGTTGGGAGCTCTGTGTGCCTGCGATGATGTCTTCTTGCCCAGCACTCAGAACTCCATCTGTGACAAGTGGCTCGGGTCTGACGGCTCTGACAGTGTACGAGTGGTTTTGTTTGGTTGTTGAGGAAATCTGATCAGTGATGTTTGTGGATGCTTTGGTGGAATGGATGAGGCAGTGCAGTTTACACGATGGTTGACTTTCAATTTCAGAGCGGAACCATCCCAACACATGCTGGAACGCCAATCAAGGTGAAGGCGACAGGAAACTCGTGGATGCCACTCAGTGAATTCTGCCAGGTTGGGAATTTCACTCCTTCCTTGTCGCTTTTGAGTTGTCTGCGTTGTGACCGGGGTGCCGTCGTTTTGCTTCAAATGTGAGAGTAAATGCCGTCGCAGCGCCGTGTTTTACGAAAGAGAACACCGATTTGAGAAGTTTCTCGACAAGTACCGTGCCTGCTGGGTTCTGACGTTCACAAAAGCCACCATTTTGGACGAATCGGATGTCTTGTCTTGCAGTCAGGACTTGAACAGAAGTACCGCTTTTTCGTCAGTCAACTGCGTCTCTTCTCCAGTCTTTGTGCCGTGAGTACACGAAAAGGAAGAGACGATACGAAAACAAAAGGGGATGAGATGGGTGTTTAGATTTCTGTTCATCGAACTGTCAGAATTTCGTTGAGCTCAGTACGCGACATATGGTCCCACGTTCATGTTTTACAAGGGTGGAAACTCGCACACTCTGATGTCCATCACCCACAAACACGTGACGGCGAACGAAGCGTTCCGATGTGTCGCGGACGAAAGTCTCCCGGACCGGCTGCGAGCTGCGTACACAAATATTATTATAAGTAAAGATCAGAAGCCACTCATGGTCCCTACCTTGCGGGGAAAAAGTGTTTGAAGTTGATTTGGAGTTCGTGTTTTATTCCGTTTTTTGGCAAAACTGCACCTTTCTGTTTTGTTCAAATGCGAACATCAGAAAGGTGTTCAATTGGAGTTTTTTCAGTGCGAGAATATATGAACTTCCTTGATTGTTGTGTGCACTACTCACAGCTGCGAACTTTTCGATGGGCGACACAAGGGTTGGTTCTTCTTTTGCATGGTCTAGACATGTTCATTGACGTCAAGAACAACGTGTACTCTTTGGACGACACCGCGGAAACGTACGTCATGGGCGATCTGGGGCACGGGCCGACCTCGATGAGAGCTCGGATTCAGAAGGTGAGATGCTCAGGTTGAATTGCTGGAAACTTCTGAATTGTACGTGGAAGCTGCTTTTGTTTGATTGTTGAGCAAAATTGATCAGTGAACATCACTCACTTTTGTCTTGTGCAGTCCTCGAAACAACTCGAGAAAGAAGTCAGCGAGCTGCAGGATTGGATTCGAGATTTCTTCATTGAGAACCAGTCAATGGTCGCCAGTGACATGGACCGAAACTACTTCATTGAACAGGTCAGCCGGTATTGTTGGTTGGAGTTTCAAAAGGAATGCCCTGGACTTTGCCGGTTACCGTGAGGCCTTGTATGTGCCCTTGACCTTTCGGGTTGTTTTGCGCTTGGGTCTGAAAACCTATGTGAGGGTGATACAATCTCAGCCATCTGGGTTGAATTTTGCGTAACTTGCAGGTTTTGGACATGACAATGTGCTTTGTCAAACTTGGATACTACGAAAGGTCGCAGGACGTTGAGGATTTGATGACGCCGCTGGTCAGGCTCCTCGACGGGGAGAATGACAGGCCAGGTACAGCAACTCGGAGCACACCACGAACCAGAGTTTCCGTTGTTGCTTGCTTGCCTGAAGGTTCGCGACTCTCTTTGTGTTTTGTTCTGCAAGTCTCGCGCCAATTTGTAATCCTTTATTCCCACACGCACGCAGGAGATGGGCTGAACGTGGACACTGCCAGATACAGGATGTACGAGCGGTTTGAGCCGAGCGTTGAGACAGAAGTCTTGGTCAACGCCAAGTACAAAGCACTGCTGTTTGTGGAACTCATGATCAAGATCCAGTCCAACACCAGACTTGAGGTTTGTTCTGGCCAGGAGTGAACTTTGCACACATTCCATGCACTCGTGAATCATTTGACAACAAGCCAATGTTCCAGATTCGTGGACTCACCGAACTTGCTATCTTTGCAGAATTTCGCCCTGTTCTTCAAAAGACACCAAAAGGAACACTGGGTGAAGTACATGTCCCAGCCTCTACACAACCCCGAGGACAGCCCAGCGTAAGTGACGGATCAACAAACAGATGTGTTCTTCTAATGTTCGTTCTGGGGCGTGCGTTGTGACGAGAGCTCACACGTTGCACACACGTTTTCAGGTTGAGAGACAAAGCGCTGCCAAGCCTGAAGAAAATCATCAATGACATCAAACTTTTCAACGTGCTTGAAGTGACAACTGTCGTCGTGGTGCGTGCATAATCTCACATTCCAATCCACGCCCCTCTTCCCAGCAGTTTGCAAAACCTGGTTCTTCTTGTGCAGTCTGCAAGACACGACCCACACATCCAAACTTGTTGAATCTGAATTGCAGGACGCGAGTCGTTACAAATATGACCGACTCGTTCAGAAGGCCGTCGAGTTGATGTTCAAGGTTCATCTGGAAGTCACCGAAATGCTCAACAGAGCTTCAAAAATCCAGGTACACGCTATCAACTCACACTACGCTGGCAAAACAACAGCCGATTGACCTGCAGTTGTTCCAGCGATGAATGTTGCCTGAGCTTTTGCTCTTCCACCCAAAGAATTGTGGCGTTTGGCAAGATTTCAGGACGAATTTCTGAAAATTCTCGGTTTGCTTTGCAGTTGCTAGTTTCTGAAGCGTCAGCGGACACCCGCAGCGTGGTGGAGGAGAAGGTTCTGTCAGTGGCGCAGCTGCTCAACAGTCAACTGGACGCGAGGACCGCTCCGATCGTGTTCGACGCCATGAACTACTTCACCAGGTTGGAGTCGAGAACAAGATGAAGTCTGCGCTTGTTTGAAGTTTGATCGAGATCACATCACAACGTCACTGCTGCAGGTTGTGTCATCTGCCTGGCAACCGTGATGAGCCACACAGCATCAACCAGACGATCCTGACCAATCAACGGCTTCTCGATATCATCTTCAAGTTGCTGTTCCAGAACAGTGACCCACGCCTACTGGTAGGATCATGACTGTTTCGCGAGATTGAAACACCAGGTGTGACTGGAGTGTGGTCCCCGAAGTAGAGTCATAGCCAGACGTGTAGTATGTGAACGAGAAGAGTGACAAGCTTTTGCCTTCATCTCACATGAACACAACCCGCAAATGAAAGGAGAGCGTTGATATGTGCTGAAAGGAGGACGTACCTGCTGTGAAAGAAGCGATGGTGGCCGCAGGCAAAACACTGACGGCTCTGGCGAAAGGAAACCTGCATGTGCAGAATTTCGTCTTCAACAACATGGATTCCCTGCTGACCCTTGAGGCGCTCTTGGGCCCAATCGGGGGAGTGTTGTACGAGGCAAGTCTCCACTGTATTTCCCACCCAGAAACAAAGAAAACGCTGTTTACTTGTTCAGTACCTTCCATCATTTTGACCGTTTGCTCAAAATATACCTTGGGTTTGCGTTTCATTCTTCTGAGCAGGCTTTCGATGGAGATCAGCGGAACGACATGAAAGTGCAGCGTTATCAGATAGAGAAGGTGATAGAGTTGGCGGCCAAGCACAAGCAAAAGGCACCAGAGTTGTTGGAACTACTTGGAGCCATCGTTCTTTTGGAAGAACTTGAGGTGCCACTGCGAAGGAACCAGGAATTCGTGATGAAAGCAGTGATACAACATTTTGACGCTCTGCTGTACATTCGTGACCTGCCACCAGAGCGGAAGTGAGTTTGCTCCCACACTGTTGGGCACTGCCAATTGCTTGAGGCTTGATGAAAGGGGAAGGTTGGGGGAGGGGGGACGGACCTGCTGATGTCCAAAGTTGGTCCACACACACACACACCCCCCCCCCTGCAGATAAAGATTGAGCAGATTCTGGTGAGGAGAAGGGAGAGCCTATTTGGGTTGGTCCGACCCCCACCACGTCCCCAAGACGAAAAACCTTGTTCAAAAGCTCTGCTCTCCAGGCTGGTTCGTTCACATTGAAACAAGCAAGGAGTTCGATTCGAGATTTCACTGCGTGTCTCGTGTACAGGGAGCGCATGCTGAAAAAGCAGGATGACGGAGAGCACTTGGCTTACCTCCTGCACTTGGTACATCTCCTCGCCTCGTGTGCAGAGGTAAGAACTTTGGCTGGACCTGCTGACAGCGCCCCACTTCAGATGGTGACCTGAAATCTTTGAAACTTGAACATTGAGTGATCTATTGCCCAAATAACACAATCACATGTGATGATCAAACATTTGACAGGGATGTGACGTAAGTATTTTGCTTTTGTTCAAAGGTTTTGTTGTCTTTTGGTGTCCGGAGAATGGCAACCATGTCAACTGCAAGTGGTTTGTGCTTCCAAAACTTTTGTTTGTGCTTCAAATTTGTGACGGGAAACAAGTAATCACCATCTTGTGTCGACCAAACTGCAAGATCTTGGTTTCAAGATCTCTTGAAACGAGTTTTTTGGTGGTGTGAAACTGAAGTCGTGTTCTGTTTCAAGGCCCAGACGCAGTACATCCTGCTGACGTGCGCCGAGGCATTCAGTGTCGACGATTTGATTGCCATCCTGAGCGACAAAGAGGTGCCGTACTACGTGAAGACGCCCTTCCTTCGCTTCCTGCACCATGTCTACCTCAACTCCACCAAGAACACCGAGAACATGTGTTTCAAAATGTGAGGAGTGCCTTGCTACGTCCAGCATCTCAAGTTCCTGACGTCCAGAACCTGTGCTCTTCCTTGTGAATTGAAGTGCTGTGAACTCTGCCTTGCCTCAGGTTGCCATTGCTCACGGCCTTGGGCAGGAGGCTGCATGCCATCGTGGACTACACAGGGAGGCATGGAGAGCAGATCGCTCACATTCTGCAGTTCCCTCCATCTAGAAGTGAATATGAAGAGAAATTGTACAGGCCCTTCCCCACGTGAGAACGAGTCTTGAACTGTGAGCATTTGCCGTTTGACACTCGGAGCGACGGAATGCTGAACCGCAACATTTTCACTTGCAGCGTACCACCCTTCAGAACTGACAGCGACAGATATGGAAACTTTCACTTCCTTTTCGAGGCGGCGTTCCCCTTCCTGGAGGTGCGTCTTTTCAATCTCCTTTCCCTGTTGTATCAGTGAATCGTTGGCCGTTGTCTTCAGACACCTTTTCTGCCATTTCTTTGCAGACTTTCTTCCAGCAAAACTACGACTTCAGGGAGCCAATCGCACAGAAAGCTGTGGATGACCTGGTCAGGGAGTTGGTGGTAGGTGATTTGGCTCACACGGGTCGACTTTGAAGCTTTCGTGGAAGTTGTGCCAGACCACCCTACATCCGGGTGCAATTTTCAGAGGCCAGACCCTGAAGCGAGATTTCTTCCCACAGGCGTTTCACGACATCATGAAGCCCATGATTACCAAGAACAAGCAGCTGCAGACCATCTCTCGATGTATCGTCTCTTCAATACTGCAAGCCAGTACCATACCTGTGCCAGTAAGTGAAACGTGTGTCTTGTTGGGTCTTCACCTTTCGTTTTGCGTGTTGCGAGTGATGAAATAGCAGAATCGCTTTCTTGGTAGGATATTGAACCATTTCTGATCAATTGCGACGCAGAAGATTTGAATGAAGAAACGAGTGAGGCACAAAGGGTAAGTTTGATTCAAGACAAAGTTTGCTCAACATCACTGTTGATGTTCTTTTGAAACCAAGAGCCAGCTGTGGCAAACCGTATTGTTCGATGGTTTTTCGTGTCAAGTGAAGCAGTCTTTTGGCAGAACTACGACTCGTACTACAAAGAGGAGACGGAGGTGAACGAGAAGCTCGGCTGCTACGTTGAATGTCTCAAGGCGGTCTACGGGGGCGTCAACTCCTGTCAAGAACAACTCGGCTACGGAGGAGTGAAACGTAAGCACAACTTTCCCTCCCGATTGATCAGTTCGGAGAAATCTGGTGTGAGATGCTGACACAAACCACTCCCTGCGCGCATCTCGTAGATCTACTCCTAAATCTCAGTTGGCTCGAGCAGTTGTACGCGTGAAATTGGACTCTGGCCAATCACTTCTTCGTACGTCATTCAGACCAGCAGAATCACTTTCAAATGTCATTTGTTGCAGATTACAGCAGTGGAAGTTCGGACAACAGACCTTTACCACTAGGACAGGAATTCCAGAGTCTTCTCCGGTGTTTCGTTGTTTACCAGCCGAGTCCCAACAAAGGCGCGAGAACCAGTCGACTCATCGCTCAGCTCCAGTGAGTCTGTGTCTGCGAGATGAGACACGGAAAGGCAGCACAGTGTTTTGGGCTTCAAGGAGCTGGAACAGCCAGCATCACAAATATCCGGCTCTGTTTTCAGAGCGTCTGCGAGCACACTGTTGATGAAGAACCGCGACCGGTCAGGACAGATCTCCCTGGACACGTGGTGCTTACAGTTGCTCCGGGCCCTGTTGCACAACCAGGAAAGGAAACTGCCTGTGCAGTGGAGAAAGACCTCTGACTTTCAAGACATGTGAGCTATTTCTAAAACAAATTCGGGTTGTTGTCGTCGCTCTGGTAGAGTGAATTCCGTCAAATAACTCAAGGGACACAGGAAGAGATGTTTTGTGCGATTATTCTCCAACTTTCCTGCCGTCAACATCCATGCGCACTTTTGTTTTCTGCTTCCAGCACTCTGGAGATTATCGGAGACTTCCAGGACCAGCTGAACCACGTGCAGACCCTGCAGCGCACCTTCCCGCTGGTCGCGCGACGTGAGGGCGGCATCGGCGACGAGTTCGTCGCCTTCCTCAACATGATGCTGTTCAACACCTCCAGGTCTTCTCAGGTGTGAGGGACTGTTTTTACAGGACGGGGTCTGCGCAACACCTTTTTCCTGCTGAGCTTCGGTTTATGCACAGCAGAATCGCAACAGGCTTCTCAGAAGAAACATTTCGACATCTTCAGGAAGCTGTAGCGGAATACGTCCAAAACAACGCGGAAGAAAAGTTTGTACCTGCCATGCTGGAGAGAATTCACTTCTCGGAAGCTCGAAGGAAAGACAGGTTGGGAACAACACCGAACGTTGTGCTGGCTCTTGAATTTTGAAGTCGTTGTCTTTGTCTCTCGTTTAGATTTGTGATCTCCAGGTGAACTCTTTTGGAAGGAAAGTGATGAAAAGAGTTTCTTTTTGTAACAGACATTTGATCGCTTCTCAAATCGCCATGGCAAGGAAGGCACTGGCAGATCGCTTGGAAACATTGAAGAACCGACTCAAAGACAAACCACCATCAGAAACGTCCGAGACTCGTTTGGTAATGTTTGAATCGAAGTAAACGGGCCACTTACCCTGACACATCACGTTGTCCCTGCAACTTGTCTTGCGATAATTTTGAATTTCAGGTGTCGACCTGTGACCAACACAGCCACCGCAAACCACAGGTGAGTCCAGTTCAGGTTTCTTTGCTGGTCCACAAATCGTGCAAGTTCTGCTTCCAAATATGTGGCCGTGATCCATAAAGTGGACGCGCACCATTGCAGTTGGAAAACGTTCCCCCAAAGACTGTGTCTGAGGTGACCCTGGACGAAGGCTACACGCAGCACATCATGTCCACTTGGCTGGAAGATCTGGAGGAAGTGCCCGTGGAGCCTGTGCTCAGGTGCCTTTTGGGCTGCTGCACAGGGCAGAACAAAACCCTCCAGGTTCGCAACGTATCCCGCAGCAAATTCACTCAGTGTTCTTCATCATGTTGTGACATTTCTTTGCACGCATTCGTTGTGCTTTCTTGTTCCGGTTGCAGGATTACCTGCGAGAACAGCCTCAGAAGGCGAAGCAGATCAACCTGGTGGCTGAGCTCATGTCCTACATGCACGCCAACTGCTCTGCGCTGAATCATTCCAACATCGCCATCTGCTCACGGCTTCTGAATCTGTTCAGCGAGATGGTGCGGGTGAGTGGAAACAGAAAGATTTCAGCTGATCGCAGTGTGGTGGAGTTCGAACGAGGAGAGCATCATATGGCCTGCGAGTAATTTCAGAAGTTTGGCACAATTCGTCTGGAACTGAGAAACATGACAACATTTTCAGGGAAATCCGGAGAACTTGCGAGTGCTTTTGGAAGGTGACATCATGTATTTTCTGAACGACCTGTTGAGGTCGAGGCAGTACCAGCAATCTCCAGGGCAAAAGCAGGTGGGGCTGACCACGGCGTTTGATCGAGAACAAGGAGTTTTCGCAAATTGAAAACGTAGACGTAAGGGTGAATGTAGACGTAGAACCTCACCCTGTGGGGTCCTTTACACGATCAAATGTTCAACTCCAAAGCCAGAAATATTTTATTTTCTTTGTTTAAAATATTTACTGTCTTTTTATTTGCACCCTTTTCAAAGAGAATTGAAAAAGCAAGAGTAAAATTTGATTTAGAATGAAAGGGAAATACAAGTATCTGGGGAGGACTGCACCCTACAGGGTGAGATTGTACGTTCACGTTCACACACACACGTCTACGTTTCCAATTTGCGAAAAGTGCCTTGTGTGATCACTGGTTGTTCACTTTGTTTCGTTGACACCGAGATGCGAGATGAACAGCTGAAGGACATTGAATTTTGCATCAGGAACTGAAGCTGTTGGAAAATGTCGGGAATCTCATCGTAGTTATGACGGAAGAGTCCAATGTTGAGGACGACACTGTGCACGTGAGTTTGGCTCAGCAGACAAAACTGAATTGCTTGATCAGTCTTCCCTTTCGCGATTCAAAATTTCTGTGTTTGATTGAATCGTCCCCAGGAAATTTTCGGAGCGCTGGATGAAGCCAACATCGTATCTGTGATAAACCACTGCTACAAGATGTACCTGGTAGGAGTTCCAGCTTGAATGCTTGCAGTCCCCTGTTTTTGTACTTTCGTCAAAAGACAAAGACGAATTCATTTTGCGCTTCAGCGAGGAAACCAGAACTTCAGCAACAACAAGAACAATAACAACAGCAACACGATGCACAAAGACTTTCTGAGGATGGCGTCTCTGTTCTACAGCGTGCGTCATCAAAAGCTCCACGAGGCTGGAGAAGACGGTGAGAAGCCGCTTTGTTTCCTTGAAATGGGTCATGGTGTCTTGCTCTCTTCCTGGTCTGGAAAACACTGGTTGGCAGAAAGTAAAACTACGCGATGAAATGTAGAAATGACTCATCAAAAAAGGCGCAGATGACTGTTTCTCCTTTTCCATTTATCCTGGTTCTTCCAGAAAGAGTCTCAGAATCGCAGCACACTGAGGCTCTGCAACATTTCGCTGTGAACTCGATGACTGTTGACATCGTAAAAGACGGTGCTCTGAAGAACGTCTGGTTCAAATGTGCGCATCCAGTAAGTCAATTGAGTTTGAGCTCAAGTTGCCCGACATGTCTACAAAGTACTTTTGCCCAAATGAATCTTTCTGATTGTGAAAATGGGTTCATATAGATTTTTTGTGCTAGAGATTGGGACTGCTTCTCAGAAACTCTCAAAAGTGCTTTTCTGTCATGTGTGTGGTGCTGCAGGAAATACTTCGCGCTGACACGAAGCAAAAGGTCAAACAGGAGTGTGACCGCACGTCACCAAGCACGAAACACAGGGACCTGGTCTACTGGGCCGAAGAAATCGCAGCGGAAGTCGCGCGCAGACGGAAGCTTGGATGTGCCAACTTCCTGCTCGTACACAGGTGAGGTGTGATGCACAGACACGTGGTCTTTCTGCAGTGGTTTCCAGATTCTTGCCTGCCATTCTTTCCAAAGCAATTTGGAAATCACCTCGTGTTGCAGATCTGTGTTGGACCACGCCAGCGTTTTCCTGAGTCTCTTTCTCTGCATCTTGATGCTCTGTTTCTTCGAGGCAAAGGGCTCAACAGACAGCAAAGAAGACGCAATGTACTGGACCACGGTTCCCAGCTCTGTGCACGAGTATGAACAGACTTATCGACGAAAACCGTCATATGAAAAACACAAATGTGACTTGGTTTCTGCCTGTCTCCATCCAATCCAAACATCCATGTTTCAGTCCGTGGCCCTTAACGGGAGACTGGAAGTGGGCATTGTTCGGTGTTGGCGTGGTTCATGCTGTGTTTACTGGGCTGTTGTTCGTGACGTTTCTTCTTGGGCGACGAGCGAATCCACCTCCTCATCTGTGAGTTGATTTGAATCAAAGTGAGAGATAACCACTGAAAAGGAATTTGGGAAACGAACCTCGTCAGTCTTTGCCCTTTGGTTCTTGTCAACGCCTACGGAGTGAAATTCAGACGGCGTCAGCGTTTGTGGGAACGCCCTGCTCTTGGGCCCCTTCACCCAGTTGGTCGTTTTGGCAGGTGGATGCTGGTTCGAATGCCTCCAGACCCTTCCCCTGGTTGAAAATCAGTTGTGGTCCGCTTTTGGAGGCTGGCAGTCTGAAAGACTTTGCACCACCCCTGGGTTAAAAATTGTCAGGGATTCCCGTTCTTGATGTAGAAAACACACAGAATGGCTTCTTTGACTTTTTTTCAGCAACAACAGCGAGATTTGTCGAATTGCCTGTTGGCTTGCGTGCTTCCTGTATTATTTGGTGAGATTCACGTTCACGTCGGATTTTACGTGATTTGCCATTTGAATTCACGGCAGAGCCACTTTTTGCATTCGTTTTGTTGGCTACAGGTGTTGTTCGGGTTGTCCATCGCCGGTGTGCTGTACGGCTACTTTTTCGCTTTTCACCTGCTTCACATCATCTGCATCAACAAGAGTCTCTGGAGAACTTTCCGGGCCGTCTCTCTCAGTGGTCAGTTGGTCGACATCGCTCATCCGCCATGCGACTCACCAACTTCATTCTGGGAACCCAGAACAACCGACGAACCTCATTTTGAATTATCTCTCCCTCGGCTTTGTCACTACAGGGAGGACGCTGCTGTGGCTGACGTTGCTCATCGCCTCGTTTCTCTTCATCTTCACGCTGTTCGGCTTCTCCTTGTTCAGAAGCACCCTGGACAGCGCCAACCACCTGCACTGCCAAACTCTGCCGCAGTGCTTCCTCTCCATTATCAGAGCAACTGTCGTCGGAGTTATCTACCAGGTGAAAAACGTCTGAAAAAAGGAACCGAAGTGTGAACCGAAGACACTGGCACCCGCCACCCAAGCGTCAAGACAATTGTGTCTGTAGACGAGGCTGTCGCCATCACCCAACTATGGATACATCAGCGTTGGCAATTTTTGCGAATGAGGGTTGTTTTCCTCAACCGTGACCAGTTAATCCAGTTTCTGCTCGCACTTTTGGCTTTTCAGAAGATGCTTCCGCACCAGGCCGAGCCGGGCTTCGGGCGTTTGGCGGCGGTGGGCGCGTTCCACGTTCTGCTGTGGATCTGCGTCTCGGTGCTCGGATTCTTCCTCGTCTTCGCTGTCATCGTCGACGCCTTCTCCCACATCAGGGCCACCGAGGTTTGTTTTTTCTACAACTCGTGGGTGCTGTTTGGTGGACACAGTTGGAAAAGGGAAAACGGAAACCTTTGCCTGCGTGTTACTGAAGCTCATTTGTTTGACAGCAAAAGGTCGAAGAGGATATGAAATCGCGTTGCTTCATCTGCAACCGTACCAGCGATGAATTTGAGGAACACGGCCAAGTAAGAAGTTGGTTTTTCATCAGATTCACATGTCGTGGAATTTTATGTTTCACAGCTTTTGTCAGTGATTTGGCTTGTTCTTTCAGGGATTCCGACACCACGTAAAAAACGAACACAACATGTGGGGCTACTTGCTGTTCCTTGTTCACCTGAAGACTGCAAGATTCGTGGACCTTGGACCCAGGGAAAATTACGTTCTGGAAAAGGTGCAGAAAAATGTCTTTGAACCTCGTACCAAGATAACGCGAGTTCTGAAAGTGTGCGAAACACCGATGCCTTGGAAGCATCTGGAGAACATTTCCGCGCGAGGGGATTGAGCGAATAATTTACGCGTGAAGAAATTTATGCGTGCAGATTAAGGCGGGAGTGTTCGACTTCTTCCCGGTCGGGAAGGCGACGAGTCGGCGCGGCGCGTGCAGCAGCTCGCCGAGCAGGTGGACGCGCTCAGCGGGACGCTCACCAGCGTCCTCAGCGACGACGTGGTTCGTAACACCAAAATTCCTCAGCCTTCCTGTCAGAAAAATCCACAGGGAAACAACGCAGCAACCAACCTGATCCGAAACCGTTTTGTACGCGGAAGGGTTTTGGAGCTGCTCGTCCAGGTTTGGAGCTTGACGTTTCCCGAGCTGAAGTCCTTTCCATTTTCCAGCGAGACACAGCGGCGCTGCGAAGAACGCTGAAGAGAGAAGCGAGCTTGTTGAGCAGAAGTGCGGTGCAGGTGAGCAGAGAGAAGCACGTTGCTTCCGAGTCAACACTGAAGAAACTCGACGCTGAGGAAGCACGCGTGGAGCACCACGTCGTCGATGTGTGAAGGCTGAGTTGCGAATATCCAAACTATTTCCGGCATCGGTCGGTTGTTGAGCGTTGGGCCCTGACTAAGAAGCACTGGTCAAAAATGAACACCTGGAAATTCTGCGTGATTCACTGGTGGATGTCTATATTTGTTGACGTTCTTTCAAAATGTTTACTAGTCTTTCGACTTTTTTTCGTGCCGAAATTCTCAGGTATCTGCGTGTTTGTTTGATCACGCTTCAAAGAGATGCAGATGATACGGACAACCCCAGCATGAAAATGGGATGGGGCAGTTGTGGACATGTGTTTTCACCTTTTTTACCACTGGGTACTTACAAATTTGACTTGCTGGAATGAGCCACTTTCTTCAAATGTACAGTTTCGTTTTGAATATATGAGTAAGAATTCTGCGTGATGTATCAACAATGTGCCTTTTGCTGAGAATATGACCATGTCAGCGCGTCTGCACTGCCAAGAGTTCTTGTTTGGAGCTCGTTTGAGGAGATGAAATACGAGCAGTCCATTCTGAACTTGCACACTGACGGCTTGGATGCCGCATCCACCAAAAACCAGTTGAGGAAAAGGTGGTTTCTCAGGTGATGACGGTCATGGATTGACAACGTCATCACCGAAACGGAGACGAATTTGTTTTGCCTGTACTTAAGTCCGTCCATTTTGTAAATAAACTTGTGAATTTTGGTGAATACCAGGAAATGTGTGGCTCCGCTCTGAATCATCGATCTTCATCGTCGAAAGGAACCAAATTCAACTTTCATTCGCATTACCGACCTCAATTTACATGTTCGCAAATCTAGATTCCCATATTTCGTGAGGTGGGGCTCTCAGAATGAGGTGCTTATGAAGCAATCCACCTATTCGACCGCTGATGGCAACGTGTAAGGGAACCAGGATTTCAGCTTCATGAATTTCCATACCTCCATGCTCAAAATGGGCGTGTTGACGATTTCAGAAAACTTGCCCCACAAATCCAGACCACCTACTCGTTTTTGTGACAAAGCTGAAGTCAGTTCAATCTTTCTGACATTTCAAATTGAGAGAAATCTTCTGATTTTGGCGTTTCAGTTCGTGTGTTGAAGTCCGAGGTGTGCACAGTTCAGATCCAGGGTCGAAAACTCGGGGAAACTCGAAGCAATTCTTTGATACGAGAAAATGGGAGAAACTGAGGGTCTTATTTTTGCTGGCGTCTGGGTTTGCTTCACTCATCGCTCAGTCCCTCACATTCAGCAAATGATGATCCAACCCGTCAACGGCACAAAAAAGGTTCCATTTGCACGCACTGATTGAGCACACAGTAATTCTATATTTGCACGAAACGAGCCGATTTAAAAGCATTGACCAGCACACAAAAACTCAATCAGGAGCGCACACATGAAAGTTCGCTCAGAGCAAACTGTTCATGGAGAGTTCAACTGCAGAACCATGACTGCCGGAGTTCGGTCCTGCCCATGTGGGAGATCACGGTGTTGAGGTTATTTGTTGTTCGAGATGTTTTCGTATGTTGGAGACAAAAGGAGCAGCCTTTCACCGGGCATCTGTTGAATCGCTCACCTCACCCATCTCAGGGACTTCGCGAGATTGTGCGAAAATCTATCTGTTCACACCACTGTTGGGTGAGAAAAAAGAAGCATTTTTTGTGCGCTTTTAAGTTTCGTCGAACGTTGTATAGCTGGCGCACGGTGTCACGAATCGATGAATTTTGGTGTTTTCTCTGCCAAATCACACCAGAACTTCACAATTTTTTTACATAACCAAGAGGAGTAACTACCTATCTGATTTAATTTTAACCTCTGATAAAGAAAACAGAATATTATTTTAGGAAAGCAAATTAAAATGTAAGTGAAGGATTTATATGCTGTTTTAGCAGCCATGATAGTTTTTGGTATCTTCTGAGCATGCTCAGTAGGTCAACTGTATCACTGAGCATGCTCACTGGGTCAGTTGCTATGGAGATGCTTGTATGATGTCACAAATTCTAGATAAATTTACTTGTCTTTTCTCACTTCAAATTTATTTTAGTTTGGAACAAGAAAATACCTAATTGTATTCTCATGTTAAATGAACTGTAGATAGGCAGTCACTCCTTGGTTGTGTGAAAAAATTGTGAAGATCTTGTGTGATTTGGTGGAGAAAACACCAAAATTCATCGATTCGCGACACCGTGCACGAGCTATACCTTGGAAGGAAAAACATAATGTCCAAAAATTTGGATGTTGCAGTGATTTGAACAAATTTTGCAAATGGTGGTGCCCAATTGTTCTAGAAACTGAAAGTCCCAAACAGTGGTAACAAATAGCCTCCAAGACCATGCCTCATTCATACCCTCCAAAAATCAGCAACCAAAGTTGAAATTTATTTAAAATTTAAAACAGTCAAAAAGATACTTTTTGCATTTCTGAAAATTTTAAACATAATTGATCCACAAAAGAACACCACCAAAGACCTTGTAAATACTTTGCCAAACTACCATGAAAAGGAATTTGTGATCCATTGAAAAAAGTTTCCAACTTTTCACAACCCATCAGTCCATCAAAATCCATTTTTCAGCCCATTTGAGCCATCTTTGGAGGTCATCACACACTACATGGAACACACTTGAGTCAAACGCACTCAACCATCCAACACCCCAACTTGTACTCTTCAACTCTCATGCAACACAACCAAAGAAACATACCTGTCATCATGCGCCCAAACAATGTTTTCATTTTATGACACCTCAAAATGATCCCAATTTTCATCCAACCATGCTCCATGAAAATC
>JAAUXT010076246.1_pt1 | contig 16356 bp, 13 predicted proteins | sample 7278171 | NCBI WGS metagenome assembly JAAUXT01 (sample SAMN14350112, study PRJNA611818) | marine sediment metagenome | isolation source: surface marine sediment (1.8m) | place: French Polynesia: Moorea | collected 2018-08 | reverse complement strand
TTTCTTTCTCAGGGTGGCTCAACTTTTCCATGACGTTGTGAACCCCCCCCCCCTCCCATGTACAAACAGACAGACAGATACTGAATACTTAAGTAATGAAATGCTGCGAGCGTATTAACGGATTGTGCTCAATTTTGCCACAGAAACTGATCACATTTTTGACCTGAAGAACCCGAAAATTCAAACTCAGCATTTCCCTTCCTTACCCATTATCCTCAACCCAAATTGAGCCAAAAAAACCCAAAGCATCGAAATTTGATCTTTATCTTCACCAAGAAACAGGTGTTCTTTTGGAAAACTTCCTTGCTGCCTGCAGGTGATTTGTTTCCGGGGCACCCGTTCTGGTCGCTCAGTTTTGAGCGACTTTCAGCGACGGTGCAACCTCCTCGAAAATTTTAAACTTTTCGTTTCATTTCAAATCTCACTGCCTGTTTTTGGCTGTGGGCTCGTCGATCTTCAGCCTCTTCTTTCTTTCAGTGTCGAGATTCTCAGGTGTGACGCGACGCTACAGTACTGCAACACCAAAGATCACCACGCATTACACCATCGTGCCTCGAGAGACTGATGAGAGATGGAAAGGTAAGATTTGGGTCCGACTTCTCCGCCCCGCCTCGCCTCGCCTCAGCCCAGCCCGCCTCGCCCCGCTCTACCTCGCCCTGCCCCGCCTTGCCCCACCTTGCCCTGCCCTACTCCACCCTGCCCCACCCCGCTCTTTCCCGCCCACAACTGAGTTGCCGCTTGCGACATTTCTCAACCAAATGGGTTCAATTGTGACAATTCCAAAAAGTTTGACCGTTGAGTGGAAAGCCTCTGGGGTTATCCGACGGACATCATGCTTCTGACCTCCACCCGCCAACACAAATTGGACCCACGCACGCAGAGATAAACACGTTGCAGACGTGGAAATGACGCGGTACACGGACGAGGCGGACGTGGTGATCGTCGGCGGCGGCCCCGCCGGACTTTCGGCCGCCTGCAGACTGAAGCAGCTCGCCGCGCAGCACGAGACAGAGCTGCGCGTCTGCGTCGTCGAGAAGGCCGCCGAGATCGGTAGGTGGCGCGTCGCCGGCCCGTTCCTCGACTCTTGCGAATGATGCAACGCGATCACCTTGGTTTGGTCGTTCGATCGCGTTTCTTCCATCGGTTGAAGGCTTTCGTTACACAGTTACAGACAGTTCAGTATTCAGCTTTGCCATTGGGGGAAATAATGTTGGTTCAGTTATCTCATGTCACTTTTTGCCAGGTCGTCACACGTTGTCGGGTGCCTGTATCGACCCAAGAGCTCTGAATGAACTGTTCCCAGACTGGAAAGAGAGAGGGGTTTGTACTCGTACCGTTTCCGCTTGTCGTTTCGGACACGTTGGGTGGACATGACAGAAGGAACCCGGTGAAGCCAGTGCTGTGCATGACATTTTTTGAACAAAACAACAACTCAGTTTGCACGCTCCCGAGGTTGATGCTGACGTCATTACCGTGTTTGACAAGACTCTGAAAAATTTCAGGCCCCCTTGCACACCCCTGTTTCGGGGGACAAGTTCTCAGTGCTCACAGAGAAGGGACGAATCCCGATACCAATGTTGCCAGGTAAGTTTTGACATGCAACCTTGCTTTGCAAAATAACTTCACGAAAACCGGCAGATCTATGTTTGGGAACACCCGGGGCATTGCCGATTCTTTCAAGTGTGTCGGTGGGGCGAAGATCTATTTGCACACTCAATCTGCGCTCGATCCAAGGCAAAGATCGCGCTGTCGATCGCAATGTGTAGAACACACTTGTCACAGGGCTGCCATTGAACAACCACGGGAACTACGTGGTCCGCCTCGGGCACGTGGTGCGTTGGCTCGGCGAACAGGCGGAGGCGCTCGGCGTCGAGATCTACCCGGGCTACGCCGCCAGCGAGGTGGGTGCGCGGGAACCAGCTGAGAGGGTCATCTTGAAATTCAGACAAAGGAGTGGACGTGCATTCACACTTGTGTCTTGCTGCGGTTTGTGAAGGTGGCACGTCCGCAGAATTCCTCTCTTCTCTTCTATTGCTCACAGGTCCTGTTCCACGAAGATGGCAGTGTGAAGGGTGTGGCAACCAACGACGTGGGCATCCACAAGGACGGCTCTCCCAAGGTAAATCGACCTGAACACCGACGAGAACCTCACCTTGAACAAGCAAACAGAGCTAGATTCTACTGAATGCTATCTGTGTTCAAACCCTGAAACAAAATTTGATGTGGAGTTTGTGAACCCGTTGCAAAGGACTCGTTCGAGCGCGGGATGGAGCTGCATGCCAAGTGCACCATCTTCTCGGAGGGTTGTCACGGTCACCTTGCGAAGCAGCTGTACCAACGCTTCGGCTTGCGCGAGCAGTGCGCGCCGCAGAGCTACGGGATCGGCCTCAAGGAGCTGTGGGAGGTGAAGCCGGAGAACCACCACCCGGGCAGGGTCGAGCACGGACTCGGCTGGCCCCTGGTCAGTAGCTGCCCTCATACATGTGCTGTTGGATTGTAAAAATTTTGTTTTTGCAATGAAGCTGAAGACAGATTTCATGTTGCGTTTGTCTTGCAGGACAAGAACGTGTACGGGGGCTACTTTCTCTACCATCTTGGCGAAGGCGACACACCGATGGTCACGATAGGCTTCGTGGTGTGTTGCACTTTGAGATGTTTTGATGTGTCCTGAACAAGCTGAATGCTTCACTCAATTTTGAGAATTTGTGCAGTCTGAATTTACCTCGAGCTCCACGCAGCTTCTTGTTCTTTCCGTTTCAAAAGAACTTCTATTCACTTTGCAACAAGAACGTTTGTAACCTTTAACCTTTGGCGCGTGTGACGAAAAGCTCTTTCTTTCGTTCAGCACTGAGTACAGCACATATTTTCTTGTTTGCAGGTGGGACTGGACTACACGAATCCGTACCTTAGTCCGTTCAAGGAGTTTCAGCGTTTCAAGCACCACCCAAGCATAGAAGCCACGCTGCGTGGTGGAAACCGAATAGGATATGGAGCCAGAGCCCTGAACGAAGGGGGTATCCAGGTTCAGCTTCTGATGATGACGAAGAATTTTTGCACAATTTGAAACTTAATGAAGAAACGCCTGCCGCAAAAACAGGCACACCGTTGAACAGTGTAACTTGTGTGTTGCACGCTGCATTCAACAATGCGAAAACGTATCATTTTCGTTTGACAACAGTGTCTTCCAAAACTGACATTCCCGGGTGGTTGCCTGGCCGGGTGCAGTCCTGGCTTCATGAATGTCGCGAAGTTGAAGGGAACTCACAACGCCATGAAGACCGGAATGTTGGCAGCCGAGTCCGTGTACGAGACCCTGACTGACGCGAACTTGAATTCTTCCACTGCTGGTCAGTGTCAGTTCTTCATCTTCAAAGGCCAAGAATCATTTTTCACTTGTTCGTCGCAGAGTTTGGAAAACAGACGGCATTTTTGGGCAGAAGCGTGTCACTCTCGTACTTCACTTGATGAACTTATTTCCGTTTCCGTGTCTCGTGCGGCTGCGCAGGTGTGGAGCCGCTCAGCTACACAGACAAAGTGAAGTCGAGCTACGTGTGGAAGGAGCTGTACGCTGTGCGCAACATCCGTCCGTCCTTCAACACGTCGCTCGGCTACTACGGCGGCTTCCTCTACACGGGCGTCTTCTACTGGATGCTGCGCGGCAAGGAGCCCTGGACACTGCAGCACCACGGTGCGTCAGCAGACGCGACCGAGTGACGAGCTCACTCACACCGAAGCCCTTCCATTTGTGCAGTTGTTCACGTCATCCAAAAGCCAAAGATTTGACTCGGTGTTGCTCAAATCCCAGCGGAAACTACCATGTGAGCCTGTTTGGGAAGTTGCGCATCAGGAATCAATCCCTTCCATCTTTGCAGGCAGCAACAAGGCTGACCACGACATGCTGCGGCCGGCGGCCGAGTGCAAACAGATCGAGTACCCTAAGCCGGACGGCGAGCTCAGCTTCGACCTCCTCACATCGGTGGCGCTCACCGGCACCAATCACGACCACGACCAGCCGGCGCACCTGACGCTGCGCGACGACGCCGTCCCCGTCAACAACAACCTGAGGCGCTTCGACGGCCCCGAGCAGCACTTCTGCCCCGCAGGTCCGTCCCACCATCTCTCTCACCACCATGACAAAACTGAGTAATTTGGAAACCAAAGATATCACGACAGCAAACGACTGAATCTGACAGTCAGACACGTTTCAACAAAGGAAAGTGTCTCATTGTAATTGTACTTTACATATGCTGCTGATGAAAACAGATGTCAGCAACAAATAAATTCTGACGATGCGTTCTCCCCTCAGGTGTGTACGAGTATGTGGAGGTGGAGGGCGGTGAAAAGCGGCTCCAGATCAACGCGCAAAACTGCATCCACTGCAAGACGTGCGACATCAAGGACCCGTCGCAAAACATCAACTGGGTGTCTCCGCAGGGCGGCGAGGGACCCGCGTACGACGGCATGTGAGCGGAGGTCGGGCAGTGCAGAGCGAGCTGCTGACGTGCCAAAGACAAATGCCACAGTTGTGTTTTGAAGGGGTGAAAATAGTGAAACTCCTCGCAACACGGAGCATCAAAACTCAGGTGTTAGGGTATTACGAAGGACGGACAGTTTGGGAAGAGCCACAGACTGTGGACACTAAACATTCCAGACTGGCGATGCATGGCTGCGCCGAGGGTGATGCTGAAAACGTTCACGTTTACCATCGCACAGGCTTCGCCGGAGCAGAGCATCTTCCCAATGAGAGTCTCCAAAACAACCACCTGACGGAATTTCAGATGTGCCGAGAGGCAGTCTAGGATAGAGTTGTACTGGAGCTTGTGATAAGCCGGCGTTCCGCAATGACGACAGAAGGAACTCCGGAATTCGCATCAAATGTGGCGGAACACAGATCTTTGTGCCCAAGATCTCAACAGTATTTCATATGATATTGTACTCGTAAGAACTGAACGTGAACTGAACGTGCCCACAATTTCCAGTTGAAAGCTTCAGCAGTTGTCTGAACAGATGCAAACGAGGTTTTGTATTCGAATTGTACGTAAACCTCGGAGATGTGTTCAATTCACACAAATGCAACGAAAGCTCCAAACTTCCCAGAGCTTGACACCAAAGAAAAAGCATCACTCGGTCATGATTGCCTGCAGCGAATTTGCCCGGTGGCATTGACGTGAATTGTTTTGAAACTGCATTGATGGTGGAAAATTGGAGCAATGTGGACAAACGATTGAATAAACGCATTAGTCTCAGAGAAAAAGAGCACGCGAAAATTTGTCAGAGGCTGGCGCGTGGAGAAAGGTCTGGGCCCCTTTACCACACCCATCTCTCAATTAATAACAAAAAAGTATCCCTTGCACCCACGATATCCTGCTGAAATGCAAAATGGCTACCACCTTGGCTGCCCAGGACGTATGTTCATGCCAACAGGTGTTCTTGCTCGGAACCACGATTGCTGGACATCAGGTCCAATGCACTCTGAGGACTCAGTGATGTCGATGTATGTGTCTGGGGTGTGGATGTGACCACCCGAGGTGGTCCGATCAGTCACCTTCCACCTTGCCCAGGTCGATATGTATTCTGTCGAGAGTCGCATTCAAGTTTTGTGCTGAGCTCCGTACATGTGTACATTTTTGCGGTGTCCACTCACTGAGACTTTTGCCAGTTTGGTTGCAGTTCACTCACCAAGGGATTTTGGTGTTGATGCCAAACACAACGTTGAGTCACTCAGTTCGATGAATGCAGAGCTTCGAACACAGGCGCGCAGCAAGTGCAGGGCCCAACCAAAAATGACAGGCCCCACCTCGTTGGGAATCACATATCCTCATTTCAGAGGTACTCACGGTGGACACTAATGGAGGTGGGACCAACGCATGGGGTGTGTAACCAACTCCAGACCAGCCCATGGAGGGTAGGCCTTGTGCCCATGGGTGGGACCTACTCAGGAGGTAGAACCGCCCTGAGGCAGGTCCAACTCAGGAGGGCGGGCACTACAAGTGTTGGCCTCACCAGGGAGATAGAATGGACCAAGGGTCAGATGTACCTGGGGTGGTCCCGGGTACGCCCAACTTGGACGTTGGAGAAATCCCAAAACACCCATGAACCTGAAAACATTTCACAAACCCCACTCTCCCCGTGGCAGGACAGCAGTGGATCCTTTTCAGGACGCAATGCCTCTCGCTCTTGTTGCCTTTGCACAACACAGGCCACAACTCCTTGGGACGCAAACAACCTGTTTTCGACCGTCGAATGTCTCCGTCAGAAATTGGATCGAGACCCTGTCTGTGGTGCTTCTTTCACCCGTAACTTCCACACAGAATCTATTGGACGAAGTGCGCAGCAACAAACACTGAGGCATCACGGCCTTCCACCGGGTCTTTGAAATCTAAGTTCAGGCTAAAATATCCGCTGATGCGTTAAAATGAGGGGCTCCATCACCAAAGGCGACCCTCATACCCAACTGATGTCAACCACGGTGACCAAACTATGCCACTTATAGTGTGCACATTTGGGGAGCGAAATGCCGTTTCCTCAGGGGAACAATACTGACTCGTGCTATTTGGGATAACATTGTTTTGGCCGCTTGGATCCGACTTCGAATGCCTTGTCTTGCGTGCCTGGCGGACGCAAATGGCCTCGGCTGTTGCGGTGCTGCGGTTTCTTTGAATATGTGCCACTCCATGATCTCAATGTCACTCAACATTTGTGGAAGGTAGACACTGAGAAGTTCTCATTCTGGGTATCATCTGAGGTGGAAACGCTGTTTTGCTCAAACTGTGTGGAATTATTCCGTGCTCGACATCAAAACGAGGACCAGCACAAACAATTGAAAGGAGAATTTCAACAAACCCTCAGTTCTGATAATTTCGTAAGTATTTGGATTGTGTTCTCTATCTAGTTAACAGCAGAAAATGTCACATCGTGAAGTGCAGTGAATGTCTTCGCTCTGTTTGAACAAAACTCCAACCAAACGATCACCACGGAGTTCACTGCCGGGAAAACAAAATTCTTTGGTACTTGCGTCGTCAAATTGGCTTCAAAAACAAACATGCCCCAAGGCGTGCAGACCCTCAGTGACAGTGAATCATGAAATACAGACTGCACTGCTGAAAAGCAAACCCAATGAAGACACTTTCACTTGTGCTCGTTTCGTAAAAATGAACTTCGATGAGGTCTTGGGGATCACCACCCGCAGAAAGAGAAAGGCACAGCCGAAAGTTTCTTGCATCTTCACTTGAATTTTGTCCAAGGTGGCTATGATTGGAATTTGGTTGTGGAAGAAGTGTGCAAGCGTGTGCGGGGAATCGTGTGTGAAGAAACCGCAGTGACACAGGCTCGTGCAGCATGGCTCCCCAGTCCGCGAACAACCCTCAACACAAGAACCTGATCACCGCGCCTTTGACCTGACCAGTCGAGGTTGTGTTGACTTGAGACTTGTGAACAAGCGTGCACGAGCTTGTGTGACACTTAAATACAAACACCCAAAGGCCTGTGAGCATTTCACCCTCAAACACCACACGACAGACGTTGGAATGGAATGAAGCCCTTCTTTTGAGGAATTAAATCTAAAGATAGAACGAACGTTGCAGAAATTGCACACCTGAGATTCAGCATTCCGTACCAGCGCCAGATTTTATTAATCTGCAGTCTCAGTACAATGAGGCTCCCCACAAATAATCAGGACAAGAGCTTCGCGACGTTAATGGTCTCGCATTTATCACGATTTACTCCAGCTCTTCTGAAGGGCTCTGATTTAAAACTTCAATTGACAGCGACAAAAGGGAAGGTACGCCCCGGGAGCCTAGCTGTGAGGCTCTAAGGTTCTTTCTATTTGGCGTGGCCTTTGTGCCGTCTGGCCTGGTTGGGAAACGTAGCCTTGTCAGGTCAGGAAGGTTCAATGGTTTTGAGGCAATCCGAATCCAAGGCAGTCTTTTGTCGTCACAAGGCCCCAAAAGGAGACACCTTTGCAAGGGCTGGTGTTTTGCACTTTCGTTGTTGTTCATAATTTGGTGCGCATGCAGCGCCTGGCTCACACAAAAATGTCGTGTGATGTACGTAATTTTCCATTTTTTTGTCTCAAAAACTCATCATAACCGAAGGAAGCAACGAACGATCCAAAGTCTGAAATGGGAACCTTCCTTGCCATGGCGCGCGTTGAGATCAGAATCAATGTGAGCCGAGCCAGGGGTCAAGCACGCGTGAAATATACGAGTGGATCAAAGTGAAACTTTACAGGCTTGAAATATGTGCTCTGAGTGCCTAATTATGAGCTTCCAATTGAACTGACAATCCTGTATGCATGTACAGCAGGCGCAGAGTGAACAACAATGCACTGATGCGCAGGAATCTGATTAGATCCTGCGCAGCCCTGAAGTTCCTGCATCTGACCTCTGCTGTAGGTGACATGTCACTACTGCTTCATGCTCACAGTCTTTCAAGCCAGTGGAAAACAGTGCTAACTCAATCGCTGATTCAAAAGCAAGAATTAATTCCAACGTCACATTGTAAGTCGGAAGCATCAATCATGCAGATTGAATTAGAAGCTTTGCCTCGCATGCAGGAGACACTGCAATACATTTTGATGCTGAACAGGCGCACTCCTGGAATGGAAGGCCTGTAACCTGAGAGAACACAGAGACGTAAAGCCGTGTAATTTAACACGAAAGCTGATTATTAAAGCTCCATTCGGCTGTGCTGCTTCTGACCCCCAGTCCTCAGAAATGGTTGTGATCGAGAATAGGTGCGCAATTTGCACATGCACTTCTGCAGCTCTTCGTCAGATTGCGTGAAGAGTCTGGTCCTGCAGACGTTGCGCGAAAAGCCCTTTTCTCTTTCAAAACAAACTTCGTGAGTTTTTACGAGCCCCTCTCACAAAACGCATTCCTTTAAAGTCTTCGCATGTACGGCAACAACTACTGAACCTGCCGATTTTTTTATTCATGCGCGTGTAGCAATGACTGCCAACAAGAATTCTTGTATTTGTGTCTCATTGGTTTGAACTCCCGAGAAGAAACGAACTCTCGTAGGGACTGGAACAGGTCTGACAGACTTGCAGAATAATTTTCACTGTTGAAAAGCAATTTCGCCTCTGATGAGACATCACACATCTGGCGCTCACAGTGCACAGTGTTTTGTGTGAACTCTGAATGACATTGTCCAAAGTTGTTTTGAGAATAATGGAACCGACACGAAACAATTTTGTCAAGCCCTGTTCTTGACACCTTTGGGTACAGCTCAAGGATTGGTCCAGAGGACTGAGGGCCTGGTCCTCTGGTCCAAAATTTGCACGTTTCTTCCAAATTTGAAATCGACCCCTCTAAGGCGCCCTCCCCCACTCTGACCAAATCCTGGATTCGCCACTGATGCTGTGCCCTTCGTAAAATGATTGAAATGGAGCCTTGTCTCCATTTCAAACAATGCGCAAACACCAAGTAATCCGGTGGAAATCTGTGGGTGACTATAGTTCCACGCACGGGGCTTATCTCCGTCAGCCGACACCGCGGCGTGGCGCACCGCCGGCGAACAAGCGCCAGCACCGTCTGCAGCAGATAAAGACACGCACTTCTCCGATGTCCTCAACTTCTCTGTGGGCGACGACAAAGCATGAAAGGTAGCTAGAGGCTTTTAATTAAAATGAACACATTCGTACATTCTGCAGATCCTGACGTAGCAATGGAGTGCTGTCTGATTGGCACTTTTAGCCGTGGGGAACTGAACCAATCAGTGAAGAGTTTCTACAAGTGGAAAATGTATGAAATTACATTTCGTCAGTCTGTGCCTGTTCTCGGCGCACTTTATTAATTGCAAGATCTTTCGAGCCACAAAAAGAATTGAACCTTCAAAACCAAAAGACAGGTTCCACAGTGTTCTTGTTTGAGCCTTGCGCGCAGTGAGAGCTCCAAAGTCAGACATCTGCAGGAACCAAAAGCACGAAACTGCCGTACTGATGCATTTGTGCAACCAACCAACCAAATTCAGTTGCGAATTCTGATTATAATGTTCATCAGATGATCACAAAGCGATGGGCACAATTGAGCCTGCGTGATCTGCTTCAAGCTGTTCAATCATCTTTCTTCTCTAAAGCTGCAAATTTGGCTACACGCAACGCGGCAATACCTCGTCGCACACAGACAGTGCAGAATGCAATGGCGATGGATAAACGACACCGGATTGTGACGATTCACTGCTGATTATACTCATCTCAACTCAAACAGCGCGTCAAGTACTCATGCACAGTGGATGAGTTTGGTTACCAAGATGGGCTCGTGAAATTTTATGACCAGATTTTGCTGATCTGACTTGGATGTTCGTGTCTGAAAGGCTTCATGTAAACGAGGGCTCGGCCTCTTCTGCACGTGAACCCTCCTAAAGTTTGTCAAGTAATCAATGATATATCTTGGGAACGTGACCAATTGTCAAGTGCATGCTCGACAAACAAGACATCACACAGGAATATTCTCCGCAAGTTCGTTCTTTGGTAAGTTTTCAATGGAATTTGCTTTGTGTTTCTTTTTCCACAAGTTTTGTGAAAATCAAGAATAAAGCAAAGCTGTTGGATCCGGATTCACTTGCTGTTTTCGTTTTCTCGTGCATGAAGTGTTTCACTGCGCTCCACATATGCACCGCTCAAATTATGCAATGTTGTTCAGTCAAAAATTCACGATGGTTCGTTGGAATCTTCAGCAAACAAGTTTTCGTGATCACATTCAAGCCCACGATTATCGCTTGCATTAGTAGCAAATTGTCAAATTTACGAGAAATGAGATGTTTATTTCACCATTTCACGGTGAAATACACTCCAAGTTCCACCAAGGAACACATTTTATTGTCTCAGTTTCCTGTCGTGCCAAAAGGGAAACCGTTCAATTGCACACAATGTTTTCAGCTTCAGGAAAAGCAATGTCTTTCGGACATGTTGACCAAAACATGACAAGTGTTGGCTTCGCATTGCAGTAATGCTGCCAGGCCTTTCGTGGCAGGTCGAAGTTCCCCTTCCAAATTCATCTCATCTGTTGTCGATAATCTGACGCGATCGAGAAGAGGCACAAAAGTTCTCGCCCCGTCTTACGACCATCGTGTCCTTTCGACAGTGTTAGTTGTGCATCGATTTCACATCAGGGTGATGTAGTGGTCAAACTGCGCGCACTGCAATCAAAATCCGGGTTCTCGACTCTCGTGAATCTCGTGCTGTGGCTCCAAATTAAAGGGACGACGCCGGTTATCAATAACATGAAAGAGAAGGTGCCTCGTCCTTCTGCACTCATTCATGCACTGCACAATGGCAATATCGTGGAATGACACAAATCCTCACTTTGATGCGTGTTCTGTCTGAAGCCTGCAGATTCAATGAATCATATCAACGGACATGTACTCGTATTTTGGTGTTGCTCAGTGTATCTTACAAGACCTGGCCCCCAAAAAAAGTGATTTAACAGCTAGATGTGTGCATAACCCATGGGGAATTGTCAACCAAGAAAAGCAAAGGTAAAATATCGTACCAACGTGACAAGTGCAACTCGCAGCGAGTGGTTAATCTGAGGCGACGGGCGGCACTTCTTCAACATTTCAAACACCAGTGTTGAATAGGTCTGTTTAATGGTATGTACATCAGCATACCTTCAAATTGGAAGCACAGTGCTTTTACGCTTCAGGTAACAAAGTTTTCGTGTCAAGTTGGAAATTGAAGCACAGGATTCGCAGACACTAATGACGAGAGCCCAGACGAATATCCCGTGGAGAAAATTGTGACGCGTAAATCAACGCCTTTTTCTTGCACAGCAAACTTCACCGGATGCCTTTTACATTTCAGGTTATGCAGCCTCACAGAACGCCTGAGGATGAGCGGCATCACGTAAATCGTGGACGAATGTTGCATCCTCACTGCGAATCCCGCTGATCAATGCACCGCCCGTAGTGCATTATCCAACATCTGCCATGGCTGGGATCCGCTGTCCCCTCGCCGTTGTTCTGCTAATGGTCTTGACCAGCGAAGCGCAAGAAAAAGCGTGCACTTTCCCGATGTTTATGTACGAGGCTCCGGGATGGGACACGGGCGTCCGCAGCGAGGGGCGCTCTTCCGGATCGTTCATCATCTTTGAAGAAGACCGGATGGTGTCCATCGACTACCAAAACTGGGACGACCCGGAACTCCAGTCCCTGTGCGTCACTAATGTGGGCCCCAACAAGACAATTGTCAGTTTCCCCACCGCCAACAACGCCACTGCCTTCAAATGCATCCAGTACGTCAAGCGAAGTGATCATGTTGTACAGATTCTCGAATCGGAATCTTCCAGTACAAGGGACAACAGCTTGTGTGATGATGACAATCTCATACTCAACGACTGGCCTCTCGTCTGGGCTTCAATTCCAGACGAGTACCAGACCTGTGGATTCTCTGGTGGATTCGAGATCCTCGACATCCATATTCCCTCCCGAGACCAACATTTCTGCGAGGGTCTCTCCCTCCCTCCCCGCATCGAGAGTGAATGTCAATTCGGAGAAGGCATCACACTCAATTTCCGCTACCCTCAATGTGTGTCGGACGTGAACATGCCCATCTTCGAAGTGAAGTTCCAGTGCCTCGGCTCGTGGATCGCTTCCGGCTACAGATTCACCGTCATCACGGACGGAGCGAGCTTTCTGCCGGGGCTCTGGCTGATGCGATTCCCCGAGGTCATCACAGATGATTTCTACATCGACTTCGTGAAGGATATCGTGGCTGACAGGGCTGCCAATGTGAGTCAGACGACCGAGTATCTGCGGTGGCGGCTCGTGCGGAAGGTGTATCCCTCTCTGTGCGAGGACGAGAGTTCAGACTGCTCCAACTGCGACGAGGACGGCGGCTTCTACTGCCAGAAAACGTGCGAGATCTGCGACCGCGTCGCGGCGCAGCAGAGATGCAGCTTCGACCGGACGCTGCGCGGCGAGTGGGTCGAGTCCAGCTGGTCCGGAACGAGAACCACGCGTCTGAGCAGCTCTCTGCTCTACCCGCCCGGACTCTCCCCGTTCGAGTGCTTCGTCATCGGGGGCGAGGACTCGCTCGATTGGCTTGAGGTGACGGGACGCCAAACCCTCGTCAGTTTGCACAAGAATGGCTGCAGGCCGCGCTACGCGTGCGTCGCGATCAACAGCATCAACCCAGTCGTGATCCAGTACCGCCTCAGTCAGAGCATTGTGTGGCCGCACTCTCAAACCCCGCAAGCCGAGGACATCTGCGACTACAATCAGTTCCAGGACGACAGCGCGCCCCTTGGCAGCACGTACCGCAGCCAGTACGAGAAGTATCTAGTCAGGAGAACCTCGCCGACCAACCGAAGACTCGAGGCCTGTGATCTTAATCACAACTTGGTGTTCACCGTGGTCCTCAACAACCACGACCAGGACACTTGTGTCGGAACACTGAAGCAGTGTCCCCGAGAGAACCACACGTTGGTCCTGCACGCTCCTGGTTGCCGCGCTTGGAAGGCGGTGCAAACTCTGAACTGCCTGAGCTCCACTGTGGAGATGCAGGAACGATTCCTCCTCTTGCAGGACCCTGCTCAACTCGACAATATCTTCTGCCTCGCCAGTTCCACGGAACCCAACCACCACAACATGTTCTTCCTACACGCCTCAGATTGCCATGTTAATGTGCTTGTCACTATTGAACACGGTCAATTTGATCACTACATTGCCAAGTTTGAATCAGCCGTTCCGTACAACGGAACTGAGGACTGCACTCAGAGTGACATTGAAGTTCCCAAACCTATGTTTTCTGAACCTCCAATCGAACAAGAAACCACAACTGCAGCTGAAACGACCACCACAGCAGCTGACAAAACTACTGCACAAGAGCGAAGCACACTGCCTCAGTTTTCAGGTGGATACGACGTAACCACCACAGAAAAACAAGTTGAGGCAACGACAGACATTCCGGAGGACGAAACCACAGCATCCACGCTGGGCCCCAGGAGACCGGACGTGGTCACACCGCCCAGCTCCCAGGAAGACACAAGCGCCGCGCAAACAGCATCTCCAAACATGCTTCTCTTCTTTGCGGTGATCTTCGTCTTGATGTAGGAAAATGAAACTTGTGAGTTGTACAGTTGTGGCGCACGACTTGTCAGGAGAGTATCAGCATGCACACTGGGATCTTTCACTGATTTTGAACTGCAACACACGGCAAGGCAAAGTGGCAGTTTCTTGCATTGCAAATTCCAGTAACTTCAAATCAATTGGACGGCGCACATGTTGCACGAGATTCAAAGTTCAACAAAGACGCTTTCAATTTTAACGAGCAATCACACGTCGTTTCCACGGCAGCCTGGAGCAAAGGTTCTCAGTGCGCCTTCGTTTGCCCTTGTTCGATCTTGTGTGCCACTCCGCAACCGATTTCACAGTCCAACGTAGATTTGCAGCATTTTCCACGTGTATTAGATCGAAATGAACAAAAACAAATTGCACCCGCATGCACGCATTCACCACAAAAACGATGCTGAACTTTGAACTGTGCACACAATCAGCAGTTTGCGAGTCCGACAACCCAAGCCGACTCGACGGACTCACGTAGTGGCACGACCCAAGGTGTCAGGTTCATCGATATGAATGGAACTGTTGGAAAAAACCATATTTGAATAAATTTCAACACAGCTCTTGGCCGATGTTCATTTCAAAACAATGTCAACAGGAATGTGCCAACAGGCACTTTGGCAGCGTCGGTGTTTGTGAACACAAAGTGCCTTGGGTCCAGAAGCCAACTTCAAGAATGGTTGGTCTTCCTCAACACCACTTTGTCGATTCCGTATTTTGTTCGCACGTTGTTACCAAACGTCCTGAACACCTGTGCGAGCGTTGTCCACGAATTGCCCCTTGGTTGGTCCCGCGGAAAATGAGCCCTCGCACATCGAACACACAAGCGCTCGTACGCTCGTGGTTTTGTACTTGAATTTCACACAAATGCACCGAGCTGTCGACCGACCTGGTGTTTCAGCCCATACTGACGGTTTAACGCATCCAAATTGGAGTTTGGAGAATGAGCGCAAACTACCGAAAGGGACCTTGATGTCACAAATACATGAGCGGTTTTGTCTGCTCTGCCTAGAGAGAGAGCTAAAAGGTTGGGTTTTTTGCTTCATAGTTGTGGGTGATGATGAGTGAAGCTCTGTGGCAACAGGTTGGGATGGGCGCTCATGAGTGAGCATATCCGTGTGACCCACACTCATCCTGTGTGATGTTGGGTGAGGCCGAGTAAGAGTGATGGTGGCTGAGCATACAAGCACCCGCTCACTTGACACAATGTTCAATAAACATCGCAATGAGAGGCAATTTGAGAAAAGATCTTTAGTGTGGCAAGGATTTCAGTTCAGGGAAAACTCATGTTTTAGGGGCCAGGTGGGAGGGGGCAGAAGCAGCTTTGTGTTCCAATACCAGGAGGCTCCTTTGTTGGGGTCAGGGAGACCTGGGTCTCTGAATCCACCAGAGGTCAATTTTTCTCTGGATTGCGGGAGGGCAACTTCAACTTGAAAAGAAAACATGTTTTGAAATATACCGGTGAAAAGTCAACAAAGAACCATTCGCGCCTCAGGAAAGAAAGTGGCAATAATAATATGGGTTTTCTTTTTGTTGTTGTCTTTTTCATTGTTTTTGTTTCATTCAGAGATGCAGGGGCAAGGTCCCCTTCCCCTGAATCTGTTGTGATTCTATATCTTGAGACAAAGTTTCAGGCAGCCAAACACAATTCTTGAAGTGACTCTGAAATTTAATTTATCAATGCACCACCTTGATGGCAAAACCATTGGGTTGCTCTTCAAACAAAGAAAACCAGCCAAGCCCAATTGATTGATTATCAACCACACGTGTACTGGCTCAACTGTGGGGTCAGCAGATAGAAAAAATGTGGTCACTTTCAGGGTGGGGCACAAGCCACAAGAGGTGAGATGATAACAGCCACTTCAGCAAATTCACTTCACAAATTGATCATGCGGGCATTTGTCTGACCTCTTTTTTTCATTCAGTGCAGTACTACATTATTCATTAATAAAGCTATGTGTGTTCTTATTGTTAAATTTATTATTTCTTGATGACTTTTTTTCTTTCTAATTTTTTCCATTTAGTAAGATGGAAATGTTGTTTTTTTTTAGTAGAGAATCTTGGAGTTTAGTAAGTGCTAAAGGTAGCAGTTTCTAATGATTCTCCTTTTTGTTTTTTCAGAATCAATTCTACATTTTATTCTATGAAAAATCAGTAAAAAAGTTTTCTTTTTTTCAGCTTATTTTGCAAGTATAGGTCCTAACATACTCAATGCAAGTGGTATTATTGCACCTAATATTCCTCCTTTTTTATTCAAAATGTTTTTGAATTCCTTATCAGAAGTTTTTTTATTAC
>JAAUXT010035493.1_pt1 | contig 16356 bp, 12 predicted proteins | sample 7278171 | NCBI WGS metagenome assembly JAAUXT01 (sample SAMN14350112, study PRJNA611818) | marine sediment metagenome | isolation source: surface marine sediment (1.8m) | place: French Polynesia: Moorea | collected 2018-08 | reverse complement strand
TATATATAGACAGAGAAATATTTCTTTCAACTTTTCATTGTGAGAAGATTTTCTTGCAGGAAGCGCCCTGGCCCAACCCGCAGCACCTCCAACACAGCGGTGGTCAGGAAGGCGAGTCGGGCTTATGAGACCCTGTACCTGGACATCAACCACTACACAACCATCCACACAGCTGAGGAAAGGAATTGTGAGCGGTGCCCCAAGGCGTCTATGGGAGACGTGCAGGACTGCCTGCAGGAGCCAACGGCCAATTTGAGTTCTCGTTGTCATGGTGATCTTGAGTTTGAATTGGTTCAAATGGAGCCAGAGTATCAAAACACTTCAACCTGCCCCTGTGCGCATGCTTACTTTGGCGCAATACAGAATGATATTGCTGCTTTGACTCTTCCAAAAGGACAGACCATTGCAGAAATGTGATGCAGATAGGACAGAAAACAGCCCAGCCCCCAGCCACAGACCAGGTTCATCACAATGATGTTCGTTCACTGAACCTTGACTTGACTTGAACCACAGCAGTTTGAACCCAACTCTGTGCACAACAGAATTGTTGTGTGGTTATTCGCCGTGTACCCGCATACATACCCGTTGGTAGCTGGTACCTGGTGACTACCTCAGGGTACACTCACAGGTGAAGCTGCGCCACAGCTTCAATCAGTGTTGTCGGGGAGGTTCAATTGCGGGTGAAGCATGCAGATTCAAAGGGTTTTCACATTGGTGATGCACAGTCATATTTTTGACGTCAGCGTCAAAAAATTCACCTGAGGTCCAATGCAATGTTTTGACGCCGACGTCAAAAAAGCGACCGCTAGTCAATTATTGCAACCCGATTTGGGAGTGTGTGTTTGAGAAGCGCTCCAGATCAAGTCGTGACTCCAGCAATTTTTATTGTTCAGAAAAAAGTGACGAAAAGACCCATCATTATAGCACAGCGCCCGACTCAAGATCGAGTGCCCCGAGGGTAGACTGTTGAACACCAAAGTCGTGATTCAAACAACTTTTTTTCTGACAAAATTCTGGCAAAGCATCCATCATTTTGGCGAGGCCCCCAACTTTTTTTCAGACATATATAATTGAGGTTCTTTGTGCCTGTGCGAGGGGCATCCCCGTGTTTGAATACGTCTGTCACTCAACACGCAGGGGCTCCCTCGCCCCCACTGCCAAATTTGGAAAAAAAAGTGTTCCATATATGGAAAGGAATGTGGGGTGAATGCTGTGTGCCGTGCTGAAGATTTGTGTGCCTCTCACTTGACTCTGGTTGCTGTAGAAGAAACACGTGTTAGAATAGACGGATTTTTGTTCACAAATTGCGGTTGATTATGGTATATCAACGATTCCAAATAAGGGAACCTTGAGAAAGGGCGCGTCGTGTGCAGTTGAACAAAGGATTTGAAGACACTTGGCAACGTGAAAGTTGAGCAACGCCGAACCAAACTCAAAATTCACTTCTCTCTAGCGAACACACGGAAGAATGTTTTGATGTTTATCATTTGGAAACATTCTTTGTGACCTCTGCGTAAACGTTTGTCTGCAAGACGTTCATGACACAAAGACACCGAGTTGAATGCTGACGGAAAGTGTTCACTGCATGTGTTTTCAACACGTCACAGTGAACAGAAAAATATGATGCCTGGGCGCATCGTTTGCTTTGGTAAGTGAGAAACCCCCTGAGCCAACATATGTTGATCATAATTTGGTTCTTACACACCTGAATCTGGGGCCAGCTGAGGTGCAGCTTCTGCCAAAATTCACATGCCTTTCGCAGACTGGGTGCTATGTATCCCAGATTGAAATTTGAAATGGTAAAATGCAAGATTCAAGCAAGATTTTTGTTGTTTTGTGTAAAATACAAAGAAAATGTGGTGCAGTTTCTCTGCAAAATATTTACAACAAAAGAACCTGTTGTGGTCCTGTAAAATCAGAATGTGTGTTGTTTCTTTCTGTTTCTCGAGTTGTCTGTCTCACAATTTCAGCTGTGGTGTTAATTTTCTTGCTGGGAGCAGATGCGACCTGTAGATCCCCGAGCAAGTGCTGCCCTCACTGCTTCTGCAGGATTGGGATGAGCCTGAAAGGTATACCACTTGATATCCCTCCCAACATCCGGGAACTTCACCTCTGTGACAATGCCATCTCTTTCACTCCTGCTGCAGTTTTAAACCAGCTGGCAAATTGTACAAAGCTGGAGCTGAACAAGAACCAAATCACAACCTTTGACACACAAGCTTTTGGTGGAATGGAATCACTAGAGAATTTGGATTTGGGGGACAATAAAATTGATTGTATTCCAATCTTTGAGCAAGGGACATTCAGGAATCTAAAATCACTTAATCTCTCATCAAATTCAATTTCTAATGTCAGAGAAGGAACATTGGATTTTGTACAATCTATCAGACAAATTGGTTTATCCAACAACAGACTCACCACATTAAGCCCAGATGTTTTTGTCAACCTGATTTACCCATTGGATATTGGCCTGAGTTCCTCACCTGGAGATACCAACCAATGGGAATGTGATTCACTGTGTTGGCTGAAGCACAATGAACAGCTGGGAAGAATCTACTGGTTTCAATCACATTTTCCCAGATGCAGAGGTGGAAGTGATTGGAGTTCCCTTAAGTGTGGTGACCCAGGTGAGGCTTTTGTTTAACTGAAAAGGGTCAGAGGCAAAGAAAAAAGGAATTGCATCCTTGTCTTTGAACCTTGTACTCGTCTTCACTGCCCAGGGTTGATCACCTGGCAAATTGTAGAGAGGTTGTTATGAAAGCAGCATGTTCAACTTTGTCTTCCAGACACCTTACTTTGCGTTTGCTTGTTCGTGATCAATCTTTGCGTTTTGCCTTTTGGTTTCACCCTTTCTGCTGCTAGGGATGTGCCCTGAGCCAGGAGGTGTCTCCTTCTCCACCAGAACCCACTACACTGGACCGTACAACCCTGGTTCTCAAGTGACCTACAATTGCTTTGACGGTGGCAGTGGAACCATCGCCTGTGAACGCAGTGGATCATGGACACAGAAACCAGTCTGTTCAGGTCAGTCAGTTGCCTTTCATTTTGACGTCACGCTTTTGCCCCGTCCCCCCGCACAAATGGCACGCGACGGTTGTTTTCTAATACCAGATAAGCAGACTTTGGGTGAGCTGGGTACTCTGCAAAATGCAGTTTCAGTCACCAAAATCAATTTTGACAGCATAGAATCTAGATGACAAAAATTTGTCTGTACGATACACACTCTGATCAAACATCCGTTGCACTTCTCTGTTTGATATGAACAGAAAATGTTCAGGCTGACATCTGCTTATTTGTGAATGACGTTTTTTTTCAGAGGTTACACCACTGATCAACGCGACGACTGGATCACGATCAGACAGCTCGTGTTCCACTAGTGAGTGGAACAAAATGTCTGAGAAACAGAAAAAAACCCAACTTGTTCCTGATGTCCAATGAGTCAGACGGCTTTCAAAACAGGATTCTGAAACACGGACACCCAAACACACACATACACCCAAACACACACACACACAAACACACACACACAAACACACACACACAAACACACACACACACACAAACACACACACACACACAAGAAGCTCCCATTTTATGCCAAGCCACCTCCGCTTTTCAAAAGAAATTGCTTGATTGTTCATAACAACATAAATCATTAGTGGAATTCCGCTTTCATCGAACAATGTATTTCTGTCAGCATATCCTTGGTTTGATTTTGCCTCTGATGTGACTTCCCCATTTCACCTGTCCAGTGAATATGATTTCTTGTTGCAGACACGACTGGGCTCTGGATCGGTGTCGGAGTTGGGGCTGGTCTGCTCCTTCTCATCGCAGTTCATGTTGGGGCGTTTGTGGTTATTCTCGTCTGGAGAAGAAGGTCAGTTTTACCAAGATTCGTTTGCTGTTTGACCCAAATACATTTATTGTCCTCTTGAACTCCGTATGGGGAACAAAATACTCTCAAAACTACGTCCAGTGCAAATGACCACTCATAGAATCAAAACTTATCAATCTGCTACGGAACTTTAACGTTTCAAGAAAACTTTCTTGTGTACGTCCACTTCAAATGAGCGGTTATTGAATGAAAACCGGTCAATCTGCGATGAAATGTCAAGAAAGAAGAAAAGTTCTATTTTCTCCATCCGGGTCTCATGATACAGTCACTGTATTTTAAATCACAGCAAAAAGGAATTGAAACCACCAAAATGCAACTTTTGCAGGAAGCAAAGAAGATCAATTGAAGAGGGGAGGAATGTCAGGTCTGATTCCATCCAGGCTGCAAAATCCGTTGAAACCTCCGCACAAGACACACCGTCCGAACGTTACACGAAACCAGGACCCACCAAAAACTACGCAAACGAGTACACCCACCCCACCCCGCCTGCTGCTTCTACCGCTGCTTATTATGAACCAGTTGAAATGGGGCAGGACTATGAAAATGTTTGGTTTCACCAAGGCTCCGAGCAGCCGATATCAAGCAAGCAAAAATATTATCAAAATGCCTGATTGCCTGCGCAGTTTTTTTTGACCTACCAACTGGTCTCATTCGTGGAAACAATGACTGTGGGAAGACGGGTCCAAATTGTTTGTTGAATAGATTAATCTTCAGCTGTTTTTGCCATTGTTCTGTGGAGACGAGCTGTTACTGAAACAAAGTGAATGTCAACCCAACACTAAACCAGTTTGCAAGTTGTAAGCATAACCCAGGCTTCTCCATTTGCACTCTGAGGCATTCAGAATACAATAAAGCAATTGTTGTCTTTCTGCTTGTCGATACATATGCTGACAAACGTTTCTTTCTTGATTGAATGTGAAATGACTTGAAACAAAAGCTGAAAAATGATACCAATGAACTTCTCGTGTTGATTTTAAATGAAATGCAAAACAATTGTTTCCAGCGTCTTATATTGCCAACGCTTTCGTTTTGGATTCTACAAACTGTTCACAGAAAACAACATATGTTTCTGTCTCTGACAACCAGCCTGTAAGTTGAAATGTTCTTGTTGTTTGTATTGTCTGTTTCACTTCAATTTCAACAATTCTATTCAATTGGAGAACTATCAAGGATCCTTATGAAATACAGAAAATCAGAGACCCAACCAGTGTGGAACAAGACATTCTTTTCCCTCTGTCAACTGAAACTTGGTTTTATTCTTTCCAGAACCAGTAAGACTGGGACCAAAAACACCAGTGTTGTTTGCTTTTTGAACAGTGTTGATGATTACTTCAGGAAGCAACTGTTCAGAATGTCAAAGTTGGGAATTTATAGCCAGCACCACACATTCAAAAAGTATCACAGAGTTTCTGATTTTCACTCAATTTGTGATCCACAACTTTATTTTTGTGTGAAACATGACTTGGATTTTTCTCCATGTGATGAGGATACTGCTCAGCTGACTCGTCCTGCTGCTTTTGTGCTGGACAGAGCAGCAGGGAAATTGTATGCTCCTCCAAATTTCTATTTGTTTTCAAACCAACGTGTTGCATTTGCTGTGGCAATATCAGAAAATACCTTGTTTCACATCAATTTGACTTTCACCCAGTTTTCATATGAATATAACCTCAGATGCTTCACTGACTTTGTGAATCTGGAAACTTCAGACAAAGACAAGAATGGACACAAAACACCAGAGTATGTGTACTGTGGGAGAAGACCTCCCTGGACAGTGGTGTACACATTTCACAATGTGTTTGTTTATTCTGTAGCAAGAAGAACATCACATTTTACTCTTGCTTATCAGGTGACTAACTCTGGTTTCATCAGCACCTTTCATGATTGCCAATATCTGCAGTGCCAGGAAAACATAAAGTGCAAATCTTTTGTTTTGGAACAGTCCAAAACTATTTATTATGTCCAGTTGATTGGAGAAAAATTATCAGTACACATTCATTTTGTTCATGTTGTGATCAGAAAATTTCAGAAACTACAAGTAACACTTAAGGGTTATTCAAATTTGCAGCTGTATGATGGACCCAGCCTGGAGAACAAGAGAGTGCAACTGAATGTGTCTCACACCAAGCTGTACACCCTGTCATCTTTCCAAGCTGTCTTAGTCACTGAACAAGTCAGCCAAATTTTCATTGACTTGCTGATTGAATACATCACAAAATATCAACAACCAAAGATCAGTTTCAAAAATAACTTGGAGTTTAACACCAGCAGTCCTGTCAACACATTGCATTTCAATGTAAGATGTACAGGCCACAACTGTATTGTGTTCAAGCGGATGTACATCAAACAACCACACAATTTTTCTCACAACATAACCATAGATTATGTTCACGCCACGAGATATCAGGACAACAAGGGCACTTTTGGAGGAATTTCTGTTTATTTATTTGATGAGAAAAATTCTGTTGAAGAGGTATTTTGTGTGAGTCACAATTTATCTCGTGATACCAATAAATTACTCTCTGACAGGACATCCCGCTATTCAGTGATTACAAATATTTCAACAAAGTACATCATCTTTGTTTACCATTATTACTCAATTTTCACTTTTGTGAAAGGTAAGATAAACATTTCAAGAACATATTGTAATGGCATTTACATTCCTATCAAGCCATGTGGAGAACATTTCACCATTTCCATCAACCAAAGACCAATCTGCCAAAGTAAGAAATGTGAGACAGATCAGTCAATATTTTACAGACCAAAGAACAGGTGTATTGTCATCACTCTCTTCACAAAAACAAAGGCAACTGTGGAATTTGCAAAAAGAGTTGTGATGAGGGGACGATTTTTCAAACAAAATTTTTGCAAAGGACTGAAAAATTTGATGGTATTTTATGACAACAACGAAGTTCCAAGGATTCTGCACTTGGAAATTTACATGCTGCATTTTAGTTTTGTAACTGAAGCCAACTACATCCTCACTGACTCTACCATGACAGGAGAGCCTGACTTTCATGCCAAGGGACGTCTGAGCCAAAACCAGACAGGACCACAGATTGTTTTCAAAAGACACTGTTCTGCAGTGCCAATAGAAAACATGTCTTTCACAGAACAAGAATACAGCAGTGAAATCAGGATTGATAACCATTTCCAATCAAAGAAATTTCACCTGAAGATACGAACTGCGGCCATGGCAAGAAAATATGATATGCTGAGTTTTGATAAATCTATCAAAGCCTTGAGCAACAATGGGTGGGGGGTGCTGTTCATTCAGTTTACAAACTGTCATTATCCACAGACTTACTTGTTTCCTGGCATAACCAGCTCTGATAACAGTTCCTGCTCTCTTGAAGACAATGCTGCAAAGTGGGATGCAGTGTCTGAAACACACAGGAGAATTATTCTGGATCTTGAGTGGTCAGTGGTCAAGGGGAAAAGATCCAACTTGCTGGCAGAAGTCCAAACATTAAATCAGAAGTTTGAGAGACACATCAGCAGCTTCCATCTGCAATCAAATCTTTCCCAAAATGAGCAAAATGGCTTTGTCAGAATTATGATGAATGCTGTTCTGAAGTTTGAGTATGTTGTGCCTGTTGGAGAAGTAGATGTGTACTTCCCAGTCATGGCATTGCCAAGATGTGATGAAATTCACTATGATAACGCATATTACTGTGGCATGATGGGCTGCTGTGTTTTCAAAATTTCCATCAGTTCCTCTCTAATTGCACAGATGAACAAAATACATGTCTACCACCCTGCAAATACTCACAGAAAAGTGGAGAATAAGTTTGGATTGATACATCCTGTGTGCTACCAAAACATTTGCAGCCTTGCCTTTGTCAGCTGGAATCAAGCAAGGAAGATGTGTGTGGAGAAGGAAATGGAACTTCCCTCAGTACACAGCACCCAGGACATGGCAAGAATCAAGGAGCAAGTGGACCAACATGATTGCCTTTTTTCTCAACCTGATCTTATCTATGAAACAATGGCACTTTACATCGGCCTCAATTCTGAAGTAGGTTGTTGTTCTTCTTTATTTCTCGCCTCAAGCACCCAACAATTCAAAAAACTTTTTCCACCAACTGTTGCCTAAAATACTGTTGCTGTTGAGCATAATTTGGCTGCTTGGGTAGCATTTGTGTTTGACAAAATTTTATGATCACACAAGCCTGCCCCACAAAGGCTTTTTCATTGAGCTGAACAAACCAAAATTAGAATGTTTGGTGAGCTGGGTTGTATTTTGCTGACAACAAGTAATCTTGAAACAATTTTGTGGTCATGTTTTGTGAAGTTTGACATATCCTTTCAGCAAATGGCAAAATGGGTGTGGACCAGTAAAAACCCACTGACAGTTCAGTATCTGCATCTCAACACCAACTTGCCAAAATACAACAAGTGGATAACTTCATGGCAAACATATTCAGATTTTGTTGCCTGGTACTGTCATTACCTGAAAGATATTGGGATGAGAGGACCATGTGTTCACACAATTCAACAAAAAGCAACAAAGATAAGTGATTACCTTTCTGTTCAAAAGCCAAACACAGTTAAAAATAGAAGTTGCGTCATGATGTTGGTTTGGCATCATCTCTATTTGCACTGGATTCAAATTCCATGTGATGCTCAAGTGATTGACAAAGCATCTGTCTTTTGTCAAACAAGTGCCAGGATGAAGATCCAAACAGTTGTGCAGCCAAAATCAAACTTTCACTCAAGAAACAAAAGTTGGGACAAAAACCTGAACAATATTTTTGTTTGTGACGATGCTTCAATGGTTTCTTCACACGATATTTGCAGCAAAGAATTCAAATGCATTTCCAATGACGACAAACAGTTCTGTGAAAGGGATATTTTTGGTCACAAACTTACGGATGTTGTGAAACTTGAGTGGATGTCAGCAAGTGAAAACATGACCAAAAATCTGTCAATCTTTTCAACAAAGCCCATATTGAACACCATCAAACTCTTACCACATGGTCTGGCGTGCTCTGATAGAAGAGTAATGTGCCTTTATGAAACACACAAAGACAATGAAACAAAAATAAGGGAGCTGATCAATTGCAAAGAAGGATACAATTTAGATAGCTGTGAAGATTACAACTGCACAGGAACATACAAATGTCCAGGATATTATTGCATTCCATGGAAGTACTTGTGTAATGGACTCTGGGATTGCCCGGCAGGCTACGATGAGCAGGATTGTCTCATCATCAGGAGGCCAGGCTTCTTCCACTGCTCTGATTCCGCAATCAATATTTTGCCAAACAGTGTCTGTGACAATATTGCTGATTGTCCATACAGGGACGATGAGTTCAATTGTGAGTTGCACAGCACACTGTGTCCAGTACCATGTCATTGCTACAAATTCTCCATAATTTGCACCATACCACTTGGAGGTCAATCTCAGTCCATGAAAACACTTCCTTACAAATACTGTTTGGTTGTTAGAAATGTGCATTGGCAAAGGACTGTGACATTTCTCTCATTGATTCCTCATCTTCAATATTTGAAACTCAATTCCAACCAATTTCCATTTTTGTCATTTGCTTCCAGCAAGGCTGGACTGTCAGAGTTGGAAGTTTTTGTGTCTTCAAACAACAGCATATCAATATTGCAAAAGGGATTTCTGAGAGTGATGACAAGATTGAGACATCTGAATTTTTCACATAACAAAATAAAAGAGGTCCAATGCAATGCCTTTCTCAATTTGTCTCAGCTAAACACATTGCTGTTGACAAATAACAACCTGAACAATGTAAGGTCATGCTCATTTGTTTCCTTGCCAATGCTGCAGTTTTTGGATCTCTCACAAAACAACATTCTATTTGTTGAGAAAAGGACATTCAGCTACATGCCTCAAAATGATATTCACATAAAATCTGATCATGAAGCATTTTGCTGCATGAAGAACAAAGTCAATTGTTATCATGAACATCCATCTTGCAGAGAGCTTCTTGCCAGTGGTGCAATTAGAATTTGTGCTTGGGTGGTAGCCTTGTTCATACTTGTTGCAAATTCACCCACAGTTTTTGAATCAAATCCAAGCCCCCATAGATTCATGTTTCATGCTGGACAAATGTCCCATTGTCTCATTGGTGTTGTACTTGTCCTACTTTCAGCAGTGGACAGATTTTATGGTTCTGATTTTGTGTTTGTACAATTTATCTGGCAGAAGAGTATGTTGTGTTTCTCAATTTGCTTCTGGTTTGAAACTCATGTAATCCTGCACAATGTCTCTTTTCTCTTGATCACAGTCTCTCAATATTTTGTGGTTCATTATCCCATTGAAAGCAAATTTAGACAGTTATCTTTTGTGAAACATGTCTCTTTGGTCTTGTTTGTGGTCAGCCTGACATTGTCTTTGACAATGACATCAATTCTATTTTGCTTTCAAGGGAATTTGTCAAACAGTTTGTGTTTACCAGCCTCCACGTTTTCCGAATTTTCAATTTTCTTCACCATTTTATTGGCAGGACTTTCAACAACAACTTCATTTGTTGTACCTACAATTTTTGTCAAAATCCATTCAAAATTACAGATGGAATCCCAATTTTCTCCTCAAAATCAAGGAATAGCTACCAAGCTAAAATCTTTTGAACTCAAGGCTTTTGTGAGGAGTACTGTGTGTTTCTTGTCATTTCTCCCAGCCTCAACTGTATTTTTGGTGCTGCCATCTCTGAAACAAGATTATGAAACTGTGCTCATGTGGACACTGACCTCTCTGATGGCATTGAATGCATTGTTAGATCCATTCTTGTCTGGTCAGTTTTCAGAAAACAGATATTTTTCAGCCAGATTTTGGGCCTCCAAATTGTGCAAATGCTACACTAACGCATGAGAAATGAAATGCCACAAAGGAACACTCATCATGAGTCAGCACCTTTGGAGAACCGCTGCTGAACTGTGCTCATGTTGACTCCAACAGTTTCTCTGATTCACAATGTAACAAGTTGAAAATTGGTCCAATTCCGATTTGATTCGTTTCTCCCCTTGACAGTTGTTGCCACCATTACTTCTATTTTTCTTTCTTTTGATTGGCTGATGCAGGTCACATGACTGTCCTCCACGCCACCTGGCGGCCATCGCTTGACACTCCTCAGTCTCATCTTGTCTTTGTTTCAGTGTTGATGTGTTTTCTAGTGTTGTCAATAAACGTGTTCAAAGGGTCAACCAAGTCTTCTGCGGTTGTGATTTGGGATTGGAATTCACGGTGTGACAACAACTGCCTCGGTGATAGGGGCAGAAAGCAGAGTACATGTCAGTAGGCTGTTTTACCAGAATGGTCCGTAGCCGCAAAACGTACACTCACAGATGCAACTCCCCTGTTATGGAGGAGGAACGCAAAAAACTGACAAAATACACACTCTTTCTTCACCATCACAGTCAGATCTGTGAGCTGTTTGCATCTCTATACTTTGAAAATATAAAGTGAAATTCTTCAAGTTTTTGATTTTAGAAAGTTTCTTTTTGTGAAATTGATTGTGGACACTTCCAGATGAGGGGAGTTGCATCTGTGAGCTACGTGTTACGTACATTTTACGGCTGAAGAGCGTTGTGCTAAAACTACCCAATGCGTCTGTGTGCCAAACTTATGTGACAGGAAACACACCTCGTCCACCGTTGCTTGATTGTGACTCGACACCGTCGCACACATGGTGCGCTCTGGACAGCGAACTGCCCACAGATTGGGGCAGTGCATGTGGAGATCACCTCTGACCCAACGTCCGAGTTTGTGTGTGTGTGTGTGTGTGTGTGTGTATGTGTGTGTGTGTGTTTGTGTGTGTGTGGTGAGCTCTGTGTGTGTGTGTGTGGGGTGAGCTGTGTGTGTGACCCACCAGCATAAGACACGATGATGTCCCGGTGTGTGTGTGTGTGTGTGTGTGTGTGTGTGTGTGTGCGTGACGCACCAGTGTTAGACACGATGATGTCCCTGTGTGTGTGTGTGTGTGTGTGTGTGTGTGTGTGTGTGTGTGTGCGTGTGTGTGCGTGTGTGTGTGTCACCACAGCCGCACATACGAGCACATGGATGCACACACGCACACACAGCCACACACACAGACACACACACGCACACGCACACGCAGACACACACTCACACAGACACAGACAGACAGACAGACAGACAGACAGACAGACAGACAGATAGACAGACACACACACACACACACACACGCACATACACACACACAAATATACACTTGATCACTGCACACGATTCTGAGTCAAGGTCATTCAGGTCACCACCAAAATCAACAGCTGGTGTGACGGACAAAGGCGCGAAGTCCAACCACCAGAACCAGCCCCCCACCATGTGCAGCCTCCGAACCAACCACCACTGACAATAAGGCAGCAGAATCCCCCACACGGGTGTTCTGTCCCTGGCCAACTTGGTTTTGTGTGGTTGATTTTACTCGTGTACAACATATCCAGTCTGAGGTAGATTCATACGACATATCCAGTACACCCTGTACTCGTACAGTGTACTGGCGAGCGTACTCGCACGGTACCTCTTGAAGTAAAAAAAAAATCCCTTCTTGTCTTTCTAGAACGGCTGAACACGTGTGCTTTTCCCGCCAAAAAATAACATCTCTAAAATCGGTCATCCGCAGCCAAGCCATAAAAAAGTCGCTCAGTCGCGGGTACTGACCCAAATAAGGGGAATGGGGGTGCAGTATGCGTACGTGTATTGCTGCATATACGACATTTTGAAATGAGCAAAGTTAAAGAGAAATACTGGATGCCTCAAAAGGACAAAGTGACGAACTGTTGAATTCGACACAAAAGGATTTGAAGAGTTTTGTTTGGTGTTCGTGGAACCGGAAAACAGTTGCAATTTGAAATCCAGACAAAACGTTTTGAGTTCGGATCTGCTGGATAGCGCATTGGAAATACAAGTGTTCGAGTTGTTGGATTGGGATTGTGTTCGGATATGCGTTCGGATTGCTGAACCAGCCAACACCAAAAGGTGTTCCCTTTCCAGGATTGAACAAAGTGTTGAGTTTCAGGATCCGATAGAAGAGCAAAGATTCCGACTCCGGACTGGACGGAACGGACAAGAGTCGAACTGGTTCACCTGGATTCCCGACAAATCATTGCACCACGACATTTTTCTTCAGGAGTGTGCAAAAAACACCTTATTTTTTATTGACTGACTCGCTTTGGCAGAAGGGGACGTTGTGCCTGCTCAACCGTGCAGTGAGAGTGGGAATGGACTTCGCGCTTGACTGAGGGTCTCATGAACACCACTGTAAAGCATCGCACAGACCAAACGTTTTCCCAACAAGAACACCAGACGGAATTGGCACCACCGGACTGCGCGTACTGACCCAAAGTGACGTGCGTGCCTTCAGGGGAAAAACACCAGTATTTGGAAAATGGCACCCAAAACATTCTATTCTTTTCTTTTGTTCATATCCATAACTTGCATTACATTTGCAGTGGTCAGTATTGTAGGAAATGGTTTCTTCTCTGCTCAGCCTCAGTGGATGGTCCCTTCTCATAAACAAAAGTGGAAGTCCTCATTTTCAACTGTCAAAATTGTAAATTTATCCAGAAAGAATCAGAGGATGGTCCATTCATCCAGACAAAAATGGGACCCCTGGTTTCATGCTGTCAACATAGCAAATCTAACAGGAAACAAATGGGTTTGGAAATCTGGTCTGAAATACAACCATACCTGCAGTATTTCCAAGAAAAGTCGAGCCAGGTGCTGTGGAAAAAATCCTAAACATAAAAACTTACATTTGTCACCAAGTGGTCCTTCCTTGGACAAGACAGTGGAGACTTTCATCCGAAAAACTCACTCAAAATATGTTGTCTTTCTGGGTGATTCCCTTCTTTTTCAGCTCTTTTGGGGTTTTCAAGATGCCCTAAATCTGGAGTTTTTTGATCCCTATCCAAAAAAATGTGAATTGTGTGACTGTGCATTACAACACCCCTGTGAGGGCAGAAATGAGGACAGTTCTCTCAAGATCAAGATGATAGTAACTTGGAAGTTTGCACATCCAAATTGTTCAGGGGTAAGGCGTGAGAGGTGTGTGCTTTTCAATGAAATTCGATCACTTTTGAAAACAAGTAATATTGTCATTTTTCAAACTGGGATCCACTACAACTACGCAAAGAAAGAGTTTTATGTCTCTATACTCACTAAATTGGGCAAGATAGCACAGGAAGAAATGATCAAAGGTCCAGGAAAGCAGGTTATTCTCAGAAGTACATTGCCACAGCACTTTCAAGGAAAGGGTGGGTGGCATCAGCCCAGAACTAAAGGCAAAGGTTGCAAAAAAATATCTTCATACAAGGAACATTGGACCAATGAATATCTGAAGAAAACAGCTGAACATTATGGATTGAAGTACATGGATTCTGCTCCATTCTATGTTGACAGGTGGGATCTCCATATGAGACCCATTGACTGCACTCACAGTTGTATCACACCAGAAGTAACAATACCAGAGATGGCACTGCTCAACAGCCTCTTGGAATAAAATTTTGCAGGACATATGTGACACAACACAATGAAAATTCTTCATAGAAGCAGAACACCCATTTTTCTTGAGGAAAATGCTGTGTTATGTTGTCCCCAACTGTGAATCAAATTGAGAATTGTTAGCAAAGAAAAATGATGAAATGCTGCTGTAGATACTGTCTGTTGATGCCCATTTCTTAATTCTTGCACCAATAGGCCACTTTGTGCAGACTGATGTGTTGTTACACCTTTCTAACTTATGTACACATGCACAAGACTATAAATGCTGCTCATCTGCAAAGTTATTAAAATATTTGGACACTTTGAACAAATTGGATCCGTAAACAATGCTTGAAGAACATAAATGTGTGAGCCCTGCTGTGGCTTTATGCTGTGTGCATGTCCATTGAGAGACATTGTTTCCATGCTTTCTGGGTGGGACGAAGTGCTGAACTTTGACCAAAAGGGTGGACCACCAAGTCAAATCTCCTATGGGCATTGTGGATGTGAGCAGCACTTTCTTGGTGAAGATGAAGTCATTTTTGAATTGAGGGTTGAGGATATGTGAGTGATGAATGAATCAACTTCAAATTTTTAGCTTTGTTGGATTCACACAATTTTGAACTTGCTTGCACAAAGCGGGCAAGATCTGAGAGAGTACGAATTTGTTATGAAAGGTGCAAAAGGAGGAAAAGAATATTGGTTGGGTTGCAAGCACTGGTGGTACCAATTTTGGATTTCAAGAAAGTGTTCAAATTGGACAGTCAGCAAAGGTTTTGGTCAGCTTTATGTTCAAGAAAGTCATTTGTATACCAGGCACCTGCAACATGGGTACAGTTGGGTGCACCCTGGGAACAAAAAATCTGAATATTGTGAAATTGATCATTACAATTATGTATGTGAACAAAAAAAACTGGAATTTAAATCTGGCTCACCCCAAATTGATATCCTGGGTCAGACCTGATACTTGGCATTCAATGACATGAAAAGGTCCTTGTGTCCTCTTGGGCAGAATGTTGCATCCCAGCGTTGGTGTATGGTGTACCAAATCCTCAGTGAGAAACCAACATCAACTTGAGAAATTTGAAAGCAACTGTGGCTCAAAATCAAATAGCTGAAGACATGTTGCAGTCTTTCCATCCGGCAGGGATGTGCAGCACAGGCCGTGAGGCAGATTATCCCGATCCTGCTATGACCACCATGTGACACTATAAACACAAAGCACAATGAGGCACTGCGTTGCCAGGCCCTGCATCACACACTGGCTCAATACACACTCCGAAACACCAACATCATACATGCACACACTGCACACGCACACCACACCATACACACACGCACACACGCACAAACATGCACCCATGCACACACACGCTCACAGGTACACACGCGCACACAAGCAAACACACACCCACCCACACACGTGTACACACGCACACATACCCACACATGCACACATTCACATATGCATACATGCACACACATGCACACATGCACACACACATACACACAAAAACACACACAGACTCATACGCACACACAGGCACACACACATGTACACACATGCACACACATATATGGGGGTGTCTCACGAAATCTGCAAATCAACTTTTCGGTTGAGTCATTGCCCAAACTTCTCGTTGCGCAACGACAGACATGGTGTCGGTGCAGCAGTACCACGACAGCGCGTGTCGGTGCGTGAGTGTGAGAATGCACAAAGCGTGGTGTTCGCCTCCGCATTCTCAAGCATCATTATGCCCATAAAATAGCCAAGCCACGCACGACGAGATGGGGAACGTTGTTTTAACAAATGCCACACCAGCTGTTCATGACTGTTTCAAAACACTGAGACAAGTACCAAGGTCAGTATTGCATCCATTGTTTACATTGAGTTTTCATTGAGTTTTTGGTGCCTCACTCATTCAAGCTGGAACCACGAAATGCATACCAAGCTGACTGCTCCTCGTGACACAAGTGAGTCTTTCCAGATGTG
>JAAUXT010028933.1_pt1 | contig 16360 bp, 15 predicted proteins | sample 7278171 | NCBI WGS metagenome assembly JAAUXT01 (sample SAMN14350112, study PRJNA611818) | marine sediment metagenome | isolation source: surface marine sediment (1.8m) | place: French Polynesia: Moorea | collected 2018-08 | reverse complement strand
TTTCATTTGAAAAGCAACTAAATATATACTAAAATTTACAAAAATAAAAAATCTAATAATTTCATGCATAATTAGACACAAATGAACACAAATCTTACCCAAATAACCATTTGGAACACTTTCATAAAATCTGGTACTTTAACCCAACTTTTGACCCCACCTAAAAACCATGTAAACATTTTTGAAAATCAAAAAATGAATGCTGCTACTCAAACCCCAAAACAACATATTACATTTTATCAATATACTTCTTCCACCAAATATTTGTACTTTCTGGTCTGGGGTACAGACCCATTTCCACATCCATACCCCAAATTTTCAGCCCTTCCAAATTTGAACTTTTTGGCCCAAGAACCCAAAAATTTGTACTTCAAATCCTTCCCAGCACATTATCCCCAACCCACATTGAACCAAATTTGCCCAAAATATCCTGAATTGATCCTCATTTTGACCATGAAACTGCTGTGCACATACTTTTCATTGACACTGCCTGAGGTGATTTGTTTAGGTCACAGTGTTTGGGTCACTCAAATTGAGCTCCCTTAAACCAGTGCCACCTCCTCAAATCACCTAAAACCATGTAAAATAAAAAATTTTGAAAATCAAAAATCAAATGTTACCATTCAAACACCCATACAATATGCTACATTTCACCAGAAAACTTCTATCGCCAAATATTTATACTTTCTGAGATACAGACTAATTTGTCCAAGCATATCCCAAATTTTCTGCCCCTCCAAATTTGAACTTTTTGACCTGAAGAACCCAAAAATTCAAACTTCACATTTTCCTTCCTCATGCATTACCCTCAACCCATATAGAACCAAAATAGCCCAAAAGATCCCAACTTGATACTCATCTTGACCATGAAACAGGTGTACACATACTTTTGGCAGATGATAGGTGATTTTTTCAGGTTGCCCTGTTCAGGTTGCTCAAAAATGGAGCTCCCTTAAACAGCACAACCTCCTCAAATCACCTGAATAGCTTCATGCAGCTCAATGTGATTTGAGAAACCAGAATGCATAGCCACCGAAATGCTGGCAACCAAAACAGAGGCAACTGAAATGCATTTGAGTGGAATACACAATTTCAATCAATATTTATGTTACTTTTCAGTTATTTATGCCAGTACTGGTCAAGCATGAAGCACTGTAGGCCTGTGTACAGCAGTTTCTCAATGAAAATTGTGCTTTATTGTAGTTTTGTTTGGTCTGCAGATTTGTTCTTGGTAAAGGACAAGGCACCAGGAAGGAAATTGATTAAAATGACCTCTTTGTGATTTGGCAGTGTTTCAATTTTGCTCTTGCCTGGAACTTTTGACCTTCAGGCAAAATGGGGTCATGTCATGTTCAGTGCAAATCATGTGAGTTCCATGAAAATATTTTTGTTTTTCAGAATGTACCCAAAACACCCACCGTACCTTGAAAGTTGTCACCAATCACACAAAAAGCTGACCCAAATCTTTACCAAGTATATCAATTTCATGCACTGTCCAACAATCCTAAATTTGTAGACAAACTTTGGCCCCACCCAAAAATCATGTACAAAACAAGGGAAAATGAAAAGGCAAATGATACCAGTTCAACACCCAACTGAAAAATAACATTACATCAACAAGACCCTTCATCAAATTTTGTACTTTCTGAGATATTGTCCAAAATTCGAACCTTTTATCCTCACAAACCAAAATATTTTGACTTGACAAATTCCTTACTTGCACATTATCTTTGACCCAAAGAAATTCAAAAAGACCCAAAAAATCCCAATTTGAAATTTATCTTCACAAATGAACAGATGTTCACAAGAAAACTTTCCAGCTGCCTGAGGTGTTCCGTCGCCCATGTTTTGGTTGCTCAAAATTGAGCGACCTTCAACTGGTGAAACTTCCTCAAATCACCAGAAACCTCACGGTAACGAACTTATTCCACAAGTCCAGTTGCTCATTCCAGTTGCTTTCAAATTTGCACAAAACATAAAATTGACTCTCTATCACAAACTGACACACTCCAAAACTCATTGAAGTCATGAAGTTTTCCCACAACCCCATCCCATTTCAAAGTAACATGAAGAAATTTTTAAAACTTTCATGAAATGAGTTTGACCACCAACAAAATTTTGGCACACTTTGCCCCAAAAGCACAAACCAGAAAATAATTGGCCAACCCAGATCTGTGAAGCCTCATCCGACTTTAAAAACAAATTGTCTCCAAAGTGCTTTGTCCCACAATTTGCCAAAACTACCCAAACAAGTGGACATTGCAAAACCCTTTTTTTCAACAAAATTTCAAAGTTTACTTTGAGTCTGGGTGGATGTGTCCATTTTCAAGCGCGGTTATTGAGTCGTCGAATGCTGACTTCAGACATGTTGCGGTGGCTGTGCAAATCTCTGCAATATCAGCCCACTGCACAAATTGTTCACCAGTGAACACGCCGAGCTCCTTCATTTGGACAGGTGCGCAGAAATCAGGGACTCTTTTTCTTCGGCTCCAGCATGAAGCAAAATCAACCAGCAAATGACCCCAAGAAGACCCGCGTCCCTGGACCATTTTTTTGCCCATTTCTTGAAAGGTGTTTTGAAACAGTTCTCGGGTGTTGTTACCCCCCGCCCCCTCGAGCTCCTGCATGGATCTCCGCTGCAGTGGCGCTCCCTGGATCTGCAGGCAGACCGTGGACAACGAGAATAACAGGTGGACTGAGGGGCGTCTGTCACTAGACTGAACCTTGTCATCAGCTCTGAAACCTGGCAACTCGGACTGAAATCCTGCTCCTTTGTTGTCCATTGTGCAAGATTTTCCCTGCCGGTACTTTGCAGTTTCTTGTGCACTTTCTTTCTGTTGACATTGAAGGTTTTTGCGTTTTCTGTTCGGTGTTGAGCAGAAGGTGAGCTCAGGCGTTTTCTCGGTTCCGCAAATTGTTCTTTTCCTGCAAAATTCCACACGTTCCAGACAGTGTGGGTTTTGCACTGCTAAAACAACATTGAGGTCGTCCGCCTGCACTTTGGGTGTCCAAAACCATCTCCAGGGTGAATTTACATGGTGGGAGTGTGCCACGTTGCGAGAAATTGACACTGAAATCACAAGTGAAGAAATGAAAAGAAACAGGAGACACTGCAGCCATGGTGTCAAGGTTCTACATATGAGTTCTGATGGGCCTGAAGTCCAGGAGCGCCGGTGAGGTCCAGTCCTGCAAGATCTCACATGGTCCTGTGAGGTCTTGTTTTTTGTGGTTGACCCTCCAGAACTGGAGAAGCCTCGAATGTCACAGAGACTTCATGTCACAATGAAACAGTGGAATCCGTCATTTGTTTGCGTGTAATTTCCCTCCCCCTCGCTTCACAATCACCAACAAAAAGAGAAGTCGTCCCATCCGAAGAAAATGCTCGTGTCCAATTTTAGGTGAACTACACTTGGACGTTTGGAGGTTTGTGCAAATTATGAAAAAATGTAAATTGACCAGACTGAGATGCAGAAACACGCTCGGGTGTCTTGCAGAAATGAGCAAGTCCTGCAAGTCGGCTGCAGTGCTTCAGGTGATGACCTGCAACAAATCTTGACTCTTTTTCGTTGCATCGCAGCGATCTCAAGTTTCGAACGCACAAGCGCGAGTATTCCTCCTTGTTGAACATGCATGTGCCGCACGCACATGATGCAAGATCGTGTTTTTGTGTTATGGTAAATTTTATTGTTCATCAAAACAAGAATATAATAAGTCTTAAATTTTAATCATGTAATAGAGATAATCTACAGTAAAGGAAACAAACACTTGGAATGTAATTCCAGTGTTGCAAATATTATTGAGCCAAGTGTGTCTTAGTTTTCGCAATATCAAGTGAAAGTATCCAGTTTGACTTGAAATAGGTTCAATCCAGTTGTGTTTGACCTCTGAAGTTCTGCAAAAGAAACTTTCCCCAGAATGTAATAAAAAGGAATCAAGGTCTGTGTGGACGATTAATCACACAACTGCAATGAAGGAACCTCAATGAAAGGGGAAAGATCGAAAAAATCTTATAATCGGCTACAGTTCAACATGAAAGAGAAATTATACTTTAAGAATTTGTGAAAAGTGTGTCAAAGATATTTGTACAAACTGACAAAAACGGCACCGTATCAAAAATCTTCAAATCAGGCTGAAATACCTTTCAACGATCGTGTACATATGTTACAGTATAAAAACAGCAAATGGAATGGTGTTCCTTGTGTGCAAGCAAAACCGCGTCACCGATTCTTGTTTCGAACCGTTTTGTTGCGCATGAACTGAGTTTGCTGAACAACAAACCAACGTCATTCAGAATTTTTCACGATACTGAACTGACATACGGGCTTTGCCACAAAATTCCTTGACCAGGCATGGATCACAAATGAGATTTGCTGCTGCTTTGAACAAACACAAATGTTGAAACACAACTTGAGATTTTGGACAAGTTTTGTGCCGCACAGGGTTCATGAACACGTGTATTTACAGCTTCATCATCGTATCACATTAGAGTTTATTTTTTTCTAATGGAAGTCTCGTAGCAATCCAAAAACACCAACGTTCACTTTATGTACACAGGACAACAGTTAAATTCCCTCATCTCAATAATGTTATTGTCAGCTTACTCAGTGCATAGATGTATAGCTCAAAAAGGTTTGTTGTTGTTTTTTGCGAAAAATGGCAAATGGCAAATATGCAATGTCAAACCTGAAGATCAACAGACCACAGGTTACTCGCTTTTGTTTGGTGCATGCATTGGGGCCAGAAACAAAGAAATTTGGGAACAGCTTCAATTCCAAAAAGAAATCTAATGTCGTACAACATTGTCAGCTAAGGGACACATTCCGTGCAAACAAAGATATTCAGGGTTGAAATGAGTGGTGTTTTTTGCATTGTGGATGAAAATGTTAGATGAATTGAGACAACGTATGTTTCCACCAAATGAGGCAACGAGGTGATGAATTTCACTGAATGCGATGAAAATAGCAGTTTGTCTTGAGCTTGTCACTATTTAGACATCATCATCTTCACGAATTCTGAAAAAAAAAATGAGAAGGAATCAGTGCAGAAAAGAGTTTGTGCTTGCAGATGTTGCTCTCAGTGCCAAACACTTCCTTTGGACACCCGAGACCAAATCCCACACTTTCCTCGAGATCTATTTGACGCGGCGGGCTGCATCAGGTTGCATTTCGAGAACTGGGCCGAGCTACGTCATGAAAAAGCTGGCTGCACAAAAGTGAAGTCGAGCTTGTTGTGCAAAGGTCTTGCCCATGGGGGTGCACGCACTTGACCTCAACACTATACTTGATTCTTCCCTCTTTGTATGGTTTTCATTCAGGACGAAAACTAAATGTAAGCAGCCCACCTTGGTAATTCACTTGGCCATCTCCGTCTGTGTCGGCTTCCCTGATCATCTCCTCGATTTCGTCTGAACACAGTTTCTCGCCCAAGTTTTGCATCACCTGAAAGAGACAACAGGCCTTGATTAGAATCATCTGCTGTTGCCCCCATGTTTTTGTGCCCATAAGAACGTTCGGGTTTGCTGCTTCCGCGCGCTCGACTTTTGTCAGATTCAAATTTCACTCCAACACACACATAACTGACAGAACTATTTATTCCAAGACTCCAAGGTTCATCGACACCGAGATTTGAGAAGGAGACCCGAGAACACGGCTGCCGTCAAAAACACAGCTCACCGGTACTCTGTGATCCCCCAAATCATCAAGACAAACAAGCAGTGTCTGCGAAATGGTTGACTGTGGAATCTTTCATTGAAGGGTTGGTTCCCTCGCAATGAAAAACTCGTGATGATGTTTCCCCTCTCCCCGCAAGCGCGGTGTACAAGTGCAGTCAGAGTTGTTGGAACAACTTCCACTTGAAGCAAAAGGGACAATTCACTTGGTGATGACCAACCAGTGGTTGTTGCTCAGTCAAGTATTTTTCAGGACTGAAAGGACGAAAGTCAACCACGTCCCACACTACCGGATGCAGGGTTCGCGCATCACACGCGTGAAGTTTGTGGCGAGGAATTTTTCAGTCAGATCTCAGGGAGGATTGCAAAAACCGAAGAGTCTCACAGTGATTTCAAACGAACCACTGTTCTCGGCACCATGGTCTTGGCCAGGCCCCCACCACCCCCACAAAAAGTGTGAAAGGAAACCTACAACTTTTTGTACAGTTCCCATGGCTGCAGAGGTTGATCAATACTGTGGGACAGAGTCTCCAGAATGTTCCTCGTTTGGCAACAGTTCAGTTCTTGAAAAAAAAAAACCAGGGTACAAGTGCACACGCACTCCCTAATTTTACGCTGTCAGGTCCAATGTTCAAACACGCAGACATTTCCAACGTCAAAATTTCCAACTGAGGTGAGGGGGTTCGTCAATTTTCTGCACCTTGTTTTGGGCTGATCACATCCACAACTTTTCTACGTACCAGTTTGAGTTCCTCGGGACTAATGAAACCATTTCCATCTTTGTCGAACACTCTGCAATGAAAAGTTGACTGGACTGAATCGAGAAAACGGACACAATCATTTTTGTTTTGATTTCTGGAATGTCCAGATCGAATGTCACAACATTCTGCTCATGAGTATCCCAGGTTCTCTTTGCGTGCAAGCATGGCCTTGAAGACTTCCCGCAACAGAAACACCAGTCTGATTGAAAAATGTGAGAGCACTGCATCACTGAGCGCAGCTGCAGCCAAAAGCTGCACGGCTTCCGAACCTGGGACCAGGATCCAAACTGCTTCTTGCTGACACAAGCGCACTTTGACAGATCGACGAACAACAACGCCGCGGAGAAGCGATTGTCCCGGAACTGCGCCACGCAGAGGACACTTGGTACACAAGGGTTCCTGTCTCGAAAACAACGAGACCGAAATCCTCTGTGCATTCAAAGCAAGACTAACAGTAGTTTGCTCAAACTGATCCAGAATAGGGGCAGCACGAGACCCAACTCACCCCGACCGGGTTCAGACCGAGGGCGGGCAAACTCCAAATTGATATCCATGTCAAAGGTACACATAATGGTGGGACAAATTATCGGGGGTCAAGGGGTTGGATCCGTCAAAGAGTCTGTGACAATGCGACTGAGCACAGCCAACCACAAACACACAACACGCTGCGAGCAGTGCTCGTGCGTTGCTTTGCGCACAAGCTGCATGCATGCTTGCAGGAAACAGCTCGCGACTGACTCATGCATGTGTCTCTTGACAGACTGAACCCTGCTCCGACTGCTGGCTGCATGCTTCCCAAGGCGATCTATACTCACTGGAAGGCTTCCCGCAGACCTTCCTCCTGGTTGTCTCCCTGCATCTTCTTCTCCATCATCTTCACAAACTCTTTGAAATCAATGGTTCCGTTTCCTGTTGAGAAAAAAAGACATTTCAGTGAAACTATGTCGGTGTGCGAACTGCGCAAGAAGTGAAGCACAATTGATCACAACCTCATCCTACTTTTTGTTTTCAGGTGTGAGAAAAAGTTGCTGAGTGGTACTCGTATTGTACTTTCAGCAACTGAACAGATTTTGTGAGTTCAAGAGATGAATTTTGAGTCAAAATGCTGAAATATCTCGTCAAAGTTGTTTGCGTCCTTCACCAGCTTCAAGCCAAAAGTTTCGTTTGTGTTTCAGAAAAAAACCATGTGTTTCCAGCAGACCTCAGGTCAGGGTTGGGGAGGCCATGCTCTCAAATGGTGAGCCGAGAGGGTTCTATGAACTCCAGCTCTTGACAACTTTCACTTGCAAATGTGCAAAAGGTTTGGGTGAGAGTGGTTCTCAGGAAGCCTGGATCGTGCACCAGACAGCGTTTGAGAACTTGCCGTGCACGGAGAACGGTCAACCAGACATCAACGTTACGAACGGAGTGGACACAACATGCAGGCACTTGTCGGAACACAGTGTTGAACGCAAGACATTGGTGAATTTGCTTTTGAAGCAGACCAAAATTGCACCTAGCAATAGGGACCTGCTGATGCAGGCTGAGAGGCTTCTTTTCCGAGTTGGGATGGAGCTTTTGTCATCTGGCAGGAGGAAAGTACGACACAAAACACTCCTTTGTATCACCCCCATTCCTCAACACAAACCTTCCCCTCATGGAATTGATACTCATCTTGAAGATTGTCAGACCTTGTAGGTTTCACAGAAACCATCTTGGAACTGGATGTGAGGCAAACAGGACACCCAGCATGAATGTCGGATTTCAGACATTTGAGAAGATCTACTTTGTCCCAGACACAGCCAGCCAGCAAGCCAGCCAGCCAGCCAGCCAGCCAGCCAGCCAGCCAGCCAGATAGACAGACAGGGTCCTGAACTTCATGACTGCATGACGCAAACACACACACACACACATACATACATACACACACACACACACACACACACACACACACCACATGCCACACTGAAATGGGTGGCTGAGAGAATTACGACAGACAGACAGACAGACAGACAGACAGACAGAGAAAGAAAGAAAGAAAGACAGGAAGGAATGAACGAAGGAACGAAGGATACGAACCATCGAAATCCACTTCGTTGATCATGTCTCTGAGTTCGGTCTCAGTGGGGTTCTGCCCCAGTGAGCTCATGACGGTTGAAAGCTCCTCCGTCGTGATGACGCCATCTCCGTCCTTGTCAAACAGGTTGAACGCTTCCCGAAACTCTGGAAAGGACAACCCGAGTTCAGTCTTCAACTGCCTCCTAACACTGCAGGCCTTTCGCCCCAAAAATGAAAAGGTGAGGTTTGCCTTGGTGTCTGTTTCCCCAAACGTTTGGTTCTTTTGCCAGAACCTCAAACATCAGAAACTTGTTGGGTCAAACTGACACTCAAGTGCATGCCATGCAACAAGGAAGTTTGCCCAACAGTACGAGGTGTGTCCAAACCACGATGCATCAGATCCGGTATCTCCAGTTTGGGTCGACCGATTTGGTTGGAATTTGGTGGATGTCAAGAACATCCCTCTTACTGCATGTCAATTGATTTTGACTAGTCAATTGACTCTGTGCGACGCACACTGCCAGTGCAAAAAGTGTCAGTTGCGACCGGTCGAAGTTGCGATCGGAGGTTTCTGTGCGACGCGCTCTTCATGGCCAAGCAGAAAGAAGACCAACGAGCCGAAATCTGGTTTTGTGTGCGATCACGGATGAGCAGACTGGAATGCTACAACAGTCTGCGAGCAGTACATGGTGCCAACACACTGTCAAAGTCACAAGTGAACAGGTGGTTCAGCAGATTTGTGTCGGATGCCAATGCATTCATCAAGGATTTGCCCCGCGCAAATGGAGGGCGTGTTCTGACTCCAACCAAAGTGAATGAAATCAGGGATGCTGTGGTTGCAGACAGGAGGAAAACATGCAGGCAGCTGGCAAGGGAGACCGGAGTTTCCAAGGGAAGTGCTCACACAGCAGTGCGACGCAAGCTGGGTTTGCGCAAGAAGTCAGCCCACTGGATCCCCCACCTCCTGAATGATCAGCAGCGTCGGCGGCATGTGCAGACTGCTAGGAGAGCTCTCCAATTCATCAGGCAGTGCAGGAGACATGGTAACATTCATGTCATTACTGGTGATGAGTCGTGGTTTTGGGTCTGGATGCCAGAACAGAGACAATCCACTTGTCAGTGGCTCCCCAAAGGACGTCTTGCTGGTCCCCGACCAACCAAAGTGCGGATCGAGCGCTCGACAAGGAAAGCTATGTTGGTCGTCTTTTTTGACTGCCAAGGACTTGTCTACCGTGAATGGGTCCCAAATGGGCATGGCATCTCTGCTCAAGTTTATTTGCAAATTGTGCAACGCCTCAGAGATGCTGTGTGCCGTCGACGCCCTCAAGTGTGGCGCACAAGGAATTGGGCTCTTCTTCAAGACAACGCCCCTGCCCACAACTCCAACCCAGTTCAAAACTACCTCCAACAGCACCAGATCTCCCTTGTCCCCCACCCAGGCTACAGCCCAGACATCTCCCCTCCGGATTACTGGTTGTTCAACAAGATCAAGTCCATGACCAGAGGACACAGATACCACAACCTCCAAGACATGATGACCGCAGTCGACCAGGCAATTGGGCAAATTCCACAGGCAGAATGGGCGGACGCGATGCAGCATTATCCTGTGCGTTTGAGGCATTTGATTCAAAGCAACGGAGAGTACTTTGAAGGGTACACACCTCCATGAAACTGACTGTGAACAAAGTACTTGTTGTTGTCTTCATGAGAATGCCAACAAAACTGTTGAACACTGACTGGATACTTACAGGATACTTGTGCAAGAATTTCCGATTGCGTAACATTGTACCCCGGAAAAATGTATGAAAACTTTTTTGGTTTTGAACAAGAATGTTACTTGAAGGACATGAGAGTGTTCTTGATGCGTGAAAAAAATTTGGTCAAAATCGGTTCATTCGGGTACTCGTGAGTACCGTCGACGCATCGTGGTTTGGACACACCTCGTACTCCCTTCTTGCGATACAAATATTTTTCTCTCCTTTGCAGGTGTACGAAAACAAGAAGGAATTTTTGCCCGCGAGATATGGTGTCAACGAACAAACGGGCCTCCAAATGAAAGGGCTTTCATGCTGGAACTTTTGGGACCCAGACGCCTTGAAATTGAATCCACTCAGACTCTGGAAGATGCCTTTGCCAAAAATTTTGAGACAGGATTCACCAGGGTGAAAAAGCAGAAAAACAGGTGTTGTGGAGCTTTCAGGCCTTTTCAGGGAAGCCGAGTCATTCCGCAGTAGGCGCCTGGGTCCTGGGGTCCAGGTGCCAGGAGGGTCTGCAGGGAGGCGCCTGGGTCCGCTGTCACATGTATCACCGCGATCGGACAAGGACTGGCACAGGACGATGTCGGTAATTGATTTGAGTCACAGTTATCAGAACACAAAGGACAAAAGTGTTTGATTTATGGCCATCACGCTGCTTTGAAATTACTTTGTCATCTCAGTCCGAAAAAGGGATGATGCAGCTTGCAACAATGCAAGAATTAATCAAAAACGTATGCACACACCATGTAAAATGCAAATTGTGTGCAATCGATAGTGTTTTTGTAGCAAATACACAACTAATGGCCAAAAACCAGACATGTTGCCTTTGTAGCAACAGCAAAACATGTTGATCACACTTGGAGCTGCAAGTGTGTTCCTCTTTGGTTCAGCTGAGAATTGGGAATGAAAGAGCTGCTTTTGCAGTGAAAACAACACGAAAAGTGATTTTGAAGCCAAAGCGGAAATGCATTTAATTGCTGTTTCCCATCTATTGATGTTGGTGATTGAATGGTAAAATATCTCATTTTGCTATTACCGGCAATTTGTTCGTCTGAGAGCTTTCCAGGTTCACACTGAAAAAAAGCAAGAGAACACAGACAAGTGAGCACAAAATGCCATAATTCATCCTATTCGTTACACGGTACATTATGCAGAGCACATAGCTGGACCCAGCTCCGTACATGGCGAACGGCCATTTTGCTCCACGGCGGAGAGATGCACGATGAAAAAATCCATGTGCGCAGTGCATGCCGAACAATTCAAACACACGATCAATCGTCATCAATTGACGCAAGTTTTTTTCCCAAAATGGCTTGTGTACATTATAACCGACAACTGCAACAGCAAATTGATGAATAAAATATGACATGGACCATTATGATACTAGTTTCAACCTGGCATGCTGTATTGTAACAGAAAAAGCGGCGATCGATACACTGTCTCACGCTCCGGTCCTGTCAAATACTCCCTTCTACAAGCAATGACCGCCGTTTTGCATGCGAAAGCTGTCTCCTCGCATGTTGCACAAGCCACTGCTCCTCGTATCTTTCAATACACGGTGATATTGAAGAGAATTTAACCATTGTTGGACAGACGTATTCATTTGCATATCCATGTCAGGTTCTTAGTGCGTCTCCAAATGCAGCCGCATTCGAAAAACATTCTCGTGTTTCAATCGAAACAGCGAAATCCGGACGCCTTCGCCCAAGTCTCATGCTCAGTGGAATGAAACTATTCCATGAGAAGTCTTGTTTTTCAACCTCTCGGATTGAATACAGAAAGAAAACTGATACACTCACCATTTTGCATATATGGTATTAATCAGTAGCAGCTTCAAGTGGGTTGCACACATGCACACGTTGATATGAGAGGCTTCTACTTGTTGATATATACGACCTGCTAGTATGGCCAATGAAGCAGCCACCGGCACATCGGTGAAGCTGGAGTCCTGCTTAACATCTCTTTCCAGCTTATCTAAAATTCATGAGAAAATATGGAGATATTCACGGGAGCGTGTCTACTGCCGCCATGGCCGGTTGGTTCAACCTATCGCACGGCTGCAGGGCTCCGCATTGCAGCTTCACTCCACACAACACCCAGCTTAATTATTCATGTTTTCCCCACCATCAAAAAATCTCAAAATGAGATTTAATATCGGTGTGCGCGTGTATGTGTGTACGTTTGGTTTGAGTACACAACATCACATTTTGATGCTAATGGATTGATATGGAAAGAGATGACGACCGATTGCGACAAATGTCAACTTGCAAAGCGTTTATTTTGGCTTCATTTTGTTCCCTATATTCCATCCACAAGTTGACTGAGTGCACACACACACACACACACACACACACACACACACACACACACACATATTCAGTGCATTCGACACCTCAAAGTTCACGAAACTCGATATTTTGTGACAAAGGTGCGTGTTTAGTTGTCTCAAGCTTGACCCGAGTTCAGGCCGCCCTGAAATTTCTCTCATCTCAGGACTTCGAAGCTTCCAACTCGATGGACGTCAACGTTATTTTTCCCCGACGTTTGTTGCTCGGCCACAAGGCGTCAAATGCTCCACCAGAGGGAGACAGCAACTTCCGTTCCCTGTTCCGGTCACTTCCGTCTGAGAGCGCTGCCGTCACAATTTGCTCAAACTGGTGGACAGAGGGAGACACAAGCGACAAGCGAAGTCGGCGTTACATACCCATCTACAAATTTTGCAACAGATTGAAACGTCGGATATCAATATTTCCAACCCTGCATGAATGCCAGCAATTTGTCGCCATGAATCGCACGGATCGACTCGTATTTGTCTGTTGCGTGTTGTTTGCCGCTGCATTATCTCGTTTTGACATTGCCTACGTCGATATCTGTTGTACAGGTTCCCAACATGCGAGAACACACCCGGCTCTGACTTCTGTTCAAACAGTGATGGCATTTGTGTTGGCACGAGCGCTTTCTGCATGCATGTGCACGATCTAAACAGGTTTCGAAAGCGGGTGAACCTCATCTTCAGGGCGAATGAGTCAACCTGGGAGAAATGTGTTTTTGTCACCTGCCAGCTTGGTACAAGGGGCGTACTGTTAACCACACTGCGTGGGGTGGGTCAGTCTATCAACAACCCCACACTAACACCAGCAATTTTCTGAGGAGGACGCATTGTCATGTTTTGTTGTCCAAAATCCACTCACCGACTGGTGCAAATATGGGGGTCTTCTTTTGCCGTTTTGTTGTCGACGCAAAAAGTGCAAGTGATTAGGTCCAGGAAGGTCTGTTGATCGGTGTTTGTTTTTGGAATTCGAAAGTCAAAACACCAACATGACGGGAACTTTCAGAGCTTCCTCAGAATTTTGAAGTCCACAACAGGACAGCAGCACGTCTCTTAAAATCCTCTAAACTTTGGAAACAGTTCTTGACAGCATTTTTTTACTTCTGCCTGAGCAGACAAAAGTTTGGCTTCAGAAAACAAAATATATATTCAGAACTATTTTTGGCAAACCAAGTGACGTCTGAAAAACTTAATGTTTTTGCCAAACGTGTTTCATCTGACAAAGCTGCTGGTAGACCCTCAGCTGCTGTGGATTGACTCCAACATCTTGGCCTGTGACAAAGAAATTGGGTAAGCTGTTTTGGTTCTGTCTTCCTTGAACCCAGCGGCCAGGCTCAAGCTCCGCCTGCAACCCAGTGAACCTGGCCCGAAACCTGGCTATTCTAGCCTGAAACGTGGTGGCCGGGCTCAACTCTGTCTAGAACCCAGAAAACCGCAAAAAATGTTTGTACCTCGCCTGAACCATAGTGGCCAGCCTTTCCTTCGCATGCCCAGGGACCTGGCTCGCATCCTGGTGGTCAGACTAACCCAAGCAACTTGATTCCTGTCACAGATTTGCTGAGTTCAGGTGGCTGCAGATTGGAGGCAAAGTGAAACTTTGATATCGATTGCTCAGAACGTTTCTGATTTCGAACGGGGATTGCACGAACTTGAGTTCACTTTCTCTGTCGGCTCGAAGACAATGGTACGACGTCGAAATTTTACACACAAAAAACTGCAAACAAGTTGAAGCAGTCGTGACTTTTGTGGTTCAATTCAATACAAGCAGTGAACAAAAAGCCTCGAGAAATATCTCTGGATGAAGAAGTTATCCATGAGATTAAAAGAACATCATGATGTTTCCTTGTTGCTGTCTCTATATGAGGCTCTGCTTTCTTCTTTCCAAACTGGCCTTTCTTCTCTCTGCTTCTTCCTCAGTTTCTGAAATGACATTGGGAAAGCCAATGACTGTCAGTCAACCTGACTCAGGTGCATATATGTATACCGTTCAGCCTTTGAGAAACTGACGGGGCTTTCAAGCGAGTCCAGCTGCTTTTCCAACGGTGAGAAACTAGCAGCTTGAACCCCATTCCATTCAACATTGGCACCAAATGACCCCTGCATCAATCTCGTTCGAACTTTTGCCACCGTTCCTGACAGGCTGACGTCTTTGAAACCAGATCAAATTCGAGATCTACGACTCGAAGGTGAGGGTGACCGATATCATGCTATCATGCGTCCAGAGTCCGTGGACCTGTCTCAACTTCACTCGCATAAGGAGGCAATGCACGAAAAGAAATGATCCCAAGTTTGTCAAATTGAAAACGCCGGTGCAGTTCGATTGTGGTTCGAGCCACGGTCCCGAGTCTTCGGGAGTGCTGCACTGTTTACGTCCTTTGAGTGGTTCGCTTCTCTCACCGTCCTCTGCGATTGTGTCCTCCTCCAAGTAGTCATCTTCCAGTTGAGCATCGAAGTCGACCACGGCGTCTGAAGTGTTGGTGGGGATCTTGATGCACAGAGCGAGGAGAAGCAACAACATCGCCACCACGTTGCTGATTCCCAAAACCCAGACAGCAATCTGAAGAGAAATTACGATGAGAGCGTTCGAAGCACGCGGTCTCCGAGTTTGTGTGAATCGCTGACTTTGCCCAATCTGAGACCCAGGGGCGCATGTAAAGATGTGCACTTTTGAGCCTGAGAAAGAAGTCGTTAGGGTTCACCACCGCGGGCAGTGGGGCGACCGTGAGTTCGGGCCACGCCATGGTCGACGAGTCTTTTGCGCATGGTTGAAGGCCGGGATGAGTACAAAATCGCAAGTTTGACCTCGAGAGCGTTAGATCGAGAGGTCAAACAAGCGAATCCTGGTTTTAAGTGCGCAAAAGACAAGTTTACCGAGGAGTGATCTGGATGACCAGGTCGAACCACTACCCACGTTGTTGAAGTCACATCTACGCCACTGGATGGCAGTTGATTCACATGCGCAAATTTGTCTTCAGCATGACTGACCTGTTTTTGCATGGAGATTGGCATGTTGAAGTGCGTGTTTTTACTCTTTTCTTGGAAGTGGATGAAATGTGGGTTATGGCGCGATCGACCGTGACAACGTTCTGAGACCAGACTTGCATTTCAGGCCAGGTTTTCAAGTTGATAACATGTCATTTGGCTTTGTTCTCTTCAAAATTTCTCATGGTTTTGTTATTGATAATTTTGTTACTTACTAACTGGACATGAATCATAGTCAAAAGTTTGCACACAAGCTTGATTTGGACGAGTCTGGTGATGAAAACGTCAATGTGCTGAGTGGCAGCCATGACAGCACTTTTACGCACATTTCCTTCGACCCTGAAAAAGAGTGAGTATCCCCGTCTTATGTCAACATCACTGCTTGTATTTGGTGTACCTTCAAAGAAAACAATTGTGTGCAGGTTACTACCACAATATTTTTTGTTCTTTTGCTTCCAACTCAAAATTACGATGTTTTTTCAGAGCACGTGCCATGTCGACGCAGACGCTGGTCAAGATGCAGGAAACTGTTGCCGACTTTCAACTGACATCCACCTCCCTTTTGGACAACAACAACTCAGAAGCTTCCTTAGATGACTGCCAAGTGATTGGAGAATAAACTGTTGAGAACTGTGACTCAAAGCCCAAATTCAAGGAGTATATTCCCGGTGTCTCAGGACCAGACAACGACCGTACTATTTTTCCAACCTTGTTGTCCAGGGGGGTGTTTTTCCATTGTGCTGATATCTCTGTCAGTGATATCTCACCTTTTCAGATGACACTGATAAATTGCTGAGTGAATTTTGTCACTGACATTTGCCTGGGC
>JAAUXT010026175.1_pt1 | contig 16361 bp, 21 predicted proteins | sample 7278171 | NCBI WGS metagenome assembly JAAUXT01 (sample SAMN14350112, study PRJNA611818) | marine sediment metagenome | isolation source: surface marine sediment (1.8m) | place: French Polynesia: Moorea | collected 2018-08 | reverse complement strand
CTTGCAAGCTGATGGGTGATTGGTCTTGTGCCTGTGCAGTTTTGGTGATCATGTGAGCAATCCTGTTGTCATACCGGATGAAAAACGGTTTCTTAATTGACGGGCCTCGTATCTATTGGCGAAAACAGGTAACGAACGGGGACATCGACCAAAAAACTGGGACAAAGGAGGGACGCAAAAAATGTTCCAAAAATCTTTTTTTTTTCAAAAAAAGAAAAGAATTCACAACCTTGTGCAAGAATTTCGGCTTAACTGTCGACACAGAATGGTGTTGCCATCACAGGTGGGAGATGTCTATCACCCTGATGCCGCCCGGCTTGGTGTAGGTGTACGCGTCCATGAACGGAGAGAAGTCTGCGCGCAGCGCGGGGCGGCCGCCGACGCTCGAAAGACGCGGGTCGTACACGGAGCCGCGCGCGCCGTTGCTCAGCGATTCCGGTCGCACACCGTACGCGAAGTGACGCCATCGCCGAATGCCGTGCCTTGCAGAGAGCACAAAAAATGTGAAAGGAACAACACTTCGAACAAAAAAATCCACCAAAAAGTTGCAGGAAACAGCATGTATCAGAAACACAGAAAAATGAAAATCCGCTGTTTTTTGTGTGTATGTTTTGTGACGGCTGATGCAAAATGATTTCACTTTCATGCCACGAAAATTTAGGTACACGAAATCCATCCAGACACAATTTCATGCGTGCGTTACCTTCTGTTCCGCATGTAGAAGAGACAAGCGCCTATGACAATAACCAGGACGACGAGCACAACTGCCGTAACGTACAGGGAAATCTCTACTTGGTCCAGGGTGTTGCCTTTTTCACATGTTGAAATTGCATTCCAAATTGAGAGATTTTGCCCTTTCAAATGTTTCGGCTCTCTTTTGTGTTGAAACAAGAGGAAATTGTGAATTTATAACAGTGCCTCCTCCAAGAGTGACAGAAAGGAGAGTGCACACGAACCGTTGGACCATCGGTCAAATGACCGACTGGGACGACAGACGAAACACTCGTCAGTGGAATGTTGGGAGCCATCAGAGTAGCAGACGCCGCCAATCAGACACACGTTGCTTGTCTGAAAATGACCGTGAGTGCATTTGAACGACTCGAAGAGGTAACAATATGGAATCGATGTCAGATTCAGTTTTTGATTCTGCACAATCAAGACAACATCATGGTTTCTCCAGGCCTCACCAGAGGTGTGCAGGTCGCCTCTCTGTCTGCGGACAGCGCGCACGTGAAGCAGCTCAAGTCGTACGGCACGAAGAGCACGCGCTCCGCCGACCGCGCCGCGCCGTTGTTGGAGACGCGCACGTAGTGCGGCTGCGTCGCGTCGGGCAGCGCGCACTCCACCTGCGTCGAACTCACGTAGCGACCGCGCGACGAACTCGTGCTGCCCGTGCTGCTCACCGTGCTGTCAATCTGTCAGCATGTGCCAATGTTCATCAACATCAAAGTGAAATACCCTCACAAGAACGGATACGCAAGTGCATGAGTGCGTGTACAAAAATCAATGAAGATTTGAAGTCTTCAAGATGAACAATAAAATGATCTGACCGTGACTTGCTCGAAGTGGCAGGTGAGGGAGTTGGTCTGAGCGAAGTCGGCGCCAAAAATGGTGACCGTTGCGCACGTCTGTCCTGTGCGCCGGTCACACAGCGGATTCGACGCTACCGTCACAGTCGGCGCGACGTTGATGTTCACGTCGCATGAGGCTCCGGCGAATCCAGAGGAACAGGTGCAGACTCCTACACAGCCAAACAAACTTGGTTGGTGACAACAATGTCTCTCCCTGTCTGCACAGCGCACACCTTTCTTCCCTGCCGTTCACTCACCGTTGCTGCACGTCCCTTGCCCGGAACATGCTGACGGACACAGCTGGTCGAGGACAGGCGAATTCACGTCGACGCTCGGGTCCCGCAGAAGAGCGCACGACCTTGTTCCCAGATCGTTAAACTCATTGAGAAAGTCGGTCTGTGCCAAAGCGTTGGAACGAGGAGTACCGACCGGGAACTGTGCGTAAATCAGGTCGTCCGTCCTCTGCGCAAGAACACATCCAATTCACTTGAGCAAAACACAGAACAGAGAAAAACAGTGTCGCAGAAAACGAGGTGAATCACAGCAGCTGAAAATACAATGCAAATCGCGCTTACTTGGATTTGGGTTTTGCATGTCTCCACTGCGTTGGCAAGTGGAACGGTCAGGAACTCAGAGGGGCAGGTGGACCACGTAGTGTCGCTGTTGAGGCGGTTGCGGCACGCTTCCGTTGCTTCTGCTTCCGTCGTGCCAGATGTCGTGGGCCAAGATCCAGGGAACCCCTGAGAATGGGAACTCGTGTTTGACCAATTGCGCGGCCGCAAATTGATTTCGAAGTTCTTCGCCATTGCAAGGTTTCCGCCCTTTCGTCCCCTACCCCAGGATTGACATCCTGCACGGCGTCAGGATTGATCTCGAAGTCAGTCGGGTCCAAGTCGCTCGGCAGCTGGCGCTTCTTGCGTGATACCGAGAAGATTTCATCTGATGGAATCTGCGACAGTCCTGACAGAAAGTGAACAATCTGTGGATTTCAGAAGCCATTCAACGGGTTCACCATTTCAGGGGACAGAAACTCATCACCAAGGAAGTGAAAATTGTTCTGGAGCGTGGATGCACGTTCAAGTCAAACCTTCATCTCTGATGCACAGACGGAACCTGGGTCGACCGCAACGCGTGTTCCCGCTCACACACGAACACCAGTCGTTCCTGAGCACGGCTGGAGAACTGTCTGCAGCAACACCTCGAGGCCACAGTGCTGCAGGATTCCCAGTGGGAATTCTTGAAATGCACAACAAAAAATCAGCATGACTTGATATTTTTGATGAAAAATGCAGTTCTGAGCCGTGCGGAAGAACACGTACGTCCACGCTTGAAGGAAGGGTCTGTAGTTCCCAGCCCTGGGAGCGAAGGTTGATCCACCTCGTATCAACAGTCGTCCGTCCAATGTGCCACACACACCTGAAATATTGTTGTCAGTCTGTATTTGGATTGTGTGAAGCAAACGACAATTTTTTTTTGTGTTTTGTTCAATTCCTTGGTTTGGCAAGTATCGGCCAGTCGGTTACCGTCCAGTTTGGCTCAAGTGATTCTCCTAAAACCCTTGGACAAGATTCTCCCAAGATTCGCCTGGTCGTTTGGACGACAGGTCTTTTGAATTCGCAAAGAGGCCTGAGCATGCGGAAGTCAGGCACGTCGATGGGCGCATTCCGCTTTTCCACTGATTTTGAGTACAGAGCATCGTTACCTTCCAGGTCTCTGTTGTCAATCGCTGATGGTGTGTACGCAAAAGTCAGGTGATTTTCTGTTCCAATGTTGACAACATTAACATCAATCACACCACCAGTGGACAGCAAAACCTGAAACAACAAATTGGCTTCTGAATCAGGGTCACTTGGAAAAAAAAGTAAAATTGATTCCCGCGCACTTCTTTTGACCATTGAAGTCAAACACGAAAACGATCGTAGGAACTAAAATCTGCCTTGAATCGCGTGCGATCGCTGTTGGCGTAGATTTCGAATCCTGGCGTCAGTTGACCGTTACGTCGGCCCCACACCCACACCGGCATCACGTTACGCGGACGACCAGCCAAATGCCCTGCAAGAAACAAGGGATGATGGCAATACAATCGTGTCTTGCCAGGTCTGACCTGCGCTGGCATGCTTGCCACTGCGATGAGAAACCATCTCCTCAGCGCTGCTATTTCACACTGGAAGTAGATGAGGAGAGATAAAAGTGAATTTGACCAAAAGGAAAGTCCTTTGGGCCAACCGCCACACTGTGTTCGACTCTCTGTTTTTGGGCTTGTGTTCAAAAGGGGAAATGGCGCCTATGATTGTGGTGCAAGTGAATGCAAATCCACTGTTGGTGCTTCTTACTCAGTTCACACTTATTGATGATGATCGTGTCGTCTCCACATCTCGCCATCACCGCGCACACGCAGTTCTTTCTTTGCCTTCCAGTTTCGCTGTTGCATCTCGACACCACCACTCGTCCCTTTGTACAAACACACATATAACACGAACTAAAATCTTGAAGCACACGAAAAATTTTGTTTTCTTTTATCCAAAAACTGCACCATTTCGCATTCGTCAAATCAAAACAACACTCTGATCAAGCAACGCACTTGGAAATAGCAGCATAAAACACTCGGCAACAACCTTTCAATCGAGCATTGGATGGAACTTGTACTGACCTCGCAAAGTTGTGCACTGTTCACTCTTGGTCGGAACATGATCTTTTCTTGTCTGAATTGCTGGTCTATCACCCTAAAAAGAAGAGAAATTGCTGGTCAAGCACAGTCAAGCACAGTTATTGACTCTGTGTCAAACTTCGCACAGACGAATCACTCACACATCACCGAACGTGTTGTACGTGAGAGATCCAGCTGTGACGCAAGCCACGTTGGACGGAACCGAATCAGTCACAGTCACCTGCAGTTTCAAGACAAAGTAAAGACAATTAATGACTTGTATTTTGAAGCTCATGGTTCTCAGATTCCTCGAATTTCTGCAACCTTGTTGAGAATTGTTGAAACACCGTTTCACTAGAAAAGTGCAGACCCTCAATGCTATTTTGCAGCGCGAATGATGAATTTCCATGCAGTTTCTGAAGTCACCTGAACATTTGCAGCTGTTGTTGAACACACTTGGTTGTTGCCTTGAAGTCCCACGAGAGTCAAACTCAGCGGAACTGAGACACTCGGATCACTGATTCGGTCATCATGAGCGATGTACTGGAAGACAGAATCGCTCAGGAATCAAAATACCACGTGACGAGTGAATCCGAAGTATTTTTTCCAGAATTTCTAATTGATGAAATCTCGCAGTATCCAAAATCAGTGCGGTGTGCGGAAAAAAAGAAAGATATTTGAACCAACCCTGAGGCTGAATTGTGTTGAGGCATCAACCCAAGTGGTGTGAAGGAATGTGTTTTGACACTGACCATTCGTCAGTGGGCCAGAGTCAAAGAGCAACTGCAAAAACACCAAAAACATCCCAACTACTTGTAGCAAGGTTCGAGTTCTGGCAAAGTTTCACGCAGAGATGTTCATACCTGAGGGATGCGTGTGTTTCTGCAGGTGAAGCCTTGTGACGCGACTTGCTCCTCAACAATGACGCGCATCTGGGAGACGCTTGTGACGGAGCAGATGAACTGAGGCGGAATGTCGCTGGTGAAGGTCAAGACGGCCGAGTCCGAGTCAAGGCGAGACTCGTCCGTGTTGAACACAGTTGATGTCGGCTGGATAGACACAACATGAAACTTGAAATTGCATCCAGGCTACCAAAATTCAGTAAAATTGCACACGCAACAAGGATGTGTTCACACGTCAAGAGCCCAGGTTCAAAATTTATTCTCGGCCAACGGGTCACTCACAACCAATCCGATGCGGACGGCGCTGCTGCACACGGGAGGACCACTTCCCACGCCGGGGCATGGATTCGTGTGAACCAGAGTCACGCAGCACGACAGCTGAAGTTGAAAAGTTCCGTGTGTGCAAGTTTTACAGGTTTCGAAATTCTCGCAGTCACCATGTGTGCACATTTCGCCAACCTGCTCTCCAGTCAGGCTGTTTCTGTTGACCCAGAAGGTGCTGTAAGGAGTTGTCGCTTCGCTGCTGCCAACACCAACATTTTGCAATCTCACCTCAGTTCCACTTCTCATCCACGACACTGTTGCCTGTGAAAAATAGCAACAGAAATAATCACAGTTCGTGCCTCAGATATTGGAATAAATAAATTGAACATTTCAGAAGCTTACCTCCATGTTTAGCAACGGGACTGTGAACGAACAGGCAAACTGAAGACCGCCCCTCACGGATGTGGACATCCTCACGAACGTCGCCGATGCAGGACGAACAGCTACAAATCGACAGATACGGATCAAAGCTTTCGTTCCGAAAGATAAAAACGTGTATTGAGCGAGAAAAAAGAGACATTGCTCTCCTTTTCCAGCGTCACCTCTTGCATTTCTCCTTCTGACAGATTCAGTCCAGTCATTTCAAGTCAGTTTCGACACGACGAAACTCACGTTGGCACGTTGTGGTCGTTGCTGCCTGAGTCGTGGTTTCCGGGACAGTCGTTGTGGGAGGCGGCGTTGTGGGGCCTGCGAAACAAAGCAACATTTACAGGCCTGTTGCCTGCTCAAGTGGTTGAAAGATTGATGTATTGATGAAACTGACGTCCGTCATCTACCTTCGGTGGTGACAGTAGTTATTATTGTACTTGTTCCTTCGGGGCTGGTCGCTGGACTTGTACGATCCGGACTGGTCCTGCCTGGAGTCGTTTGTTCTGGAGTTGTTGCTTCAGGAGTGGTTCTCTCTGTTGCACTGGTTATCGCAGACGTAGATGTACTGGTGCTTGTTTCTGTGGTGCTTGTGCTCTCGCTGGTCGTTGGCATGGCTGTGCTCTCACTGGTTGTTGGCATGGTTGTTCTTTCACTGGTTGTTGGCATGGTTGTTCTCTCACTGGTTGTTGGCATGGTTGTTCTCTCACTGGTTGTTGGCATGGCTGTGCTCTCACTGGTTGTTGGCATGGTTGTGCTTTCGCTGCTCATAGTCGTCGGTGTGGTCAACGGCATCGTCATGGTGGACGGGCCTGGAGTGGACACACACACTTGTGAGAATGACCGAGATGTGCTGTTCTCTGTTGTTGAGAACGCCTTGAGGCAGGAACCAAGATAATTGTCTCTTCATCACTCCAGTTGCTGCAATTGCTGCAGCTGAGCTTGAAAGTCTAGCCCTGACATCGTGCCAGTTTTCATGAAATCATACAAACCACAGAGTGATGGGTCTTCATCAGACATGTCAGGACAGTCTTGGATCTGGTCGCAGATTCTGGCCACTTCAATGCAAACTCTCGGGTTGTTGCAGAAGAAGTGTGATTCATTGCATTCTGCAAGAGAGACACAGCGTGTGGTCACATTTCACGACAACGAAGTCCCTGCAGCCACTGTTCTCATCCACAAGTTTTGCGTCCATCTCTCAGCACATTCGGCTGCAGATGGGCTGTACTGACCACAGGAGCGCATCTCGTCCGCTCCGGTGAACCAGCAGTCGACGCGCGAGTCGCAGATCTGTTCCCGCGGGACGCACACGGGCTCGGCTCCCGGGTCGGATCGGTCCGTGACGCAAGTAACAAAACTCGCGCACCCATCTGAAGCTGGTGAGAGCACACGAAACTCGCCAAGGCAAATGCCAAGGAAAACGATACACTCAAAGTGAGCAAATGACTTGGCACTCACCCGGCAAGGCAAGCACAACGTTGTATTCCAGAGACACAAATCTGATAGATGACACAACCATGACTGGCGCCCGGAAGTCAAATAGTCCAGGATTCACAGCGCTCCCGATGATGAAGATATTCACCTGATCTCTGAAGCTGACAAATGCACGCTTCGTGCGTCATTTCACCTTTCACAAGCAGCACAGTTGCACAAACAAGACGCCACGTGCAAACTTGTTCACTTGAGTTGAAAAGGAAGTTCAAACCCGAGCGATTGCGGCAGCGACACTGATGCGTTGAAGTCCGTTGCAGCGACCACGCCGCTGTTGACCCAGAGTTGCAGTCCATTCGAGGTACCGAAGGAAAGGGTGAGGTTGAACAATCTCCCAAACGGTATCGCTGTTCTGATGCACTCCGCTACCCACATGGAATCTTGTGACCTGACAGCAGCAACGAACCTGGAACCAGACAACTAAACACAGTCCACATCTCGAAGATCTGTGGGATGCTTATGGAATCTAAATGTCAGTGGTTGATCAAGATAAACACGCAAGAAGCATACGTGTTGAAAACGAAGCCGAGAAATACACCGCTGCTGGTGAAAGTTTCAGCCCCACTCGAAAACAGAACACTTCGTTCAGGACACTGTTCAATCTGAATGGAAAAAGAATTCGTTTGCTTGGGACATGTCTGGCCATCAGGCAAGTCGGAAATTTTGTTATTCGGACAACGATTACTTCAGAAAGCAAGACTCAGGACTCACGTTTATCTCCAGCATAACGGACATCCCAGAAGTGAGGCAGTTGTCCGGGTTTGCGAGGCAGCCGTCAGGAGGGACCGCTGCGACCAGAGGTGGAACAGCGCCTGTGATACCTGTAAGGTCAATTGATTGTTCAGTCATCCTTGCAAAGTGACCATGCTTTTTGTGGCAAATGTGGAATGGCTCAAGAGAAGAACACAGTACCCAGGAACTGAATTCCCTGTGACACTGTTGCACCAGTGTTTATTTCTACATCCAAGAACACGGCGTTGTCGGCCCTCAGGACGCCGTTTTCCAACCTGCGTTTGTGGTGGAAAGACAAGATTTCACAAGTCATTAGAGCCTGGTGAAATCCACTCACATAGCTGTTCTTTTCTGTGTGTGCAAATCAATGCCATGTTTGGGTCTGAGCTTTCGCTACGTATGCGTTAGGAGTACGCAGATTGACACACTCTGGGAAAAACATTTTGGTGCCAGTCCTTTGTCAGTCCCTGTTGACCACGCAGTGGCAATTCTGCCAGTCACATCAGAGAACAACGCGACTCACAGTGATACGAGTTTCTAGCAGGACAGGTCTTCCTTTTGGCTGGAAACGCACAGCTCGGACAAGACGTAAAACAGTGCGCTACTCACTCAATTCCACCACGCAAAAGGTCTCCAAGTGTGATGTTTAGAAATTCGAAGTCTGGAATGGGTGGTGTTTGCACACTTGGCTCCACGATCACTACCCTTTGAGCTGCGTAACAAGCATGAACAACTCTTGGCTCGTTCCAAGAGAAGGAAGCAAAAAAAGGCACCAAACTAAACAAAATCGACGCAGGTTGTTGTGTCTACCTGGTCTGAAAATGCTGGCCTCGACAAGTTCTTGTCGAGTCTCGTTGAAGAGTTCGAAGTTTTCCACATCAATGTCACATCTGTTGCGACTTGCGTCCTGAAAATATTGTTGTTCTTGGATTCAAATTCCATCAAGCAGGGAACGGTGAACATCAACAGTTCGAAGACCAACCGAGGGGCAATTTTTGCCAGCGCTTCTCTTCAGACAAGAAAATTCTGGTGAGATTTTTACCTGGGACACAGTGGAGGCTCCAATAAAAATACTTGAGGAAGGAGCGCTTGCAACTCTGCTTCGTGACACACAGCTTGCAAAGTCAACCTCACTCAGAACTTGGTCGTCAAGAATCAACTGAAGCGTTTCTGGACCTGCATCGGTCACCAATTTCAGATCCACCCACCTGAAACAGAGTTCCTTTGATCAGTTGCAGAAATCTTGTAAACAGACGCGCACACACACGCACACACACACTCTCACACACACGCACACACACGCACACACACACTCTCACACTCTCACACACATACACACACACAAACACACACACACAAACGCAAATGCGTGTATCTTATGTGCAGCTTAAGGATGAAAATTTGAATGACAAATGTTTCCCGAGTAGTTAAACTAGACGTCGTCAGCCTTCCGCTGTTGAGAAAAACACACGCATCGCAAAACAGGAGACCACAACTGCATTGCCATGTTTTGTTTTCTCACGATTCAACAGGTATCATGTTAGCAGCGACTCTCATGAAGCAGATCGTATCCCGCGTGGACACAGTGGCGCGCAGTCTGCCGAATCTGTATTCCAGACCAACCCCGGAACCAGACGGGTTCTCACCACCAGCACCTGGGGGACAACAGAAAAACAGATGTGTGCTCACGATACGTCTGGGGTGGAGAGTTTACGTAGGTCTGTTTTCAGAGAAATTTGGCGTGATTGCAATGTTTTGGTACATTGTCGGAAGATTAGTGCACAAGACTGTCCGCAAGACAGGTTTGCACATTCTGTATTGAGGGTGGTACAAACCCACGAAAGTGCATCCTTCGTGCAGAGCATTAATTCTCATGGAAAATGTCAACGTGAAGCGCACGCCGACCAAGGATTGAATGCTGAGCAGATTCCTGAGTGGCGAAGGTGTTTGGCCCAAAGGTTGAGGACTCAAGGTGAGGAAGCCTCCCACCCCGGCTGCGATATCCACTTCGCCTGGGGGTTCAAAACAACACAGTTGTTTGTTGGTTTTTTTTTCAATTTCCAGTGAGTAGAACGCTGCACAGAATTTTGTTGACCACAGAAATGCAACTGGTTTTGAATCGAATGTACGAGAAAGTCTGGCGGCGAAAGCGGTTCTTCCCGAGACGCGCGTCACTCTGGGTGAAAAGCGCAGCCTCGCTCCAGGCACCGTCAGGGAACCGTCCGCCTCCAGCAGGTTGAAGCCTCGACATCCGGCCACAACTACTCCAGGGGGGAGCACATCATCTGTGAAGAGAACGCATTGGACTTGACCTGTGGATTCACTTTGTGGCAGTGGGGTCTTCTTGTGTTTTCTCTCCTCATTGCATGAGGTTTCCACCCCGTCCGTTTGCCGTTCAGACTCGTATCTTCAAGCGAAGAGAAAACGTGACGTACTGATTCGAACAACAGAAGCTCTGAACAGGTCTTGGAACGACGCGTTGGCGACGGATACGAAGGAAACGACGGCGTCCAGCGGCGGCAGCGTCATGTCGGGGGTCGAGGAGCCGCCCAGCGTCAACACACTCCTCAGCGATCTGTCCACCTGTTGGAACCTTTTATGTGACGTGGAAACAAGAACGAAGGCAGCACGCTGAAAAACTGAGAAAAGGCGTTGTTTGCTCAGAGTGCCTCACGTCACCTCAATCGTGCGGTGGAGCGATGCCACTTCCCTGGCCACGATGTTTCCGTCTCGATAAACAGTCAGTCCAGTGTTGCGTGACCACGATATGTCTAGTCTGCAAAAAGACAAAGAATCTTCAGGCTGTTTCGTCGTGCTACTTCATCCAACGCCATATGTTGATCAAACCAAAACTGCGAGACGCACCTTGCCCAAACCAACTCTGGCAGTCGCGGCATGAAGAGAACCCACAATTCTTCATCAACCGAACACCCGACTTCAATGCGTCCACCGATAAAGCGAATGTAGAGCCCTGATCCGGCCTCTCCTCCCGACGAACACAGGTACTGACCGTCTGTGTAACTGTTTATCAACACTGCAAAAGCACGGTAAAACACTCTGTTTCTCAGTGTATCAGAGGTGTACAAATGATCCAGTGACAGATCATCCTTGGCTCACCATCAAACCTGAAGGAGACCCCGCTGTCCCAACACAGACTGATGTCACTGATGCAGTTGTCCTCCACTGGCGTCACAATGGCGGTCTACAAGCAAACGGTTGTTCCTGAAAGTACTGTGTTTTGGGTTTGTGTCATTGTGGAGGGATGGGGGCAAACAGACGCACTTACTCCCCCGTTTGAGCAGTCAACTGCGGGACCCGCTGGTCCATCCACCTCCTCTGCTTGACCCTGAACAGTGAAATCGAACGACGCACTGACGCTGCCCGCAACTGCAACGTGAAAAAAGTTTGCGGCATCTGCACCTTGTACCAGAGGTTGCAGAGAACAAAACGAAGTTTGTGCAGGCAAGCAGATCATATTGAAGTTCCACGAGGATTTGAGGCGGCCCAAACTGGACATGCCTGACAGGTGAACCAAAAGTTGAAGTCTGGACAGACTTTTACCTCAGAGCCAAAGTCATCAAATGTCACACTGACCGTAGAGTCTGCTGACGGTTACATCTAACAGATGTGCCGGTGACAAAGTTCCCAGGACTGGTGGAAGAGGAAGGACTTCTCCAGGCTCTGCGCCGTCGCGGATCTCTGCGAAGAATGAAAGACAAAGTGGACACACAATGATTCTTACCTTGATTTGGGCAGCGAATCTTGTGAAATTTGTTGGGAAGACCTCTCAAAAAACCAAATGTTTACGACTGTGATTCAAGGTCGAAACCAATGTTGGTGCAGCAGAAATGGCTTGAAGCACACGCCATAGCACAAGTGTTGTGCATGCTCACCGAAGCAGAACTCTAAGGCGTATGTCCGGACAAGGTCAATGACATCAGCGAAAGACCAGGTGTCCGTCTGATCGTCGTACGACCAGTCCGTCCAGAGTTCCACTCTGTGGTTGCCGTTCGAGGGGTTGGAGTGGCCATAAAAGAGCACTTCTGCTTCTTCTGTGTACCACCCAAGAATGTTTCCCGCGTCGACATGCAGGTTCGTTGAGAACTGAAAATAGCGTGATGAGAAGCACAAAATCATACCAGGTTCAAGCTTCTTGGTGTGCCTCGAGCAATGGCTTTGGTTGACATGGAGCTTCTGAACACACCCAGTAGACTCCGGTGTCTTGGTTCCTGGCCGTCGTGACCGATGTTCCCGTGGACGTGTTGATGTCTTCGCAGCTGCGCACACGGTACACGAGGCGGGCCACGCCGCTCCGTCTCCACGGCCTCAGCGCGCACAGTCTCACCACCGTGTTCAGCTTGTTCAACTGCCGAGAAATTTATCTCGTCGAATATAATGTGCGCTGAAGGTTTTGCAAGGACTTGAATTGCGAAAGGGTGAAATCACCTGCAGTTCCACAGAGGACAAGACGTCCACGTTTCTTGTGTTTGCAGCAGTATTCGACTGACCTTCATGGTGACCCGGGTGATGGTCACATCGCGAGTGACGCGATGCCGGGGCGACCGCAGCACCGACATGACGCGCGCTCGACCATCCAAACCTTCGTAGTTCCTCATGCCAGGCGCTTTGAACCCTGAGGACCAGAGCACAACGGTTGTGGAGTTCCGACGGTGAGATGTTCGTCAAATCAAAGTTTGACGTCAATTTGTTTCACAGCTGTACTGACCGAAGGAGCAGGTTCTTTCTCGGCGACAGGCAAGCCCTGTGTTGACGTCCATTAGAGAACTTTCACAGTCGACGTCGTTGAATAGTGAACTGGTCCGGTTCAGCACTACACACTGCTCATCAACACTGGATGGCTGTGCACAAAAAATCGTTTTCACTCGCGATTACAAACAAAAACATTTTCACAATTTCCCTCGTCTTTCCTGTGTGGCACAAAACCATAGGACAACGAACCTGGCCTTCTGCGAATGGTATCGGCGTTGGTTCGAAGGTCGCAAATGGTGAGTTTTCGGCGTACTCAGCGACGGTGTTGTACGGCCCGAACATGTCTGAAATTCAAATTTACGCGACCGCGTTGTCTGTGAAATCCGTTTGAATCTCGCACATGAGCCTTTTGTTAGCATCGTGTTTTTCTATCAACTTACTGACAAAATACTCTCTTCCAGGGACACCGAAGTTGTCCAACTGTGAGACAAACGCTTGCAATTCTGCTTCATTGGAGAAGTACAGAAGATCTCCTCCAAAGCGGGCGCACGCCTGCAAAAAGAAATTCATCACCATGAAAAACAGGTCCCAAGGGAGCGGCGCTGGTGAAAATGAGAACGAAACGATGGGAGAATGTCTACCCTCTCCAGAGACTCGAAGGTCAGTTGCACAGGAGGAGGTCCGGGAACATCGGCATCAGTCTCGAGAGATGGAGAAGGAAAAGTCCTGACACACTCGCCAAAGAAGTTAAAGAATCCCACAGGACATCGCGGACGAACAGTCACGCCGGGTCCTGAAATTAAAAGATGCAGCCAGAGTTGTCTGTCAGCTGATTTTCGGAAGGATAACCTATCAGAAAATTGACCTAGAAGGAAGGATAAAGATCACTGACGTGTCAGTTGCAAATCGAAGACGGACACATCGGAAGTGAAAGCAACCCTCGGCGCTCCAGCGAGACAGGTTCCTCCAACAAATCCTTCGGTCGCTTCTCCAACAGTCAAACCTTCTCCCTACGAGTGCAATGCTGACGGATTGTTACAGGGCATATTCTCTGGTGTCAAAATCACAAATGGTCCCACTTCAGGTTGTCTCAACTTTGTTTTTCTTGCAATAACGAACCAGTTCTTTGAGTCAAACATTTCGCTTGGGCTCACATGTGGACACTGAATTGCAGCAGGTCTCTCCACTGCTTAAGAAACAGTCACTGAGCCTATCTGGAGCGTGTTCAAGAACACTGAAAGCCCTGTGTCCTGATCGAAGGCGACTCCGAGTTGGAATGGTTCTCTTAGATCGTGCGTCTCGTCAAAGCGGAACCAAAAGTGATGCGTGTCTGTGCGATACACCAGCTGCAAACGAACACGAGGAAGAAGAAAATAATTTCCACATGAGGCACACATCTGATTTTCAATGGGTCTCATTTTGACAAAGACAACACACCCAGAAGTTTTCGTTGACGTAGAGAAAGGCGAATCCACACCCAGACTCGAGTTCACCGCCTGTGCTGACGAAGACAGCCCTCTCCTCGACCCGCACAATCTGCAGCGCGACGCTCACGACGATTCCTGCGAGCGACGGACAACATTGTAAAAGACGTCATCTGCGTTTTGCTCACGACGAGACAAAAGACAAAGCGACGCCTCCCACCTGATGTGCAGACAGCGTTGAAGAGGCAGTCGCTGGGTTCTCGCCTTGTTGGCGCAACCACCACGGTTCCCGACACATCTGGTCTGCCAGCACCCCCTGAAGAAGCACACACGACATTGCACGCAACACAACACAGCTGCACACGGATGTCACTTGTTCGTACAGTCGGTTTGAAGTGAGACTTACCTCGATCAACCCGGAGAGTGAAGCCAACAGACCCGCTCATCAAGTCGACTCCACCTGAAAGGATCCTTTGATCAAAAATATGAACAAAACATGCAAATAAATTTAAGATGTCCTGGCGGAATATTGAGCCGTGTGTCTTGAAGATAGTTTGTGGATGGAACCTAAATGACTCTCATCTGTCTCCTCAGCCAAAAAAGATTTTGTTGCAAACAATACACCGAAGGACCCTGCTGTATCAGAACACACAGAAAATGTCAGTACCAAGTCGTCCACAGGGGAGACACACTCCGAACGTGCAGGGCAGCGGATCAACTGCTGCGCCGAGTATGCGCAGCTCGAAGTCTCCCAGGTTGAACCGGAAGCCTCCGTCAACAGGCACCGCTCCGAGGATCCCCTCCCAGTCGACTGGACGCCGGGGACGAGCGGAAAAACTCCACCGGGATCCCAGTTCCAGGGTGATGCAAAATCTCCCTGCGTTGCAGAAACGTGGCAAAAGTTGTGCACGCATGTGAGAATGATTCAATTGTGAAGCGAGTTTATCCTGGACGATGAATAACAATTTACCAAATCCAGGCAGGCGACCGACATTCGGAATGTCAAGATCCACAGTTCCCAGCAGATCGATTCCCCCAACTCCGAGGCCTTCACTGCCAAACAGGGTCGCTTGAAAGGGGACAGCAAGATTTCATTGAATCACAGCGAATTCATCAGCAGTTTGGACTTTTCAAGAAAGTGAACTTCTGAAGTGGTAAGCCATTGACTCACACAATCGGGTCCACCTTCTGGGGAAAGAAGGAACGCAGACCTCCTGGGGACTTCCCACTGGGGCATCTGGACGCGCGAATCCGCGTGGGTAACACTGGTTGTCAATCCAGCAAACCGAGCATTCTGGACCCTGGCATTCCTGCACGAACAAAGTCACCAAAAGTGAACGCTACGTGAAACAACAGACACCTTCATGAGCATTCCAAACAAAGAAGATTCAACGCTACAAGTTCCTTTTCATCGATCAAAGTTTTCAAACAGACGAAATCTCCTACGTTGCTAGTTGGTAGGTTTCTCGGCGTGCAGGTCGGATTCTGCCCAGGCACAACCTCACAGTCGTAGCACGAAGTCAGATATGAGATTACAAAAAAAGGCTGAGGGTTGAACATCGTTCCATCAAAACTGAAGCTGATTCTGAAAAGAAACACGATTGCTTGAAAATTGTGGCAATTTTTGTGGGCTTGAGACAAAGAAACTTCCTTCAAAATCAACCTCCAGGCGAAGATGAAGTCCACGACGTCCGGCAATTCGATGTTGCATCTCCTGGGTGAACACTCAGCTTCGATTTCGCGAGATTCCCCACTCACAACGAACTCCAAGTTGTTCCACTGAAATTTGAGGAAATGTGAGCGCTGCCCTCACGGAACGTCCAATGATAGCTGGACTCGTGTCTTGTTTTGACAAGCGACCTCACCACCAGCAGAATTGCTCTGATGATGATGGTTTCTCCGTCCACGAGGTCGCGAGTAAGGCTGGGCGGGAGCGGGACTCGGCAGCGGCGGCCGCGGCAGGGCGGCGGGCGGAAGGTGGGCGGGACGTCGGGCGGGTCGCTCCGGGGACGCGAACAGGACGGACCTCTCCATCGTGCGTCGCAGTCACACTGACCTGATCGCAAAGAAAAAACATAATCCTGATTCTGGTTTCCATGCACATGGGGGGGGCGCGCGCGCCCCACCCCCCACCAACCAAAAGAGATAGCAAAGGGCGGGATTGTTGAGGCAGTGGTGCAAATAGAAGAACAGG
>JAAUXT010002845.1_pt1 | contig 16362 bp, 21 predicted proteins | sample 7278171 | NCBI WGS metagenome assembly JAAUXT01 (sample SAMN14350112, study PRJNA611818) | marine sediment metagenome | isolation source: surface marine sediment (1.8m) | place: French Polynesia: Moorea | collected 2018-08 | reverse complement strand
CACAAGCTGACACATGCACAGACACATACACACACACACACACACAGAACAATCACACACAAGCTGACACATGCACAGACACACACACACACACACACACACACACACACACACACAGAACAATCACACACAAGCTGACACATGCACAGACACACACACACACACACACACACACACACACACACGGCAAAATCGCACTCAAACAGGTCGAGCTTGGAGCAGAGAAAAGTGTTGGCGTGCACACAAACCCAGTGTATGTGAAGTTGGTGACAACACACGCGCATGCGCAGAGAAAACAGCTCGCCGCTGAAGGTGTATGTACACATGTGCGCACACAACAGCAATTCAGACACACACAGATTGACACACAAGCACACATACTCTCTGTACACGCGCACACGCACACAGAAACCCCCTTACGCGCGCATGCAGAAACACTCACGTGCGCACCACGTGTCACTGAGCGATAATACGTGTTGTACCCCACTGCAGGACTGCACACGAAGGAAGAGGCTGAGCTCATGCTGCCCCAGTCCGTCAACCGGAAGCAGCTGCGCGAGCTGCCCAAGGAACTTCCGGAAGGGCTGCTCGACCAGTTCCGGGACGGAACCAAGAACCCGATCAGCTGCGTCATGGAGTATTGCGCAAGCGCGAGGCTCCACGCTGAGTGAGTACACGTGTGCGCATGGTTAGTACACAGAGGGAGTACACGTGTGCACACGCACACACTGACTCACACTTCACACACACGCTCACCCAGAATGTCACACAGTGCGTTCGTGCACATACACATACACGCACGCATGCACAACCAACAGGCTCACACATGCGCACCAATTCCCACGTCACAGGACACATCTTTGCTCCCCACACTCACACAATCGCGTAATTCTCTGATCACGCGTGGACACACGCACGCACACATGAAGCACACTCTTGCGTGACAACCCACAAACTTGCACACATGCGCACTCATGCATATGCTCCTGGGGACTTGAATGTGGGCGCACGCCTACCCACACAAATGCGCATGCGCACAAGCGAGTATCTCAGGGTCACACCCACAATGCTAACATCCATACCACGTGTTCGTGGGCGATAATACAGTTTTCACGTGTTTTCCAGGTTCAAAGAGGCGCCTGTGTACGAACTGAGCCAGAACGCCAAGTTCGGATGTATCTGCGAGGTGAACCAGCAGCCGTTTCCTCAGGGTGTTGGGAGGACGAAGAAGGAGGCGAAGACGGAGGCGGCGCGACATGCCTTCAGTATGCTGCTGGGGATAGAGGAGCCGGGGGCAGAGGGTGAGTGACATGCACACACACACACACACACACACACACACACAGAGTCTACCCTCTCTCTCTCTCTCTCTCTCTCTCTCTCTCTCTCTATCTCTATCTCTGCTCTCTCTCGGTCTCGCACACACATGCAGTGATAAGGGGGACACACACACAGAGTCTGCTCTCACTCACTCACTCTCTCACTCACTCTCTCACTCATTCACTCACTCTCTCCTCTCTCTCATGCACACACATATGCAGCAACAAGGGGGCACACACTGTCTACTCTCTCTCTCTCTTCCTCTCTAACACACACACACACACACACAAACAAACACGTATACACAGAGACTTGCTTTGTGTATTCTGCTGGGGACAGATGAGCAGGAAGAGGAGGGTTGGTGACCTGCACACATGCGCGAGCGAACACGTGGAAAGCAGATAGTTGGTGACAATGGTGTTGGAGGACGAGGCAGACACATACACACGCGCACACTCGCTCACCGATACACACATGCACAATAACAACACGAGGAGACAGAAAGTGTTCAGGGAGACCGCCCTGCCGGCGATGGACACTGGCCTTTACTGACCTTCACATTCTCGTTTTGATTTGGGCGGGGAGGTGATGGCAAAACCAAAACTACGATCCTTGTTCATCTCATTCGTTCGGTGGCTCATTCTTTCCTTCTCTCATTCACGACAGGTCCTTCGGATGTCTTCGGGACCGCGATGCGAAGCTCCGAGTTTTCCGCGCCAAAACCGAACGAGTTCGCGCCAAAACGTCCCGTTGGCCCGCTGCTGCCCAAGGTACGCATGCGCGCGCGCATGGCCACAGTGCGTGGGTCTTCACGCAACCATGCGCACGCGCGCAAACAAATCAATACGCGCGCGCAAACCGACCGCGCGCGAGATTTGGAGGAAGTTCAACACTTTGCAGAAAGTGCACGAGGATATGCACGCATGCGCGCACGAATCGTGTCCCTAGTCCCGGAGAGAGACAGCGTCTCCTCTCTGTGTCCCATGTTTCAGTGTCTCACGTTTCAGGTGGCCGTCCCATGTTTTGAGTTCACACTGTGTTCCATGTTTCAGGTGGTTGTCCCATGTTTTGAGTTCACACTGTCCCATGTTTCAGGTGGTTGTCCCATGTTTTGAGTTCACACTGTGTCCCATGTTTCAGGTGGTTGTCCCATGTTTTGAGTTCACACTGTCCCATGTTTCAGGTGGTTGTCCCATGTTTTGAGTTCACACTGTCCCATGTTTCAGGTGGGCTGTCCCATGTTTTGAGTTCACATTGTGTCCTGTGTTTCAGGTGGGCTGTCCCATGTTTTGAGTTGACATTGTGTCCCATGTTTCAGAGGATGTTGAGTTCTCCGTACAGATGTCCCATGATTTGAGTTCACACTGTGTCCCATGATTTGAGTTCACATTGTGTCCCATGTTTTGAGTTGACACTGTGTCCCATGTTTCAGGTGGCCCTGCCCAACACGAGTTCCCTGGACGTGACTCCGCACTGGAACCCGCCCAAAAACCCGATCCAGGTGGTGAACGAGTACTGCCAGAAGCGTCAGTTCGAGCACAGCGTCGACGTGGGGGACAGGACGTCGTACGGGTCAGTATTTGTGTGTGTGTGTGTGTGTGCGTGTGTGTGTTTGTGTCTATGTGTGTGTGTTCGGGGGTGCAGCAGCGGAACAGAACGAGAAACACTTGTTGGAGGACAGCGCACGGATGTCGGCAACAAGACATCGTACGGGTCAGTGTGTGCGTGGGCGTGTGTGCGTGTGTGTGTGTGTGTGCGTGTGTGTGTGTGTCGGGGGTGCTGCACTGGGACAATCAGTAGAAACGCTGGTTCATGGACTATGTCCTGTCGGCAACAAAACGTCCCACGGGTGTGTGTGTGTGTGTGTGTGCGTGCGTGTGCGTGCGTGCTTGTGTGAGAGAGAGAGTGTGTGTGTGTGTGTGTGTGTGTTGCAGCACCCAGAGAGGAGGGTGTTTCCCTGGGGGAGGGGAGGGGGCACCCTCGGCCAAAGGTTGGCAACGCTCAACACATTCGGGCCAATTGGGGGTGAGCAGTCTCCTCGGGGGGGGCGGAGGGGCTGAGAGGGCCCCCGCTGGTGGAGGAGAGATTGGGGAAGGCGTGCGTGCAAAACAACAAGGTGGGAGAACTGCATTCGCCCTTTCATTCCTCCTCTCATTCCTTCCTTCCTTCCTTCCTTCTCTCTGCAGGTTTCTAGGGAAGGTGGTGGTTGAGGGGGAGATCTGGGGTCAGGCGTACGCCCACAATAAGAAGGAGGCGAAGAAGAGAGCGGCGGAGGACGCGATACGGAAGAGAGAAGGGCTGATGGACTATTATGTGAGTTACTCAGGGGCAGGGGGGTGTGGTGGGGTGAGGCGTGGGTGGTATAGGGTCAAGGGAGTGTGGGGGAAAAGAGAGGGGCTCATGGACCACTATGTGAGTTTCTCTGGGGCAGGAGTGGTGCGTAGAATCGTGGTGGGGTGGGGGTGGTGCAGGGTGGGGGAAGAGAGGGACTCATGGACTACTATGTGAGTTACTCTTCATGGTGGGGGTGGGTGGACGGGACAGGGGAGGGTGAGCGTGTGTGTTGGCTTGGGTGGGGGAAGAGAGAGGGAGTCATGGACTCCTACGTGAGCTACTCAGAGTCAGAGGGGGTGGGTGGGCCAGGATGGGGCGGGGCTGTGAGGTGGGGTGGGGTCTCAGGAATACACTTGTGCAAACTCAACTGGGTTTGCACATTGTGGACAAACTGTATTTGGTGAAAGCTCATCCCAAACCAAGGGATAGCCCACTGTATCCTTCTTACCTCAACTTGTTGGCACCGAGTTGGGGTCAGGCTTTCTCTGATCTGCCAATGAAGTGCGGTCCTATGTGGGGGTGATGTTCGATTTGTAAATTAGAATTGCACAACAGGTGTGCGGTGAGAGATGGAAGCGAGGTATGGGATGGGATGGGGGAGGGACTGTGTCCACACTGGTGGGTGTTCTTGTTCGTGTGTGATGCCAGCTCAGTTTTCGACGCATCCCCCCACCAAGCGCGTCTTCAACAGGTGATGTTCTTGTTTTGCAGGAGAAGGAGCTGGGATACCGGCTGCCCTCTGATTCGTCCGCCGGCGGGGCGGGGTCAGCCGGCGGGGCGGGGTCAACTGGCGGGGCGGGGTCAGCCGGTGCAGCGTCGACCGGCGGGGACGCCGCGTCGCGTCACCATGGTTACAGCGCCGAGCTGGACGACGGCGCCTCCGAGTACTCGGCATACTCAGAATACAGCACCGCGTACTCCGTACACACAGGTCAGTGAGTACACAGGGGTCAGTGAGTACACAGGGGTCAGTGAGTAAGTACACAGGGGTCAGTGAGTAAGTACACAGGGGTCAGTGGGTAAGTACACAGGGGTCAGTGGGTAAGTACACAGGGGTCAGTGAGTACACAGGGGTCAGTGGGTAAGTACGCAGGGGTCAGTGAGTACACAGGGGTCAGTGAGTACACAGGGGTCAGTGAGTACACAGGGGTCAGTGAGTACACAGGGGTCAGTGGGTACACAGGGTCAGTGAGCTTGAAAGAGGATGGGTGGAGAGATTCTGCCGATTTTACATGCATCTACATCAAGTGTTCTTGTTCAAGATGGCTGCCCGAGGAGAAAAGGTTGGTGTTTTTGCTGTCAAGTGTTCTTGTTCAGACTTTGACCTTGAACGTTGACCTTGAGTTTCTGCTTCAGCTGCTTGCTCTGTTTGTCACGTGACTGTCACGTGGCTGGTTGTGCAAAGGAGGGGGAGCCCCCCCCCCCCCCGCGCTGAAATAGAGCCCAATTGTGGTGCAGGCCCTGGCACCAATTTGGGTCTAATTCAGCCAGTTTCGCACAGACCAAGACCTGCCAACCCCACCCCCCCACCCCCAGCCCAAACAAATTTGCAAATTGTCCAAGTCGGACATTGCCTGACTCAGACGTTTTCTGGGGTACCACCCCTCCCCCTCCCAACGCCCCCTCCCCCACCCCACCCCACCCCTGTCCCTCTTCCCCACCCCTGTCCCCCACCCACTGAAATTTTCAATTCATTGTCCCACTTGGACATTGTCCATGGTAACCCCACCCCCTACCGCCGCCCCTGCCCACAGAAATTTTCATCTCAGACATTGTCTGACTTGGACATTGTCTGGCTCAGACATTGTCTGGGCTTGACGCGCGCGTCCTGACTGAGGAGTGTTCTTGTTTACAGAGACGACGTCAGTACGAGACGCGCGTACAGCGTCCACCCTGCAGCAGCTGGAGGATCTGTGCGCGTCACGAGGTCTCGAGCTGCAGGTTCTACTTCCGGATGAGCCGGGGCCCGTCGGGTACGTGAACTCGCGAGATTTGATGTGAACATGCGAGATTTGGGACGTGAGCACGCGAGATTTGAGGTGTGAGCATGCAAGATTTGGGATGTGAGCATGCGAGATTTGGGATGTGAGCATGCGAGATTTAGGACGTGAGCACGCGAGACGCACGGCATTTGGACGTGAACTAGTGAGATTTTGGGCGTGAACTCGTGACGTTTGCACTGAACGCGCGAGATTTGTTGAACTGTCGACGTTTGACGCCACCAGCGTCAAGTCTTTGGGACTGGGTGCGTCTGAAGTTGTGCAGGTGATTGGGTCCTGTAGCGCAAGGTTGCAGGGCATCTTGTTCACATGAGAGGAACAATGTAGCGCATCTCTGCACAAAGTTTTCGCGCCATAGCTACCATCGTTCGCTATCAAATGTGATTGCGACCCCTCACGGGTTTCTTGTATCACGTGACGCGCTACACGCATGACACGTGACCCAACACAGCATCACCTGACGCGCACGTGTTTTTGCAGGCACGAGGCGCGGGTGCTGATCAACAACAAGGTGCTGTCGTTCGCTGCCAAGGATTCTCCGAGTCTGGCGCGGGAGGCGGCGGTGAAGAGCGCGCTCGATAAACTGCTCAACAATGACGTGTCCTTCGGTCAGGTGAGGGAGGAGAGGGGAAGGGAGAGGAGGGAGGTGGGGGAGGAGGGAGGTGGGCGGGAGAGGAGGGGTGGGAGGAGGTGGGGGAGGGAGGTGGGGGCAGGGAGAGGAGGGAGGTGGGGGTGGGAGGTGGGGGAGGGAGAGGAAGGAGGTCGGAGGAATGGGAGGGGACAGAGTGGTGGGGGAGGGGATGGGGTGGGCAGGAAGGGTTTCACAGGAAGGTGAGGGAAAGGGGGAGGCACACACTGAGTGGACACAAAAGAGTGCGTCACATAGTTACATCCCTGGGCACTCGTGCAGGGGCCTTGCGTCGTGCACGCGCGGAAGGGGCGTGTGGGTGTGCTTGTGGTGTGGTGGGGTACCTGAAACCGGCTGTCTTGGTCTGCCATGTGCACCTGAAACAACCAAACATCTGGGTCTTCTGTTCGGGGTGTCTGACTGTTTCATCACACCGGGCCTTATCCTGCGTCGCTGACGTGTTTTTGCAGCCTGCGGCAGAAGCGCCTGCCGCCCGGACCACCCTGCACGACGTGCTGGCGGAGGTGGCTACGACGCGCTACGCGGAGGTGCTGAGAGGGAATAACGAGCGCGTCGAACACAACCTGCCGTTCGCTGCGTTCATCCTCCGCAGAGGTGCGCGCACGCACATACACACACACACACACACACACACACACACACAGCAATGAGTGGGACACACATACACACACAGTACATGCACGCACACACGCGCGCGCGCGCGGATAGAGGCTGAGCGCGGATCCAGGAACAGGGCATGATAGCGGAGGGGGATCCCAGGGCAGGAGGCTTTGCAGAGGTGGGTGTGTGCTACAAGGATACAACCAGGCACATGGGAGGTAGGACTGCAGGGCCGTGGCTTTCCGAATCTTGGATCTTCGAATAATCAGAATGTTTCGTCCTGTTTGAGGTGGTGGTGGTGGGTGGGTGGGGGGCGGTTGCGCTCCAGGCCAAGAGGCATTGTGGGACCACTTGGCGTGAGTGCCACGGAACCTCGTCATTCAGTGGAGGGGTCCAGGACCTGCTGGTGGTGTCTTGTGGGTCTCTTGCATCTTTACGCATGCCAAGTGCCCAAAGCACACACACACACACAGGTACACACACACATTTCCACACGCGCACACACGTGTTGCTGGGCGATAATACAGACCCTCTCCTCTCTGCACAGGCCCACGTGACCGTGGGGAGGTGGTGGCGCTTGGGTCGGGCGGGGCGTGTCCCGAGTGGCACCGAGAGACGCTCCCGACCGACGGACGGTTCCTGTTCGACTGTCACAGCGTCGTCGTGGCACGACGCGCCCTTCTCAAGTGAGTGCGTGTGTGTAGGTGTGCGTGCATGAAGACATGTTGAGGTTCTCTGGTCAAGGTGGTGTGTGTGTGCATGTGTGTGTTGTTGTGAGGTATGTGTACATTCAGACACAAGAGAATGCGCGCGCTTGTGTTAGTGTGCAGGCATTCGTACCTCCATCTTTGCGTGTGTGTTGAGGTGTGCGTGCATCCAGACAGAGTGTGCGTATGTTGCGTGAAGGGATTCCTGCATCAAAAGTGGTGTGGTCACTGAGTTGTGCTTTCAGCCACACGAGACAATATACAGGGGTTTGCGTGCACCAGATTTGGACGTGCTTGTGTGTGTGTTGAGTGTTCCTGTGGGTAGATTCTACGCGCGCGCGCGCGTTTGCAGACTTGGTCTGTGTGTGGACATTGGAGTTGTGAGTGTGTGTATGTGTGTGTGCGTGTGTGTGTGTTGGTATCCGTGCATCCAGGCATCGGAGGTTCACTGCTCAAGTGAGGAAGGGTGTGTGTGTGTGTGTGTGTGTGTTGGAAGTACGTGTGTCTTTAGATGCAAGAAAACGCGTGCGTGTGTGTGTGTGTGTGTGTGTGAGTGCAGGCCAACGTCACGTGCAGACAGTCTTGTGCATGTGCGTGAATCTGGAGATTTTAGTTTGTTCGTACCTGCATTCAGGTTTCACAATGCAAGTGACGATGTGCCACATTGACTGCGTTCTAGGCCCACACCCACGTGGCACTGGGCGATAATAGATGAGGGCGTTTTTTGCAGGTATCTGTACAAGGAGCTGAAGGCGTTCCACATGGGAGAGACGAGCCACGTGCAATCGCTCTTCGAGACGGTGCCGCATAGTTACAAAGTGAAGGTCAAGGACGAGGTGACGCTGCACCTGTACCTCAGCCACGCCCCCTGTGGGGACGCGTTCCACTTCACCGAGGCGTGAGTACTGACCTTGAGTACTGACCTTGAGTACTGACCCTGAGTACTGACCTTGAGTACTGACTCTGAGTACTGACCTTGACAACTGACACTGAGTACTGACCTTCAGTACTGACACTGAGTACTGGCTCTGAGTACTGACCTTGAGTACTGACCTTGAGTACTGACATTGAGTACTGACATTGAGTACTGACCCTGGGTACTGACCCTGGGTACTGACACTGAGTACTGTATTGAATTGTAGACTTTTTTTCCAGTACCTTGGTAGCATTCGATTTCCTGAAACTGAGCGTGAAACCAAAACCAAATGTCAAGGTTTCGCTTCAGATTCGTGTAAATCGAACACCATTTCACCAATCTACCCATAGAATCCAAGCCAAAAATAAAACCAACTCAGAATGCAGTTTGGGTGAAACCAAACTGGGATTCGGATTCACGCTCAGATTGGTAAATCGAACGCTGCCTTTTGTAGCTCGCGATGCAAATTGGTAGCGCAGATATCGAACGCGCCCTTGTCGTAGCGCACAATCCAACGCGCCCTTGTCGCTCGTGCCGCAGGTCGGACGCGCCCCCCACGGAGACGGACTGGAAGCACATGCGCAGTGGAGACCACGACCCCGACTTCAGCGTCCCCGAGGAGCACGGCGCGCTGCGCCTCAAGAACAAGTACCGTGAGTACTGACTACGAGTACTGATCATGTACTGTGTGTTTTGCTGACAAGAGAAGGGACACTGACACGAGTACCGTGAATACTGACCCAGATGGTGCCCTCGTTCCAAGTACCTTGAGTACTGAGTGAGTTCTGACTTGAGTACCGTGACTACTGACCTAGAGTACTGACCCAGATGGTGCCCTCCGCCTCAAGAACACGTACCGTGTGTACAAGTATGAGTTGACACAAACACCACATGTGCAACACAACTTGTTTATTGCCAAATATAGCTCATGATGACATGAGCCCCTGGCAGGCTGATTTGTGACATTTATATTGAATACATCTGAGACAATTCCTGGTGTCCCGTGAATAAGTAGTTCATATGATACGCATACGCAAGTTTGTGATAGCAAGTCATACTGTAACACGTGAGTCATGAGTACTGGCCATGAGTACTGAGTGAGTACTGTGGAGTACTGACATAAGAAGTGACACTGAGTACTGACATGAGTACAGTGAATACTGACCCAGACGGTTTTCCTTGAGCCCCGTTCGTTTTGAGAGCACCGGCAGGACAAAAGTTCACAAATCGAACTGGGCCCCCGCGAACCTTGACATCGAACTCCTGTGACCTTGACCTCGTGTTGACTGACGCTTGTCCGGTTCCCCAGGCTTCAACACGGAGGTTCTGCGGGACGTGTCCGCGGACGAGGCTGCCGTGCGCGTCATGTGCTGTAGCGACAAACTGCTCAAGTGGAACATGGTCGGGCTGCAGGGGGCGCTACTCACGCACTTCCTGCTTCCGGTCTATATGTTCAGTGTCACGCTGGGTGAGTAGTGGCTGAGTCATGTGATGCGTCGCAGGATGACACAATGCAAGACGCATCCAGTGGCAGTTGTCCAGGAGATATGTGCAGATCTTTCTCAAGTCTCCCCCTTCCCTGCAAGTCTCGCTGTTTCTCCACTTTCTTCATATCTCGCTATATTTCGCTTCACTTCTCGCTGTCTCTCGCCGTGTTCTTCTCGTCACACAAGTTCTCGCAGAAGTCTCGCTGCATTCTTCAACTCTCACCATTTCTCCCCGCGTTTCTTCAACTCTCGCCATTTCTCCCCGTGTTTCTTCAACTCTCGCCATTTCTCCCCGCGTTTCTTCAACTCTCGCCATTTCTCCCACGTGTCTTCAACTCTCGCCATTTCTCCCCACATTTCTTCAACTCTCGCCATTTCTCCCCACGTTTCTTCAACTCTCGCCATTTCTCCCTGCCTTTCTTCAACTCTTGCCATTTCTCCCCACATTTCTTCAACTCTTGCCATTTCTCCCCGCGTTTCTTCAACTGTCACCATTTCTCCCACGTGTCTTCAACTCTTGCCATTTCTCCCACGTGTCTTCAACTCTTGCCATTTCTCCCCGCGTTTCTTCAACTCTCACCATTTCTCCCATGTGTCTTCAACTCTCGCCATTTCTCCCCACGTTTCTTCAACTCTTGCCATTTCTCTTGCATGTTCTTCAACTGTCACCATTTCTCCCCACATTTCTTCAACTCTCGCCATTTCTCCCACGTTTCTTCAACTCTCGCCATTTCTCCCCACATTTCTTCAACTCTCACCATTTCTCCCCGCGTTTCTTCAATTCTCGCCATTTCTCCCACGTGTCTTCAACTCTCACCATTTCTCCCATGTTTCTTCAACTCTCACCATTTCTCCCCACATTTCTTCAACTCTCACCATTTCTCCCCACGTGTCTTCAACTCTCGCCATTTCTCCCATGTTTCTTCAACTCTCGCCGTTTCTCGCCCGCCCACAGGGTACCAGTTCGACCACGGGCACCTGGCGCGCGCTGTGAGTGGCCGCGTCACCCTCGACATCGACGACGCGCTTCCGGCCGGGTACCTGTCGAGCTACCCGAACCTCGGGCGCGTCACGCACGTCGACGTGGCGTCGGGTACGGCGAGCGTGGCGGTCACCAGCGTCAACTGGAGCAAAGGAGACGAGCTGGTGGAGGAGGTGGACGGCGCGACGGGCAAAATCATGGACACGTGAGTGGATGCCCTTTTATCGCCCAGTGTCACGTGAATGCGCTGTCTGATATCGCCCATCGTGACGGATGTGGTTTCTCTTTGTCACCAAGTGTGTGTGTGTGTGTGTGTGTGTGTGAGAGAGAGAGAGAGAGAGAGAGAGAGAGAGAGAGAAATAGACCGGGAGAAGAGTGTGTTTTTTTCTGGGCGGAAGCGAGAGAAGTCTTGCGTTGACACGCAGTTTTCCGCCTCTGCGGAGTTCCGAGTTTGAGCTCCCGCGTCTTCACGGCGCCGTCGCTCTTGTTGCAGGTCTCCGTTCCAGTCGGGAAAGTCGCGCGCGAGTCGTCTCTCCAAGGCGGCCTTTTCCTTCCGGGCACGTGACCTCGCGAAAACGAGGCCCGAGCTGCAGTTCCTCCTCCAGTGCCGCCACTACCGGTGAGCGTGCGTGTGTGGGGCGAGGTGTGCGTGCAGACAGGTGTGCGTGCGGACAGGTGTGTGTGGGGCGAGGTGTGCGTGCGGACGAGTGAGGGTGCGTGTGTGGGGCGAGGTGTGCGTTCAGACAGGTGGCGGTGTGGGAGACAGAGGTACGCATGCAGTGAGGAAGGTGAGTGTGTGAGAGGTATGCGTGCAAACATGCGTGTTGTGGGAAAGCAGCAGAATTGTGCGTGTGTGAATGAGGTGCGCGTGCAGGCGGGTGAGGGTGTAGGGGAGATGTGCGAGTGCAGTGATGTGAAGGTGCGTGTGTGTGTGAGGTGTGCGTGCAATTTTGTCCCTTCAGGCGAGGGTCTGCGAGATCAAGAAAAGCGGGTACCAGGTGAGGGTGCGTGTGTGGTACATGTGCGTGTGTGGTAGGTAGGTGTGCGTGCAGACAAGTGAGCGTGTGATGGAAGGTATGCTTGCACACAGTTGAGGATGCGTTCGTCGGAGGGGTGTGTGGGAGCGAGGTATGCGTGCAAAGAGGCGATGGTGCGTGTGTGGAGGAAAGCTGTGCTTGCAAACAGGTGAGGTGAAGTGAGCGTGCGTGCGTGGCGAAGGTATGCGTGCATGGCCTCGTGTGAGAGTCGGTCAAGAATGCGATTGCAAGTAACGCCAGTTGACATGAAGGGATGCAACAGCCTTTTCTACAGCAACTTACGAAATCCTCTTTTCTGATTGGTCCAGGGATATGAAGATGGCCGCCAAGGAGTACCAATCAGCGAAGCGCGTCCTCGTGGACCACGTGGAGAGTCACGGGTTTGGGCGGTGGAAGACCCGCCCAGAGGAGTGCGACGTGTTTGAGAAGTGATGCGGCGCCGCCCACCGTCAGTGGGCGAAGGAATCCGATTGTGTTCTTCCAAGTATGCGGTGTGGGGCTGATTCACAACCAAGTATCTCAAGAATCTGAGGTGGGTGTGTGGAGGGAGGGCGGAGTACACCGCGAGTACCAGCACAGAGCTTCTCACAGGTGGGGTGCGTGTGTGGGGAAGGAGGTGTGCGTGCACGGCTATAGCCTGCTGAGGCTGTGGCGCATTGCGAGGTGGGGTGCGTGTGTGGTGAAGGAGGTGTGCGTGCACGGCTGCACCATGCGGAGGAAGGGTATGGTGTACTGCGTGTACCAACATGGCGTTTCTGAGGCAGGATGTGCGTGTGAGGAGCGTCTGTTGTCGTAGTTCCGTTCACTAGAGGGCATTGCGCGTCGGGTGAACCGAACTCGAGGAGAGTGGAAACTCACCTGTGAGGATGTGTTCGATTGGGCCCTCGTCTGAAGTCTGTTTCTCGATTGATGCCAAGCAATGGAGAAACAGTGCGAATGTTGTGCGCGCCAAATCGAACAACCTTTGTGTTCACTGTGTGCGCATGCGTTGGGTTGCTGCTGTTGTTTGTGGATGTTGCGTTGGAAACGACGACGTGGAATCCTGCACAGGGACGCAGCACGAAATCCAATGTGCGCGTGCGCACCCACCAGAAACGCCACTGCCCACCAGATGGCGGGAGCGGTCTGCCAGATGGCGGGAGCGGTCTGCCAGATGGCGGGAGCGGTCTACCAGATGGCGGGTGTGTTCGATTCACTGCGCGGGTGTGTGCGCCCAGAACGAACCGTCCTCCATTGGAAACAACGGGGAGACGGAACTGAAGTTCGGAGCGCACGCCAAGGTGTAGAATCGAACACACCCAGGGGGGTCGGCTTCTCGCTTCCAAGTCACGTGACAGTGTGTAGCACTCTGTTGTCTTTCTTTCTTGTGTTTGGTGTTGTTACTGGCCGAGGTGGTGGTACAATGTTCACACAGAGTGAAGGGTGGTTTTGGTTGCTACAGAGGTGGGTTACATGTCGTTACAGATTTGGGTTACAGGGTGTTGCTGAGGCGAGGTGGTTACAGGTGGGTACAGGTTATATAGTGAGGTACAGATTGTCACAATTGAGGTGGTCGTTACAGGGTCTGTACAGCTCAAGATGACAGGTACAGCCCTGATGTGACCCCTGTGGGGAGGTACAACACGAGAACGGGTGGTACACGTGTGGGGTGTTACATGTGCTGGGTTACATGTGCTTTACGCATTTAGGATGTACAGATCCGGTAAGATGTGACACGGTGGTACAGCACAAGAACGGGCGGTACGCGGGAGAGGGTGTTACGTGACTGCTATCTGTGTACTCTGTGTACAGTTCCTGTGAGATGTGATACGGTGTCACTTGAACATTTCGTTGTCAAGGAAACTCGCGTGAGGCCTCAGGTCTGTTCGATTTGCCCGACGAACTCCCGAGGTACAGTCTGTGCGTTCAGTGCATCCTGGAAAGGCCAGTATGACTGGTACAGAAGATACAGTCGGTGCGTTCTGGTTGGTACTCCGAATGTGTACTGTGCTTGCTGGGTGGGGCACACATTGGGAATGTTCACCCCTGCACGACTGCACCTCGGTGCACTCGACGTGTAAAACGGACACACCCTCTCTGAAATGTGCACAAAGCTGCTTTTGGGTTGTTCGATTTGCTCGTCGACCCCATCGTGACGTCATGTGTTCAACGCGCAATTCGAACACGTCTTGTGTTCGGATTTTGTCAGTTGAGGTTCCTGTTTGAAGTTTATTTCACGCAAGGCTGGCTTCTTTTGTGTTCAAGATAAGTTCTTTGCTGCCGTTGCCAAAGATTCGAGTTGAGTGTGAAGGGCGGCCACACCGGACAAACGAAATTTCTTTTTTCTCGCACAAAATGAATGTCCTAAGGGTTGTTCTGTTCGCTGAGAAAGTTCTGTTGGTGTTCTGACATGACCACACCAACTCCCGTGGAAAAAAGTGACGTTTTGACGGTCAAACCAACTGGCGGTGTGACGCCACTGCAAGCGTCATCACGCGTGACTTTTCGCCTCACTTTGAAAATCTGGAGCGTTCTGTTGGGATGTGATGCGTTGTTCACGCTGGCTGCGTCGAGCGTTGCGTTGCGTTTCTGTCTCCTGCGCTGTTCGTTCGATCAGCTATCGAGCTACGCGTGTAGATAGGGACTCAACAAGGAACGTCCCATCCAGAGCGAAAAAAACAAGAACCGAGTTGCGGTTTAAATACGCGCTGTTTTCGTCAGTCAGAATATTTTGTTGTTTTCAGTTGCATGTCTCATTTGTTTCGCCATGTGTCTGCGTTAGACGCGCGATCATGACGCGACGTTGTCAAAACTGACAAGGGTTCTTGTTTGTTTGTGTCCATGTCTGATTTAGCTTCACCATTTGCCTGTGTTAGACGCGCCCTGCCGATGACTCACCATTCAGGCGCTTGTCAGCACTGTCAATTATTCTTGTTTTCGTTCCCGTTGTAACGTCCACTAATTTGATGTAACGCTCTGGGTGTTACATCTGTGTAACTCCAGATGTAACGCCCGGCGTCCTTGCATTTGATCGGGTGTTACAGTGTCGAAAACTCCAGCAAAAGTTGAGCAAAAAAACAAGGAATGTCACGAAAATGTGAGAAAACGCAGTGAAACTGCCGCAACAACTTGACCTCAGGCGCTGGAGCCAAAAGGTGTCACCAGTGGTTCCCAGACCTGAACAGGCACATGTACCGTATTCACCCGTGTACAAAGTCGAAGGGTTTTCCTTTTCTGTGACCTGAAATCTCGTCATCAGACCAACCTCCAGATTATCATGAGCGATCGCACCGTTGGATGACACTCATCATCAGACAATTATAAGATCACATGGTTTCTTTTTGTTTTGATCGGGTTTGTTTTGTTGTTTTTTTTTTCAACCAATAATCCCCCAAAAGAGACAAACATATTTTTTCTTTGTTGTGTTATATTTTGTAAGATTGTCAGAGGTAAAAGATCTTTTGTAACTGATCAAGTGTAACAGCTTCGAAATAAAACCAAAACAGAAAACCTTGATATTGGGTCCGTTTCGTGGTGTTTCCATGACAACCGGAATATTTCGCCTCACGACGACAGACAGCAGATTTGGTCGGGTTCGATTCGCGGAACAAATGGCGAGTTTAAACAGCGACGTTTGGAGAGGAAACTTCTGTGTCGCGTCAACTTCAGACCTCCTATTTTCAGAAAAAATTGATTGAGAAACAACACAACGCAAATGGAAAACCGGGGAAAACAGGTCCAGACCTGGAAAACAGGGGGGGGGGGGTTGGCAAAAACCTGGAAAAATGTTGCAAAACCTGGAAAAAATTTTGACCTCACCCTGAAAAATCTGAAGAACCTCAACAGAAAAAGCATCTGAAAAAAGAAAATCCAGCTCAAGCAAGAGGCCCTACCCAGATTTTTTTGTTTGGATAAAGGTTTAGGAATTATTGTTTTTTGTTGGAACTTCAAAAATGTAGTTCTGATATGAACTCACTTCAAGCTTCAGTGTTGAGGGGAAAAAATCACAGATGTTCTGATCAGAACTGGTTATTTTCCAATTTATAACCAACGAAAGTGGAAGAGATCAATTGTTCTGTAAAATAAGAAAAAAAAGCCTTGCCAAAACAAGTGGCAATTCAAAACAAGTAAGTCTGCATAAACAGACCCAGATGGTTGTGCTGCCATTTGCAATCATGCTCCAAAAATTTTGTCTTTGAAAATTGAGGGGGAGGGGGTCCAGTAGAGGGGGAGTGGGGTCTGGCAGAGGGGGAGGGGGTATGGCAGTCGGGGGGTGGTATATACATTACTAAGTGTGGCCAGATGCAGACTTGAAGGCTGACGTGGATTAGGCCAGCAGCACCATAAAAAT
>JAAUXT010133881.1_pt1 | contig 16366 bp, 11 predicted proteins | sample 7278171 | NCBI WGS metagenome assembly JAAUXT01 (sample SAMN14350112, study PRJNA611818) | marine sediment metagenome | isolation source: surface marine sediment (1.8m) | place: French Polynesia: Moorea | collected 2018-08 | reverse complement strand
TGTGTACAAACAAGTTGGTCAAGCCCCCCCCCCCCCCCCACACTCCCCAGGTAACAAAACAGTCACTTCATCCCCAAGTGCCAAGGAAATTGTTCGTTACCAGCTCGTGGCCCTTGGCTTTGATTGGTTTCAAATATTCGCATTTTCTCCGGGTCTTACTTCTGGGGTGCAGGTGTCAAGCACACAGAAACCCCTCAGAGCGCACCTCGAGACACAGAAGAGAACCGTCGACAAGTGTGCTGGGCTGGTTGTGCTTCAAAAAAAAACAAACAAACAAAACTTGAGAGTTTTAAGATGTGGAAAGAATTGTGACCAGCGCAAGATTGTGGATCGCGAAAGTTTGAACGAATGAAACTTGCGACCAACAGTTTTGGCGAGCCAGTGACACCTTTATCGTCAGCAAATGGCGTGTTCACCCGAAGGCGCTCAAACTTCGCTAGTAAATCAACGAAAAGAACGGAAACATTCGGACAAAGCTGCAACCACATCCTCACCTGAGTTTCGATGACAAAGCCAGCTGAGCCCATCAAACGGTGCACGCTGCAGGCCATTCCAAACGTCGTGCTTGATGCCCCCATTGACCTGTGTCGCGTCATGTCGTGTGACGCATCTTGCGTCATTTCAACCGTCACGTCATGCGTAGCATCGCGGGTCACGTCATGTTGCGGCGTGCGACGCGTCGCTCAATGAAGCGCGGCGTTGACAAGGGGCCGCTGCGGACAAGCTCGACAACAGGTCACGGTTTTGACACCAACACCCATCTACTGCCTGATGCCGTGAATCGTGAACCTGAAAGTGAAGTTGTCAGCGGGTACGAGTAGTGCGATTGCTTGGTCTAAAGATGTTAGATGTTCACTGGAGTCCCTTTCCACTGACTCGTCTGCAGCAAATTGACCATCGACAGATCACGCGAACCCGTTATTGATCTCCACGGAGCTTCCCTGCACTCACAAGAAGTAAACACGAAGGTACTCCGCGAAGTAATTGTGTGAAGAAAGGCGGTGTGCCTGGACAATTCTCTACAAGATTAGATATGTACTGTGAGAGATTTTGAAGAATAGATTGGCGCATCAGTTAAATATTTGTTCAAGTGTTGCAGTAGGTTCGAGCGTCACGCTCGGCACGCCCGGAACGACAGAGTGCGGATTGCGCCTTTGTTGGCGCGTCTGCGTTCTTGGGTTCGCGCTGGCGCTGTTGGTCTGGTCTCTTCTGCAAGAGATTGCCGCACGTGGGTCAAAATAATGTGGAATATGTGCGCACGTGTACGCATGCATCAGTGGCTTTGCGGGTCAGGGTTCTCCAGATTGGTGTCGCTCTTCGCCTTGGTGGCCCGAGGCATCAAGACACAAGGACCTGCGCTTTGCAATGAAAGCCGCCATGCAGACCTGATGCAGCACAAGTTGAGACTAAATTGAAATGCTTTCAGTGTTTAGCACTGGCACGAAGCATTTTAACATGCATGCGTTGCCTCAGAGCAGCTTAAGTGCGGGTGCTGAAGCTGCTGTGGCGCTCGTCGGCAGCTTACCTGCCTCTCTTACTGTACATCCCGTTGCGCGGCCCAGCCGACTCGACCAGAGAGCCCGCCCGCCATTGGCTGCGTTCGATCACATGGTGCTCGATGGCTGAGGAATTTGGCTGCTTTACTGTGCGTAGAGGCTGAAGAAGACCGCTGTTAAGCTTCACTTTTGCGTATTCTTGAGCAAAGATAAGTTGTCACTGGATTGTGCGTCAGTAAATCATCACAATCCATCGCCTTGGCAAGAGTCCTGCGAACTACAACGTGGTACGTCCAATCTCTGGCGCGAGGCTCCCAGCTGTTCTATCAACTGCAGCCAGTTGGAATACGTGACGGTGTCTGAGGAGTAGCTTTAATCCGTGTGTGACTATCACAGGATATTTTTAGATCGTGTGACATTTCCTCAAAACCCAACGACATTTCTTCAGGTAGGCTATTTCATGCAGCTTTCTGTTCTGAGCCTTGAACACGAGCAAGTCGTCTTGTTTGTTTTCGTGATTCCGTGCACAGAACCATCAATCGACGTCCGCGGAGTCTGGGTGTGTGTTTTGCGCGTGGGCTGCGCGATTCAGAACAACAGCCAAACTTTCTGCAATTTTTGTCAAGATCGCATCACGTTAAACAACATCTTGGTCTATCGCGTCAGAGAGACAGCTTCGTATTGAAATAATAACCAGGTTTGTTGAGCCTTCCCACGTACAGATTGATGCGACCGTCTTTCCCATTTGACGTTGCGGTTCCTCATTAAGTGAATGTCGTGCATTGCCGCTCGGGTTCTCCTGAGATGAAAGGAGAATGCTGTCAAAGAAACCAACAACCATATTGCCATGTGTAGTTGATGGAAAGTGAAACTGAGGGAAGCATTCGTTCATTTTGAAACAATTTTTGTCGAATCTCGGTCACGCGATGGATCAATTTTGCTTCAAACGAATCCAATTTATTTCATCAAAAATTCGATACTTCGTTGCAGCCGCGCGAGAGCCAAGTATGGTTTGACACACCCAAACCTCTTTGTGTGCAAGATCCTGGGTGTTGTGTTTGGAATGTTATTACCTGCGTCACATCATTAACACAAAACACCGATCAATTTGTTCGTTGCAATACCAACTGACTTGATCGTGTGACCGTGTTGTTGTTTTGCAACTTATCGTTCAGAAGGACACGGACTCTACTTTGGAATGAGTGTTTCTCATCCTCAGGCATTCCGTCGAGCCGCGGGCAAAGTGCAATCAATCACTCTAGTTCGTTGAAGTTGTCCAGTATGTGTGTGGACATTTTTTCATCAAAGGGCGGGGGCAAACCAACCATTCATTTCATTGCTTTATTTTTTTTGGCCAAAAGCAACAGTTCTGGAAGCAGTAGAATGGATGGTTGGGTGCGCCCCCTCCGCCCCCCCCCCCAAACGCATCATTGTGAACTGAACTGTTGAGTTTCCTGTGGGCCCATAGCAAATTTAACAGTTCGGTTCATCTCGATTTGGGGGGAGAGGGGTAAACCAACCATTAATTTCATTGCCCTCCCACACACACAGAGATCACAATGAACTGCTGTTTTCTTTCTCCTCTGGGAAGCCAGCCATGGCTTGTTCGCTGGCACAATGAATGTTCCGAGCACAACTGTGAGGTGCCACGGGTTGTTTCGTGTATTACCTGTGTACGAAACACTCATTTTTTGGATGAAGGAGAAAGAGAAGGCTCAGTTTTGTGCAGAAAAGTTCCTCTCCCTCTCTCCGCCCTTTCCCCTCTGTACGACTTGTTTGCTCGACCAAATGAACTGACATTCCGTTAATAACGTCAGCTGAAAGTTGAGTTTCAGTGCACACCGACTGCAAAGCATTGTCGCCAGAAAATAAGAACCAGTTTCGTCACAATCTGAAGACAGAACCTCACTCGTTGGGTCACACTTGAGGGCAAAAGTTTGAGGATACAGCTGTTTTGCACTGAGAAGAATTTGAAGGCGGATAGACAGGATGCTGCCCTCGAGGCGCGTCTCTTGTGTCAAAGGTGTTCTTGTTGGTCGGGGTGACCCGCACCAGGCGTCGTGGTTTTTTAGGGTGGGGAGTTTTTTGTCTTTGTTTGTTTGGGTAGTTTGTGGACGTTGACAGCGCCCTAAGTGTTCGGAGAAAAAGATTGTGCAGGGGCCGACAAGACCACGTTGCTCTGAGTCTTTGTGCTGGATTTCCCGCAGGTTGTGTTGACATCTTGTTCAATCTACGTACCACCCATCTTTGCCTTAAAGTAGGCCTTCAGCGGCAAAATTAATAATGCATAAAGGTCTCTGAACGACAGATTAGGTTCCAATATGTGCCAACTGCCTGTTGCTGAACAAAAAATGGATGTGATCAATACTAATGACGGGCTTGTTTCTTTTCCAGAATCGTTTTGAGTTGGTCCCAAGTTGTTTCAGGGCAGGTTGTGTGGCGTTGCGGCATGGCAACGTTGTGTTGGTTTGGAACACGAAATCCACAAGCTGCAGCCGGTCGTGTTCAACTGCCTGTTGTGTGGCGATCTCTTCCGGAAGAGAAGGCTTTTCTTCTCGGATGAATCGTCCAATGGTAAATTCCTCTCGGGGAATCGTGTGTCCAAACGCCGGAAATACGGGTGGTACGGTTCTGGGTGAAGTGGGCTTCTGGCTTCTGGGCGGTGTCTTCACAAACGCTCCATTTAGAGCTCGTGTGCAGCTCTTCCTGCAGGAAGGCCTCGCTCTCGCGTGAGTCCTTCCTGGAAATGACGATTTGTTGACTTGAACTGACCACCCACCTTTTGGAATCGGTTCGCGGCTGCTGCAGCTGCAGCGTTGCAAGTTGACTTGAGCTCATATTCTGTTCACAGTGAAACGGACGTCTGTTCCCCTACAACAGGACCAGCTGCGGTTAATGAGACAAAGCGACTGTGTTTATCAAGACAAAAATGGGAGGAAAATCGCAACAGCAGATTCAATACCTCTGCAGCACTTGGGCGTTTAATTAAGTGTTGATTCCGGCCTCAACGGCACAAAGAAAAGGATTTAATAATTGATGTCTAAATGTTTGCCTGCACTGGTACTCAGTTCATAAGACAAGGTCTTTGCGTGTCGAGTCATGATAATGGTGCAAACACTTCCACAAATGTGATGGGACTGTCAGGAATGAATGGTGCGTTGGGCCTGAGCACAATTGCTGTGACCAAACACTTGGTTGTGTTGTGCAAAAATGCTTTTGTGTGCTCTTTGCCCACGGCTCCCTCGCTACAGAACGAACATCATTACGACTGATCAACAGTAAGTTGCCTTGAAATGTCACTGTTTTGGCTTCATTGTGTCATTCGGCAGCATGTTTGTGCTGCTGCTGGTGCTATGAATGAGATGATACATTCAGATACGCGAGACGTTACGGCTGTATCCCTGGACAGGTGTTCTTGGCGAGGTGCATACAAAGCCGAACTCGTATGTCGAGAGATCCGGCGAGGAAATGTGCAGACGTGCCTTCCGGAAAACGTTGTGTGCACTGATACGATGTGGCATTCCATTCCACTGACACAAGTGAACACCGAATCTCACATTCTTTCCGGTAACGGCTATTCGTGAACTCGAATGCCTGGAGAGCAAAATAAGCTTTCGTACAATTATTTTGTGTTGGCATGCATACCTCATTGATTTTCTTCGTACGAGCGAAGAATGTGGGTTCGACGCAGGCCTTGTGTTGGAGAATATTGTAACTGCGTGACCAAGATGCCCTGCAAAATATTTTCAGAAGCGGGGAACTTGTCTCCCCGCCAGGAGTGATCGGAGTAAATTACAGGCGGCAATAACTATCACTCTCGATGGTTCGAATGATGCTTCCAAGAAGAAAAATGAATTCATCACAGACAATTTTCCTGAGTGGAATGCAAAATCCGAGTCCAGCGACCTCTGCGGCTCGTATTAGACAAGGAAAAGCGAGTATCCGCAGGCTGGTGTCTGCTGAGGTAGATACGCGGACAACGTGGCCAGCTTGTGTGCACACATGCAGAGATACAGGGAGAGTTGTTTCGGATCTGTATTGATCAACTGCATGTTTGTTTTGGTGTAGTTGCAGGTGCAATCTCTCGAGATGCCTCACTGGGAATCGTGAATCCACACAAAAGCGTCTTGGGGAGGCATGAATGCTCTGCGTGGGGCGACCGCGGCTAAAGCAGCGTGGTTCCCAGAGCAATGGGAAGAAAAATCCTGCCACACAGAACCGTGAGGGCAACAAGCTCTCATTGGGCAGCTGAGGGAATGAACTATGGCGTGTCAAGGATGGTGCGCTGAGAATTACGAGAAAATGATTCTGACGCTTGAATTTGATGGGGGCGGGGGGGGGGGGTTGTGGGGGTGGAAGGGCGAGCCCCGTTTGAATGCTGAGCACACACTTTATTCCCATTCTCTTCGATACGTGTGGGTTTACAGTGTGTGGCAAATGTTCTGAATGTGGGTAACACTCGCAAGACTCGTTGTTTTTGTGGACCACATGACATTGCATCTACACACAGTTGTCACTTGCCGCGACTGTCTGTGCATATCAACGCCCTTGGACTTGCCCAAGCCGGCGCCTTTCAATCTTCACTCTGCTGTTCCGTCTCCCACGGTACTTCCTGAACAGATGGACTTGTTTGACAGGTCAATCTGGAGGCTCCATCAACGACAACAATGAGAACTGGAAGGCTGCACCTGGCATCGACCGCCCAAACCACGTGTTGCAAGCAGGCGCCTTGGCCTTTTGAAGGCGGAGAAATGATTTCGTGTTCGCACATTTTTCTCTCCGAAAGGATTTCTGAGTTTACTGTTTGAACAGGAAACCGGACTGAGAATCTGGGTTGTTTGGAGTGAAAGTTGTTTTGTTGTTTTTGTGTTCACAACTGACTGCTGTACACGAATGAGCAAAATCTGTCTTGAAATGACATGCTCAGTGATCCAGCTCCTGTGCAAGATTTTCGTTTGTGACCAACAGTTCAGCACCTTTGTCTCCTTTTGCCTGGGAGTGTGCACTGGCTGGTCGACCTGATCCTGGTGCGCGTGAGAAACTTCTTGGGCCACAGGTTTCACATCCTCGTCGCTGCGGTGAACCCTTGTACAGGAACATTGCCTGCAACTTGTGCCAAGATTCGGCCTGCTTCGCTCCAGATAAAGCCAAAAATCTGGGCACAGTCCTCTGCTCCACCGCCGTGTTCATTGTCAACATTGTCCTGTGTAGAACTTGACAAAGAACAAGCCAAGCCAAAAATTTCCGCATGTGGAACAATTTCATGCAGAACTTCTTCAAACGCAACGACGGAGTCAGGTACGGTGCTCCATCATTTGGTTGACGTCCTCGCCATCGTGTCTGCCGCGCACTGTGCGTTCCTCGTCGATGTTGCCCATCTAAGATATTCAGACATTCAACCAAGATGTGCCACCACGCTGCAGAGGAATGTTTGGTTTTCAACACGCGAACGAGGCTGGAATCTGAACGAGGGACCACGTACGGACAGAGGTCCGACCTGAAGTCGCCACAGAGCTGTGCAGTATGAACAAGCTTCTTTGGGTTATTTTCCACCAAAAGCGGCAAGCTTGAAGCGGGAAGGGAAGAAACGTGGACACGGAGGAAGTCGCAGTGCGTGACTGCGGACGGTTGCGTGGGATGAAGTCACCTTTGGTGCAGGTCGCTTTTCTCATTTCCACTCACAAGGAATGAGGTTCCCACATGATCGATGCGATTCAACTCTCCATTCTGGACCCTGGTTTGACACTGCGCTTTCGTTCGAGATGATGCGAATGCACCCTTAAGTGAGGAAAATATTAAGATCGATCACAGGTCTCGTGCTTGAGAAAGTTGGAATCCACACCAGCGCTCGATACATACCCAGGGCGCATGATGGCGAGAGATCGTGTTCTCAAGCGTTTCACAAAAGACGTTGCACTGATGAAAATAGGCTCAACGTATTTCAAGGCACAGCCGGTCTCCGATTCTTCTTCTTTTTCGCCCAATTAGGCGGCAGAAGCTGCCATCGGTGGCTCCTTCAGTGGAGCATATCTGTTTCCTGCAGCCAGTTTTAATGGAAGAGCGTACTGGTTTTCTCCATTGTTTGCTTTTCATTGTCTGGAAATAAGTGATTTCCGAGAGTAGCGGCATGGATGGCGTGCAGCGGCGTACGTGGATCTGTCTTGTTTCTGCCGAATTACTGATGAACTCTTTTACTTCTGTGGGCTGCCGTGCCATTGCGGAGCGAAGATAAACCCTTTGGTATTCCACCGAGGGCCTCGTGACCTTTCCCGTATGCACCATCCATCTCTCTGTTGCAGTTGACCCACTGGGTTAGACGGTTCAGCGCTGAATTTCCTACAACAGGGAATTAATTTCCCGTTATCGGCCGGTCAGGAAAGAACTCACTGACAAGAACAAGATGTCCCAAAATGTAAACAGGTAGACAGGAAAGAAGGTTGAGTTGGCCACACTGGGAAACTTCATTTTGCAGACAGCTCTGGAGAGAAGAGGCAACATTCCCAAACGACATTTGAGTCCCGGAAGCTGGTTTTAAAGTTCCTTTTGTGGGCAACTTCTTTCAATCCTCCAAATCGGGACTTTCCTTGCATTTCATACAGCACAAAAAGGACCGAGTACATCTCGTGCGTGAAATACAACTGTGCTCGTGCATCTACGCAACACAACAGGACGAAATTGGCTGTGCTGATCACGTTTGTACGAGCTTACGGACAGAAGCTAATAAAATTATTGGCAGTCCGAATGCCGCCGATGATTGCCTGAGGTGTAAAACGGAGATAAAGACCAGCAAAACTGTGCAAGTAACTGATAAATCACCGAGGACAGAGCTTCATTATTCCTGCGCTGGCCTACTTTTTGTCCTGATGCTGCAGTGCTAAGCCAGCGAGGACAAACCCTGCAGATCTGACAGAGTGGAGGCATGCATGAACGCTGCAGTGTGGTGACTGCTGAAGATCTTCCCCAGACTTCCGTCCGGTGATTTGATTTTCGACTGCTCGGGCCACGGACAGACCAGAGCAGTCTTTTCGGCAGACTTCGAGCTGAACACAGTTGTATGCCACACGGCTCGGTCTACAAGCACGAGTAGTATCACGCAGGAGCGAGAATTTCTCTGACATTCTCCTTTCATCGTTCAAGAAGATTGCGACCAAAACCTGTCGGTAGTGTCAAGCGTAAAGTGACAAGTAAGGTGACGACGAAACCTGTGTCACTTCAAATTTATGACGGGACCAGGACAGGACGATCTGTGGAGAACAACTTTCCTGCAATGGCAACCCCCAGAGGGTCGTGTGCTGTTCACATTGTTCATGACTCCGGATGACGTTACGTTGTTCAATTTTAACGATTGTGACAACAACACGGAGCTTTTGGATTGTGTGTTTGTCTGAAAAGGTTTTCAGAAAGTTCGACGAGTTCGTGTGTTTGATTCTCAAAGACACAAAAGGCACTTTCTGACTCCCCTTCCATCCTTTTGGCGGTTGGTCTCGTCTTGACATCGTTTTGTTCTAGTGTTCAGGGTTTGAGGTTCCTTGCCAAAAGGGCCTTTATGCGTGTACCTGGCAAGAAATTCTCAGTCCCGAGATGTTCTTTGGGGCCAAAGTCCCCAGACATGTTCCATGTAGTAAGGTTTGGAAAGGCACCCACGTGGTGAAAATTTGTGACGCCTGGTTGAAGCAGTTCAGAAATATGTTTCTTGAACCCAACTGGTGCAACACAAAGGCAACAAATGACTCGTAAATTGGTACGTCTGTTCACACGAAGCCGTCATTGGAATGACTGAATGGCATTTGGTTGCGCAAATTTTACAAAGGTGAATCGGTTCCAGAAGCACTGCAGTAACTTCGGGGCCACTTGAGAAAGAGGGAGTGGACTGATGCCCAGCAGGAAAAAATCACCGATAAACCAACAACTTTGTGAGGATTCTTTGTGCATTCCCATTCGAGAAGGAGATCGTTCTGTGTGGAAAAATGTTTGTTCAGAACGAAGAACCAGCCTGATTTTCGCACAAGATAAGAAGTACGGCAAGCTGGAAAACTTGGGGAAGACGATGTCTGTGTGAGAAACATTGTCCTTGTCGTCTCGTTCTACTTCGCACCAAGTGGACAGACGCACTCTCACTCTCGAAGGAGACATTCAGAAAACAAGGACCTTCACGCACCCTTCTGCACCTGGACGTCCTTGATCTGGTTTTGTGATGTCTCACATGGTTCTCACACAACCAAGAACGATGCCGGCGACGTCCTTGGCACTCGAGCATTGTGAAGTGATTCGTTTCCTTTTCTCTTCACGTGAACGTTTGGAATTCTCGTGTCTGTGGAGGACATGGGATCCACGTCGAGTTCTGTTGCTGTTTATCTGATCACAAGCGTCATAATTAATGTAGTCTGGTACATCCCTTGACATTATGCGGAATACCAGCAAGTAATTAGCTGCAGACAATTAAAGATATTGATGGTTTTTTTGTTCAGCAGAGAAGCACTGAATTATGCATGGGTATTCTCTCTTGATCTGCCGCATCACGTGACTAATTCATTGCCGACTTCCAGGGGAGACACCACCGTTTGTGATCCGCAATTCCGTGGAACAAACGTCGGTGACTGGATTTTGTGAAGCATGTGAGGCACAGCTTGTCAACTCCAGAACAGCCAAATTATCGACGCGCCGTGTCATCAGTTACGTTATTGATCAGCGAAAGCGATACGCATCGCGTCTACGAGGATCTATCATTTAATTCTGAGAATGGTCATGTTCGGAACATTTGCACATGTTGAAGCTCTTTGACACAGTTTCCATTCTTTTACAGTCTGCTTGGGTACAAATTGGGTCACATTGCGCAACAATTGCAGAAGGTTCCGATCATGACCATTCTCAGAATTAAATGACAGATCCTCGTATTTGGACCGCATCAGGACAAGTCGTTTCATTGCTCTAAGGTGGTTATGGTCGACTTGAAGGAAGCAAAATCCATTTGGACGTAATGGAATAGGGGTGTTGCACATTGACCGGTGCGGATTAGGTGTCAGTGTCCCGTGGAACCAAGACTTCCGGCACCTTGACAGCGTGGCCTGCACTTGTCGAACAAACTGAGAAACTGCCCGTATCATTGACTGGACCGGGAAGATGAAAGTCAGGCTTAAATCCATTTGCACGAAAACAGATTACTACGAAATTGGCATGGGGTATAGCAGGTATTGATCATGGGATGACAAGCATAAAATCCTATCTCACCGATGCAAGGGTCTCTGCTGAATGATTGCCTTTTTTTCTCCGAGTGGTGGGCTGTCGTTATATTGGCTGTCAGTGATACCCACCGATAACGAAATAAATCAAGCCGTTAATATATATTTCTGTTGAAGGCAGTGCCCGTGATGCCCTGTTGGTTGACAACAGAGGACGTGGTTCACAAAACCTTTTGTTCAACAACAAAAAGGTTGGGAATTTCTGTTGTTCCTGTTCTGTTTGATGTTCTGAATATTGACTGAATGTTAATCTCCTATTCCACAGTTCGGATGGTAAATCCTTGCTTGCCAATATCACGATTGGAAATCAAAACACGAAAACATAAATTTGGCATGGGTGTGTGCAGCATTTCAAGTAGAACTGCGTTTTCATCAAGCAGTTTTCTATGGAATTAAATTTGTGTCAAAATGTGCTCCATGTCATCAGTAATCAGGCTCGAGCGTTTCCGATGATTGATTGTGAGGGCAGCGGCACCGTGGGGCCGTGGAGGACAGCTGGTCTGAAATGTGGCAAACCCTGTTGGAGGTTTTCACTCTCAGAGCCGGGGTTCGACGAGGGATACGCAAATTTGTTGGCAGCATCAGATGAGCACTGCATCCTTGGTCGTGCCTTGACGAACGCTTTGGTGACGGTGTTCGGTTCCGGAGCCTTCGATCTGCTGAAAGACAAGCAGCAAACATCACTGCAATTGGTTTCAGTGACTGCCCACTACTTCTGGGTCACCAGGTGCGTCCTGTTCTGGCGTGCTGCTTTGAATCTGAGCTCATACTGAGTGCACCATGCAGTGAACCGAAACAATGCATTTCAACGGGGAAGAGTCTCTTTGTGATCTTTGTCTTTGGATTCTCAGCCATTAGCAGGAAAACTGGGACAAGTCAAAGTGTCCTTGACCAGACATCTTAAAGGTGTATCTGTTAGACAAGTACGCATGAAGTACTGCTACCGACCCCCCACAGAATGTGCCCAAATTTCACCTGTTGTCTAACCACAGAAAAAGTCGTTTTTTCCACATGGCCAGCTTCTCAGATGCCCATTGAACACACCAGACACTGGGGCCCTCAGCTTCCTGTGAGTGTGACAGCATGCCAATTACAACAAATTGCAAACTTGGGAAGAACTGGAAGGACAACTTGAGAGAGTGCCTGAACAATTGCATGATCTGTTTTTGATTCAAATAGACTCATTTGGAATAACGTTGGCACGCAGAAATCCATTGCTGATCTGCATTCAGTGTGCTTCTGAATGAAGGCGCCAATGAAGGTGATGCTGCAGACTGCAGTTCAGAACTGCGGCGTCTCATCGAGTCGAATGGCCAGTGTGTTTGACTCTCGGATCCCATCTTCGTGCACCACATACGACAGACATGCAGGTGTTTTTGTACAGCTCTGCATGGCAAATTCACACGCAGGTCTCGAGATGTAGGTTATTACTGCAAACATCGGCGACAAGGAAGAACGGTGAAATCAATTTGTAGCTGCGAGCGCCGATCAATCTTTATGTGCTTATGATGCTGCATTACCTTAAACGTATTTAAAACTGTACAGCCACACGATTACCGACGCCACATGTTTGCCTTGTGGTTGTTTCAAAGATATACGGCTTATTAAGTTACGAGGGAGTTTTTTGTTGTCTGGTGTTTGCTCGAGAGGTAATTCTGCGCGATTGCCGCACAGAAAGAAGAAGGCAGAAGTCTTCAGAAGTGTTGCCTTTTTGCCGAAGTCTTTCTGTTTGCTCCATCTCTGCGTTCTTTGGACTGGTCCGAAGACCACACGTTGCCTGCGAGTTATCAGCAACACGTGAGAGTGGAGTTCGTCGTTATCGGGCTGATAACCGACGAGGGACTGCAGATGTTGCTCTGGCGGGCTGCACTCATCACTCTATCGCTGTTCGAATGTCAGATTTAGGGGTGCGGAGGTTTTTGCAGACACTCGCAAAATGAATTGCCTTTTGGGGCTCAGAGAGTTTCGAATCGACTCGGGTGTCGTGACTGAACACGTGGAGGGAAGGAATTGCGAGGACAATGGGACGCGTTGTTGTCGTTTGTTGTTGTTGTGTGATGGTGACGGTCGAGGAAATGAGCCGTGGATATCGATCTGGCGCCGCGCCGCGCGTCTCCCACGCCGCGCTGGCCGCCGCCACCTTTCTCCCGGCGTCAAATTGCGACCTGGTTATTCGGTGCGTTCAACGATTCTCGCAGCGGAACTTGTTTCCATCGAGCTTGGCGTTCTTTCAAGTTCTCCTTTTCTGAATATTCACTGTTGTGAAGCTGGGGTCAGAGCAGGAGGCGGTCGGTTTCTGCCTCTCTGACTCACGTTCCAGATGCAGTTTTACCGATCGTTGACGGAGCCCACGCAGCTCTGTACAAGGCTTTGTGCCGCGCAGCTGTCCATTCAGGACACAGAACGTCCAGATCTTGATTTAATCCCACAAATGCACTGTTTGCCATTCTGCATTCAGTGGAGGCCTGTGCAAGGAGAATCCAATAACCCAACATCTGCCTTTTGTCTCCAGACCCATAAATGATTGAAGCGGGCGCAGTGAGAAATACTTGGCATTGTGTGGACTAATGGATCCAGATCGGGAAAACCTTTTAGGTAGTTTTGAATCGGCAGAACGCCACGGAATCGATAACGTGAAGTACGATCTGCGCTGCGGTGCTCCTGGGAGACTCAGATCTCGTCCGATCTTCGTGTGGCGTCCAGGGCTCCAGTGAGACTTGCTTGATAATCTCTTCGTAGCATTTTGGAGTTGAAGCCCCACAGGAAAGTGTTACGCATAGGAAGGTTACACGTCCACGGCTTTGTCAAACGCTGTTCTTTGCAAAGCAGGCTGAAGTTAAGCATGGACGCTCAGTTTGACCCTGAAAAGCCGTTCTGTGCGAGCCATGTTGAGAGAAGCTTTCCGCTTCGCAGTGATGGACCTCGGCTGCTTTGTGCACGAATGTCGCTAATGTACCCGTCTGACATTTTCGGTGGATGGTTAAATAATGGAAAAGGTCCAAAAACTGTTTAATTTCCACACGAACCTCGGTTCATTTTCGGGTGATTTACGCTGATTGATCCGTCAATGTGTATTTTGAAGGCTGCATGCTCGAGGCCAAAGCCATCGTAATGATGACCAAAGAGCTGCCATCGAAACCTCGCATAATGGGTAGCAATTTCTTATTGATGAATTTTTGCAGCTGCGTAGAACCTGAGCAAATAAGTCATCACACACTCACTACCTGTTCACGATTTCGATCGTGAAGTTCTTCTTGTCGAGCGAAGCTGGAGCCAGACAATCACGCAGCGGCGGAATGAAGCCAGTCGTGAAGCGACCCTTCGTGATATTTGTGTGTCGCGAGGAGATCCAGTTTTAACACTTTCGCGTGGAAACTCCAGAGAATCTGCGTCGTGACGATTCAATACACGACAATTCGTGTCAAGCTGGCATGTTCAATGCATCACACAGGACAATTTCTGGTTCCTTGACACGGAATTGACACTCGAATTGAAACGGACTTGAGCCAGTTTTTGCGTGAAACTCGCTTCCGCAGAACTCAGTTTGTGTGCGATTGGCCCGTCCACGCCAGGAAGAGACAACGTGGAGGTCTGTGCCCGATATTGGCGTGTGCTTCGGAAAAAAATCTTCCGGTGGTTTCCCGCATTAGCCCGGAACGAGAGAACATTGTTTCAAACTTGCTTGGTTTTGTTTTGATTCGAATGCTGAAAGGGGGAAAATGAAGTGCGGCACCAAGTGTTGAGGCTGTGACGACACATTTCTGGACGGAGGTCCTCAGTGGCGTGAGTGTTGTTGGGATCGAGCGGATTTGCCATTGTCCACGCTGAACAGAGATCACGCATTTTAGAATTGTGAAGGATTTCAACCCGTGGGAAGCAGCTCGAGTTCGCTACAGCAGCTTCAAATGTGAAGAGTTCCAGTGGTTTTCAGCTCTTGGCTTTTCAGCGGAAGTTGAAGTGTAGCTTCTGGCCGACATGCTTCTTTGAGTGCTCGAGGAAGTGAGAAGCAAAGCAATTTCAGACCTACAACTACAGACAAACAAACATCGCATATCTCCCCCAGCGCACAAACAGGCCGAAATGCTACGTAGTTTGACAGGTCGGTGTCTGCTGCTGACATGTTGTCGCGGCGTTACCCGTTTGAACACATTTTCCGAAGCCTTGGTTGGTTTCATTCAGAGCACACAAGCGTTGTATGCTGCTACAGTCCCGTTTGATCTCTCGTACTTGGTGTCGAGATGTGTAAATAGGGCGCAGAACGTTCCTTTGATCATAAAGCCAGGCTCCGCAAGTTGCCCAGAACAGGTCTTATATTGAAATCTCAGTCAACAAAGGCGCCTCTTGGTAAAAAGCCTTTGTCCCTCAGGGTTGTTGAAAAGATTGCTGAATAAATGTTTGAATTTAGAGACATCAGTGTTTGCTGGCAGTTTGATTTGGCTGGCTGAAGGACAGTGAGTTCCTTCAAGGGAATCTCATTTGACTTGTTTGTGAACAAGTTCTGTTTCACTGACCCTGAAGATGATCACGAATAAAGCTGTTATCGTAAATATGCCATCACTTGGGCGAGGTTGGGGAACCTCGCCGTCCTCGGCTCGACCGGCTGGTCCGCCGGATTAGTTGATTTACCGACTTCGAAACAGAATTGAAAAGTGTTGTTACGTGTTCCTCTCAAATGAAGCTGGGTCTGGAACGGCAGATTTATGGTATTAGATCAACACAGATCATTGCCTACATCCTGACAAATGTCCCCTGGTATGCGGTGGGGGCTTGTGCAGGTAGGCAGTCATCCAGGAAAAAATAGCCAAGTATGGCAATAAAGAGACCTGCACTGTTATCATTCGCTGTACATGGAGAGGGCTTTGACAGATGACTGCATCTGAGTACCGCATCACGGTGTTGGTTCTGTGAAGGAATGAAGTGTGATTGCACCGTGCTGGCGACAGCAAAATAACTTCTGCACAAAAGGTGCTTATTTGTGAACGCAAGATTGCTTCCATCTGCACCGTCTGCGGGCAGATGAAGTGGGAAGGGAGTTTTTGCTCCGCTGTGCTGTAAAATGTGGACAGAGTGGTTTTATTTTCCACGTATCTCGCCCAAGAGGTGCATCAATTGGACATCCAAGCTGAAGTGTAAACTTATTAGCTGACAGACAGTGGCATTGTGCTGCAGAGCAGGTCTGGTCATGTGTAATCTTTTGTGGGTTTCTTGCCTGCAGGATTTGTGTTTTCGACGTTGTCAGAAGAGATTATGGTGACGGTTATGAGCAATAATGATCATTTTCGCAGGTGTTGCGAGAGTCGAGTGTTGCGAGAATGTTTGTGGTGCACGATTATGTTTCCCAGAGAGGTTTCCGAGGTGCGATATCTGAGACTTGCAGCACTCATTCTCTCTTCTCGTGTTGTGTTTTTGTTGGCTTTCTGGTGGCTGAGCATTATTCCAGGCGTGTTAAAGAGTTTGTGAAACCTTAATTTCCTCTTTTGATGCTGAAAACAGACAACAGAGGCTGCAGCGTTTTGTTAAGCGTGTGGTCGCCCGGAGGGCCGTGTACCACACGCTTCATTTAATAACCATCATTCTGTTTGTCCTTCCATCTTTTTGTGTATAGCGGGTCTTACCTGGGGGGGGGGAGGG
>JAAUXT010043875.1_pt1 | contig 16368 bp, 13 predicted proteins | sample 7278171 | NCBI WGS metagenome assembly JAAUXT01 (sample SAMN14350112, study PRJNA611818) | marine sediment metagenome | isolation source: surface marine sediment (1.8m) | place: French Polynesia: Moorea | collected 2018-08 | reverse complement strand
TTTACTCCAGCCCTCACCTAGCCATTGCTCTACTCAAACAGGACACGGGCTTTTGTGGGACTGTCCATAGCAACAAGAAGATGTGGCCAGTAGCTCTTCTGAAGGCCTGTGGGGGGAAGAGGGATGACACGGGCCAGGGGGGGCAGAGTGGGAAAGGCAAAGGCAAAGGCAAAAAAAGCCAAAATGCGGAGGAGGCACCCAAACCCAAAATACTCAAAACCCACTCACGAGACATTGTTTGGTGGCGCAGTCAAAGCAACGACCTTCTGGCCATGGTGATCGGTGACAGAAAAGTGTTCCACTTGGTCAGCACCATCCACAATGCAACCCAGTTGATGGTCAGTATCCCAACCAAGAAAAAATGGGACTGGCAGGCGGATGCCGTTCTTGACTACAATTATGGGATGAAGGCAGTTGACCTGGGGGACAAAATTCTGAAAAGCTACGAAATGAACCAGAAAACGCAGAAGTGGACCACCAAGCTGGTGTTTCATTTGGGGAACATAGCCATGATAAATGCTTATCTGTTGTGGAGACGCAGCCAACAAACCACAATAGCAAACGAGCTCGTGCGTGCGAAAAGAGGTGCTCAAGTTTCCCGTTTGACAGGAAATTTAAACTTGCTGAATCACGCGGAATTCCACTTAACCATTGTGTTGGCTCTAGTGGAAGAAGGTAACCATGATTGTGCATTCAACAACCCAGCTCGACACGTTTTGGCATTGCACCCAGAGCGACGGTTCAATGACCGCCACTTCCCTGAGGAGATTGTACCCAAGAAGGCAGGGGGAGGAAGCACCGCATTTGCACCAAATGTCACAAAAAGCCCAAGGGCCTAAACACCAAATTTTGATGCGGTGCCTGTAACAAATTTCTTTGTGCATGGCCGTGCTTCCAGGTGTACCACACCAAGGGCCTCACTTTTGAGGACGCAATCAAAGCACGCAATGAGGGTGCGACCAAATCTGACAGCATCATGTCCGAAGATTCTGATCTGTCCCTCACAGATGATCGGCCCAACCAGACTATTTGACAAATGGATTCCACTTGTTAGTTCACCAAGAAATGAAAGAATGCCCGATCCTGCTACAATTCACACTTGCTTCTTTGTGCTTGTAATCCTGGCAATTTGTCTTGTGTAGAAATGTATAAAAGTGCCTGTTGGAGTGCATTGCACATTGATACGATAGCAATAAAAATGTTGACATTATGCTGGACCTAAGACTTAGTTGTGCTTCTGTAAGAAGGAGACACGGAATCCGTTTACAAATTCTGCGTCAAAATTATCGCTTGACAGTGCAGGCTCAGAGGCAGAGATGATTGCGACGTCACACGTGGTTGATCACACGAATCTTATTCATGTTGCATTTTGAAACAATCATGGATTTCTGCGTGTTGTGGCAAATGAGGAGATATCTGGATGATATGATGCCTATTGGAAACCTGGTCCATGTCAACCCACAGTGACTAAGTAAGTAAGGCCTAAAAAATTATTCACTGACTGCAAGTATGATGAAGAGCAATCAATCAACTGCACTGTCAATCAAACCCAAGCACGCATTCTCTGTCCCAATGACAGTGATGCTCCCATAGGATCTGGAGCGCTCGAGTTCCAAGTGTACAGAGCATCTCTGAGTGGGGTGCCACTCAAGTCACGCAATTAATTACGGAGTGGTGCCGCTCATCTTACAATTAACGCCGAGCTCCTATCGGAGCTGTTATCACCTCTAGTGTTAAATTCGACTGCCTGAGGTGATTTGTTCCGGTGGCTTGTTCGGGTCGATCTTCACGTTACATGTTGAGCAGACCTCGTTCAAATCAACTGAATCCGCAGTGCAGGAAATAAAAACCTGCCCTTTTTGGTTCTTTGGAGAACAACCTTTCGTGACAACATGATGCACATGGTCAATTTCAGGGTTTTTTTGGGCAAATTGTGTTCAAACCTGTTGATTGAATGGCCATGGCACATTTGAAGAATGAGAGCATAATAGATTCCATGTGTGCCATTCAAGCGTGCGTTGTTGTGCAGAAAAGCAGTCTACCTCTCCTATACAAACATCTTGTTGAGCTAAGAAAGAGATCCATCAGAAGATCAGGGCATCGAGCTTTTCTGGTCCACCAATCACAGAGCAATTCATCAGAGAGTTTGCTTTCCAAATGCCTCTGTCAGGTGGAATGGATCTCTTTCGCCGAAATCCAGACGAATGATCTGCTCTCTGTATTCTTTCCAAAGAGTCAGAGAGAATACGCTACTAACGTACGTGTCAGGACAAAACCAGCTTGTGTTTGGTCAACGAAGGAAGACTGGTACCTGCCGTGCACACTCAATGCACGTTACCGCTGAAGCCAGAAGTCGTCTTTCACTTACTGTTGCCCTGTTGGCTGTCGCTCAATTATTTACAAGGCCTTCATATCAAAAGAGATCCGCAAACAATAATGGACCGTTTCCGAGTTGTGCCGCGGAATCCGTTTCACCGCGCCTCGTACTCGTACGCACCGGAAACAACTGAAATAGTGCACGTGCACCACCACCCGAGATACGAGCCTCGTCCTGACAAGGCAGCGATGGCGCAGGATCGCTTCTGGGAGGTTGTCCCCTGTTGCAGTCGAAACGAGGACAAACCCTGTGTGGACCCTGTTTGGCCGCAGTCTGGTCTTGCCATGCAAAATTCCTTGGAAATTTGACACTTGGAAGAAACCTCCGCGAATGTCGCCAAAAACCTGGTGGAAAGTTCACCAACGACGCAACGACGCAAATGGGATGATGAATTCGATAAATTACTGGTGTAACTTTGTGGGATAAAATAACTCACAAATCTTATTTATGCCGCCCGGTGGTCTCAATAAAGCTCTATCAGGACTCCCAAGTGTTTCTAATGAGAGGCACCGTGGACGTCGGAAATCAGCACCAGCCCTGGGGGGCGATATCTCCCCTGCGGTATCACCGTGAATATCGGTGGGATCTCCGGAGAAACATTGCCGTCACTTTGGACTCCACACTTCAGAACGACTTTGCGTGACTTTAGAAATGGAGACTTTCGAAATGGACAGAGAATCAGAGAGCTTCACCAATTAGACTTTGGAGTGGACCATCAGCCGAGTCATAGTTCGTGCCTGCATGCATTCGTATTGTGGTTGCTCGCACGTCGTATGTGTTTTTTCCAGTGACAGGGACAGCACTGACTTGAGTCACAACTTGGTGGTGGTGGTGGTGGAGGTGGAGGTGGTACGGGTAATCCAGAAAGTCAGAAAGTTGGAATATGTCCAAAAAAGAAGAAGGCTGCACCCAGAAAGCCCGTGATTCCACTGCCCATAATTTCACTTGCCAAGAACAGGGGAGCCAATCGAGACAGGAGGAACGTTACGTAATCCGGAGCCGCACAGTGTATCCCAAAATGGTGACCTTTTGTGAAGAAGTAAGCTCAGGGTGGCTCCTAGTGTGTTTTAAAAGTTCAAACAAGGCATCCAAGTCATGTGACCTGCATTTGAGACCATCACGTTCAGCTGAGATATTTCCACCGAAACCTGCCTTGGATTCCAGCAATCTCCATGATGGTCTAGTACAACTGTCCATGCACCCACCCAGGGAGTCATTTGCAATGCTGATGAACCAACAACACAACATGGAGGCCATTGGTAGCACTATAATATATCCCAAAATGGTGAACATTTGCAAAGAAGCAACCTCAGGGTGGCCCCAAGTGTGTTTTCACAAGTTCCAAGACAGCAGCCATGTGACCTACTTCACCAAATCACACTCAGCTGAGATATTTTGACTGACAACCTGCCACATTCCAAGCCCTGTTTTGTCAACAAATTTTGAAGTTTGAAATCAGACCAGACCCTGCACAAACAACACAATTTATCTTTAAACTGTGGGCATCATCTGCAGCAAAGTCTCTGAACACCTGAACAATTGTTCTCTTCCATACCGAACTCTTTTTTCAAAGCGCTTTGTCATGTGTTTTCACACAAAAAACCCAAAATCAAATTTCAAATTTTGCCACCTGCAAACCACTGAAAGAATGACAACTTAACCCTTGCATTGTGACAAATACATCAACGTACACCTTGGACCAGGCATTGCTCGCTTACCCATGTCCAAATTTTTGAATTTGCCTTTTTGAACAGCACTGAAAATTCAAAAATATTCATATTTTCAGACACTGAGCATTATTTTAGACCCAAAACACAATACATGCTGACAGACAATTGAACCACACATTGTACTACCACATTTGTGACTTATAGAGCCTGCACCAGAAATTTGAACCAAAGCCTGAAGGTGATTTTCGGGTGGCTCATTTGAGCAGTCCGAACAGGCGGTCCCTTCATATCACCCAAAGATGGAGCTTGAGGTCCTGCGTGTGCGCACAATGTCAAGATCAAAAGAACTTGTCAGGTATATCCCCTTGCCTTCATCCACAACAAAGGTGAAACCACAACAGAGATGAAACGTGAGCATTCACCACACGCTTCCATTTTGGTCCAATGTGCTATAATTCTGGCATTGTGAGTGGCTTCTTCACAGCACATCTACCAAATGTCAAGCCTTCCTCTTTCGAACATGCCTTCTTGCAGTGTGCTCGACCAATTCTAAATTCTGGCTGATTGTACAGGTGGTTTTGACGCCAGTTTCTAAAACACAGTGCGCAGTTTCTACTCTTGCAAAAGTTGCACTGAACACAGTGCACTGAAAACTACCGAAGAATATCTGTGAATCTTTTATGTTGGTTTGTGGACTCCTTCTCAACTTGACATTCAACCTTGCCACCTTCAATTTTCTCAGCGCAATTCCCACCGCACCGTATGTGCGTGTGACATGGCCACAAGCACTGTGGATTTTCTGCAGCGTTTTCTTGTTTTTCCAGACAAGTTCTCGCAGATTCATCCAATTCCCACCGGTCCCCATGAGTTCTGTCAGGTCTGGGGAAACATTTCCACAGGACGAACGGTTTGGACAAAAACAATCTGTACGAGCTGTGAAACCCACATTACACTGTCGAAGTGTCCCTTGAGCCTCGAGGTGACGCCTTCAGCGACTCTTCTCGAGAGTTTTCTCCCCGTTGTAAAAGAAACCGAAAGCTGCGGAAGCCGGCGTGTCCAGGTCGGTCCATTTCATCCGATCCTCCTCGGTTGCGCAAATGGATGCGGTCAGGTTTCCCGCCGCGCTTTTCAGGAGACGGATCCGTGGAGGATTGTTTGGATGAGAGAACCATCCTCATGCAAAAAGCTGCTTCGCATCAGTTTCACGGGGAAATGAGCCAGTGATTATGCAGATCTCTGTATATCAAATTTGACAGTTGTCTTTCTGTTTCCTTTCAGTTGCTGCACACAAAAGCTGTTACCGTTTCGCGATCGCTGAGCACTGCATTCAGTGCCTGCGTTCCCATCTGTCCTTGTGCGCATTTTTGACAAGAATTTTATGCACCCTTGGTCGGCCGATTCGTGCTTGCCCAATTCGACTTGTTGGACAAATGATATTGCGGTTTCGTGGAAAAGAGGCACCGCGCAACAAATGAACGAAAGAATAAACGAATGAAAGGACGCACGACGGAGTCTCGTTGGTGGAGGCTTCGCTCGTCTCACGCGATGCAGGTTCTGTTTCTCAGTCGCCCGATTGTTCCTTTTGGGATGGCTTGCCTGGCGTGATTTTGAGTGCCTGTGGGTGAGTCTGTGGAAATAAGGGGCCAAAGCTTTCGTCTTCTGTGACACCTAAAAAGTGCATCGCTGTCCACAAACACTGAACAAATGGACTTCACATTGTCTTTCTGCAAACAAGACAAATGCAAAACGGACCGTGCCTTGTGCGCAGACCTTCCTGGCTCAAGCAGAAGCCGGATTCCTTGGTCCGGTCTGATTTTAGCGAAATGAGCGACTTCTGGTTTGCTCTTTCCAATCCCGACAAGGGTCAAGGAGCGAAGCATTTCCCGGAGAGTCTGCATGCATCTCCACCTGGTTGAGTGATGACCACAAACCTCACCGGAGGTTCGGGCGCAAGGCCTGCAGACAGACATCCATCAAGATCGAAGATTGTGTTTGGTTGGTGTCTGTCTCCAATCAGATGCCCGATGACAAACAACAAGTGCACAACTTCGAAACAGCTTTTTTCTTGGGCAGATTCCGATGGAAGTGAAGATATCAAAAAGAATTGGCTGTCAGTAAACCCAGTGAATGTGTGATTCTGAACGTGTTATGTCTGCACATTGTTTACGACAAGGTGGCGACAGGCTTTGAGAGGCAACAAGGTCAAGGCACGGTCCGTTTTGTATTTGTCTTGTTTGCAGAAAGACAATGTGAAGTCCATTTGTTCAGTGTTTGTGGACAGCGATGCACTTTTTAGGTGTCACAGAAGACGAAGGCTTTGGCCCCTTTGGCCCCAGGAACCTGAGAATGAGAAGCTGATGTTGTTTGGAACCATAAACAAATGGTCCACATGAGTGAGAACTTCGTATCTTCCATCATTCTGTATGTTGGCATTCATTCATCCTCAAGATGTATGCACTGTGTCCCTGCCAGCTTCATTGCTCAATTACCGGTGGGATTGGCAATAAGTTGCGATTTCCAGCATCGCTGAGCTCTGAATCGACGCCGCAACGCTGTAATTACTCGAGTGTCCAACCACAGTGTGGACGCGGGTCAAAGAGGCTCAGAGAACAACGCTCGAGTCGTTTTACATCAGACGAAATCAGATCGTCTGCAGATAAGTTCTCTCGTACAACCTGTTGCGAGAGCGGTCGCCACCATCAGCTCCTTCGAGTTTGTAAAGTATCGGGCGGTTCGCTCATCCAAAAATGTATCTGATTGTTTTGAATGCTCGTGATGATAGATCCCAAAGTACATCATGACACAAGACGAGAACTCGGTGAATTCGAGAACTCGGTGGAGAATGCGCTCCCATTCCGTGTGCTACGAATATCGACTTCTGCGAAGAAACAATAGCTCCATTTTTTTCCTCTCACCAAAAAAGCGCCCGGCAACAATTCAACGAAAGAGATGTGTGCCAATCTGCTACGCATGGGTGGAGGGAATTCTTGGCAGAGCACACATACATCCAGGATTTTGTTTTGTATGGGGGAGGAGGGTTGGGTTGTAAACCTGCCATGTTGGCGTCTCTGTGCATGGTCAATGAACCAAAGGGAAGTTCACTGAACTGCCTGAGTTTCAGGCTACGGTTGACAGGACCCAACACTCTGCTTCTCATTTTCAGTTTCACTCAAGAACAGGGAATTTATTTTGCCACGCTTTGCTCTGTTAATATTTCAAGAGGGGGTCGGAGCCTGAGCCTGACTTTACTCAATGAGGAGTTTGTGTAAGTACACAAGGCCAACCTAGCCTGAACAAGGAGGGCCACAAACAGAACAAAGTGTGATTCTTTTCTACAATGTTTGATGGTTCTCGAGCAAGACAGGGAGATAGCTTGTCAGTCTTTGTCAGCCAGCTTGAGAGTCTCAGGCCCCTTGTTGATAGGCAGGAGTTGTGACCACATGTGTGCGAAACCCTGGTCTCTGAGGAGAAAGGCGCTTGCAATTTTGCTGGTTCCCTTGGTGCTGTACCACACACGCACAGTCCACACGCGCGTTCGGGTACGCAGTGTGGACGGCCTCATTCGAGTGAAAAGTGCGCAGCGCAGAGAAAACTGTGCTCAAACCTGACAAGCCTTACAGCCCCGAATGAGGCTGTAGTTGTCCCGTGTAACGAGTGTTGTGATTTTGTTCACCAAAATACACACGATGTCCCTTCCGAAAGTTCCCGTAATTGATGAAACAAACTGAAGACATCTTCAAAATCAATAGAAACATTGTTGTCGCAGATCAACATTCCTCCTTTACGCACAAGTTTGTGAAACTGCATTTTCTATGAAGCACAACATGAAGCCAAATACCATGCCTGTTGTGAAAAGATTATTTTTTTTGTGCCTCTTTATGAATCTTTGGCACAGAAAAACGAGTGTGTCTTGCAGGACATTTGTCGCGGAAATACCCTGCCGTTTGGTCCATAAGAGCCCATACCATGCTGCTTGTCTATAAGAATTGGTGCCAAAAAGAAAGAAATTTTGCACACCATGCTGTTTGGTCCATAAGAGCCCATACCATACTGCTTAGTCCATTAGAATTGATGCCAAAAAGAAGGAAATTGCATACACCACACTGTTTAGTCCATGACAGCCCATACCTTGCTGCTTGGTCCACAAAAAATGGTACAAAATTTAAATGAGACTCACCCAATCAGAATGCATGGAGAATCCAGAATCAAAATGATACTTATGCTTCTTCCTGGGTCATTTGCATACATGTGTGCCCTGGCATGAGCATAAATAATGTTCAGCTAATCAGAATGTGTGGAGAGAGATATGAGTGATGCTCATGGGGGTGGGGAGGGGGTCCCACGACTGGGTCACACCGTCACAGATACACACATACTGACGCTTCCGCGACTGAAAACAAAGCAAAGGAAGTTCACACGACACGACATTTTTGGGCAGGGGAACACAACTTTCAAACCATTGAACGAAACTTTTGAGACAGACCTTGTACTTCAGACAGACTGTTGGGTGCACTGACAAATTCATCCCTGTGGAACATAATTTCTCAAACCAGCGGACGTTTTCGGGCGAGCAGTCATCATGGTTTCTCCCAGTGGTGAACAGATTGCAGCGTTTTGTGAAAAGGAATTCACACGGAAGGTGGAACTACGCACACTGCGGGTTTGGAAACACCACCTTGATTTTGTGCTGTGTGGATGAGCAAAGTTCTATTTCTCAACCAAACTGTCAAAATACGTTCAGATTTATCATCCTCGTTCCGTGCGAAGTTCTTCATGTGGTGTGTGCGACTCACAACTTGTCCAGGCACAAAGGAATGCAGAAGCCTCAATTCACAACCGCACGCAAAAACTATCAAGCGACCTTTTCCATGGAGCAGTTTCACTGACGCGTGTGATCGTGGGATTCGATGACAACACTGCTTTTGAAAGTTCAAAATGAGTTTGAATGCAACATAAAGTATTTACATTGATTCTCTGCTGAGAATGATCTTCCACATCAAAAGGGGAGTGCGGGTGCTCCATCTGAGCGCAGTGACGATGAACTGGCCCTGCACAGATCCGCAGAAGTCCTCGTCCTGACGCACACACCGAGACACGAACGTACGAGCATGGGGACATTTTCTTTTTGCAGAAACGTTTTTTCTTGCAGTCTCAGGGAATGGCGAACCATCAATAAAGACCGGGATGTTCAAATTCCCCCTTTGTGTGTTTTCAAGAAGCGCTCGGGCGCAGCCGTCCCGTCCAACGTGAACGGCATTGCTCACGTTGTCAGTGGTTGAGGCACATCCGGTTGCTGCTCGCATATAATCCGTCAGGAGGACAAATCCTGTGGATTGGTTGAACAAAAGCGAAGCGCTGTGGCATCGCGAGCGTCAAAAAGCGTGACTGCTGAGGAACCTGCATCCTCGAAAAACATGTACCCGTGTGACAGGCCCAGTTGACTGCGGTTGCTACTCTCAATCTTTTTTGGGTAATTGGCACAAAAACACCCATAAGCACACACAAACACACAAAAACACACAATACACAACATGGTTCATCTCTTATTGCCTTTGGAGTTTCTGCCAATGGTGAATTTTCTTCACACACAAACATACACACGAAATGACAAGAAATAATTGAACAATGTGTCCTTTTATCTCTGTGTTTCTCCTTCAGACTGTTTCGTTCATTACCAACAGAGAAATTATGATACAAAAATACAGATTTATTTCCAAAGACCCCAAGAATAAACAGGTGTGATTGCGTTGATTGCATTGGGAACAAGACTGAACCCCCCCTCAGAAATGGCATTTGTTTCTGATAAAAATCAGTTCTATATACCATGGTCGTCCACTGTTGTTGTTTCAAACCAATTGCAAATGCTAATGATGGCTGTTCGAACTCATTTGGAACGCAGTCAGAACACAGGGCCGTCTTAGCCAACTTGAGTCTTGTCTGAAAACTGTACATCCACAAGAATACATTGTGCAGCTTTTTCTTCCATTGCACTTTTCGCAAATACATTCATAGAGTGTGAAGAAACGAGTACACGTGAGAGGAAGATGTGTAAAACTTATTGGCATTATGTTCTCAACAAAGTCTCTTATTTCAAAGGCTAAGCAGGAAGCCAAAAGAGAGTCAAAGGGAGCCAAGCCGGCGACACACAATGCTTTCACATAACTTCGAATGAACCCCTTTCATCTTTGTGGAATACACCAACACTAACGCAAACAGACACAACAAAATCCATGTCAGAATCACGTTGAACTGAAATAACGTGGTCGAGGACAGACATCCTACATGGTCGTGCTGTCAGGGTCCCATTACTCGAATGTTTGTTCACACCAGCCGTGCTTCTGCAGGAGGTTTTAATCTACCTAATTAAGCTGTCCTCGGGCATTAAGATTTTGTTCTTTGTCCAATGGAAGCAAGAAACATTCAAAGGATCTCTGGGTAAGCGAGACAGTTGTGTGAAAATCCTTGCTCTCTTTGTCCGGTTATTGGAGGTACGATGGATTCACTCGTGTCTCTGGCCGCCTCACTGTTCAGTGTGTTTTCTCCCTGAAATCATAGTCTACAGAGATCGGTCCAATGTGTCTGTGTAGTCGACAGCCTCTACTTTGCATCTTTATTGCGCCGAAGATCGGATGTCTCCTCAGGTGGACCCAGTGGACCCAAGGGGCCAGGGGCCTTCTCATCTCTTGTGTTTACCAGAGTTGATTCTTATAATTCGTACAGTTTCCTTTGTTTGGCTCGTGTCAAAGTCCTTGCATTGAACAGAGCAACCAAGCAACACGAACATGAGTATTGACTGCCACGCGAGACGTCTTTGAACAGCAATTCAGGCAGCGGCCTCGGTTGAGCTGTCTTTGCCGAAAAATGTCGAGTCTCCTATTTCAGTGAAGGTTCCAACAAAAGTCTATGATCGTCATTTGTCCTCAAATGGCAACACACTTCTGTTTGATTGCAAGATTTGTTGGTGGTGAAACAGATTTCACAGACTAAGGTTTGCATTCTGGAAATTGGGTCGATTAGATCAACAGCCAGATATAAAGGATGGACACATCCAGAGCCAAGTTGATACAGTGGACATCCAAGTTGTGATTTGGACAAATGTTTCAGGTCAGTCACAAAAAAAGCTTTTGAGTTTGTTGCACGTGGGGAGTGGAGAGGACCCCAGATTCACCTGGCACAAACACGCCGTGGCATTTTGAGATCAAGGCGAGCTTATGAAAAGAGTTCTGCTTCGCACGCACGAGCAGTCAAAGAACTGCACGTGCGCACGTTGAACCTGAGATGGGTTGGGTTGTTTTTTCAAATTCATCAATTGTTTTTTCAAATTCATCAAAATCACAGCATTTTTTTCTTGGTCATGGCACCAGAAATCACCTTGTATCCAGTGTGAAACCTCGCGTTGCGGAAAGCAAACAAATCTCGAGGCACCAGGAGAGGAGAGTCTGATCATGGGGCCAAGTCGAGAGTTGTTATTTGCCGATCAATCCAGAGTATGCATTGGCACAAACAAGAGATGACACGGACGGGTCTTGGGTAAGTAGGGACAAAGGCAAGCTTTCGTTTGATCTGCCAAAGCAAGGCCCTTGGACAAAACACGCTCTAAACACACCTGAAGACGTCCACTGGAAAACCAATCAACAGCAGGAACTAAAAGGCACGGGAAGCCCATGCAAACATAAAGAAACAGTTGTGACAAACGGCAATTTTTTCTGCAGCCTGTGTGCACCAGAGTGTAACTTAGTTCAATGTTACAATCACTGATTCCCTCAACATGTGCACCAACTTTCGAGGATGATCAAGAAACGTTTGCATCCAAAGGGAATCGACCCTCGTGCGTGTTTTGTTGTGCACGGTTGGATTTTAGCACCCTTTGGACACCCTGATCTCAATCCAGAGCCTCCCCAGAGATGAATTTTCTTTGATGACCAGAGCACAACTAAAAGGAGACGTAAACCTTTGACCGCGCGGTTGCATCCAAGTGACAAGCATGCGCACCTGAAGCGCTGACAAACTTTCAATCAAAGTCTCGCCTTGGACCTGCGTCTCTTGTCTGCCAGGCTCAACTGATGGAAGAGGACTTCCTCAACAACAAAACCTAATTTCCGATCATGAATAGTGAAACATGAAGCATTGGTACCAGTGGACGAAGATGTCCTGCTGAAGGAGGAAGGTCACCACTCACAGATCCCGCAGGCCCGAAACATCAAAACACGCTTCGGAAGAACCTGTCAAAGACGGACGGAGGGACGGAACTCACAGACCGCGAATCTCCGGCCCGCCAGGAGGAATGCGAGTCCAAAGCGTCGAGTCTCGAGGACGACGCCGTTTCGTCTCTACAACTTGTCCTTCGCTTTGGGTCCGTTATCAAAATCTTCTAACTTTGCGACGGAACATCTTCCGTTTATTGCATCTGTCTTGCTTGTCTTGTGTTGATTCAGAGACCTCTTGTCACCATTGTGAAAGTTCACAAGCTGACTGTCGCATCGCGTTCAGCAAGAAAGCTGAAAGTGTGAGAATGGAGCGCAAGTCTCGCAATCTCAAGCAACAAATGGTGCTGCTGGTGGTCACAACTGGAGGTGCTTCGTAAAGTCTGATGATCTGTCTTCAAAAGATGAGTCCGGCCCTGGATTCGTGTCTCCAGGATCTGCCCTGTTTGGATTCCTTGCGCAGGGAGCTCTTGGCAGACAGACAACAATTGAGCAAAAGAGGCCACGTACACCATCTACAACATCTCTGCTTCCAGGTCGACTCGTTCCGTTGCTGGAGAATATGGTCGCTTTGGCTTCTGTTCTCACCATTCTTGCCATCAGTTTTGAAAGGTAAGTTCGACGTTGTTCCGAGAAATACCAGTTTTGTTGCAGTCACCACACACGCAGAGTCATCATGCAGCCTTCCCTCTCGTACAAAACGTCGGCTGTCGCCTGTTCACAGTGCGGATATGGCCTTTGCCTGCCTGCAGTTGCAATTAAGGGACCTTAGTCAGGGACATGGAGATGACCAGAGATGTGTACGCCATTCACTCGTTTTCCCACCCGCGGCTTTGGTCGACTTCCCAAAACTCTTTGGCCTGGAAGAGAATTTCAACCTCACCGTGGACAAATTGCGGGATCAGAAACACAACTCGCCTTGGCACACACGCAAAGGGAAAAGGGATAAATATTTTCTTTTCCGTGTCCAGGAAGAATCCCTGAGCCAAACCTCAGTGTGCGAAAAGTGTGTGTGTGTGTGTGTGTGTGTGAGAGAGAGAGAGAGAGAGAGAGAGAGAGAGAGATGTTTCAAGCACAAACGTGAGGAATGGAGGGTGTTATTGTTGAATGAACGGTGTCTCATGGTCCAGTCTGTACCATATCCTGGGATCGTTGTCCACTTTGCTCCCCAGTTCCACAGACAATTCATGCAGAACTGATCCTTGAGAAAGAACGTATTTTTTTGGCTTTTTATGGTGAAACTTCAAAAGACACAGAACATGACGGAATCGAATCCGGTTTTCTGCAGGTACTACGCCATCTGCAAACCTCTGGAAGCTCAATACACGTGCACCTTCGGCCGGATGCTCAAGATTGTCATCGCCATATGGATCGTGTCCTTCTTGTTGTGCCTCCCATTTGTCTACATGACAATCTACAAGGACTCTCGTTTCAAGGATGGAACGCCAATAAAGGTCAGTTTGCTGCTGGGTTCTCCTTTGGACAATTGCCGTCATAAAGACCTGGTACTTTGAGAGTGTTCTCACATCGCAAACACAATAAAAGGTGTTCGAAAGGTGTTCACGAAAATTCCAATCTTCTTTTGTGTAAGGCGTGGACTGCAAATTGTCACACACAGAGAGGAGCAAAACATTGGTATTTCGACGAACAGGAAGAGCGTGAACGCCTCAGAGAAGACCGCCATCACTCTCAATCAGCTGATCCACAAAAGACACAGAACTGAGGGACAACACCTCTTTCGATCGTTGTTTCGGACCAACCCCACTCGAGGGGAGCAGTAAATCCGAATAAAGGCTTTCAATTCTGGAGGAAAACAAACTTGATCACAAAGCACTCGGGCGCCTTTGACACAAAAGACACTTTTATCAGTTCAGCGCAACACATGTGAACACATTTGGCAAGATGATAGTGACCAGAGGCATAAGTTTCTTTTGAACAGTTCTTTCTTCAATCTGATATCCTGTTTAAGATCAAGGACCCCACACCTGTTTTTTCTCTGTTCTCAGGTCTGCAGGACTTACACCACAGAGACGTGGCAAAAGGTCTACTTGGTGGCCCTGACCGGCGCCTTCTTCGTCGTGCCGCTCGTGCTGCTGCTGGCCATTTACAGCGTCATTAGTCGTCAGCTGCTCAGTGATAAAATGGCGGTCGGGTCCAAAAGTGATCAGACCAACCAATCCAATCTGCAAGCACGCAAACAGGTCGTGCTCATGCTTTTCACCGTCGTCATCTGCTTCTTCGTCTGCCTGCTCCCAGTGCAAACTGTGCGCCTCTATTTGTTGTGGGCACCCAAGGAACACATTTTGAAGCTCGGCTTGGAGGGGTATTTGAATATTTTGTATTTTGCCCGAGTCATGTTGTACATCAACAGTGCCATCAACCCAATTTGTTACAATCTCGTATCGACCAAATTTCGCAACGCTTTCAAACGAGTCTTCGGTTGCGCGCCCATGAAGAGGCACAGTCTACATCGGAAGAACACGTTCACGACGACAGTGACGAGTTACGTGACGAATGACCACGACAGTGTGCGCAGGACGCGGAGCAACTGCAGCAGCAACATGCCCCTCACCAAACTCTCCCACGCCGCCACCACCGACGCCGCCAGTCACGACCTGGAGTCGCTCGATTTCAACTGTAGCGACCAGAAGTTGGTGAAGACTGAAGTTGTGGATTCACGATATGACTCCAAAAGCGCTCAACCGGTGTGAACATTTCGAAGCATTCCCAACGTTCAATTTCTCTCACACACAACACCGCATTTCATTCATTTGAAATGAGTGACAAAAAGTGCTGAATTAAGAATGATTTCTTGTCCAGTTGCAGTTAACTTTGTGAAAAGTAACCCAAACTGTAGACTGTCACATTCCATCTTTCGCAGTCAGGTCCAGTACACCACGCGTTCCACAATGTGCATGCTACACGGTGGATACATGTTGCTGCACGTTCTACTGATTTCATTTCGGCCGCTGAATGAACCTGATTGTTTTGTGTATCTTGGAAACACTGCGAGTTCAAATCCACGTGAGCTGTACATTTGATCCGAATGATCACAGAGATTGCTGTTTGGTGTTGTCTGAACCTGTGTAGCTGTTTCCTTGCGTGGGGTTATCAACCTGCAGAACTGAGAACTTGACGAGCTCAAATCGCTGTTGGCCGCGGGAGCTTCATCTTGAGAAGTTCTTTTCTACTTGTGACGAAGAAGAAGCTTGCACAAGGTGGCTCGCAAAAGATGTGGCTGTTGGTTGGGTACGTCGAAGGTAAACGTCGTTTCCCCTGTAGAGGACGAGGTCATGGTTCCTGAACTGTTGAACTGGTCCAGAGGATACAGGCTGTTGAGATGGGGGTCGCCATCCAGACTGGCTTCAAAAGGCGGATACTCTGAACCAGTTCTTCAGTTCAGGGACAAATGTCTTGTACGTTCAGTTGTTCGAGAACAAGCGACAAGAATGGAATGTCGTGAGCGTTCAAGAACCACTGAGCGTGCAAAACGGCGTTTTTGGACTGAGTCATTGTCTGAAAACGCGTTGAAAAATGCTCTGCACGCTCAATTTTTTGTCGTCTGTCGTAAACATCTCAACAGACACTGAATCGTTTGCTGTTTGGAAGCGCTCGTACAAAGATGGATGTTGTTGTTTTCTGTTGTGGTTTGCGAGGTGAAATTGTCGTTAGTTCCATGTTAATATAGAACTTTCGTGAAATAATAGGCAAATCAAGCACAACGTGAATCAAAAATCTTTTTGATGGGAGGAAGTTGCTTGTGAATTGCTCTGCGGTTCTGGCCACGCAAAATACGAGTACAAAGCAAAACACAGACTATTCAAGACAATTGACTTGCCACACTCCAGTTAAAGCTCACATGCAGCAGCGTCTGTGACGAGCACAAGCCTTCAGTGGACAAGTTTGGCAGAAGTGTCTGAAGCTGAACATCGCTTTTCTTGTCTGCACCCCATTGCTGTCTGTGCGGAATGTATCTATCAAATACAAAATGCACACAGAAGCAACATCATTGATGGTCGCGCGTAGCCGGCCATCTAGGTCCCGCTGTTGGCTTAAAAACCCTTAGCATTCATGTGTGCGTCTGTCCACACTTTGGAATGTAACCTCCCACCCTACC
>JAAUXT010073155.1_pt1 | contig 16375 bp, 17 predicted proteins | sample 7278171 | NCBI WGS metagenome assembly JAAUXT01 (sample SAMN14350112, study PRJNA611818) | marine sediment metagenome | isolation source: surface marine sediment (1.8m) | place: French Polynesia: Moorea | collected 2018-08 | reverse complement strand
TTCCAGCGTTGTCCGAATAATATTGTTGTAAGGATCCTGTTCGGTCAAACTCCATCCTGAGGTTTGGACGTGGGTGCGCAACATGGAAGAGCGGGGATTTTGGGGATTAAACGGGCTGATCAATTCATGCCACAGGAAGCGGGCGGCACGCAGCATGGCAATTTCCATAAAAAAATTCATGCCGACGCCAAAAAAGAAAGACAAACGCGGTGCAAAATCGTCGATTCCCAACCCAGCCTTTATTGCCGCCCGCACATACTCAAGGCCATCGGCCAGGGTAAATGCCGTTTGCAGGACCGAGTCGGCGCCGGCTTCCATCATATGGTAACCACTGATGCTGACAGTGTTAAAACGCGGCATGTGTTGGGAGCAGTAGGCAATAATGTCGGAAACAATCCGCATGGAAGGCTCCGGCGGATAGATATAGGTATTGCGAGTCAGGTATTCTTTCAAAATATCGTTTTGAATGGTACCGCTTAATTGCTCCTGTTTAACACCCTGTTCCTCGGCCGCAACGATATAACCGGCCATAATCGGCAGCACCGCTCCGTTCATGGTCATGGATACCGACATTTGATCCAAGGGAATTTGATCGAAAAGAATTTTCATATCTTCCAAAGAATCGATCGCCACACCGGCTTTGCCGACATCCCCGACGACTCTGGGGTGATCGGAATCATATCCCCGGTGGGTGGCCAGATCAAACGCCACGGAGAGACCTTTCTGGCCCGCCGCCAAATTACGTCGATAAAACGCATTGGAGTCTTTGGCCGTGGAGAACCCCGCGTATTGGCGAATGGTCCACGGACGGCCGGCGTACATGGTTGCCATGGGGCCGCGCGTGTAGGGGGCAAATCCCGGCGGATTTTGAAAGTGCTGCAGATTCTGAAGATTTTCTTCGGTATATAACGGCTTGACCGTAATTCCTTCCGGGGTTTGCCAATTTAACTCATCGGGAGACCTTCCCTTTAACTGCTTCGTTGCCAGTTCTTGCCATTTTTGAATATCCTTATTTCCTGCCATGCTTTACTCCTCCAAATTCAGTTAAATGTTTACACTATCGCAGAATGAAACTCTGATCCGTTTTGACTGTTTGTCCGTTCGGGATGTTCCATGGCCCGCCAGACCAGCTCAAACAGCGCATTCGATTGTGCGGTCAAACTTCCCGACTGCCCCCTGGACATCCACATGACAAAGGAGCGTTGGACAAATCCCATAATAAAATCCAGCAGGATTCCGGCGCGGACATTAGGGTTTAAAACACCTTCCCGCTGCCCCTCTTTCAGCACCTCTAAAAAGAGGTTCATCATTTTTTTCTGCTCGAAGGTTTCGTCGGCCATCCATGTCTTCATGGGGATTGTCATAAAGATAATACGGGGGAGATAAGAGTGCCTCTCGTAGTAATCGATTTGCAACCAGAAAACCTTTCTGAGCTTTTCTTTAAGATCTTCAATTCCTTGCAGATGATCGATAATGCGCTCGGTGAGTTTGCCAAGCCATACATCCACGAACGCGAACACCAACCGCTCTTTACTGCCGTAATGATTGTAAATGGTGCTGAAACTGATTCCGGCCCGTTTGGCGATTTCACGCATATTGGCTTTGTGAAAATCGGATTCGGAAAAAATCTCTTGCACGGCTGTTTCCAGACGGCTGTAGACCTCCGGACGAAGTCCGCTAAACTTTGTTACCTGATTCGGCTGCTTGTTGGTTGCGACATCCATAAAAAGCTTTTAATTATTTGTAATTATTATAATAAAAATGTTTAGCGCAAATTATTAGTTTATTTTTCATCCCTTATAAAAAACAATGTTTCGCATCTTAATTAAACTTAAATTACTGTATTTATTATTTTTATATAATAACCCAATATTTTCGTTAATTTTTTTGGAACAGGGTTACTATCTATGGCAGATGCATGGTCATTGTCAAGAAAAAAATGGAGAACAATCGGGGTTCCAGTAATGCGTGTTGAAATGCTTAGATGGGTTTGCCCGGGGTGTGCCCACAAGAAAGTTGCAACTAATCAATATCATGATGGCTGAGTTTGCAAAAATCTGTGTGACAGTATTCGCATGCGGCAACGGAATCGGTGTTGAGACGTTTCCATCAATGCACGAAAAGCCCGATGGCCATCGAAATGGCACCATGGGGCTTTTTTACGTGATTTGCTCGAATTAGGGGGTTAATCCCTTTGGCACAGTTCTACTAAAACGCCATTCGTCGCTTTGGGATGCAGAAATGCGATTTTGGCGCCACCGGCGCCGACACGGGGCGTTTCATCAATCAATCGGATGCCTTTTTCCTTCAACTCCGCAAGCGCCGCGTCAATGTTTTCAACCCGAAAGGCAATATGCTGAATACCTTGACCCTTTTTTTCGATATATTTGGCCACCGGTCCATCCGGCGCCGTGGATTCCAGTAACTCGACCTCACTCTCCCCCACAGGGAAAAAGGCCGTGGTAACTTTCTGCTCGGCAACCGTTTCCGATCCCTCAAAGGTCAAACCCAGGGTATCGGTCCAGAATTTTTTGCCGTCATCAATACTGTTAACTGCGATTCCCAAATGATCAATTTTCAAAACCTTCATAAACCTATTCCTCCATTGACCGCCTATGACAGATCTATGAGCGATCATCAGAGACGGCTTTGTTAAAATTACCGATACGGCTTGATGGCACGTTTAAATCCCGGCATGGCATTCATAATAGTCTGATCATTCACACAAAAAGCAATGCGAAAATGACCGGGACACCCAAAACCGCTGCCGGGAACCGTTAATATCAGCTCCTGCTGGAGATCCTTGACAAACTGTACATCATCTTCGGTGGGCGCTTTGGGAAACAAGTAAAAAGCACCGGAGGGCTTTATAAACTCATAGCCGCATTCGGCCAGACCGTCACAGAGCAAAGCCCTTTTGTGGGCATATTGGGAAATATCCACGCTCTCGCCCTGTAAGCAGGCCACCACGCGCTGCATCAAAGCGGGTGCATTAACAAATCCCAAGATTCGATTGGTTAAAGCCAAAGCACCAATTAATTCGGATTTAAACTCCGCTTTCGGGTTCACCGCGACAAAACCGAGCCGCTCGCCGGGTATCGAAATATCTTTGGAGTATGATGTGACAATCAGGCTGTTACGGTAAGCCATAAATATGCTGGGCACCTGAATGCCATCGTAAATAATTTTGCGATAGGGCTCGTCGGAAACCAGATAAATCGTGCGGTCAAATGTATGACTTTTTTCTTTTAAAAGTTGGCCCAGTTGATTGATACTATCATCGGAATAAACCTGACCGGTGGGATTGTTGGGTGAATTAATCAACACGACTTTGGTTTTATCGGTGATGGCATCCGCGACGGCGGCCAAATCAAGAGTAAAGTCTGGATTCGTTGCGACGGTTTTCAGCATACCGCCATGGTTGTCAGCATAAAACCGGTATTCGACAAAGAACGGTGACGGTGTAATCACTTCATCACCTGGATCTAACAGGGCTTTTAATATGACATTTAAGCCACCGGCGGCCCCGCAGGTCATAAGGACTTCTTTTTCTGCAATCGCCACGCCTTGTTCATTGGTCAGGTATTCGGCAATTGACCGACACACCTGGGGATAACCGGTATTGGGCATATAACAATGATCGCCGGGGCCACAGGTGGTAACCGTTTCGATTAATATTTCACCAAATTTTTCCGGTGGTGGCAGGTTGGGGTTTCCCAGGCTGAAATCAAATACCTGATCATCACCATGCTGTGCCTTAAGCCGGGCACCTTCCTCAAACATTTTACGAATCCAGGATGACTTTGACATCATGGTGTCAATTTTTTTGGCAATCGTCATATGGCCTTACTCCTGTCGAGCCGATCGGTGTACGGCGGCCAATCAGCATTAGATCAAAATAATGCATATACGAATTGAGCCCTTGTCGATGGTTATCTATAAAGATAAGCGCGACAAGTGCCAACCCCTTAGAATGATACCTATTTTTTCGGTTATTCAGCTGATTCGACGGATGCGACTTCCGGTATTTCTTGCTTTAAGAAACGTTCAATGCCATTTTTTAAGGTCATCTGAGACATCGGGCACCCCGCACAGGCGCCCTTTAGGCGCACTTTGACCACGCCATTGGCATCAACTTCCACGAGCTCCACGTCGCCGCCATCGGCTTGCAATGATGGCCTGATTTTATCCAATACCGCTTTGACTTTGTTTTCCATTTTAACATCTCCTTTCCAATGCCGGGCTGGTCAGCCCCGACAAATTAATTTTTATGTAAGGATGGATTGCGTTGCGCATAAAACTGCTTCTTGAAATCCTCAAAAGTATTTTTCTGAATCGCATGGCGTATCTGTTTCATTAAATGAATATAATAATGAATATTGTGAATGGTATTCAATCGATACGCCAAAAGTTCCCGGGCCATATAAAGATGTCGCAAATAAGCCCGCGAAAAATACTGGCAAGTATAGCATCGACAGTCCGGGTCAATCGGTTTAGTATCATGTTTGTATTGCGAATTACAGATATTTATGGTGCCATTAGCTGTAAAAAGTTGACCGTTACGGGCGTTGCGCGTAGGAAGCACACAGTCAAACATATCCGCTCCCATACCGACCAATTCCACCAGATCTTCCGGGATGCCGACCCCCATGATGTATCGCGGTTTCGCGGCAGGCAGCAACGGCAGCGTTTCATCGGCAATGTCCAGCATTAAATTTTTAGGCTCACCCACACTCAGACCACCAACAGCATAGCCGCTGAAATCAGCATCAACCAACTGCGCGACCGACTCCCGGCGCAAATCATTATACATACCACCTTGCACAATGCCAAACAGGGCACTGCTACTTCGACCGTTTATCCGCCAATGGTTATGGCAACGCAGCGCCCATCGGCTGGTACGTTCCAAAGCACTTTGCGCTTCTGATCTTTCCGATGGATATTGGATGCAAACATCCAGGCACATAACGATGTCAGACCCGATAGCTGTCTGAATATCCATTGATTTTTCGGGCGAAAGCAAATGTTTGGAACCATCGATATGTGACTGGAAAGTGACACCATCTTCTGACAGCTTGGCGAGTTTGGCCAAAGAAAAAATCTGGAAGCCGCCACTATCGGTTAAAATAGGTCGATCCCAGTTCATAAAACGATGCAAACCGTCAAATAATTCCAGTACTTCGCAACCCGGTCGCAGATATAAATGATAGGTGTTGCCTAAAATGATTTGGGCATCACAGGCGATCAAATCTTCAGGTGTCAATGATTTTACAGTGCCGAGGGTGCCAACCGGCATAAACGCCGGCGTTTGCACCGTTCCATGGGCTGTTTGCAAAAGACCGGTTCTTGCACGCGTGTGGCGGGACTGATCAATGACGTTGAACGTAAACATTATTGGTTACACTCGGACCTGCGAAATGTTTTCATAAAAACCCTTGTATTACACGCTAATAAATAAGCATGGCATCGCCATAGCTGTAGAATCGGTAACCGTGTCTGATCGCTTCCTGATAAGCTTCCAATATGTTATCGCGGCCGGCAAAAGCCGCTACCAGCATTATCAGGCTCGATTTGGGCAGATGAAAATTGGTAATTAAAACATCAACCATCTTGAACTGATATCCCGGATAAATGAAAAGGTCGCAGGCCCCTTGCCCGGGGCAAAGGCGTCCCGCGTTGGAGGATGCATACTCCAGAGTTCTTACCGAGGTGGTTCCCACCGCGACAATCCGGTTTCCGGCGGCTTTAGCATGGTTGATTAAATCAGCGTCGTGCGGTTTGACCGAGTACCACTCGGAATGGATGCGATGATCCCGAATATCTTCAGCACGCACGGGAAGGAATGTACCGTAACCCACATGCAGGGTAATTTCAACAACCTTAATGCCATTATCTTTGAGGCGATCCAGCAAATCTTCGGTAAAGTGCAGGCCCGCCGTAGGGGCAGCGACAGCCCCTTTGGTCTTCGCATATACGGTTTGATAACGATGCCGATCATCGTCGAATCCATCTTGCGCCTGGCGCTTAATATATGGCGGTAACGGTACATGGCCAATTCGATCTAAAATGATTTCAAAATCACCACGATATTCAAATTTAAGCGTATAAACACCATCCTTAAATTCCAGCACCTGCGCCTCAAGGCTGTCATTAAAGTAAAGCCTCGAACCCGCTGGCGGTTGTTTGGAGGCCTTAATCAGACATCGGCAAATAAAACTACCTTCCTCCCAGGCAGCGGCCTGATGATAGTCCAGGATGAAGGCTTCAACTTTACCGCCGGTGGTTTTACGGCCGCGCAAACGGGCCGGAATCACTTCGGTATTGTTGAGAACGAGAATATCGCCGGCAGTTAAGAACTGATCCAGATCACGAAATGTTTGATGGCGGAGCTTGCCGGTAAAACGATTCAGGATTAGGAGGCGAGATGCATCACGGTTGGGCGCAGGATTCTGGGCGATTAAGTTCTCCGGCAGATGGTAATCATAATCAGTCAGTTTATACATTCAATTCAGTTTCTCCCCAGATAAACCAAAAAAAGGCCGACCATCATCAAAACGATGCCGAAGCGACGCAAACTGCCATCGGGTATTTCCAGTATCTTGGTGATCCAGAACTTCATTTTCTCAGGAAAAGCAAAATAGGGAAGCCCTTCCACAACCATTACCATTCCCATCACACACAAAAAAAATTTCATAATTCTCACCCGTGAACCGATATTGAAGGCCTACCTATAGACTTTTAAAATGAAGCTTGTCAAAATAAATTCAAATCCCTACGGCAGCAGCATCGTCGAGGCCTCGATGATGGACACAGACTTCGGATTCATTCATTTGAATCGACTCCGTGTTTTCATTTGCAGGTGATGTGGCCTTTTGCCCTTGTTATTTTTAGTATTTTTATAGTAAGGAATTATATCCCACTGTATCTACCAAAGTAATAAACAAACCCGTCAATGTATTCGCAGGATAACTCGCAATCACAGGGACTATTAAGAATGAAAAAACCGAATCTCCCGGTAAGTAAAAGAAGTCTTTTTTCCTGGGTTCGAACCAGCAGTTTGAAGCTGCAAGGATTGCTAGTGGTTGTTATCGCCATAACTGTTTTTGCCCGCGTAGTGCCGTTGGAAATGCAAAAACGGATTGTTAACGAAGCCATCTTTTTGCGAAAAATCGACTTGTTGCTTACCTACTGCGGTATTTATCTCGTGGCCGTCTTGGCCGCCAGTGGCCTCAAATTTCTCATCAATACCCTAGAAACCATCATCGGACAGCGCGCTTTGGCCGACATGCGCAAAGACCTATACCATCACATTCTAACGCTGCCGTTAAACTTTTTTCGCAAAACGCAGCCAGGACTAGTCGTAAATGCCTTGGTATCCGAATTGTCCACATCCGGCAACTTTGTTGGCATGGCAGTGGCCGCTCCTGTGACCAATATCCTAACCTTGCTGGCATTTGCGAGCTATCTTATCTGGTTAAACCCCTTGTTGGGAATCATTTCACTCTCGATTTATCCTATTGTCGTGTTCATCGTGCCAATGGTTCAACGCGGTGCCAATAAGGCCAATAAAAAACGCGTGGATACCGCCCGTAATATGTCCGACAAAATTACCGAATCGGTCAGTGGCATTCACGAAGTCCACAGCAATGCTGCCTATCATATTGAAAACCGCAAGTTCGACGCCATTGTCAACAAACTGTTAAAAATAAGGATTGTGTGGAGTCTTTATCGATTCGGGGTCAAAGTGTTGAATAATTTTTTTGTCAACCTGAGCCCTTTTTTAATTTTCCTTCTAGGGGGTTATCTGGCCATGAAAGGTCAGTTGGAACTGGGTGCGCTGGTGGCATTCCTTTCCGCCCAGGAGAAGCTGTATACGCCCTGGAAAGAACTAATTGAATTTTACCAGGTATACGAGGATGCATCCGTTCGCTATAAACGCGTCATGCAATATTTTGACGCCCTGCCGGAACATGCCATCGAGGCTGAAGATCGCGAAACGCATGATTTAGCCGGCCCACTGAATGTCAAGGATTTAACGTTTGTGACCGAAAGCGGCATCCGCCTGCTTGATGGTATTAACTTAGATTTGCAAGCGGGTGAACAGTTGGCCTTGGTGGGGTTTTCCGGCAGTGGCAAAAGCACATTGGCCCTTTGCATCGGTCAGCTTTATAAATACAACTCCGGTCATGTACTGCTCAACAATTTTGAAGTGTCGAATTTATCCAAACAAGATATGGTGCACAATATGGGTTTTGTGTCCCAGAGTCCCTTTATCTTTACCGGCACCATCGAAGACAATCTCATGTATTCCTGCCTGGCGCAAGTGAATGGTGATCTACAATTAGACCGCGAACAACTGCCTTCGCTAGATGATATTATTGAAGTCCTGCAACAAACCGGCATTTTCGTGGATGTATTGCGATTCGGCTTAAATGCTGTGTTGGAAAAAACGCAACATCAGAATTTAATCGAAGTGCTTATCAGGATCCGTGAAAACTTCCAACGCGATTTTGGTGAAGCGTTGGCCGATTATGTGGAATTTTTCAATGAAAACAAATACCTTTACCATTCCAATGTCGCTGAAAATTTGACATTCGGAACATCTAACAACGACACTTTTGAAACGGAGCGTCTTTCCGAAAACACGTATTTTCAAAGTTTTTTGGATGAAGCCGATTTAAAGCGCCCCCTGCTGGAACTGGGGTCCGAGCTTTCACGCCAGACAGTGGATATCCTGGGCAATCTTCCCGCTGATGAGGTTTTCTTTAAACAAAGCCCGATCCTGGCCGATGAACTGGATGACTATAAGATACTGGTTGAACAGTTAAAAAACAAAAAATTACATCAGCTGAACGCTGAGGAGCAGGAACGCTTACTTCATCTGGCCCTGCGTTTTACACCCGGAATCCATAAAATGGTCGGATTGCCACAAATACTGGAACGTCTTATGCTCGAGGGTCGATCCCTGTTCAGGGAGAAAGTAAAGATTGATTTTCCCGACGACTTCTCATTTTATCAACTAACGGATTACATTTATAATGAAACCATTTTAAATAATATCTTCTTCGGTAAAACTAAAACTGAAAACCCCCAGGCCCAAGAAAAGATCAACCAAAGCTTCATTCAACTCCTTATTGAAGAAGATGTGCTGGAAACCATTGTTGAAATCGGCCTGCAGTTTCAAGTGGGCAGTAAGGGCGACCGATTGTCAGGCGGTCAGCGTCAAAAATTGGCAATTGCGCGCTCTTTTCTTAAAAAGCCCAACCTGTTAATCATGGATGAAGCGACCTCGGCGCTGGACAACAGTTCACAGGCCCGAATTCAACGACTGCTGGAGACGCGTTGGAAGGGTCACGCGACGTTGATAGCAGTGGTCCATAGACTTGATATTATTAAAAATTTTGACAAGATAGCGGTGTTAAAAGCCGGAAAAATCGTTGAATTGGGTGGTTATGAAGACTTGATTGCCAAGAAAGGAATGCTCTATGAACTCGTTCACGGGAAAAAGTGACGGTGGTGACACCAGCGAATTTCAAGAAGATTTAAATATTTTTAGGGAAATTTACTTTTTTGCCGGTCTTCCGCTGGACATGTTGAAACTACTCGCCTATCTGTCGACACGCGACACCTATAAACCAGGTGATGTTCTGTTTGAGCAGGGGGATGAGGATGATCGGGCCTATTTTATCATTGCCGGACAGGCTACGCTGGAAGATTCCACCGGAGGCCAAACCCGGCCAATTCGTACGTATCAGCAGGGAGATTTTATCGGGGGGCTGGCACTGCTTGGCCGCGTTCGTCGTCTCTTTGCGCTAAAAGCCACGACCGATTTGGTGTGCCTATCAATCACGCGGGAAAAATTTACCAAAGCTTTGGAACAATTTCCTGAAAACATGCCAAAAATTATTAAGGCTATTATTGAACGGATTTCCGCCTGGGATGATCGCTTCCTGAAAGAATCCACCAGCGATCATTGTGAAGCCTGCCGGAATAATGCCGGGGTTAGTCTACTGTAAGGAGTTCTAAAAAAGGTTTGAGTTTTCAGGATAGTTGGCATAGGATAGGCCTACATAATCAAACAAAAATTAACGCCATTTCAAGTTGACGGCCTGGTGATGGATACCTTATCTTTTAAACTAAAAAGTGATATGTCCGAGCTGGAAACTCTTCTTGGCCATTTGAACACTTTTAGTGCACAGATTGGACTTACCCGCAAATGTTTTTGTCAGATCAATCTGGCCCTGGAAGAGCTCTTTACCAACATCGTATCATACGGTCAAGACAACCAGACGCATCCCGTCAAGGTCGATATAACTTACGATAAGGGTGTCATCACGATTCGTATTGAGGATCGCGGCATTGCGTTTGATCCCATCAAAGCCAAAAAACCGGATACCAAATGCAGCTTAAAGGACCGGCAAATCGGGGGGTTGGGGATTCACTTGATTAAAAACCTCATGGATGAAATCAATTACCAACGCAAGAATAATAAAAATATCTTAACCATTAAAAAGCGGATTGAAGACCTGAATTGCTGCTAATGGGAATGCTGGCACGTTGACGTTACACCGTAACCCTGTAGAATTGGTTTAATCCAGATTTAGATATATTTACAAAGATATTGTGGGAGGAAGGTCAATGGAAATTATTGAAGAGAACCAGGATAACGTTAAAATATTTAAACTCCATGGACGCCTTGATTCCAATACGTCGCCGGATTTCGAAAAAAAGGTTTTTGACGCCATTGAAAACGGTTCGAAATCGATGATTGTTGATTTTGGCGAATTGGATTACATCTCCAGTGCCGGTCTGAGGGTCATTTTAAAAGCGACCAAGGATCTGAAAAGAGTCGATGGCGAATTTATTTTGTGTGCAATGAAGGATTACGTCAAGGAAGTTTTTGAAATTTCTGGGTTTGATTCATTTTTGCCGATTGATAATTCCCTGGATGAGGCTATTAATCGTTTTTAAAGGGTCATCGATACCGCAACGCTTCCGCGTCATTAACAGCTTAATTCCAATCGGATTCTCTAAGCCTTCACGACCAACCGATCTCTCGCCTGATTGTCTGAACACATTTATCTAAATTGTGATCAGTTTGCCTTCAGGTATCCTCTAACCATAACGGTATGATAGTATAAAAATAAACAACCGGAGGATATTCCGCATGTCAAGACATTAGCGCAAACCGATAATCCCACGTTGACCCAACTCTTTTATAAATTGTGTGATCGATATCTCGGCTTCACGCGTGGGCAATTGGTATTTTGCGGCAAAAGCCTTTACTAATTGTTGAACGGAACGCCGGCCATCGATTAAGTCCCAGGTGGCGGTGCCCAATTCATCCAATTGCAGCTTTTTGATCTCAGTTTTATCATGAGGTCCTCCCAGTCGTTTGACCAAAGCGGCAACTAACGGCCGCATACCCACCGGATAAGCAATCATCACGTCACCGTTTTCCTGGCGGTTTTCGGTTATCTCTTTATTTTTGACCGGCACATATTGCAGCGCTTGCGCGCGTGAATGCTGAATCCCGGGTTTTTTCTTTCTAAACAACATCATATTGCTGCCAGATGGTGTTACATGTCGATATGTCAAACGGTTTTGGGCCTTGTACCCTCACTGCCAGAATTCGGTTGCGCTTTGTTAAATGCCGTAATCCCAGCCACCGAAATTGACGTTTTCTAAAATACCGCGCGCCTTTGATCCAATCCTGTTCATCAGGTGGTGTTTTCCATTCCAAAGTATCCGAATCGCCTGAATTGATCTGCTTTGTTCCCGTTTCGCCAATGCCCAGATAGGTTCTGGCAAATTGAACCAGATCGCATTCTTTGAGCAAAAAGGACGCGGCTGACCACCGCAATAGGGTTAAATTCTGTTTAGCCTGCCTAAAATCGAGCTCGTATAAGCCGGCTTGGAATTTATGCCGAACAATCTGGAACAATTTGGGAAGCCTTGCCTGAATTTCAAAAATTGACCACAGATTTTCTTCATTTTGCGGATGATCTCTAAAAGAACTCAATAGGCGTGCTTGAATTTGATTTGATTGGCGTGCAAATGGGGCTAAAAATTGAATAAGGCTGACCTTTTGGCACTTATCACAGGAAATGAGGATCCCTTTGCCGCTGCGATCCTCACTGTTCCAAGTAAAGCCTTTCACATCATAGGCACGCAGCGCCTCACGCCAGATTTGACTTACGGGCGCTGCTTGAAAGGCGCTGCCGAATCTTTTGGTGAGCTGGGCTAGCGGGCGATGAAACGGCCTTTTTGAAAAAAGTCGTTTGGCAGCCGGTCCCCATTTTATTTCGAGCACGGGCCTGCGGTCATTTTCAAATACCAAATACTGCTTGCCGATTTCAATTGGCTGCCAATCAGCCGGAATTTGGAAGCGAATACCGTTCCAACCGACCGTTTTCCATTTGCTGCTATGAAATGCTCTTACCAACGTTCACTCGGGACGGTCGGTTATTGAGGGATCAACCGATCCCAATCGATCGATTTTGACTTTTCGCCTCGCTCCTTTTTGCGAGAACTTTTTTGCATATCGGCCGATTTTTGCTCCGCACAGCGTTGTTCTTCTTTGATTAAATCCCAAATGGTCAGCTTGACCGAATTGCCGATTTTTTCTTCTTCATCTTTGGTATTGTGCTGTAATATCAAGCTGATTGTCTTATTATTGGCGTCAACAAAAGACCATTTCCACGCAATAACGATATGAAACGGATCACCTCGCCACTCGGAAGGCTCTCCAAACCTTTTTTTATAGCGTTTCAACAGCTCATTATAAAATTTCCGGCTAGAATCGATGTATTTAAGCTTAATTCGTACAATGCGGCCGGGATCAGCACAGTTACCGACCCAGATAAGCCCGCTTTTATAACCTTCCAGTTCTGCAACTTCCACCTCGTGAATATAAGTTCGATTTCGCATTGGCATCATGCTGTCCATCTTGAGAAACTCTTTGTATTCAGAGATATGTTTGCCTAGCACGAAACCGCCCACTTGATGGGGGGCTTGCGCCAAAATCAAACCAGGCCAGAAGCCTACCAAAATCATCAGGATGCTTATTCGCAACGTTTTCATGGTTTTCCTCAATAGCTTCAAATAATTATTAAGGTAATCGTTTAATACCAAGAATTAGGTCTAAAGATTTAGAAGATAAAATGCCTTGATTGAATCATGCGCTACCGAGACCATAACGGCATTAACGGCTCATTGCGAATGTTGATAACATTATCCAGCATGGAATTAAATAGAAACCGTTATTGATTATTTAATAGGCCAGTCGGCTGAGGGACTTTAAAATTAATGCACAGCCCATGGCAAACATTCCGGTTAATCCCATGCCGCACGAAAATCCGGCCAAAAGCACGGGTGCGTATTGTCGCCACATGGCACCATACCGTTTGAGAAAAAAATAACGACCAAGAAAGGCGCCAACAACTTCCAGGATAAAGCCATGCGGCGCACTTTGCCCCAAACCACGCACCACCCCATATACAAGCAAAATCGGTAGCCCCAAGAGCGATAAAATGAAGTAGGTAATCAAGCCAAATACGGTGCCGCATAGCACATAGATCGCGTTTAGAGCCTGGTAAAATAGGGCATTGCCTTCCAGGGTGGAGGTTTGCATCAGCAACGTATTTAAAGCCTGCAGATGCCACAGCTCCTGGGCATACGGATAGTGATTGGACGGTATTGGTGCTAATCGCCAGATAAACTGCGAAAACAACAGGCTGGCAATCATCACCACCGGAAAAACGACAATTTCCGCTTTGATGATGCCGCGGATACTGGTGCCGGTCAGCTCAATCTGGCGGAAATTAACCGTCGCTTCGCCATAATTATGAATCGGGATGGGGGCGTACCAAATTTCAATTCCCTGGTAGCCGAAAAATCGGGCGCCGGCTATAAAACTAGCTTCCCTTACCATCGGCAGGCTGACAAACTGCCCGGCAATGCCCTCCATGCGGGCGGCAATATAGGAAATCACGGGTGTATAAATAAAACCGTAACCCAGGAAAAAGATCCAAGGGAAGTTGGGCACCAGCCAGACACAGATTCCAACGTAGGCCAGTGTTGAAAAAACATAAATGCCGATGGAAATCCAAAAATTGAAATCGCCGCGACCGGGGGGCGGACGGAACAGATCTTTGAAACTGCCTCTTTCACCGGCACCGCTATTTCCAAAAGACCTGATCACATGCCAAATCCCCACAACAGCAATCGCCAGGCCGATACCGATACCGAAACTCATATAAAAATCAAAATTATTGGCAAAAATCGTATCAACCGTTTCCATACCCGGATGCCAGCGCGATAAGATGCCAAATTTATGAAGAAATGGATTGGCAATGAATGTAATGATAATTCCGATCAACCCGCCCATCACTGCCCAGAACGGTAGCACCATGCCAATAAATACCAAACCCAGGTCAAGTTGAATACCGGTGGCCACGGCCGGCAGAATCTCTTCGGTATGGCGGGTCAGTTCGATCCAGGGAATCGGGATCAACCGGATGGGTTGTGCAAATATCAACCCCGAAATAGTTGGCAATAAGACGTAGATGCCACCAAAGGCGAGACCGATGACGCCGCCAATCGAAAATACGCGCCACTTCCAACTTTTTTGCTTGTCTTCGGTGGATTCGGCCAATGCCATGGTTCCCAACGCGGCAACCGGTGCCATGGGAAAGGGCAGCTTCTCAACATCCGAAGTAATGCGGTACAGCGAGTACCCCAAACCGAAATGATCAATCCGCTGAATAATCTGGGTGCCGACCAGTAAAAGAATCGGGATCAACCAATCCCGATGGAAAAAGGTTCTTTCGATCAAAGAGGTTGATTCCGGCTGCGGTGCTACCCAGTGCGGGATAAACTCGGTGAGGCCCAACATTTTGGCGGCATCGGATTGTACAATGTACTGGTTCCAGAGCAAACCTTGAAATGGTGACGCCAGGGCCGCCCCCGCCATATAATACAGCAGGAAAATCTCTTGTTCTTTGAGTTGGGTAAACGAACGTTTGGCCATCTCCGCAAATAAAATGATCGTCACCCAACGTGCCGCCGGTCCGATGCCGGTGCCGATGACCAGTTGCAGATACATGGAGCCCGGCATCATTAAAAACCCGATGAAAATGGCACCGACGATGGTTTTCCAGTCAAAACCTTCTTCAAAATGATCCGGCGTCTTTAACAGATCGCGGTATTCCTGGAGTTCTTTATCTTCGTACATTCAATTAGAGCCCTGCAACTTGAAACTGAATTATGTTGCTTGCCTTACATTGCGCATCTTTCGGGAAAGCCGTACGGAACGGACAACTTGTATCCATCCAGACCATAATTTTTCCTGATAGGTCAAATTGCAAATCGCAAATCAATCAGGTCGGCAGCACCTGGTAACTGGCATCGCTAAATAAGCCGATAATAGCCCACGTACCGCCCATTAAAAAATCTCCAATGATTAAGCCAATAAAGAAAAACCGCAGGCGCTTAAAAAGCACCACCCCCCCATAGCGCATACACAAAGAATTACACAACCAACCGACAAAAAAACTAAACCATAATATCCGCATGGCAGAACTATAGGCCGTTAAATAACCAAGGGGATGAATGGGCCACCAATAAATCCGATGATAGCATACCACCAAGATCAGCATCACTACCGCGCCAATGGCTGAAAAAATTAATACCCATTCGCCGGGCTTTATAGGTGATTCAACCAACGTGACAATATTTTCGTAGACCGCCACAGTTGTGCGGTTGGCCCAGTCTAGTCCCAAAGTCCGTATGCCGTATTTATAACAAAGCACCAGCATCGCTGTTAAAGAAATCACCATTCCCACCGCAATGGTCATCGCCAGGCCACTAAAAATCATGCGGCGCGGGCTTTTATTAGCCGTGATCCGGGTCGAATGCATCAGGGAGGGCATCAGCGATTCGCGCAGATCCACAAACAATACTTTTTGAATGACACCGGCGACCAAAACACCGGCAGCGGTAAAAAACTTAGGACCAAAAAAAGCCAATAGGCCGTCCATCGGCGCTACCGTCAAGGTAAAATAAGCGATACCACCCTGGCAGATGACCCGCATCGCCACCAGGGTGACCATGAAAAATGCGCCGATGACCAAAAAGGAAAATAAAAACGGAATACCGAAAAAGTGGCACCAAACCACAATGGCCGCGCCACCCAACACAAACCCCCAAAAGGCCAGGCGGGTGGAGAGCCATTCCGATTCGCTTTCATTGGGTTTGGCCAGTCCCAGTCCCTGGCGCAGAATACCCATCAGATGTTGGCGGGCCAGCCAGAACAGAAAGACGAAAAAGACGCCATAGGCCCCGATCATCTGTGTTTCCTCGGGCCGTGATAAAG
>JAAUXT010072035.1_pt1 | contig 16375 bp, 16 predicted proteins | sample 7278171 | NCBI WGS metagenome assembly JAAUXT01 (sample SAMN14350112, study PRJNA611818) | marine sediment metagenome | isolation source: surface marine sediment (1.8m) | place: French Polynesia: Moorea | collected 2018-08 | reverse complement strand
TTCTGAGATACAGAGACATTTCTACATCCACACCCCATTTTTCCTACACTTCCAAATTTGACCTTTTTGACCTCAGAAACCTAAAAATTCAAATTTGACAAATTCCTTCCACGCACATTATCCCCAACCCAAAATGAACCAAAAGAGCCCAAAAGGTCCGAAATCAATCCTCATCTTGACCATGAAACTGCTGTAGACATACTTTTGGAAGATGCTGCCTATAGGTGATTTGATTTCACTCACTTCGATTTCGCTCGCTTTTTCCAAAAGCTCACAAATCGGACCAAGCTCCTCAAATCACCTGAAAAGGATGCGCGCAGAGATGGCCGACCAAGACAAGGAGTCCCTGCTAAGATTATTGCAGTCATCAGGATGTTCTTGGCGAACAGCTGAACCTGCAGATTCTGTGTGCAGTGAGTTTGTTCCGAGACAATGATTGCAAAACTCAAAAACATGCAAGACCTCATATCTTGGGCTGACCTGGAGGAAGGTGGTTCGCACACATTTTCTTTGCGCCGGATTGTCATATGGGATGAGAGCAATGATGTCCACTCAAAGCACTATGAGCCCGGTGTTTTTGCAGATGTTTTTTTTTTTCGTTCGAAAGCCAAAACTTGCAACTTATTGCCACTGAACAACACTTACTGTCTGAAATCATTTGATGCTGCTCAGAACCAGCTATGTGGCTGGCATGCTTCGTGCTCGAAACTCGAAAGCAGGTTTAGCCACTGCATACCGGGTTTCCGCAAGCAGCTTTGTGCGGATTATGCAAATTTCAAGTGGCATGCGACAAACAAAATGTTGTTGAGACAGGGGAGGAACCAAAAGAAAACTCCAGACCAATCGAGATACCTGATTCTGCGAATCTGGATTTGGTGACCACAGGTGCACTCCGTTCTTCTGCACTCTGCTGTTTCTCTCACTTATGTTCACATCCAGATGATAGTGCGGTCGTGCCTGTACTCGTACGGTTTGCTCATTACCAGCTCGTCGTATTTCGACCGCAGATCAATTTCAGTTCAGTGTTCCAGCAGCCCGTTGCAGCTTCAATTTAGTTTTGCTGCCAGGTGGTGTGTTTTGGAGGTTTTCGCTTGTCACCTGTTGGGATCGCCCTTCAACTGGGCAAGCCAAATCAACTTTTCAAAGCAAAAAAGGCAGAGCGAACAAGCCACACAGTTTCTTTGGTTTTGTCTCTGCGAAGCATTTCATGATGCCACAAACCAGCCGAAGGTTCGAATCAGTCAGGTGTGGTATTGTGTATCACAATCATTCTCAGTCTGATTTCCATCATGTTGACAAGGCAATTTCTAAACTTTCACCCGTTCAAATGCACTATTTTCTGAGCAGCCTACAGCAACCCGGGGGCTATATTTTGTGGAAGATTTGCTTGTTGGTGCACAAAAAAGTACGTCACAGGTAAAAACGGCTGCTGACGCCCAAAAGGTGAAATTGAATCGTACGATCATTCACGGGACTTTTGTTTGGAACAGGTAAATGCACGCATTTCTCTCCATCGCATTTCATGGAGAGACAAGGACAAAGCATTCGCGAATAAAAATGTCAAGATCTGAAATGACCTGGGATCTTTCTGCCTCGGGCACAAAGTTGTTTGAAGTGGCAGTTACCGACACATGCGCCGCAGAAATTTTGGAAACCAAAACAATTCAAAATGTGGTTGTGTTTTGCGCGACTAACAAAGTTGCTGTGCAGGGTAACCCATGGGTTGAAAGTGAATCTTGCAAAATGATTTTGCTCGCTTTTTGGCTGTTTTTGCCGCAACAAACAAACAACAACGGAACGTGCGGAATCACTTTTCAGACGAATCAACGCCACAAGAACAACATGCACTCTTGTTGAAACTCACTATTTCTGTTCCAGGGCTCGAGCGCATCAACTTGCCTTGGAAGAATCTTATTTCAACGACGTACGACCAGTTGTTGTGGATAACCAGCAACAAGTCAGTCTCTTACCCAATGGTTTCAAACCACGAGTACATTCAGTGTCCCCCTGCATGGTTCAGACAAAAGTCCAGCCAGGACAGGATCGGTCGGTTCTTTTTGTCCATCGTTGTTTTTGTCAACTGGCAGTACAATGCAGTGTTTCGTGAGTACAAAATAGGAATCTGAATGTCACATCTCGTACGAACCACGCACTTGCCACTTTTGACTCCCTCGCATCACAAACGTTTGGGCTTTTCCTGCGTGCACACCCTTCACACCCTTCACACAAACATCGGAAGTGGTTGACGAACATTGGGTCCTCCAGTACGTGATGACCCTCAACCAAACATCAAAAACAGAAACAAACACGACACGCCCTGTGTTGCAGAACCTTTTGTAACATCGAAAAGCACCAACCGACCTCTGGATCACTTTTCAATACGTCTTGCAAGCCAATTTTCCTTGGTGTGTTCCTACACTCCAATTGAGGTTGCATTGGGAGACGCTGGCTACTTTTGAATACGAGGGAGGATGAAGCCCCTCTCAGCTGCATTCCTTGTGCCCCTTGTCTCTCCATTGGATTGATCTCAAATAAATTAGAATTGCCCCGCCCCCAATCAGGGGCCAACACAAACTTTGTCAAAGCCTGGACAAAAACCGTTCTGAGACACCCCTCGAAATGTGTTGGAAACAAAGGGACAAGACGAGAAGAACTCGGTGCAGACACTCAACCAAAGAGGGAACCGCCTTTTATTGTACTCGTAACTTTCACTTTTGGACCCGAGGAGGATGTACCTCACTCTTTCTTTTGCAGCCAAACCATTGCAGACAGCGATGACGCTGCCTTTCACAAGATTCTAGCCCGACGGCATCATCATGTTCTGATTGTCGGTGCCAAAAAGTGCGGCACAAGTGAGTCTTGGTTCTATTTCGTCTTTCTTGCAAGCGTGTCAAAATGGTGTACTGAAAAAGAAACGTGTGGTTTGTTCGCGTTTCATCTCCTGTGTTATGCTCCTTCAGTACCAGAGTTGTTCGTGTGTAAAAATGCGAAAAAAAAGACAATGAACATCGAAACCTGCTCTTTGACAATCCACGCGAAACTAATCTGGCTCATTCGCTGCTCGAAACCACAACGCCACTTCTGTTGTTTGTAGGTGCCTTGGAGGTCTTCCTTGGTGCGCATCCAAATGTGAAACAAGTTTCAAACAATATCAACTTTTTCACAGAGGACGAATTTGACTTGCGAGGTAAGCTTGTACATTTCAAATTGATGATCTTTTGACACTTCAAACAGCACGGCAAACTGAACTCGTACGCTGCACCCTTCCAAGAAAAACACATCACAACAGCAAAAGGCCAATCTCGAATGACAGGAGGTGATCTTTGCTTGAAGATGATTTCTGTTCGTTCCCCATGGAGCACTGATTGTGCAAATGGTTCAACAAAAAGTGGGAGAAGCCTTTCATTGTGATATTGTTTGATTGGGGCGCGGCTGATGTCAAAGAGAATCTTTTGGCACGAAGTCCCAAATTTCATGAGTGTAGCGATCCTTGCAAAGATGCGCCGACCAATTTTGAACAACCGATATGCAAACAGTTTTGACAAGAATTGAGCCTTCATTTTCAATCTAACACACGACAGGACCTGCTTTTGGGTTCCGCATGGCGTCTGCTCGCAAGATGCAAACACCTTGCATTGCAAGGCCAAACCATCCCTCCTTCTCTCGGCAAAAACAATCAGCAGAAGAACAAAGCGGGGAAAGTTTCAGTGTCTGATAATCACACGAGCAACAGTCAGAACATCGGAAGTGAAGTCAGTTTCTGAGAAATAAAAACATGTAGCCCTTCCAGCACATAAACCAGGCCAGAATTGTGAGAACTGTCCAACAGACGCTCTTGTGGGTGAATTTCAGTCTACGTAGAAACCCCGGGTGTCCGGTCAGGTTGGGAGTGTTCACTTGGATCCCAGACAGGACCCCAGATACTCGAGCCACTGATTGTAGAAACACTGACACATTGTCCAAATATGGATCTTTGTGCACCTGGGTTCTCTGTCCACACAGGCACGTCAAAGGTGTGTCCACTTCTGCCCAAAAACGAGAACAGCAAGCATGCTACTGAATGTGTTTCATTGCACACACTCACGTGGACACCCCTTTACGGTTTGTCCACCGGGACGATCCTTGGTTCCCTGAGGGTTGTGCGGTGATCCTTTGCGAACCAAATAAATCGGTGCTTGCAAGTGACAAATTTACTTTCACTTGGCCTTGTGGGTTGTTACTTCACTCGGCACCTTGGTTTCATGTTCCCTCGTTTTCCGTTTTCAGGATCAGACTGGTGCAGCCGTCAAGTGCCTGTGCAATTGACAAACACGATCTGCCTGCAAAGAAACTTGGCGTTCTCCAACCCGCGATTTTTACCTCGACTGAGTCGGTACTTTCCCACTGCGAAATTCATCTGGATGGTCTGTGACCCAGTGTATCGGGTTGTGTCGCATTACGTGGAGGTGAGTTCAAAACTTCTCATTTCGCAGCGATATTCAAAGGCTTTTTGGGCAAAGCGTTGTTCTTGTGCCAAAACAATAAAATGTTAAAATGTGTCAGGTTTTTGTGCAGTTGAATTGAGAGGTTGGTAGACGAAAAGGTTCACCGAGATGTCTGCCAAACAAGATGAATTTATCGTTCCAATCACATAAACACATTCCCAGCAGCAATTTTCAAGAGGTTGATTGTGCGCTTTCTTGGGATCTCTGCTGGTTTCTCATTCTGACCTTTCTGTCCTTGTATCCTTGTAGAAAGCGAACGTGGAGCACAGTGAATTGGAAGTAAGACAGTCGTTTGAAAAGTGCAGCACATTCGAAAACGTGATGGGTGCATTTGTGAACACATCTTGGTTCCCAATTCGAGACGGATACTATGACATTCACCTTCGCAAATGGTTGGAGTTTGTTCCCATGAACCAGACGGTTTTACTCAATGGAGAAGATTTTCGCGAAAACCCTCTCCCATTGTTGCAATACCTTGAAACAAAACTTGGTCTGAGCCCGTTTTTCAAACCTGAGCATTTTATTCTCAACCCAGACAGTGAACGCTTTTGCTTTCGTGCAGGACAACATGCCAAAATGAATTGTGTTGGTAAAAGCAGTGAACACCCGCATGTTCGGTCACGAGTTGTCAACTTGCTCAGGTTCCACTACAGGCTGCACATGGATGTCTTCTTTCAGATGGTGAATCTGACTTTTCATTGGCGATGAAACAGCTTCTCCCTGAAAGACCTCAAGCTGCAGAAATGCAGCATGAGGATCGACACTCCATTGCTGCTTGGTGACGTGAAACGAGCAGATGAAGAGAAAGACTCTTTTCCCCTGAATGGGTCAACTGTGATGTTTTCTTGCCATGTGTTCTTGCCTTGCAGTCGCTGATTTTTCTTTTAATTGCATTTACCGTCCTTGCTCGTCTTTTGACCACCGGTGGCTCTTGTTCCTTGCTTTCACACTTATCGATCAGCCTTCCGCTGTCTGCACAGACTTCTCTTTTGCGAACGACCACAATGCGGCAATGCTTTGTGATTTTAAGGTTGTAACCACACAGTCGCACTTGCACCGAAGGATATTCTGAAGCTGACATGGAATTGTGGGAAAACTGGGTTGACAAGACTGTTGCCCTGGGCAAATGCGCTTGTCGAGGCCCAAACAGACTCTCAATCAATGAGTTTCACGGACAGAGAAGTGGATTAACAACTTCAGAATTCCTGCACTGCATGAAGACCAACTGCACCGGACCTGATTGCTGGAATTCTGATCAATCAACCGTGTGGCAGAGCAGTCCCAAGGAATGACAGACAAGTGAACAGGACAAAAAGACTGACGAAACTCCTGTTCGATGAAGTCCCTGCTCAAATTAGAATTTGACGTAGATCTGTCAAACGTTTCAGTGTTGTTGGATCAATGCACCGTTCCACTGCCTGGTTTTCTGTTTTTTGTTTTATTTTGTTGTTAATTCATAATGTGCAACAACAAAAACAGACATCATGACAGAATATAAAGAATAAATCGTTCAACAGCCACTGTTTGAAAGGGCGTAAAATTGGAATCGTATCCGTGGAACCAATCTCTGTGCCGAAGGAAGCACCGACATTCATTTTCTGAGTTCAACTGTTTTAGATCTAAGTCTGTGAATCACTATCGTAGCTGTGCCACAGCAAGGCAAATGTTGAAAACTACTGTAGTGCAATGCATGTGCATGCGGTAAACTGCACACAGCTGAGAGATGAACTTTGAGAATGTCGAGTCGACCCCTCTACGTCTAAAATTGCGTGTACGAGTATCTGACTGTCAGGACGTGCATTTCTTCTTCAGGACATGAGCTGTAGATGTTTGAACAACTGGACGTCTTTTGGACTTGTATGTACATTTCATCACTCCTTGCATCATCGTAATACTGAGAGAGGACTTGCAAGGTCAAACAGTTGCATAGTGAAACAGTAAGTCAGAAGTGGAGTAATAGCAGCGACGAATAGACCGCACAAGGGAAGAATGAGCTCTTTCTTCTCAGCCTGGCAGATTCGTCACCTCTCGGTCAACATTTTTGAAAACTCTGCAAGGAACCAACAAAACACACAATCACAGATGTAATCATGATTTGCCAAGAGAAAACTTTGTGGGAGAGTAAATTTTGTATGCTGTGCTGCAGTTGGGCCTGGAGGAACGATTTGACAGAGTTGGGACTTTACCTTCATAATTTACTTTCCCATCACCGTCAAAATCTGCTTCTCGTATCATATCCTGCAACAAAGTCGTTTGTTATTGATCTCGAAACATGTGGAGATTTAAGAGTCTCAAAGGTTCATCGATCTGTTGTGGGCCTGAAAGTGAGCATTCTCTGTCCAGGTGTTCCGACAGTCCTTTCCAGGGGTCTTCGTTGACAACGTTCTCCCAGTGATGTTCATCCACAAGTCATGCGCCATGAAGGACACAAAATTGGACAGAGGATTTGTGGTCGTGTTCAAACACAGAACTGTGGTTTGTGGTTTGTACCTCGATGTCCTCATCAGTCAACTTTTCTCCCAGGTTGAACATCACTTGACGCAGTTCATGAGCTGTGATGTAGCCGTCTCCATCTCTGTCGAACACTCTGCAAGCAACACACACAGGTCGAATCTATCTTCTTGCAAATTGCAAAGTGACATCACTCCACTTTAGATTACGCTGTCTGGGTTGAGGACATGTGACATGGACGAGACTGACCCGAACGCGTCCTTCATCTCGTGCTCAGTGTCCATTTCCTTCAGCTTCTTGGCCATCATGCCGACGAACTCCTCGAAGTCGATCGTTCCGTTCCCTGGAGTGCAAAGACACATTGTTCACAGCAATTATGGTTCGTGCTGCGCTTCATTTGGATTCCCCCAGTGTCTTGTGGGAACTTGATCATCTTTACCGAGCTGCAATTGAAGCTTTTTGATGAAACCTTTACATAATTTATCAGCCACAGAATGTCCCTGATGGGAATCACGTGTCTCTGAGTACCCTCACTTCATTAGGCAAACACAACAGTGTGCTGTGATCACGTACAAGTGAAGTGTGTGTGAACCTGAGCTTTTGCAGCTCGGCAGTGTGTGTCTGGTGGAGCGAAAAGTTTGAATTGAAAAGCAGGTTGAAACCAAATATAATCTGGCGTGCAGAACCGCAAAAGTGTCTCCCTCCCTCCTTTTCCACTGTGTCTGTCTGTCTGTCTGTCTGTCTGTCTGTCTGTCTGTCTGTCTCTCTGTCTGTCTGTCTGTCTGTCTGTCTGTCAAGACGAAAGCAAAACAGTCAGCGATAGGCTCAGCGAGCAAGTGATGTTTCAAACCGCAGTCAAGCAAAATAGATGTACCGTCAATATCCACTTCGTGAATCATCTCCTCGAGTTCTGCTTCTGTCGGCTTCTGGCCCAGTGAACGCATGACGGTTCCCAGTTCTGCTGTGTCGATTGTTCCGTCGCCATCCCGGTCAAACAAGTGAAACGCCTCTTTGAACTCTGCAAAATTATTCGAGAAGACATTCCCCGTGTTACCACAGGGCGAGAATACTTCAATGAGCGACCTCGAAACAAGAAGCAGCGCGAGAGACAACTGTGTGTGCAATGTCCCAGGCATCCCCATTCAAGTGCCCCCTTCGTGTGCCCCCTGTGTATATACCCCCTGTATAGGGTGTGATTGCATGGATCAATGCATTGCATTTCCATGCTGATGGATCCAGTGAAACAATCTGTGCAGCGCAGGTTCTATGTGTGCAGAAAACAGAAAAAGCTGCCCTTCAGCAATGGTGGCTTCCAAAGCTATTTTCAGCAGAGTGGAAGCAAAAATGGATTTTCCTAAATGTAGTGCTGACTCTTGTCTGTCCAGTTGTAACATTTCAATTTTGCTTGCACCCTGCGCACCCCCTGTGTGCCCCCTATTTGGGATGTGATGCAATATGATACAATGCGATACATCATGGGACATCCATGCCAAGATGCCATGTGGTTTCAACCAAACAGTTGCCTTGCCATGAAGGGACATCGCACAAGGGGTGCGTGTGGATTGCAAGACTCTGAGTCTAAACGGGACAATTCTCCAAGATCTCGTGTGTTCTGAATTGTGCTGAGAGATCACAAGCAGGCTGGGAGGACAACATCACTGGAACCGGACGTTTGGCAGTTGTTGCAACTTGAAGCGATTGAGTCTCCACAACTGCATGGTCACCATAACGCAGAAATTCCACAATGCCCAGTCATCCGATTGAATGACAAATTATATATAACATTCGTGCTGGTCATCCATTTCGGCCTTCTTGTTGGGTGCAAGTGACATGCAAACATCTTTATCAAATATCCTTGTCTGGGGTCTTAATCTTCGACGAACAGCCAAACAGGACGCGGAAACCATGCAGATTGTGGCGAAGAAGAAACATTTTTCCACTCAATTTTCACATGGAGCTGGCGAAACGCCAGCTTCAAAATTCCGAGACAGTCCACAGTCAATGACTGACCAACTGAGACTGACAGACCATTCGCATGTTGCAGCGCACCACAGATACAGTACTGTTCTTTCCCCAAATGTTCTTGTCCTTGAGCGTGCGTTCGGTCTTACCGAAATGTTCCTTCCAAAACATGGTTCTCTCCGAAGTCAAACACGGCTATGGTATTTCAGGAAAGAATCGTCTTCTGGTGCTCTGGGACGCTGTCTCTATCAATTTGCTCCAGACTTCCAGCTGGGATGTTCTACGTGACTGGGGGCCACTTTCGAAAGTACGAACCGGACGGAAAGATATTGATGTCGAAGAGCGGGTCCCTTTTCTCATTGCGAGCCGTTCGGGTCACTGCTTCTCTGTGTGACCGTCAATCACTGAAACCAGTGCGACTATGTTTCTCAGTCCAATTTTGTCGGGCACAGTGTCCGAGTCGTCCATTTGCTGTCCTTGAAAGCAAACGCTGCGTGCACATCCCAAAGTCTCTTTCATGGACTGACCCTGGCCTGGTGATGTTGTTTTCTCTGTCTTCCTCCGGAAGTCAAAACGCAAAGTGTCCATTCAAGACATGCAGAACACGTTCTCAACGGTGAATCTGGAATGTACTCACCTGCGAGCTGCTCTTCTGTTAATCTGTGTTTCCCAACAAGGGTCTGAAAAGAGAAGTACCACACGTTTCAGGAAGATACTCTCTCACAAAAGAGTGTTTGCCAGTGCTTGCAAATTTGAAGATGAGTATTTGTGAAGGAACACCGACTTCATCACACCCTAGGGAACGGTAATGGTGATCATGTGGACAGTGGAAAAACACCGTCGTTTATTCTGCAGCATATCACTCTCGTGTCAATGTTATTATTTTCCTTTAATGCATCCCGATCAACATGATCTTGGAAACGGGGAAATATTATGGGTGCCAGAGAGAAACTCCCACGTCTTCCCATCTTGCGATTCGGTCCCCGTCCGCTGTGGCAATCATTACAGCGGCTGCTTTTTTATTGACTCGGACATTGCAGTTCACTGCGCCACAAAGTGAATTGCAATGTTTGAGTCACAGATGGCAGCGTAAAACCTTTTAGAGATTGCAATAGATTTGAGGCACAACCTGGTTTCAAGGAAACTGAGGTTTTCTTCATGGTGGGCCTTCTGTGCATTCTTCTTGGAACTCACGTTCAAGTTCACCATGTTCTCGCACATTTATGTTCACTTGCTTTGTCGTGTTGCATTTGGCAGCAGAAAAAGGGCTTCGCCATTTTCAAATGTATGCCTGGCAAAATATATGCGGAGCAGACAGCTTGCACACGGAGCTCCATCGGAGAAGGTAAACCCACCACGTGCGAGTACAAATGCAGGCCTCGTGTTGCAGCCTTGGTGTCTCCGCTGAGCCTGCGGAGGAAATGGATGGGTTGCTTCATGGAGGATGAGGTCGGATTCACTGAACATGACATCCAGCACGACCCGTGCTGCTGCCAAGCTCACCGTCCCTGTCCCTGTTCGCTTTTTTCACAGACCTTTCCAGGCAGATTCTCCAAATACTCGACCGTCTTTTGTTGTTTCAAAAGTGACAGACATCAGATTTTACTGGTGTAAGAGATCACGTTGTCCAGAACATAAGAAATTCAAGGGAAAGGAAGAATTCCCTTTTGCACGACAAGTTGAAACACTCTGCTCTGCATAATTTTCATTTTGTGACAAAGAATAAAAGATGAGCAGCTGTTTCCTTGACAAAAAAAACCCGAAAATATCCGAACGCGGAAGTGGAATCTTGAGTGTTTCGAGGCACAAAGCAGAATGTTGTTCAGTGAGATGTTTGCGCAGACCGGAGCTCAAGACACGTTCTCACCATGAATAATTGACATCGCGCAGCTCAGGAAAGGCATTTTCTGCACACAACGCTGCAACTCCTTGTGCTTGGAGGTTTGTGTCTCACATTTATAGGTTGTTTTCCTTCATTCATAAAACAGGTTTCCTGGATTTTGAACGCTCTTTCGGTTGCTTCCCACACCAAGGCAAGAATGGTTTTGCAGGAATTGTGTGAGGCAACAGCATGTTCTGTGGGCTTCGGGGTCTCCCGGGTCTTTTCCTTCATCAGGCTACAACTTTTTTCAACGGCCCCAGGAGACTGTCTGAAGAATTAAGATATGATGGAAGTGGTGCACACACGTATTCTGCGAGATTGAACGATTAATCTCACCACTCGTCAGACTGCTGCTGCTGCTCCGTCTCTGAGGCTTACTTGACCAGAGGGACAAACGAATCCTCGCAGACAGGAACAATGTACGGACCGACATCTGTCATGTTCACTTCAGAAAATGGAAAAAAGACGTCCGCAGACTGTTCAACTAACACGAGAACACAGTTTGCCTGAAGTGTGATGCCATGCGTGTTGCAAAGATGTCATGAATGAGAGGCACAAGAAAAATGCACCTGATGACACTTGTCCAAAGAGAGAGGCATCCCAATTCAATCAAGATCTGTTGGCAGATGAGATGTGTGAGACACCCCTTTGGGTGCAAGATCACAACAACGAACTTCGTGTCCCAGCGAACCGTGTCTGTTGAATCTGAACAGGAAATAACGAGTCTGTTTGGAGAAACGAGACACCATCCCAAGAGAAGAAAAGTGCTGGACCTGAGGCAGGCAATTCCTCCGATGACCATCTGGTTTTCAACTGAAAGTGCACAGCAGGATATCACAGATTCTTGAGGGCTTGAGGGACCTAGGTTGACATTTTGTTTGTGATTCATCAAACCAGGGTCTGATGCAGAAAGAAAAGGATTCGGTAAGCAAGACTCCAGACAGGAACAACAAACCAAAACTGACTTGAGGCATTGACCTGAGTCCTCTTCCTCTTTTGATGCGATCTTTTTGAGGGTGACCAGAACGTTTCAGTACCATCTCAAGTGGTACGTTTACGCAGTTGTATGTTTTGCATGTACCGGTAAGTCTGTCTTCCAGCACCCTTCAAAGAGGATCACAGAATACAGAGGCTGAAGGTTTTGGTGCTGTCAGAAACCTTGTAGCAGCTGCAAAGAATCTGAGCTCCCATTCCTGTTGTGGGCAGTGTTTTCCAAGGCAGATCAGGATAAAGAAACTCTCGATACCCTGAGCTTACTCCCTTTCCTCAATGAGTAGAAATTTGGTCGAGAACAGGGACTCTGCACTCTGGCCAACGATAGTCGAGGGACATCTCTGGCTGCAAAGGGCTGGTGAAGGAGTGTCACAAATAGCAAGTCCGTTACACACTTGATGTTTCTGCCTCAGTTTGCAAGGTCATTGAGTATGGATTTTTGGATATGCCAGACAAAGGAGAACATTTGTCAAACAGGGACTTCCCTCTTCCCCACTGAATCATCAGGGTAGAACTCCTCAGATTCATCACAATTGCCACCCACCTCTCCTTGTGTGATGTGACCGTGATGAGAAAAACACAATCATATTGTGTGATTTACAGAGTGAGATTCTGTTGGCAAGAAAGAACCTGACAAATGAGATCCTGTGAGAACAAAACCAAGTAGAACCTGGTCATGAACTTGATGCAACGTGAATTGGCATTCCTGAATGTTTGCAGCTTGAATGCATTTCACATGCAATGAACAGATGAACCATCAGCAGGACTCATTGTGGAGGGACAGGGATTCGAAAGTGGTGAGACCGGTACACAGCGGGCTGAAGGGGGTGGATCCCCCGCAGTGTCCTCATCGAAGATGACGTCAAAGGTTCAGCCTCCATCTTTTCATATTTGCTCCAATGTGTGCAGTTATTTCACTACATGAGTGAAAGGCTTGCTTCGGGAAAAGGAAATGTTCAACTAAAACATGAGGAGGGACAACGAAACCAGAAGAATCATTGAAAGTCTGGCTCAACTCCGTTGTGCACAAACTACATCAACACTGGCACGGAGGAAAACGCTGGCCTTGTTCGCGTTCGGGAATGCGTGGTTCTCTTCGCTGGCGCTTTGCTCTTCGCATTACCAGAACTCATGAAAAGGACACTGGACTGCAAACAATTTCAAGGCTTTGGGACATCACGACTGTCATGCCTACTGATCACGAGTCGTGCTCAGCTCAACAACTCTTTCTCTCTGTGTCACGTTGGAGACTACATGTTTGGTTCTGTGATGTAACGTTGTGAAACAGTTCAATTCGTGAAATACACTACCTGCCTGAAAAGTCTCGGGGCTTCATCCGAGAAAGTGGCTCGCCGGGACAAACAACACAAGAAACAATCTCCGGGTTTTTTGTCCAGCTCGACAAGCGTCAGCTGCGTGGGCATCTGCCAGAAAACGAGCGCGCTTGTCTTCTTTCCGACTTGAACGTCCCGAAAAGCTCTCTGGGTCAAAGGACAGAACAAGCTCTTCAGGGTGGTGCTGTCATCTTGGTGACCAGTGCAATTCAATCCTCTGTTCTGTTGTGTTTTGAAACCTTGGACCGCAGTTTGCAACAAGCAAGGTCACAAAAGATATGAATCGTCATGCTCAATATCGCAACCTTTCCGACATTGCTAGAGGATTGATCAAAAACGGAACATCTTGAAGATTCTTCTCTGGAACCAAATTCACCAACGCCAGAGTTGGCTGCTGCATGCAAAAACTAAGCTGCATTTGACTGCATCTAGATGAGGCAACGCTGTTCGCGATGAATATTTGCAGCATGTCCCACGCAGCTTCTGTGCTTGAACACAATATCAATGGCAGCCAACTGCCATATTAGCAACCAGGTTCCTTGCAAAACCAATACTTACCATCTTGCTGTGAAGTGTTGGTGATCGGTTGAAGGTCACTTGGCATTCACTCAAATGTCCATTTCCAGGTTTTGGATCCGAAGAGCGTTGATAGGTCGCACTAAATTGTTGGTGTCTTATCCATTAGTCAGGGAGGAACCAGCTTTGTGGAGCTGGAGCGATCTGTAGCAACAGTGATCCTTCCTATTGCGGCAAAAAAGCCTGCCAGAATAAAGCACTGTGGACCAATGCAAGCCACTTTAAGGCTAAATAATCAATGCTACCAGATTCAAGCAATATCGAATTTTTGCCAAAATGCAACCACTGCGTAAGGGTGCTGGCAATCCATTATAGCTGGTCTCGGCCGGTTTCTAGCTGCAACACGGAGTGCTGCCAATGAGCGACTGACATACCAGCTCTTTTCAGTTCACATCCTGCACACATCACAGAAACTCTCACACGGTGCACTGAAATTCAATAGGATTTTGCGTTTCGTTGAAGCTGAGATCAATAATATCAATGCAGTGTTACTACAGACAGAGAAACGTATTTGCTGTCCAAGCGTTCACAATTCCCACAGAACAATGTTAAAAGGTGCCAGCAAAAAAATCGTCACTGAAACCACAAGCTGGCGTTCTGGTCGTGGTGCCCTCTTTCAAACATTGGTTGCAGTTGGATGCGGCATAATCGTGTGGGAAAAATGCAGGCTTTATGGTTTTATCAGTGCTTGTACAACAAGTTCGGGGGCAGTGCAGCAAAGGAGAACGTGGGCTTGCAACGATCCAAATTGCAGATTATTAATCCGACGTCCTGCTTGTCTCAATGACCCTCCTTTCTTGTCTGGAGGGGCACACACCCTGAGGGGCACGTACCCTGACCGAGGGCAAACATGAGACTCAACCCCAAAGGGAGAAGCTGTGAGAACAATGTGCATCTGGAGAGTGTGGGATAAGTCCATGTGCACGGAATGGAGAGAACGGCTTTCAACCCACACTACACTTTTCGTTTTCTGTGCTTTGTACCAACAACGAGAAAAACTTCTTGTTGACTCTGTTCCCACAGAAAATGGACAATGGCGGACCCCCCACACAATTTTTTGCACATCAGGTTTCGGAAAGATTACGCCCCCAACCAAACTGGGTTTGACAACTTCTCGTTCAATGCAAAACAAATTCAAGCGCTGACTTGCCTCTGGAGGAAGTAAAACACCTCCCTGGCAGGCGAAGCTTTCGTCGAACTATTTCTCAGTCTCAGTCTCAGATCAGTTCTGAGTCTCTAGCTCTTCCGAGTGCTACTTAGCTCTTCTGAGCACAACCTTTTTGGGTGGTACTCAGAAGAGCCAGTTCTTCTGAGTACTACCTGGTGGCTCTTCCGAGTACTACTCAGCTCTTCCAAGTGCCACCTCCTGCTCTTCTGAGTGCCACCCCCAACTGGCCCCTGGTGAGGTTGAAGTAGCACTTGGAGATTAACTTCTCAACTTGAGCTACAGTTGTCACAGCCAGGCCACTGACAAATTGTTGGCAGTTTACTGGTCACAGCTCCTCAAAACACATCTGATTTACAAAATCGAAATATCAAAATGATTGTCTGGGCACTTATGCAAGTCATTCATTCTTGTCAGTTTTTTCACAAAAAACATGATATCAACTCTCCACCACTGAATAAATAAAGTACACCTACAACCCTGTGTCACACTTGCAAGATGAAAATATTTTAGAATTGTTTTGGAATGGGTTTGGCACTTTCTGCTGAAAAAAACCCAGAAACCAACACACAAGTCAGTGTGGCTCCACAGTGCCTTTCTTTCCCTTTTTTCTCTTCTTCACACCAAAATGATCATGTCTACCTGTGCTTTGTATTTCTGGCATAGAATAAGCCAGAAATAAGTGGGAAAATTCACATTCTGAAACCTATTTCAGGTGATTTGAATGGTGAACATTCAGGCTACTTTTTAGAGCAAGCAAAATGGGCAAGCCAAACAATCACCTGCAGGCATCATGTTCAATGTCTCGTGCTGCTCTGTGGGTCAGCGCTTTTTGTTTTATATAACTTTGGGTTCATTGGTCCATTTGTTATTTTCAAGTACCAAATAATGCCCAAGGTCTCAAAGAAGAAATCAGAATATTTTCAAATTCAGTGTGCAATTGTTCAAAATAGTGGATTCACAATTTTTGTGCTTTCTTGAAAGTAAGCAACATTTGCCAAAGGGTGTTTGTTCATGATTTTTATCATATTGGTGGGGCGTTCATGAAAGAAGGATGTTATATTTCCAAGATAAAAATGTTCACTGTTTTTTGGTGGCTGAGATTACAGTTTGGTTTTCAGATAGGAATAAAACTGTCAGCATCCATGTTGTGCACCAACATTCAGTGTGAACAAGAAAAATTATATTGGTTGTAAAGAAAATGGTTGTTTATGATGCCCAATCTTGACTTCTTATTTGTTTTGCTTGTGTGGGGTAGGATGGGGTCATTTTGTTGAAAAAATGGGTGTTTGATGTGACCTTTTTGCACCAGTTTGGAGTGACTCACAGCTTACCCCAAACAAGCAACACTACGATTTATCAATACCTTGGCACATTGTCCACAATAAATTCCCTGCAACCCATACACTTTTTCTATTGCAGATGAAGTATTTGTGTACAATGGGGTACGCTACTTTTTGAACCAGCCCCCCCCCCCCGGGCTAGAGTGCGAGCGGCGGGGGGAGGTGGGGGCGGGGGGGGGGGGGGT
>JAAUXT010076371.1_pt1 | contig 16376 bp, 20 predicted proteins | sample 7278171 | NCBI WGS metagenome assembly JAAUXT01 (sample SAMN14350112, study PRJNA611818) | marine sediment metagenome | isolation source: surface marine sediment (1.8m) | place: French Polynesia: Moorea | collected 2018-08 | reverse complement strand
CCCTCTTTCTTTCTTTCTTTCTTTCTTTCTTTCTTTCGTTCGTACCTTCCCTTCCTCTTGAAGTTGGCTTTCTTTGTTCAAGGGAGATCTGAGGCAAAAACTGAGCACTTAGAGTGACAGTTCTGCCGTCCCACATGATCATTCAAAGGATTCTTCGCAGCGGGTCATATCTGACTGTGTACACTCGCTTCTTGTTTACACAACACAAGCACCTCGTTTCTCACTGTTCATTGTTGTTTACTCTTTAAGTGTAAGCAAAGAGAATTTGCTATACATGAGCACAGAAGCATTACAAACGTAGCCTGAAATCTTTTGCAACTTTGTGTTGTGCAAATAGTGTGTATCAAAAGAACGAAAGAACTCGTCACCCAGTCGAACAGTAGCTCCCATGAGACAGGATCGGTCCGTCCACTGCTCACAAGAGACCACACACACGCACTCAAGCACGTACACGTGCACGCACACTTTGTCGACGTGCATGACACACACGAATACCTGGGTGAAAGTGACCATTTTTTGCCACGATTTTCGTTCCTGTAATTCTCGTCTTTCGTTGACTTTCGTTGCTTGAGCTGACACTTGCGGATTGATTGACGTGTGCGGTGTGTGATCTTGGAGGAACTTGTCTGAGTGAAGAATTCTGACACAGTTTGAAGTGCATTCTCATTTGTCCAAGGGGTCTGGCTCTGGGACAAAACAGGAAGTTTCTGCGACACTGAGAATGACAGCACTAGAATTCTGTTTTGCACACGGGGAACTGAGCAAGGAGCCTCAGGATGTCCCTCGTACATCAACCTGGGAGATGGGCACCACTGAAATCTTGAGCTCCAGGACCGACTCTCACCGTGCGAGCATCCAGAAGCCAAAAGTCGAACGAAGGGGATGAGCTCAGTGTTTTATTGAAGAATCTGGCACAAGGTGGTGACACCAGGTACACCACAGGCACTAAGACTGGGAGGACTGAACAGCTTGTAGCCGTGGCATGACTGGTAAGATGCCACAGGTCTATTCTCAGCTTAAAATGAGAATTTCAATCACACAACTCATGTAAGTATGCAGGGGAATTTCTGGGCTATGGGTGATATTGTCCGTGGTGGAGAAGGTTGTGGCAGCGAAATCATGGCGTGTTCACTCTTTCGGGGAAAAAATGTCAACAGCTGCAGAAAGACATTGTGCTTGCTTGGAAGTTGGATTTTTGTTTGAATTAGATGCCTTTGGGGGGAAATATCTGTTTCTCACAAAGATCAATGCATTTTTCCTGGGACAAAGTCCTTTGGGCACAAAAGACCCGTTGTTCCAGATCATCCATGACAGATTGTTCCACGAAAAAAGATATCTTTGTGAGGTGTGGTGGCTTCACTCACATGAAATCGGATGCATGTGAGTTCAAATCCACCCTCAGGTAAGTTGACTCACTTGCATCTGAAGTCCTCTGTGCCAGGCCAGCCGGAAGGAACTTAGCCACAGCCCCAGCTATATTTTCTTACTCCGGTGGGAGAATGAGAATTGTTCGCTCAAAAGCCACGAGTTTCTGTCCAGATCTGCCTGAGACAGAGTAAACTGCACCTGAATGTAAGATGAACACAGGTGCAGGCCCTCGGACAAAATTGTGAAATTTTGAAAATGTTTTTGGTGAAGTTTGTGTTCCAAGTTCGATGTGGGAATGAAACATCCCTTCTCGTCAGATTTCAGTTGTTTATAAACCGGAAAAAACACAGTGCTGTCATTCCGAATTGGCAACACATAATAAGAGGCCAAAAGTGAAAGTAGAATCCTCGCCTGTTAGACCTGTGGTTAGTCTCCGGTGAGGTGTCCTTGAAGCTTTCGAAGCAGTTGTCTGGCAAAGTGGAACGGGGATGAGGAAGGAGCCTTTCCTGGCTCCAGCGGAATCACGTCACTGCGGTGTGTGACATGTCACGAGCACTGCGCTCCACCATCAGGATCATCGGGCTCAAGGTTCAGCTTTTGGATTCTGCAAACACCACAGTGTGTGCGTCAAGGGCGTGAGGCTCCACGTGTACAATTTGTGCTCGGGGGTGAACTCACCTGATTCGAACATGTTTCAGGGCCTTCGTGTGTTGTTGTTGTGAGTGTGATTTATTTGACTCGACCACAGGAAACAGAAGCCACCTTTGAGAGAAGCACCGGAGTCTCGAGACAGTGAAGGTTGAGTGGGCTTCAGTGACGAGCCTTTTGAGACGGCGTGACAGATGCTCAGTACACAAAACAGGTCGACTATGATATTGTCAATAGACCGACCCCCGGCTGTGGAGTGCTGGGAAAACAACCCTCACAAAACGTGGCCATTGAACAAGAAAAAAAACAAGCAGCACACGGCACAGCCTGCATCAATACGATAAACAGGAGTTTCGTAATGAACATTCACGGTCAGAAATTTTATACACGGTGAAGCCTGTCTGTCCAAACCCCGACTTTGTGAATCAGATTTATCTGCTGAGGCACATAACATGCCGCGTCTAGCGTTGCTGCAGATGACCACTGTTCGGGCGGGAGGGGGTCTTCGTGTGCCGACGGGGGGAGGGTGGCCATCTACTGTACTAAGAACAGTTAGGTGACATGCAGCTGCAAGAGGGTGTGTGTGTCCTGACTCGGTTCGGCAGGGCTTTGGCGGACCCTGTGGAGTCAGGAAATGGGGAAACATATGTAAAAGCACACATGTTTGCGACAAGCGGCTGGCAGTGCAAATGCTCAAGCGGGTACCGGTATCTGCCCAGATTTGAGCAAGAAAAGATGTACCTGCCAGAAATACGTGTGTGTGTGTGTGTGTGTGTGTGTGTGCCTGTCTGTCTGTCTGTCTGTCTGTCTGTCTGTCTGTCTGTCTGTCTGTCTGTCTGCCTGCCTGCCTGCCTGCCTGCCTGCCTGCAATGGCATTGAATTCTTGGACGACATTGGAGAAGAAAAGAATGACACCCCGCTGCTACCGGCAATAACTTTTCGCCATTATATGCATCATATTTCTGCAGGAATTCACCGACTCTGGCTCGAGATTCTGGAGGCAAGTTCTTTGCATTGCGTTGCACAAGCACCCACTGTCTCGGGTAACACTGCGTGTATCTACTTTTGAGGAGGAATAATTTGTTGGTGATAAAGAGTGTTGGAGTGGCGAATGCATTGAATCTGGCTGGACAGATAGAGAACTTGGTTGCTGCACGATCTGCGGGCATTGCGTGAGAAACCTCAACCAGGTCACGCCCAATGTAAAGCCCAGTTCTATCTGAAACACTTGTGTCGTATTCGCCCTTGATTTCCGTGCATGACAGGATGATTATGATGAAAGGTTGGTAGCATTCTCAAAACAATTTTTCGTGCTGGAAATTTCAGGAGTCGTGACGTAGAGTGTCCACTACATACTTGGTAAAATTTAGAATAGGTCCAAATTTTGGAGCTCCGTCTCATTCCTTGCCTTCAACGCACGGATTCCATGTCACAAACAAGCCTTACGATCCAGAGCTGAACACGCTTTGTTCTTGTCGCCCTGGTGGCGCTTGCAGGGAGTCCTGACGTCCGAAGGATATTTTCCCCACATCGCGCATTTTGATGAGGTCGTCGTTTCAGACACCCCAGGTGGTTCACGTTGAAGCAATGACAATCTTCAAAAACAAGGGTTGATGTCCTTGACTCTGCTGTCCAGGCACCGTCCATGAGAGCGGGTGTGACGGCAGGTCGTGCCCGTCCCCTGCCACTGTGCACTGCCGCACTCAGGTGCGCCGAGATCTTCTTTGCAGCTTTCGTAAACAGCGATGGGCTTTGCTCCGCGGTTGTTCTCAAATAGCAGTAAATACGCCAGAAAAACAACATCTGCTTCTGTCAGAATTACATCCACCTGACAGCAGAGTTTCACATCTTATTCGCTCGTAAAAATGACTGTGTTGAGAAACATGAACAAAGCTACTGTTCTTGATCCAATGGAACCATGTTGAGTTCTTGAAGATGAAAATGATCTGGTTTGACGTTGACCTTGGTCTCTTCAGGAAGACCACATTCGTAAACAACTTACGCAGAGGGAATTCAATTGGATATGTTTTGCTTCGCAGAGAAAAATAACGAAAATAGGACCGAAAACATCGAGATGTTCTCTGGTTCATAGGAAAACAAATTCTGCAACCCACGAAGATCCTCTTTCCCGTGACATTTGTGAGACTTCTCGCGGCGCTTTGGACTTGCTTCTTGTCTTTCAGAAATGTACGATGTAAACAAGGATTTGCCATCAGAGCGAAAGAAATTCGATGAAATTTTGCAGTGTTCAGACAAGGTGTGTCTGGACACAGACTGAGGACACTTCTCCTCCATGAACATGGTCTTTGTGAAGGTCTTGATTCATGCAGGCTTCACCGCGCAGCTGTCAAGCACCAGGTCTTATCAATAAGTCGTTTTGAAGAGGAACGTGTCATTGACACTCGCTGCTCCAGGTCTCTTCACTGCAAGTCATCATTATGGATGTGATTATGAATTCCATATTGATTTTTAATTCTCTTCACTGCAACGCGCGCACGACCAAAACCAACATTCTCAAAAAGCTGCATTTTTGACCTCACTCAACCTCTTTGGAGCCATTGTTTTGGGTGACTGAGCTTCTGTTGATTGGTTCATTGAAGATCAAGAAAGTATGAGTCATGATCAAAATCAATTGAACCTTCAGTGGGGTGAGAACGCGCACTGACGTCGCCAGGTCTGTTCGAAACAGCGCATTTTAACAGTGTTCAGGCTCACACGCAAGCATGTGTGATTACCCTGTCTGTATCTTCTCTTGTCATGCCTTCCATCCCCTCCATTTTTGCTTGCACCGTCTAATCCCAGTGTCAACTGCAAGCACTGACACTGGATGGGGATTCATTGCTGTTCTCCAGTTGCTGCAGCCGTGGTTTCTCCAGCTCAAGGTTTCTTACTTTCGCTGCTGCCTCAGTTGCACCGTCCCCACCCCGAGACCCTGCACCGTCAGCCTGCGGCCGTCCCACACCCTGCTTGCCTTCTCCCATCATCGCTGCCTCTTCCTTCGTCGAGGGTGTGACAGTCCCCTTAATTTGAAAGCGATGCGACTGTGGCCTTTGTCCGTGTTATTTGCGCAGATTCTGATCAAGTCCTAAATCGATTCATGAGGAGCTGAAAGTCCGACCCGGCCCTCCCCGGGTCCTTGTGCACTGTGGACACAAAGCTCGTCACATTCGTGAGGCAATGTGGTTTCTTCAGACCCGAAACCGTTTTCTTTTGTGCGTTGGAAAGTGTTCTTTGGGAGGCCGAACAAGCAATTTCAGGGCGGCGTTGTGACTTGTCTCAACTGGTTCGAGCAGCATCGCCTGCTGACTATGCTCATCCTCGGCTGTCCACTTTATTTGACTGTCCGGCTCCATTCGCAGAGTGCAGGCTCAAGACCCCAGCTTTTGTTGACGAGCCGTCCACCATCGGTAAATAGCAGTCCATTATCGGACAAAAATTTACACAGAAAACACATTTATTGAATGTGGGAAGCCTTTCAAAGGTGCACATATGAGGACCACTCTCGCCCCTGGGGGCGACTTGCTCTTTCAATTGTGCCCTTTTAACTCGCTGCCTCTCCCAAAGCTGTACAGGAAATATACTCGAGAGGACATGCCTCCGTATTGATCTATGGGCAGCCGTTGCCTTTTGTTTATTTGTAAACAGAAGAATATCATCTGCTCGGCGCTGCGGTGCAGATGATGTCGGTTTTTGCAGGCAAAGCTGCAGGCAACGGAGATTCTCCACATGTTTGCTGTGTAAAAATGTGGGTCGTGTGTGAAAGTTCTTCCTTTGTGTCCTCAGGGGCATGTTTGTGCAAACCAAATCTGTCTTGCTGCTTCAAATCATGGTCACAGACTTGTTGGAAAGCCGCCATTTGTTTTTGAATTCTTTGCTTTCTTGTAATGTGCTTTGAAAATCTTCGCATGAAATTATCTTGCGGAGGTTACCTCGTCTTCTTTTCTTGGACTTCCGGAAACTTCCTGTTGGTTGCGCATCTCAACATCTTGAAGCCAGAAAAGTGGCGCAAATCTCATGAGAATTGAGTGCACCCGGCGAGTCACGAAGTGACACTGAAAAGTCTCGAAAAAAATGTTCTCAGCTCTTGCTTCGTTCGCGGCATTGACGTGCTTCCTTGGGCTTAAATCTAGGAAAAAATTTCTGAAAAGAAGCTGATAGGTGATAGGGAGGGGGAAGCAGCATAGAAGAAATGACGGGTGACCCCTCTGGGAGCAAATGTGCTGATAACTCGATAGAAAACACCTCCCCAACTGGAGGGGGAGTCATCAGCCAACGAATTTCAAACGAACCTTCCCAAGTCCTAATTCCAGCATGTGGTGAATTTTTTTTCAGTGGAGCGCGCTTGATGCATTCACTGCGGTCTATGTAGACATCAGGATGTTTCTTATCCCAAAATTTATTGGGACAGGTCATCTTGTTTTGTTAATTGTGCAGACCGACCCTCCCCCTCCCCCACCCGCATTGGGTCCCAAAATTTTGGGGCAGGAGGGTCAAGCCCAAACCTGCAATTTGGCCCAGGAACCCCGCCCCTCCCCATTTTGGGACGTGAAGGGCCCGTCTTAATTTTCAAAACTTTCGAAAATCACTGAAAAATGTCCGTGCACCAGCAGTCTCTGATCTTTTGTTCAGCAGAAATTCACGCAAAAGCGTCGGAGATCGTGGGTAACTCCCCAGAATCCCTGGTGAAAAAAAAAAAACATTCCCCGAGAAGTTGGTGGAGCCACCTCGCCATCTTGGGGTGAAGAATTCGCGGGAAAACGGAGAAAATTTTCACAGAACATTTTTTTGAAAAAAAGTTGAAGCACGTGTCTACACGAGGAGATATTCTTGTTTCTGATCACTCTCTGATGCCGGCAAGGTGCAGTTGAGAGGCAGTTGCCTGCGGGGTATAAAACATGTTTGTGTCAGAAATGTTGCTCACTTCAAACTCCGGCCTCATTCAGTTTTCAGGTACTCGCACAATTCTTTTTGAAAAAAAATTCTTGAGGGGAAGGAATTCTGGAAAGTTAGAACAGAGAGAGAACCGTCGATCTATTATTGTCGCTGCCGTCACTTGTTTTGCAAAGCATTTGTCCTGCAGGAAGTGTTTCTGATTATTTGTTTAATCTTAATCATCTTTGCTCCCCTCCGGCTCAAGAAGCTTACAATTTCACATTCATTTGTTTGCTCACCGAAAATGGACCCGAGCTGGGATGAATCACCTTGTTTACTCGTGCTTGTGCAGTGCAAACTCTTTTCATTTAGACTCAGATCTGCCTCTTTTTCTGCCAATGGCACTTGCGAATTTAGGATGTAAACTTTTCTGTGGAATGAAGCACAGCGACATACCAAAGGACAACTTTAGTATCGTTTTATGCACCGAGATTGCATGTTTACCTTTGCATTAAAAAAACTGAAGGCACTTCTTGCAACTGACAACTGTCATATCATGTCCCAAGGCTCAACAAAAAAGCCGTGATACATTTCAGCGAAGGCAAACAAGTGTTGTTTACTTGCACACAAATAGGGCCTGGTACTCACCAAATTATATCAGTATTGCGTGTGTATGTGTTCAATTTTTTGCTTGCTTTGGGTGTGGCGCACACAGTTCTATTTCTACAAACAGTTTGTTTCAAGTGAAAAACGTCAAGCAAGGCGTAAACTGTGAAAACAAAATCCAGAACAGACGCGAAACAAAACTGGGGAGGTCTTGCCAGGTTGAGGCAGATTGATACTCTTGAAACTTGTGCGGAGATGACAATGGTTGACAAGTCAGCATGCCACCAGGTTGGAAAGTCGACAGGTTTGCGCGGTGGTTCGGATGTAGCCATGGAACACGTTCGCAACGATAGTTCGGATGTGGCCCCTGAGGTGTGCAATCCAGACCTTCAGTTTGCCGAAGAAGTTCTTTTATGGAATGATTCTCAAGCCTTCAATTTGCGTTTCGACAGTGAAACTCGCTGTTTGAATGTCGACGTCTCCGATCGAGTGGCGTCTTTTTTGAAATTTAAAACATATTGCTTGCCTGATTGTGACCCTTTCATATACGATATATTTACTGCAAAATGTCGATATTGGATGAAAGCATTTTCAAGCCTTTGACAGTGATTTTCATTGTCATTTGTAATTAAGTCGGCAAATTAAATTGTTGGGATGCAAAGACAAAAAGTCGAGTTCACAGGGCGGTCGTCTTGATGCGGCTGGGTGTGTCGCGAAGAAGCAGCGGAAAAACCGGTCTGAACGTGCCGCAATTACAATTTCAATTTATCAAACTTCGAAAAACGGTCAAAAGTGAAACTGCAAGGGATCTTGTGGTTTCTGCCACTGAACAGTTGCCAAGAACTTCTGCGAGTGAGGGTGATATCCTCTGCTCGCGCTCGACGAGAGTTTCCTCGAGTTTCTGAGACGTGTTTCGGGCTCGTCGGAAGGCTCGCGCGTCTCCTGTTGTGTAACACATGTTCCCAAACGGACCCGTGTCCGTTTCGTATTCCGCCGCAAGTTGTCACCAAGTTTTGAATCAGTGAGAACCACAAAGAAAAATGCGGGATTCATTGCGTCGCCCTCTTCTCTTTTGCATTGGAACAGATTTATTGCCAAGGAACATTCGTGTGGACACGGACACCGGGGTTCAATCTTGCAGGGACCCACCAAAGACCGAGCCAGCTTTTGGCTCGGAAAGGTGTGGTTCTGGGTGCGTAAACAAGAAACAGAATCCACCCGAGTCGCGACAGTTCAGCCCACGCTTTGTATTGACTACGCAGATTGCGGCGTGCCAATTAGCAACCAGCTTCGTGCGTGCCGCCCGGAATGCGCTGCTTTTGAGATTCCTGCTCCTGTCTCTTGTGCGTTGAAGACCAGAGACTGCTGTTCAGATCGAGAGGACAACTCTGTCTCGTCAAGTTCCAAAGGTGCCTCCACCGGTCATTTCAAGTGTTGTTTGTCAAGAGTGACGAGCAAAAACACCAGACAATCGCACGGTGTTTACAGCTTCGCTTGTTTTTGTGCAGCAGCTTTACTTTTTGGACTCAAGACTAAAAAGTTCAGCCCGTCTTGCAAATTTGGTCGTCGGCAGTTTTCAGAGAAACTTGACCAGACTTGCTGTGTCTTGGTGTGCAGTGCCTGAGACTTGAATCCTGATCGATTTGGACTCGGTGATTCCTCAACCTGAGGACAGGTCGCCACCGTTGAGCACGTTGGGGAAAGGTGTGCACCTGATCGCGCTCACTGTGCAACTAACTACGAATTTGACGGTGGCGGAAGTGGCGACTCGCTCGTGGACTGACTGACGAAGAAGCTGAGCCGCGTGAGAGAGATGATCTGCCCTGTAGACACCGGTGCCGGGGGAGAGTGGCCCTGGTCAGCGAGGAGGCGCACGCAGCACGCTCACTCCTGGATGTACAGCACACCGGGGGTACGCAAAGAGAATCTCTTTTTAATGGTGAACAAATTTTCCACTCTGTTGCATTTTATCACCAAAGCAGCTGGATGATTTGTTCGAGCTTGTTCGAATTTTGACAACAATTATGATTGCGCTGTGTTGTCTGTTTTTGAACGGACTTTTTACGAGGTTTCGCGCAAACACGCTTGCAGATTTTGCGTGTTTGTGCGATCACGTTTTATTCAGTGCACTTTTTTCCCACATCGCGTGGAGGACCTTGTCGACATTGTTTGTTGGTAACACAAACAAACAAATAAAGTTGCATGTGATTTTCTTATGGAGAGTCCTTGAGTTGCAGACAAGGCGTCGAGCGTGTTCCAAATCCGCTGATAGAAGCGGCAAGTCGAGAGCGCGTCGCGCGCTGTGTATGACTTTGAAGTCAGATCCTGGCCGTCGCCATCGTCCGAAACTGATCAGAAATTGTGTCTGGATTGTGCTTCGCACCTTCATGAGCAACTTCAAGAACACGAACTTTCTGGCCTTTCTGGGGTAAAATTAGCGTTTGTGCTGTGGTCACAGAGCGACAAGACGGGTGGATGTGTGGCATGATGTGCCTCTGGATGTACGTGCTACGTGCTGAAAATGACCAAACTGTGTTTCCATCTTCGTCGCTGAAAAGGTTCTTGTGGTGCTGCTTCTTCTCATTTCCGGCATTCTGCGTGGTCTGGACTTTGAGACTGTTTGAGTTGCAGACGAGTGGATCCTGGAAACGCAGCTTCACGTCGGCTTGTTCTGTGCTGATATGGGACAAACAAACACACAACAGAGCTCACAAAATAAACAAACGGGCAGACTCTAAACAGATCGATTCGTATCTCGTTCCTGTTTTCAACTGGATCCTTCTGTTTGCGCGTTGCAGGACCATGGTATGGACGTAGGGGACGAAGGTGCCATCAACCTGTCGACCGCCAACCAACTGGTCGCGGTGCCGCCCGCGATGGTGAACGGGGAGACGCGGCCTCCGACCGACGAAGGGAGCGGAGACTGGAGGAGTAAGGTAGGTGACCAAGTGTCGGCCTGAGAGAATGTACGGAATGTTGATGCTTGTGCGGATCAAGTGCTGAAACAAAAGTTGAAGATATCTTGAGTCTGCTTCCACTTCGGGGACACCAAAATTCAACAAATCTCAAGACACAACGTTCTGAACAGCAGTTGGTTTCCTTCGACGTAATTTTATTCGCATGCACATGGACCAAAGGTACTCAGCCCTCAGTCTCATCCAACAGAAATGCCACTCAAAAATTTGCGGCCAAGCATGTACTTTCGCCTTCACTGCTTACCCGGGTCTGTTTGCAAACGTAGCCACATCACATTTGGAAAAAAAAGTTGGACTGTTCCAATTCGTGCGCAATCTTTGTTGAGTCTTTTCCCGCCCAGAAGCACAAACACTTCGTCTACCCGTGCGCGAACGTCAAAGACACTCTGGGTGCGCCCACGCACTTGGAGTTTGGGAAAAAGGACATGTTCAAAAACATGGATACTTCCAATGGGTTGGTTCCATCCTCTTGATTTTCAGGTGTGTGTGTGTGGTGTGTGTGTGTGTGTGCGTGTGTGTTGTGTTTTGTGCGTCGGGCAGCTTCACCTCCAAAACAGAACTGGCCCCTGGATTCGGAGAGTCCTTGAACAGTGCAAGGTCAAGCGGGAAGAGCAAGCTTTATGTCGTAAGAAGGCCTTGTTTTCTTGTTTGTCGATATTTTGTTTTGTTGGTGCGTCACGAATGTTTCTCTCTTCATTCCTTGGAATTGTTTTTCTGTTTTTGTTCGCGGCGCTGGTGAAGGAATCAAAATTTCAACCCAAACGAGACGCGACTTTTTCACCTTTTCTCGTCATCGCAATGGTCGTTCTTGTCTCGGGAATATGCTCGATTGCGTGCATCTGATCCAAGCCGTACGACTTGACAAGGAGTGCTGGTCGTGGGGCGGGGCAGTGACACGGAGACGGTCAAAAAGATTGCGAAATCAATTCTCTGAGATCCGTCAACCAGCGCAGGTGAGTTTACGGTTCACCCCCAAGACTCAGCAGTTTCATAATTCTGGAGATGCAATTACTTTTGGTGGCAGTGAAATACGCGCTCGGGGCAGGTGTCACATGCGATTTCGATGTCTCCGTGTCGTGAAGCGAGTGTATTGACAGACACCGAGCGGTACACAGTTTGTCCTGCACGCTTCGCTTGGAAGAACAAACACTTTTTCAGCAGGGAAGCCTCCCCTTCCCGTCTCGTGGCGTGTAGCATTTACGTGTTCTGTTTTTCTTTACTTTACTAAAAAATTGAAACACTCAAGTTGTGTCAACACGCTGGCAAACAGTGCGAAACAAAAGAACTCGGTTTTCCTTGGCGCAACTTTTGCAGATCGGCATGTTTATTTGTTTGTTTTGTCAGAGGCCAGCGGTGGCTTGTTTACCGAATGAGGCGAAGGTACCGAATAAGGCTAATGCACAAGGGGCGAGAGAAACAATCTCGGTGCAGAGTGTGAGGCGAACAAAAGATCCTCGCAGCTCCCGAGCTTCTCTATTTACTAAATAATACCTGGACCACACAACAGGTTACGCCACATAAAATGTGGGTTACTCCTTTGGCTTTGTGTGACAAATCTCCTGACAAGAATGAGAAAAGTTGGTTGTTTTCGAAATGTTGTATCTCGCACGTGGTGGAGATTCTCTTTGACGTCGGAGGAGTACTGCTTGTCATCTGAAGGCTGAATGTTCGCCCTGGTGTGAGATCAAAGGTGAGTGCGTGGTCCGCTCGGCTCATGACCTGCTACTTCAGTCTGGTGCACAACTGCGACAAAACTAATATCAAAAAAGCTGGAACGGTGCGCAATCAGAAACTGAAGAATTTGAGAGTTGCGTTGATGCGGGGCCTTCAAGCTGGCGCAATAATACATGTGCAGATACTGCAGCGTTTCACGAGTACTTTGACGCCTTGGTCGGAATGACCCTTCCCTGCGTTGAGAATGAAAGATTTCTTTGAGGAATTGCAGAGGACCATGATCACCAAAAGTATCGGTTCAAATAAGTCTGTTGGGTCTTCCTGACATTTTGCGATGAATCGTCAGCAAGCTTGAACCTTCTGAATGGCACTCAGCCCATTGCAAGGGGAGGAAAGTCGCGAGTTCATTCCTTCGGCGTGACACCAAGAAGCTTGAACATTTTTCAGAAAGCATGATAATTTTAATTATTTTCAGGTGATGCACAGTACACAATGCTTTCCTTTGTGCGAACAAATTTTCTGTCAGTGTGACTCTTTGGAATTTATTTACTGTCGATGTTTGGGGGCCTATTTTGCGATAGGTTGCACGGAATGTTTGTTTTCACCCAATGTTACTTTTCAATATTGTTTTTCTAATCCAGAAATCCTGTCCTCACGAGAGGAAATATTCTGCAACAAAAACACAAACCCATCAAAATGTTGCCTGGGTTCTTGTTTAGCCTCGGCACAATACAAACATAAACTTTATTTCCCTGCTTGCGCTGTGAAAAAATGTACTTGAAAATAGTATCATTTGAAACTGGACTTTCAAGTCGAGCGTCAGCCCCGCGCCACTGCCCAGATGTTCCCAGGTGTGCCCAGGACAGGGAGCAACTCTAATTCAGAGTTGCACTTCAGAACCACACACACACAGGAACGGCCATTAAAGTCTTGTGGGTGGTAGAAACCTCGTATCTCTCTACACACAGGCAACAAACAGACACAAATAAACTAATTCCAGCGAAGTAAAACTGGTACACCCAAACAGGAATACAGACAGGAAAGTCTGTTACTTGTTCTTGACATGTTTGGCACTCGGTTGAAATTTCCATTTTTGTTTCACAAATTTTGACAGCGCGTTATTGTGCCGATCGCTGTAAACGGGGAGGAGCGCAGTCTTCACCGAGGCGCGATTGTCAGTTCATTTGCAAGAACAACATCCAAAGTAAATTCGGCGCTTCACGAACGAGCAAACCCGAACGCCCTGGGCGTCTCACAAATAAACCAACTCGCATCTTCGTTCTGCAGAGAATGTAGATCTACTTCAGCAACTGCACCACACGGTTGGTCGTTCGCTTCCATGTTTGTGTCGGGTTTTCGATTCAAAGTGAAGGTCAGTTGGTCCGGGTGCAACTCGTCGGGCGGCGCTTTTGCCGCTGGCGCGAGTGACGCTGTGGGGTTGCGACCCCGGTTCTTTTCTGGTCTACCTACTTTTTGGTGCAGATCAAGACGGTAAGGGAGTTGTTTTGTTTCTGTACAGACAGGCTGGTGTTTTTTGTAAGGGATCAACGTTGTTTGTACGCCCTGCTGGTGGTGGCGGCGATAGCAGGGCCGCAACCAACAAGAAGGAATGCATTGTTTTGATTGAATACGGAGGAAAAGGCGTGACTTTGCCCGGGCGTGGAAACGTCGCTGCCGAGTCACAAAGTGATCACATTTTCAAAGTTCTCGAACCTGCAGCGTGACCTCATGGTGTTTCCATGGCACCAAGATTTTCGCTGAAATTGAATTCTTCGCAGTGCGTTCTTCTGCGAGACTAAACAGTTGGATAAACAAACAACGAACACCCGAGCCTGCTGGATCGAACCGATTTCAAATACAACAACAGTGCCCTGTCAGAAATCGACGTTGCACAAAGGGTTGACGTTTTGCCTTTTTGTAGGAGGGGATATTGGGACTGCCGTGAGGCCGCATAATTGTCCACATTAGGGGGCTGGGGAACTGGAACAAGTTGTCCTGGTGGACATCCCCTCCAGGTGGGGTTGTCTAGGACACCTCAAGTTGTAAGGTATCCTCCCAGTTACCCCTCCCCAGGTGCAGTTTGTTCTGGACACCTAAAGTTGTCCTGTTCAACAAAGTTGTCCTGGTTACCCTCCCCCATCCCCAAGGTACAGGTTGTCCTGGACACTTCAAGTTGTCTTGGACAACTAAGTTGTCCCAGTTTCTCTCCAAGGCATGGTTTGTGTGAATACCTAAGTTGTCCTGGACAACTAAGTTGTCCCTTTTCACCCTTCCCCCAGGCACAGTTTGTCCCAAAGTGTCCTGGGATAAAATTTGTCGCGGGGCAAAAGTTGTCTGCCTGTCAACTGGGAAGCTTGAGAGGACTGCACACAGGTGATCCAATCTGATATTTCTACTTGAACTCCAGTTAAATGTTGAAAAAAAGTTCGCTGGTTGTATTTTGCGCTCAGTGGCACAAGTCGCAGTATGCACCGCAAAAAGAAGACAGCCTTCGGAATACGTGCAAACAACGAAAAAAATTACGAGTGTCTCCTTGCCATTAAAAAACACAATCACCAGATGTCCATTTCGGACGCGATCACGTCACGACCGCCTCAGCAGTTCCCCAAACAGAGAACTGGTACAACAAAGGCCGCTTTGTCGTCGCGGAAGAGATTTGTTGGTTTCTGTGGTTTGACAGCGTGTACAGCTGAGTACTTTGTGGAAGTGGCAAGCAGAGTATCTATCACAGCTCGCCTCGCAGTCGGTAAGCACGCGCGGGAAGAGCTGGGAGATAGTGCGAGATCAGGATCCCAGCCAACACGTTGTGTCTGCTTGTGTAGAAATCAACCGGATACCAGCTGACTGAGGCTGTTCGTGGGAATTGTGCACGTCGGACAGAGACGTCCAGTATAGTCAAGTGGCCGCAAAACGCCGAGGTTCTGTGCCACGAGAACAAACGCTGTGTTCGGTGAAGTGGATTGTTGGAGCGTACGTACTCTTGCACCTGACTGAGAGACCGATCGCGGGTGAGAATGATTTGATGATTCGAGCCGCTTCACGTTGTACAGGATCGGTGACTTGCTTCGCTCTATGCCTGGAATGGATTTCAGACCTCCCTTGCATCCGGTTTCATTGACACCGGTAAGTTCGTCCCTGCTTGGTTTTGAAAACACAGAATATAAAAGGTTAATAAACCACGCAACTGGCGATTTGAGTCATTGCAGATTTCGTTTTGAAATCACGTTCGCACTTGGGGTATTTGTGACGCAAACCTGAAACTTTTGGATGTGAGACTTGTTTTCGGCATGTCACAAAGGACGCTGGAGACCCACATTCAAGGAACACTCGAAAAATTGATTTTCTTGTGGGTGCAACAAACAACTGTGAGATTTTTTCCTTCATAAATTTGATGAACCTTCGTTTTGCGCAAACATGACCACAAATTTTTGTGTTTGTCTTGTCGACAAATGCTGTTGTGGTGAGTCGAGGGTCTGCATTATCCTGGAGGCAACAACACCAATGCGTGTTTCGTCAACTTTCATTGAGATGCAGCTGCACATGGAAACCTGCCGAGCCAAGTCGCGATGACCACCTTTTCTGAAAAAAGGGTCACACGGACCAAGCTTTCAACGAAGTGTGGCTGCTCTTCTGCTGGCAGGAGTCGTTGGAGTTGCAGGTCTTTTCACATTGTGGACCTTTTCGTCGGTCTTTCAGATCCAAGAGGGGAGGGGCGGTCGATCTGCCGCATATTCGGACGGTGGAAGATACGAGTAGTTTGTTTGCTCACTGTTGTTGTAAACACCTCCCTGACGTTGCGTGGCAAAAATTTCTCGTTTCGTTTCCCAGAGGGGCGAAGATATTAGAAGGGTAGTTAATTTCGGGTTGCAAAATCTCACACCACGGTGCGACTGAAAACACAACTTGCTTGGATTCATGGATTCATGATGTCTGGTGCGTGCGAAGACAAAGCTGTTTGTGCTGTTTGCATGGTGTCTGAAGCATCTGAGATTTATGGCAACTGAGAACGGTAGACCGTTGGTGTTTGACCCTTCGCCACCTTTGATCAGCAGATCCCATTCTAAACAGCGAGTACGCTGCGTCATTTGAGAATCGATCGATCAGATACCTATCGAAATTAATTGATTATCAGCCGCGATAGCGGTCTGATATTGGTTTGCCCCTGTATCCGCGTCCATCCGTCTTGGGCGGACAAAACCTCCGTTTTACCCCTGTTCCAGTGATCACAGACTG